>Ga0164301_10000461_pt1 | contig 11717 bp, 7 predicted proteins | sample Whisoiple_231_MG_FD_109711 | JGI IMG/M metagenome (GOLD analysis project Ga0164301, IMG submission 109711) | Unamended control soil microbial communities from upstate New York, USA - Whitman soil sample_231_MG | ecosystem: Environmental > Terrestrial > Soil > Agricultural land ... | reverse complement strand
TACGGACGCGCGTTATCTGCCGGGTTGGTGCGGACCCTCCTCAAGGGGCGAGCACAACTAGTGTAGCCATAAGAGGCGCTGGCATGATGCATCGAAGATGTCCGCTCTGCTGCCAAGGCGACCGGCTTACGGCACAGCAGCAAAATGTCCAAGCCCGGCCGAGCTGAAAGAAGCAGCATTCGATGCAGTCCAAGGTAGCTCCGCGATTTTCTGCCTGCGGCTTGCTGCAATAGAACAGACTCTCTCCGGCCTAGACGTCTGCGGCACGAGTACTACGCCCTGCCACACAATCCTGCATTAGACGCGCGGCAACTCGTCAACCTAGGCTGATGTTTTCGCTGTCCCTACCGCAAATCCCATCCACTTGGTCTGAGCGCCCGAATCGCGCGATGAACGCCGTAGCAGCAGCGGCTTGTTAGCCTTAGATGGATTAACGTGCTGGACTAACAGCAGCGAAAGCCCTTGCTGCCCCCTTCGCCGTAACGGGCGGCCTGACGTTCGCGGAAAAACTCCGGATACGTCATCGCCGCGCGGTCGGGATGGGTACGCTTCATGTGCTCGACGTAAGTGTCGTAGTCGGGAAAGCCGACCATGAGCCGCGCGCCTTGGCAGACGCAGCGGCCGAATTCGGCAAGCCGACTACGCAGAGGCGATGCGCTCGTAGCCTCGCTCATTCGGCGGGCACCGCGCCGGCCGGCGGCGGCGTCTCCAGCGCCGTCCAGCGATTTGTCCGGAACGCATCGATTGAGGAACGTATGCCGAAATAAAGGATACTGACGACGACGAGCACGAATAGCGCCGCGAGCGCCGCGTCGATGCGGTCGTTCCAGATGATCTGGCTCATCTGTGCCGCATCTTTTGCCGGCGCGAGGATCTCTCCTTTATCGGCCGCCTCGGCATAGCGCGAGGCATGCGACAGGAAGCCGATCTTCACATCCGGGTGGAAGACCTTCTGCAAGCCTGCCGTCAGGGTGCAGACGACGAGCCAGGCGGTCGGCACGATCGTGACCCAGGCATATTGTTGGCGCTTCATCTTGAAGATCACGACGGTGCAGAGCGTCAGCGCCACGGCCGCGAGCATCTGGTTCGAAATGCCGAAGAGCGGCCACAACGTGTTCACGCCGCCGAGTGGATCGGTCACGCCCTGGTAGAGGAAGTACCCCCAGGCGCCGACGCACAGTAACGTCGCGACGATGGTCGAGGGCCACGACGCGGTGTTGCGGAACGAAGGCACGAAGAAGCCGAGCAGATCCTGCAGCATGAAGCGCCCGGCCCGCGTCCCGGCATCGACCGCGGTGAGGATGAACAGCGCCTCGAACAGGATGGCGAAATGATACCAGAAGGCCATCATCGCCTTGCCGCCGACGGCGCCCGAGAAGATTTGCGCCATGCCGACGGCGAGCGTCGGCGCGCCGCCGGCGCGCGAGATGATCGTCTTCTCGCCGACATCCTTGGCCGTGTCGGCGATTTGCTCGGCGGTGACGGGGAAGCCCATGTCGGTGACCGCCTTCGAGGCGGTATCGGCGGTCGTGCCGATGACCGCGGTGGGGCTGTTCATGGTGAAATAGATACCGGGCTCGATAATGGACGCGGAAACCAGCGCCATCATCGCCACGAAGGATTCCATCAGCATGCCGCCATAGCCGATGAAGCGGACGTTGGCTTCGGTATCGATCAGCTTCGGCGTCGTGCCGGACGAGATCAGGCTGTGGAAGCCCGAGACTGCGCCGCAGGCAATGGTGATGAACAGGAACGGGAAGAGCGCGCCCGCCCAGACCGGGCCGCTGCCGTCGACGAATTTTGTGATCGCCGGCATTTTCAGGCTCGGCGCGACGAACAGGATGCCGAGGGCGAGGCAAACGATCGCGCCGATCTTCAGGAAAGTCGAGAGATAGTCGCGCGGCGCGAGCAGGAGCCAAACCGGCAGGATCGAGGCGATCATGCCGTAGCCGATGAGCAGCCAGCAGAGCTGCGTTCCGGTGAAGGTGAAATAGGCGGCGAGCGCCGGGTCCTCGGCGACGCGCTGGCCGTAGACGATCGTCAGCATTAGTAGGACAAAGCCGATGACCGAGACCTCGCCGACCGCGCCCGGCCGGATGAAGCGCATGTAGATGCCCATGAAGATCGCGATCGGGATGGTGGCGGCGACGGTGAACGTGCCCCACGGGCTGTCGGCGAGCGCCTTGACGACGATCAGCGCCAAGACCGCAAGAATGATGATCATGATCAGAAACGTGCCGAAAAGCGCGATGACGCCCGGCACCGGCCCGAGCTCCGAGCGGATCAGCTCGCCGAGCGAGCGCCCGTCGCGGCGCACGGAGACGAACAGGACCATCGAATCCTGCACCGCACCGGCAAGCACCACGCCCGCGAGAATCCACAGCATGCCGGGCAGGTAGCCCATCTGTGCCGCGAGAACCGGACCGACGAGCGGGCCGGCGCCGGCAATGGCCGCGAAATGGTGGCCGAAAAGCACGTATTTATTGGTCGGGACGTAATCGAGGCCGTCATTGTGGCGCACCGCCGGCGTAGGCCGCGTCGGGTCGAGCCGCATGACGCGACGCGCGATGAACAGCGAATAATAACGATAGGCGATGAGGTAGACCGCAATCGCCGCAATGACGATCCAGAGCGCGTTGACCGGTTCGCCGCGATTGATGCCGACGAGCGCGAATGCGAACGCACCGAGCAGTCCGAGCAATCCGAACAGGACGTGATCGCGAATATCAGCCATGACTTCCCCCGCGGCCGTCGCTCCATTGTGTGCGGCGTTAGACTTGATTCATGGTGCGGCAGATCATCTCGTCAACGCGGCGATTGCTGTTAATCAAGATCAAAACCAAGGGCGTCGCGCAGGAGAAACCGCCGCCGCGGTTAAACCGAGCGCTGCTTTAGGGCGCAGGCGAGGCCACCAGCCGCCTTTGCGTGCCGTACAGAAATTGCTTGAGGTCGGCGGGCTCGGCCCTAGCTGGAGTGCATGCGCTTCAATATCTGCGGCTGCCTGCTTGCCGGGCTCGCTCTCGCCTCGGTTCCCACCGGTGCGGCGCGCGCCCAGACAGGACCGGGAGGGCCGCCCCTCGCCGTGGGTATTGTCGAGGCGCGCAGACAGGCAATTACGCAGGTCAATGAATTCAACGGGCGGATTGAAGCCATCAACCACGTGAACATTGTAGCCCGCGTAACGGCCTTTCTGGAGAAGCAGCTTTTCGACGAAGGTGTAGAGGTCAAAAAGGGCGATCTGCTTTACCAGCTTGAGAAAGGACCCTTCGAAGCCGACGTCGCGGCCAAGCAGGCGCAGGTCGCACAGTTGCAGGCGCAGCTTGTCAATGCGCATCTGACGACCGAGCGTGCGCGCACCCTGCTCGGCGGACCCGCGGGCTTGCAATCGAATTACGATGCGGCGCTGGCGACCGAACGCAGCCTTGAAGCGCAAATGCAGGGCGCGCAAGCGCAACTACAATCCTCGCAAATAAATCTTGGATACACGGATATCCGCTCGCCGATCGACGGCAGGATCGGCCGAACCCAGATCACGATCGGCAATGTGGTCAGTCCGAGCTCCGGCACGCTGACAACCATCGTCGGTCAAGACCCGATGTATGTGACGTTTCCGGTCTCTTTCCGCGAGGCTTTGGGGCTTCGCCAAAAATACTTGCCACGTGGCGGGCTGAACGCGGTCGTCATCCACATCAACTTGCCGGACGGCCGGTCATATGACCAGACCGGCAAGCTCGATTTCGTCAACAACACCATCGCGCCGAATACCGACACGATCACCCTGCGCGGTGAAATCGCCAACCCGCGTTTGCCGCTTGCTCAAACGCGCGGTACGGCGCGCGAATTGTACGACGGAGAGTTTGTATCGGTGCTGCTCGAAGGCGTGCAGCCGGTCGAGGTTTTGGCCGTGCCGCGCGCTTCCGTTCTTTCCGACCAGCAGGGCGATTACGTCTACGTTGTGGGCGCCGACAACAAGGCTGAACAGCGCCGCGTGCAGCTTGGACAATCGACTTCGACAATGGCTTCCATCATCAGCGGATTGAAAGACGGCGAGCATGTGATCGTCGAAGGCCTGCAGCGAGTGCGCCCGGGCCAGGCGGTTTCGCCGGGTCCGGCGAGCCCGGAAGTGCAGGCGACGATGCAATCCGCAGCGCAAGGCGGCGGCAATCAGAACCAAGTGCAGCCTGCCGCGTCGGGCCGAAGCGACGCGCCCGGCGCCTCGCCGGCCGTTGGCGCAGCGGATCGGACGGGCGGCACCACGGCAAACGCACCGGCAGGTATTGCGCCGCCGGCCGGACAGGCATCATCCGGCACCGCCAGCGGCGCGCAGCGCCCACCTGCGGGCAATCCGACCGCCAGGCATTAGAGGATGATCTCGGCCGTCTTCGTCGATCGGCCGCGGCTGGCGATCGTCATCGCGTTTGTCATCACAATTGCCGGCGCGCTGGCGCTTCTGCGCATTCCGGTCGCGCAGTTTCCGGACATTGTGCCGCCGCAAGTCACCGTCACCACAAATTATCCCGGCGCTTCCGCGCCCGTTGTCGAAACCAGCGTCGCGCAGCCGCTCGAGGCTCAGGTCGTCGGCGTCGACCAGATGCTTTACATGAAATCGACGAGCGGCAATGACGGAAGCTATACGCTCACCGTCAGTTTCGCGCTCGGCACCGATCCGAATATAGATACGGTCAACGTCAACAACCGCGTGCAGACGGCGTTGCCACAGCTGCCGCCCGAGGTACAGCTGCAGGGCTTGGTGGTCCAGAAGAAATCGTCGGCGATTCTGCAATTCATCGTGCTTTACAGCGAGAACGGTCAGCAGGATCCGCTATTCATCACCAATTACGCGATTATCAACGTGCTTGACGCGATTTCGCGGACGCCGGGCGTCGGTCAAGCGACTCTTTTCGCCAAGATGAACTACTCGATGCGTATCTGGTTCGATACGCAACGGTTAACAAGCCTCAATCTTGCGCCCTCGGATGTGATTGCTGCAATCCGTACGCAGAGTGTCCAGGCGCCGGTCGGCCGCATCGGCGCAAGGCCGATTCGCGACGACCAGCAATTCCAGCTGAACCTGCAGACGCAGGGGCGTCTTTCGACGCCGGAGCAGTTCGGCAATATCGTTCTGCGCGCCAATCCCGACGGCTCGACGCTGCGCATTCACGACGTCGCGCGGGTGGAGATCGGGGCGCAGAATCTCGACAGCGAGTCGCGCATCGACGGACGCGCGGGCGTGCCGATCGGCATCTATCTCGCGCCGGGCGCAAACGCGGTTTCGACCGCGAACGCGGTCCAACAGACGCTGGAGAAGGCGGGCAAGCGGTTCCCGGAAGGACTGAAATATCTCGTCCAATACGACTCGACCACCTTCGTGCGCGACACGATCGGCGAAGTCCTGCGCACCCTTGCCGAAGCCTTCGCCCTTGTCGTGCTTGTCGTCTTTCTCTTCCTCGGCAGTCTGCGCGCGACGATCATTCCGGCTGTTGCCGTTCCGGTGAGCCTCATCGGGGCGTTCGCCGTGCTGCTCGTGCTCGGCTATTCCGCAAACACTGTTTCGCTGCTTGCGATGGTGTTGGCGATCGGCATCGTTGTCGATGACGCGATCGTTGTCGTCGAAAATGTCGAGCGCGTTCTCGAAGAGCATCCCGAACTTACGCCGGCGGAAGCGACGAAGGAGGCGATGGCGCAGATCACCGCGCCGATCATCGCGATCTCGCTCGTTCTTCTCTCGGTGTTTGTGCCGATCGCCTTCATTCCCGGCATTTCCGGCACGCTGTTCCGGCAATTCGCCGTGACGATCAGCGCCGCGATGGTGATCTCGGCCATTAACGCACTGACGCTCTCGCCGGCGCTTTGCGCGGTCTTCTTGCGTCACACCGGCGGCCGGCGCGGCGTTATGGGCCGCCTCCTCAACGGCATTGATTGGGTGCGCGACCGTTATGCCGGGGGCGTGCGGCGACTCGTGCGGGTGTCAGTGATTTCTGTTCTGCTTGTCCTCGCGTTTGCGGGCGGCATTTTCGGCATATCCAGGATCACGCCGACCGGATTCCTTCCGGAGGAAGATCAGGGCGCTTTTTTCATCTCGGTGCAGTTGCCGGACGGCGCCTCGGTGTCGCGGACGAGCGCCGTCGTCAAACAGGTCGAAGACATTCTGGAGAAACTTCCCGGCCTGGAACACACGCTGTCGATCATCGGTTTCTCGCTGCTCGACGGCGCCAACGAGCCGAATTCCGCCTTCATGGTTGTGCGCCTGAAGCCGTTCGAGGACCGCCGGGACGCCGCGCAATCGGCGCAGGCGCTGATCGCGCGCACATTCCGCGACGCCGCACCTATTCGTCAGGCGAGCGTGACGCCCTTCAACCTGCCGCCGATCATCGGCTTGTCGACGAGCGGCGGTTTCGAATACGAGCTCGAAGCGCTGGAAGGCCAGGAGCCCGCGACGATGGGCAGCGTCACGCAGGGCCTGATCGGCGCTGCCAACCGCGATCCGCACCTCACCCGTGTATTCTCGACATTCACCGCGACGAATCCGTCGCTCTATCTCGACATCGACCGTGCCAAGGCGGAGTCGCTTGGGCTGAATATCAGCGATGTTTTCACCGCGCTGCAGGCAACGCTCGGCGGTATTTATGTCAACAATTTCAACCTTTATGGCCGCACCTGGCAGGTGAACGTCGAGGGCGAGGCCAAGAATCGCGCTGACATTTCCGACATCTGGCAAATCTACGTGCGCAACAATGCCGGCGAGATGGTGCCGGTGCGCTCGATCGCGAGCTTGCGCGTCGAGCAGGGACCGCAGGTCATTACCCGGTATAACAACTATCGCGCGGTGACGGTTAATGGCGGGCCCGCCCCGGGCGTGTCGTCGGGTACAGCGCTCGCGACCATGGCGGAGATTTCGAACAAGACGCTGCCCGCCGGCTACACCTATGAATGGACCGGCACCGCCTATCAGGAGCAGGCGGCATCCGGGCAAACCGGAATCATCCTGGGATTGGCAATCTTGTTCGCGTTCCTGTTTCTCGTCGCGCTTTACGAGAGCTGGACGAGCCCATTTCCTGTCTTGCTCTCAGTCGTCATCGGCGTGCTCGGCTCATTCATAGCGCTGTGGTTCGCCGGTCTGTCGCTCGATCTTTATGCCCAGATCGGCCTTGTCGTGTTGATCGCGCTCGCCGCGAAGAACGGCATTCTGATCGTCGAATTCGCCAAGGAGCAGCGCGAGGCAGGCATAGGCATTGCCGAAGCCGCGGCGCTCGGCGCGCAGATGCGCTTCCGGGCCGTCATGATGACGTCGATTGCATTCATCCTTGGCCTACTGCCGCTCGTCATCGCCACCGGCGCGGCGCAGATCAGCCGCCGCGACGTCGGCACCGCCGTGTTCGGCGGCATGCTGGCGGCAAGCTCGATCGGCATTTTCATGGTGCCGATGCTCTACGTCGTGTTCCAAAGCGTGCGCGAGCGCGTCAAGCGGCGACTTGGCAGCGCGTCGGCAAGCCCAACACATCCGAGCAGGGCAGGGCAGCCTTAGTTCATCGTCATCAAATCCCGGATGCGCGTCGCTAGCGCTTCCATGGGAAAGGGTTTGGCCAGCACCTGCATGCCTGGCTCCAGATGGCCGTTGCCGACTACCGCATTCTCCGCGTAGCCCGTTATGAACAGCACCTTCAAATCCGGCCGGACCTCGCGGGCGCCGTCGGCGACCTGGCGCCCATTGATGCCCCCGGGCAACCCGACGTCGGTGATCAACAGGTCGATGCGCTGATCCGAGCGCAGCACCTGCAGGCCGGTGCTGCCGTCGGCCACTTCGATTGCGGTGTAACCGAGTTCCTGCAAAACCTCGCTGACGAGCATGCGCACGGTCGGCTCGTCGTCGACGACAAGCACCGTCTGGCCCTCGGTCGCGCTCGGCGCGACCTCCCACTCATGCGCAATCTGCGCATCTTCATCGCGGCCCTGATGGCGCGGCAGATAAAGGCACATGGTCGTGCCTTTGCCGACCTCGGAATAGATGCGCACTTGGCCGCCGGATTGCCGGGCGAATCCGTAGATCATGGAGAGGCCGAGCCCGGTACCTTGGCCGAGCGGCTTCGTCGTGAAGAACGGATCGAAGGCACGCTTGATCACCTCCGGCGTCATGCCGGTGCCGGTATCGGTGACGCAAAGTGAAATGTACTGGCCGGGCGACAGCTCGCGTTCGCGCGCGGCACGCTCGTCGAGCCATTTGTTCGCCGTCTCGATGGTGATGCGCCCGCCCTCGGGCATTGCGTCGCGCGCGTTGATGCAGAGGTTCAAGAGCGCGTTCTCGAGCTGATTGCGATCGACGAGTGCCGTCCACAATCCGGCGGCGCCGACCACTTCGACCTGGATGCCAGGGCCGACGGTACGGCGGATCAGCTCTTCCAAGCCAGCAATGAGCCTGTTGATTTTGGTCGGCTTCGGATCGAGGGTCTGCCGGCGCGAGAAGGCGAGCAGCCGATGCGTAAGCGACGCGGCGCGGCGCGCCGCACCGTCTGCGGCTGTGATGTAGCGATCAAGTTCGTTGACGCGACCTTGGCTCAGCCGCGTCTGCATGAGCTGCAAGCTGCCGGATATGCCGGTCAGGAGGTTGTTGAAGTCGTGCGCCAGCCCGCCGGTGAGCTGGCCGACTGCCTCCATCTTCTGGCTTTGGCGCAACGCCTCCTCGGCTGCCATGAGCTCACGCGTGCGTTCTTCGACGCGGCGCTCCAGCTCCGCGGCAAGGTTCCGCAACGCCCGCTCGCCTTCGCGTATTTCCTCGAGGCGGCTGCGGGCGTCGTACTGGCGGCGGCGCGCACGCAACGCCGCGCGCGCGAGGCTGACGAGCGTCGTTGGATGAAACGGTCGCTCGAGGAAGGTGACGTTGCCGAGCGTCTCGAGGAAACGCCGCGCCGCGGGATTGCGCTCCAGACCGCCGCCGCGCTCGGTCAACAGGATGAACGGAAAGTCCGACCATTCCTCCTGGTCCTGCAGAAAGGCCGCTAGGCCGTGAAGATCGGCGCCGCGCAACGCTTCCTCGGTGACGACCGCAAATCCCGCACCGGCGCGCAGCTCGCGCACAAGCGCCGCGATGTCGGCGGCGATGGCCGATTGTATGTCGGCCTCCCGTAGCATGGCGGCGGCAATCGCCGCATCGCGGCCACGCGGCGCGAGAATCAAAGCGCGTTCGGAAATCGTCTGGTTCACGCGCGCAAGATCACATCACGTCGGATTCGGTATCGAGCAGCGGCGCGCCGCGACCGACAAACGACGGCACGCCGCGCAGCACACCCTGGAAATCGATCAACGGCTCGCCGAGCGTGATGCCGCGTTTGTCGATGCGGAATTCGCGGATCGTATCTTCATGCGCGCTGGTGCGCTTCTTGATGACGGAGATCGCCCGGCGCACGCGCCCCGCAGCCTCGAAATAGCGCAGCAACATGACTGTGTCGGCGAGATAGGTGACATCGACGGGCGCTTTCATGTCGCCGACGAGCCCATGCTGCGCCACCGTCAGGAATGTCGCCGCGCCCTGGCGGTTCAGATATTGCAGAAGCTCGTGCATGTGCAGGATCAGCGCTTGTTCCTCTGGCATCGCGGCCTGGTAGCCGTTGAGGCTATCGATGACGACGGTGCGCGCCTTGTTGGTTTCGACCGACACACGCACGCGTTCGGAAAATTCCCCGGGTGTGAGCTCGGCCGCATCGACCTGCTCCAGCGACAATTGCTTGGCGTCCCGCATGGCCTGCAGATCGATTCCGAGCGCCTTGGCGCGCTCGATCAGCAGACCGAGTTCCTCATCGAAGACGAACATCGCGGCGCGCTCGCCGCGGCCGACCGCGCTGGCGACGAAGGTCAGCGCCAGAAGCGACTTGCCGGTGCCTGCCGGGCCCAGGATCAACGTGCTCGAGCCGGTTTCGATGCCGCCGCCGAGCAGCGCGTCGAGTTCCGGCAAGCTGCTTGTGATGACCTCCTTCTTGAAGCTCGTCCTGTGCTCGGCGGAGACAAGCCGCGGAAACACGCGCACGCCGCCGGTGGCGATGGTGAAATCGTGATAGCCGCCGCGGAAGCGCTGGCCGCGATATTTGACGACGCGCAGACGGCGTCGCTCCGGCCCGTAATTCGGAGATAGTTCCTCGAGCCGGATGACGCCGTGTGCGACGCTGTGCACCGTCTTGTCATGCGTGTCCGAGGTCAGATCGTCGAGCATCAGCACCGTTGCGCTGCGGTGCGCGAAATAGTGTTTCAGCGCGAGAATCTGGCGGCGATAGCGCAGCGAGCTTTGCGCCAGGAGGCGGATTTCGGAGAGGCTGTCCAGCACGACGCGGTCGGGCTTTTCGCGATCGAGGGCTTCGAAAACGCGCTTCGTCGTCTCACCGAGTTCGAGATCGGAGGAATAGAGCAAGCTTTGTTGCTGGTCCTCGTCGAGCAGGCTTTCCGGCGGGACGAGCTCGAAAATATGGACGCCGCCGTCGAGCACCCAGCCATGCGAGGCGGCTCCCTCGCGCAACTCGTTCTCGGTCTCGGAGAGCGTGATGTAGAGCGTCTTTTCGCCCGCCGCGGCACCGGCGAGCAGAAATTGCGTGGCGATCGTGGTCTTTCCCGTCCCGGGGCTGCCCTCGATCAGGAAGAGGCGCCCGCGCTGGAAGCCTCCGGCGGTGACGTCGTCCAACCCCGCCACTCCGGTGGCGGCTTTCGATGCGGCAGGCGCGGTCAAACATTCCCCCCAAAAAGCCCATTCGGATGCACGAGATAGAAGCTTGACCGCACCTCGCCAACGGGGTCGTGGAGAAGAGCCTCGTCGCAAGAGTGTGTTCCAGAGCCTGCGCGAGACGCATCCCGCGCTTTGTGAGGCGAGTGAGACGGCCGCATCCCGAACGCGCGAAGCACGATTTGGTTGTCGCGGCTCAATCGAAGTGAAGACCTCGCGCAGGGCAAAGATCAGGTCAGCGTCGACCAGCAGGCGATGATGAACTCTAGCCCTCCGGGGGCATGATAGGCACGCCAAAGGCTTGGAAATGCCGGGTGTTTTCTGTGACCACCGTCAGGTCGTGAACGGACGCGGTCGCGGCAATGGCGGCGTCCTCGAACCCTGCGTCGACGCCGCTGCCGATCGCGCGATCGAGAAGCCGCCCGGCTTCAAGTGCAACGGGGACGGTCAGCGGCAGAAAGCGAGACTCGTAGAGTTCTACGATCGCGTCGAGCCAGTGCGCCAAATCAGCCGCACGCCGGCTCGCGTCCTTACGTTGAAGCCGCGAAATGCCGGCCTGGACTTCAGCCAGCGTGATGACCGAGCAAAACAGGTTGTCGCTGTGCGCGCGTATCCAGCGCTGGAAACCGGCGCGGCCGGGCGTCAGCCTTTTGGTATCGGTGCCGGGCGCGACGAGCGAAATCGCGTTGGTATCGAGAAGATAGCCCTGCACTATTCGCGGGAACCTTCGCGCATGATCCGTGCCGCACGCCGCTTTGGCAGGTCGTCTGGTTCAAGCGCGGGGACGGCAAGCAGCAAATCCGCGAAGGAGGGCAACTTATTCATCAGCTTGTCCCATTGCCTGTAGGAGATGACGCCCGCCGCCCGCCGCCTTCGTCCTCGACTGCCACGACGGCGAGGTCATCGCCTGGCTGGCAACAACAGCTGGAATCTTCGGCGAGATGATCCGCGATATGATGATCGAATGCGTGGAACGTCGCTTCGGCGGCAGCCGCGCTCCGCACAAGGTGCAGTG
>Ga0164301_10000459_pt1 | contig 11722 bp, 13 predicted proteins | sample Whisoiple_231_MG_FD_109711 | JGI IMG/M metagenome (GOLD analysis project Ga0164301, IMG submission 109711) | Unamended control soil microbial communities from upstate New York, USA - Whitman soil sample_231_MG | ecosystem: Environmental > Terrestrial > Soil > Agricultural land ... | reverse complement strand
CTGGAACCGGACATGGACCGGGTCAACGTCAACGGCGGCGCGATCGCCCTCGGCCACCCGCTCGGCTCGACCGGCGCCCGCCTGATCACCAGCCTGCTGCACGAGATGGAGCGCTCCGACAAGGAGATGGGCCTGGTGACGATGTGCTGCGGCGGCGGCCTCGGCACCGGCACCTTGATTCAGCGCGTCTAGGAGGGTTGCCAAACCCTCCTAGGGGGCTTATGCTGCGCGCGCTATGCGCAGGATCATCTTAGTACTCGCGCTTCTCGTGACTGGGATTCCGCTGTTGCTGGCCGGTTGCGGCAGCAGCTCGGAAGCGGAAGAGAGGACGCTGACGAAAAAGCAGTTCGTCAAGCTGACCGAAGCCTTCTGCAACAAGGAATATCGGGCCGAGGAACGCGACATGGAAGCGTACGCCGACAAGCACCTGCTGCTGTTCGGCGGCGGCGAGCCTTGGGAGCAGGAAGTGCTCAACGAAATTCTTTTCGAATACGTCGAAGACAAAATCGACTACTTCAAGTCGCTGCCCGTGCCGGAAGGCGACGGGAAGGAGGTGCGAGGGATGATCAAAGCCTTCGAAGACGGCCTGGAGAACAGCGAACGCAACCCGGCTGCCATCGCTGAACCGCGGATCAACTCGAACAAGAAGCAGCCGGACTACTGGGCCAAGAGCTTCGAAACCACCACGGCCTACGGTCCCTGGCTCTGCGGGCAGCCCTGACCCGTCCTCTCCGGCGACTAGCTTGCCGCGCTCGTCCAACTAGTGAAGGAGAACCGTGAGCAAGCTTCTGACCGCGGCTGTCGCTGCAGCCGTCCTCGCCGCGCTGGTCGCCGGGTGCGGTGGCGGCGACGAGACCACCGATGAGACCGTGACCCTGACCAAGACGGAGTTCATCAAGCAGGGCGACGCGATCTGCAAGGAAAGCGGCGACCAGAGCGAAAAGGAAGCCGAAGAATTTGCCGAGGAAAACGGCTTCACGCTCGAAAAGGCCAGCGAAGAGCAGCTCGAAGAAGCTGTCGCCGCGGTGCTCGTGCCGACCCTGCGGCAGCAGGCCGACGAAATCGAGGCGCTCGGCGCCCCCGACGGCGACGAGAAGCAAGTGGAAGCGATCCTCGACTCGCTCGAAGGCGCGACGGATGAAATCGAAGGCGACCCCAGCGTTGTCTTCAAGGAAGAAGTCTTCGACGAGCCGAACGAACTGGCCGAGGACTACGGCTTCAAGGTCTGCGGCGAAGAATGATCGCCAGAGATCCCCTGGCCGGCCGGCCAGGGGATCTCTATATGCTGGCCCCCGATGGACCTGACGCTGTCGCCATCGGAGGAGGAGTTCCGCGACGAGGTTCGCTCCTGGCTGCAGGAGAACCACCCGGGGCCTGAGCCCGAGGCCGGGCTCGACGAGGTGATGGCCTTCCGGGGCGAGTGGCAGCTGAAGCTGCACCAGGCCGGTTGGGCCGGGATCTCCTGGCCGAAGGAGTTCGGCGGCCGCGGCGCGACGATGATCGAGCAGGCGATCTTCGCCGCCGAGGCGAGCCGCCAGGAAGCGCCGGCGCCGGCCAACGTCCTCGGCCTGGCGATGGGCGGCCCGGTCGTCATCGCCCACGGCACCGACGAGCAGAAGGCCCGCTACCTGGAGCCGATTTTGACCGGCGAGGAGATCTGGTGCCAGGGCTTCTCCGAGCCCGAGTCCGGCTCCGACCTCGCCTCGCTGAAGACCCGCGCGGTCAAGGACGGCGACGAATGGGTGGTCACCGGGCAGAAGGTCTGGACGACCTTCGCCCAGTACGCGAAGTGGTGCATGCTCGTCGCCCGCACCGACCCCGACGCCCCCAAGCATCAAGGGCTCACCTACTTCCTGATGGACATGGAGCAGGACGCGGTGCAGACTCGGCCGCTGGTTCAGATAACCGGCGAGGGCGAGTTCAACGAGGTCTTCTTCGAAGAGGCGCGGGTGCCCGACGCCAACGTCGTCGGCGGCGTCGGCAACGGCTGGGCGGTGGCGATCACGACCCTGATGAACGAGCGCGCCGGGCTCGCCTTCGGGGCGATCTCGCAGATCCAGAACAGCCTCGGCCGCCTCGCCAAGCTGGCCCGCGAGACGTCGGCCAACGGCGGCACTGCGGCCGACGACCCCTACTTCCGCCAGCGGATCGCCCAGCTCAACATCGAGGTGGAGACGATGCGGCTCAACGCCTACCGCGGCCTGACCAAGACGATGCAGTCGGGGATCCCCGGCCCGGAGGGCTCGCTCGGCAAGTGGCAATGGGCCGACATCAACCAGGACCTGACCGAGCTGGCGCTGGAGATCGAGGGCGCCTACTCGGTGCTGATGCGCGGCTCCGACCACGCGGTCGCCGGCGGCGCCTGGCAGTACGGCTTCCTCCGCTCCCGCGCCAACTCGATCGAGGGCGGCACGACGGACATCCTGAAAAACATCATCGCCGAGCGGGTCCTGGGCCTGCCGAGGCTGCGCTGAGGCCAGGAGCTCCATGTACTTCGACCTCACCGACGAGCAGCAGGCGATCAAGTCGACCGCCAACGGCTTCCTCGCCTCGCGCTTCAAATCGGAGCGGATCCGCGAGATCGCGGCCAGCGAGGACGGCTTCGACGAGGCCGGCTGGAAGGAGATGGCCGAGCTCGGCTGGGCCGGCCTGGCGCTGCCCGAGGAGTGGGGCGGACAGGGCCTCGGCGTCGTCGACTTGGCGGTGCTGTTCGAGGAGATGGGCTACGCGCTCGCTCCCTCGCCGCTGCTCTCGAACACGATCGCCGGCCTGGCGCTGACCGTCGCCGGCTCCGACGAGCAGCGCGAGCGCTGGCTGCGGCCGCTCGCCGCCGGCGAGCTGCGCGGCGCCCCGGCCCTGCTCGACGCCGGCACCTCGGCCGAGCCGCTGCGGTTCGAGCTCGAGGGACAAGAGAGCGGCGACGGGCTCGTCCTCAACGGCGAAAAGGTGCTGGTGATGGACGCGGCCAGCGCCGACTTCTTCCTCGTCGCCACCGCCGACGGGCGCCGCCACGTCGTCGAGCGCGGCGCCGACGGCGTCACCGTCACGCCGGAGGAGTCGATCGACCTCACCCGCCGCCTCTCCTCGGTCAAGCTCGACGGGGTCACGGTTGCCCCCGAGAACACCCTGCCGGGCGCCGCCGAGGACTACCTGCCGGTCTTCCACCGCGCCTGCGTCGCGCTCGCCGCCGAGTCCACCGGGCTCGCCCAGCGGGCGCTGGAGATGTCGGTCGCCTACGCCAAAGACCGCCAGCAGTTCGGCCGGCCGATCGGCGCCTACCAGGCGGTCTCCCACCGCTGCGCGCAGATGCTGCTCGAGACCGAGAACTCGCGCTCGGCCGTCTACGGCGCCGCCTGGGCCGCCGACGCCGAGCCGGAGTCGCTGCCGCTGGCCGCCTCGATGGCCAAGGCCTATGCCTCCGACGCCGGCTGGCGGGTGCCGGACATGGCGATCCAGGTCCACGGCGGGATCGGCTTCACCTGGGAGCACGACCTCCACTTCTTCCTCAAGCGCGGCCGCGCCAACGCGGCGAGCTTCGGCGACGCCAAGTGGCACCGCGAGCGGGTGGCCGACGCCGTCCTCGCCGGCGCGACCGCCCCGGCGAGCGCCTGAGCAGACGCCGACGTGGGCGCGCTCGACCGCATCTCCGTCGCCGCGATCGGCACCTCTGTCGCCGACCTCGAGGCGGAGACGCTGCGCGCCGAGGCCGCCGGAGTCGAGTGCGTCTGGGCGCCGGAGCTGTTCCGCAGCGCCGTCACCCAGGCCAGTTACCTGGCGGCGAAGACCGAGCGGATCGGGGTCGCGACCGGGATCGTCTGGGCCTTCACCCGCAGCCCCTTCATCCACGCGATCAGCGCCCTCGACGTCGACGAGATGTCCGGCGGCCGCTCCCGCCTCGGGATGGGCGCCGGGGTCAAGCGCCTGAACGAGACCTGGCACAACGCCGACTACGGCAAACCGGCGCCGCACCTGCGCGAGGCGATCGAGGCGACGCGGCTGATCATGCGCCAGGCCAGCGCCGGCGAGCCGATCCGCTACGAGGGCGAGTACTACGACATCGACATCAAGGGCTGGGTCCGGCCGCACCCGGCGCCGCGCGAGGCGGTGCCGATCTATACCGCCGCCGTGCAGGCGGGGATGGCGCGGATGGCGGGCGACGTCGCCGACGGCCTGATCGGGCACCCGATCCAGAGCCTGCGCTGGATCGACGAGGTCGTGGTCGACGCCTTCGAAGAGGGCCTGCGGCGCTCCGGCCGCGAGCGCTCCGACTTCGACTACCTGCCGACCGTCTGCTGCGCGATCGACGACGACGAGGGGCGGGCGATTGAGATGGCCCGGCGGACGATCTCCTTCTACGCCACGGTCAAGACCTACATGCCGCTCTGGGAGCTGCACGGCTTCGCCGACAACGCGGTCGAGGCCGGCGAGGCGTTCCGCCGCGGCGACCTCGCCGGTGTGCCGGCCGCGATCAGCGACGAGATGGTCGAGGCCTACTGCGCCGCCGGCCCGCTCGACAAGGTCCGCGCCCGGGTCGAGGCGACGGCCGAGCGCGCCGACGGCCTCTTCCTCACCCCGCCGACCTACTTCATCTCCCCCGAGGAGTTGAGCGAGTTCCAGAACCGGATCATCGACGCCTTCGGCCCGGAGGCTTGAGCGCCGAGCTGGAAGTCCTCGAGCGGGTGCGGGGGATCCCGGAGGGGTTCGTCAGCACCTACGGCGACGTCTCGCCGGGGGCGCCGCGCTTCGCCGGGACCGTCCTCTTCCAGGCCGACGAGCCCGAGCTGCCCTGGTGGCGCGTGGTTCGCGCCGACGGCTCGCTCGCCAAGGGCGACCGCCAGCGGGCGCTGTTGCGAGCCGAGGGCGTGCCCTTCCGCGGCGCCCGCGTCGACATGGGTCGAGCGCGGGCGCACACGGGATCCGGCTAGGGGCAGATGACGATCAGGTGGAAGTCGGCGTCCTCGTTGTTGCCGTCTTTGTCTTTGGTCCGCACTTCGATCGCGTTCGGGTTGGCGGCCGAGACGTTGGTCTGGGCGTAGCCCGCATTCGGCACCGAGGTGCCGGCGTTGTTGCGCGCCGCGACGTTGGCGCAGCCGGAGACGTTGAACGGGAAGGTGACGGCGACCGCGCCGCCGCCCTCGACCGCGGTGATGTTGGGGCCGCTGGCCCGCGCCAGCGCCGCGTTGCCGGGGGTGGCTGGGTTGTTGACAACCGCCCAGAAGGTGTGGGTCGCGACCTGCGCGAACGGCACCGTGCCGAGCTTGTTGTTGTTGATCTGGAACCCGGTCAGCGTGTCCTTCTTCAGCTTCCCTCCGCCGATCGTCTGCTTCTTGATTGCGCCGCCGTTGATCGTCTGCGCCGCGTACGCGGTCCCCGCCAGGGCGACGACGAGGGCGACGATCGCCACCACCATCGCCGGCGACGGGCGCCTGCTCAAAAGCCTTCTCATTCTGGACTCCCTTCCAGTCGTTGCCGAGTACCCGAAATCAAGTAACCCGCCGGAAGGCGAGCCGATGCGGTCGGTTTACCCAGGAAGGGCGGCGGCGAAGCGCTCGAAGCCGGCGATGTCGGTCACGGCGGGGCCGTGGCCGGGGAGGATCAGCGAGGGGTTGAGCTCGGCGAGCTTGCGGATCGAGCGGCGGTTCTCGGCCGGGTCCGGCGTCAGTTCAGCCGGCGGCTCGGCGAGCTTGGTCCGCGTCGTCACGTAGGTGATGTTGCGGATCACGTCGCCGCAGATCGCGACCCGGTCCTGCTCGCGGAAGAAGATCACCTCGCCGGGCGCGTGGCCGGGGGCGTGGACGACGCGGAAGCCGGCGACCTCGTCACCCTCGTGGAGGACGCGGTCGACCTTGTGCGGCGGCCCTTCCCACATCCGGGCGAAGAACTTGGCGCCGGGGTTGGAGGTGGCTGCGACCGGGCGGCGACCCTCCATCGCGTCGACGTCGTCCGCGTGGCAGGCGAGCGGCACCCCGCGCGCCTCGCAGATCGTCTTGGCGCAGCCCTGGTGGTCGGGGTGGACGTGGGTCAGGGCCAGCATCGAGATCTCCCGCCCCTCGAGCTCGGCGAAGATCCGCCGCTTGTCCCAGCGCCTGCCGGCGTCGATCAACACGTCCTCGGCGAGGTAGACGTTGATCAGCGGCCGCGGCGCCTCCTTCAGCCGCCAGACGCCCGGTGCCATGTACTTCAATGCGAGATCCCGAGGGTTGAGCGCGGCTCGCCGCTGTTCTCGGCCAGCTTTTCCAGCCGGGCGATCTGGCGCTCGCCTTCGCGCCGCGCCGGGTGGTCGGCGGGCAGGCCCTCGACCAGGCGGCGGATGCGGTTGCGTACCTGCAGCGCGAAGTGCGGGGTGACGGGGCCGGCGAGGGCGCGGATGTCCTCCGGCGTGACCTCCTTCGCCTGCCCGAGCAGCTGTGGGTTCTCGGCTTCGCTCATTCTTCGCCCCCGATCTTCGCAAGCTCGGCAAGTTCGTTCACTTCCGCCTGCTGGTCGACGCTGATCGCGCCCGTGTCGCCGATCACCCAGACGTGGTTGTAGAAGGCGCGGGTGGGGTCGGTGGTGTAGCCGGGCTTGACGTCGAGGAGGTAGTTGCGCAGGTCGGTCGGCAGCGCAGCGGCGTCGTCGGTGAGCAGCAGCGGGCCCCAGGTGCCCGAGGCCGAGAGCGGCGCCGCGGCGGCGGCGTCGGCGGGGGAGTCGTCGCGGGCGAGGACGAAGCCATGGCCGGGATCGTTGACGTTCCAGCCGAAGCTGCCGTCGCGGTAGCGGGCGAGGGCGAGCGCGTTGGCGACCGGGTCCTCGCCGGAGACGCGCTTCACCTGCTTGGAGATCTTGCCGATCTGGCGGACCACGTCAGAGCCGATCACCGAAGAGGGGCCGAGGACGTAGACCGGCACCTTCGGGTGCTTCTTCAGCGCCGCGGCGGTCGCCGCCGGCAGCTGCTCCTCCTCCGAATAGAGGACCGGGTCGCCGGAGCGCGCGGCCCAGGCGGCGGCGGGCATCGCGAAGTCGGGGTGGGCGCTGGAGGCGACGAGGATGTGGCGCGGCGGCTTGCCGGCCAGGCGGTCGCGCAGGGTGGCGATCTGGGCGGCGGTCGTCGCCGGGTCGCCGGAGTCGATCGGCGCGGCCTGGCCCGGGTAGGAGACGCGGCCGACCGCGAAGAGGGGCGCTTCGCCGGTCGCGGGGCTGCCCTGGGGGTCCAGCGCGTCCAGAGCTTCTTCAGTCGCCTCGGGGAGCTCGTCGGGCCGGGAGAAGAGGATCGGCGCCCGCACCGGTTCGGCCATCAGCACCGCGGCGGCGATCGCCCCGGCCCAGTCTTCTTCGCCGACCACGGTCACCGCGGCGGGCCGCTGGGTCTCGGTGGTCGCGGGGAAGGCCGCGAGGGCGGCCCCGGCGGCGTTGGCGACAGGGTCGGAGCCGCCGATCCGGGTCGTGTTGTTGGTCGCGAAGCCCGGATAGCCGAGCGCTTCGGCGCTCTGCGACGGCGTGTCGTCCGACTTCGATGCGCCGGTGGTCGGCGTCGGGGCGGGAGCCGACGGTTCGGAGTCGTCCCCGCCGCCGCTGCCCCAGACGATCGCCGCGACGATGAAGACGACGGCCAGGCCGACGAGTGCGATCAGCGCCTTCGGAAATCCGGGCTTCTCAGCCTCCTCCTCGGGCGGTGCCTTCGGAGCTTCCTCTTGGGGCTCGGGGACGTCGGCGTTGATCGGCCGCTTCGGGATCACGCGGGGAAACGTATAGGGGCGTCCGGTGCGCAGAGGAGTAAAGTCCCCGACTGGCTGACTGACCAGTCAATCGGTAGGCGGCGGAGAGAGGAAGAGATGGATTTCGCACTCAACGAGGAACAGCAGGAGTACAAGGCGAGTTGCCGGAAGTTCGCCCGCGAGGTGATCCGCCCGGCGGCACGCAAGCACGACGAAGAGGAGAGCATTCCCTGGGAGGTGATCAAAGAGGCGCGCAAGCAGGGCTTCGGCACGCTCGAGTCGATTCAGCGCTCCGCCTCCGATCCCGAGGGCCAGTTCCAGGTGATCTCCGCTGAAGAGTTCCACTGGGGCTGCGCCGGCACCGCGCTGGCGATCTCCGGCTCCGGCCTCGCCGCGGCGGGTATCGCCTCTTCCGGCACTCCCGAGCAGATCATGCGCTGGGTCCCCGAGTGCTTCGGCACCAAGGACGAGATCAAGCTCGGCGCCTACGCCGTGACCGAGCCGCAGGCCGGCTCCGACGTCAAGAGCCTGAAGACGACCGCCAAGCGCGACGGCGACGAGTGGATCCTCAACGGGACCAAGGTCTTCATCACCAACGGCGGCATTGCCGACGTCCATGTCGTCGTCGCCACCGTCGACCCGGCGCTCGGCACCCGTGGCCAGGCCTCCTTCGTCGTCCCCAAGGACACCCCGGGCCTCTCCCAGGGCAAGAAGGAGTCGAAGCTTGGGATCCGCGCCTCGCACACCGCCGAGATCGTGCTGGAGGACTGCCGTGTCCCGGGTGACTGCCTGCTGGGCGGGGAAGAGAAGCTGGAGAAGAAGCTGCAGCGCGGCCGCGAAGGCAAGAAGTCGCGCGGCGCCGACGCGCTGGCTACCTTCGAGGTGACCCGGCCGCTGGTCGGCGCCTCGGCGCTCGGCATCGCCCAAGCCGCCTACGAGTGGACCCTGGAGTACCTCGACGGCCAGTCCGAAGGCGGGGTGCCGATGCTGCAGGCGCAGCGGATCCAGCAGACGCTGGCCGACGTCGCCACCGAGATCGAATCGGCGCGACTGCTGGTCCAGCGCGCCGCCTGGATGGGCCGCAACGGCGTGCCGATGACCGGCGGCCAGGGCTCGATGTCGAAGCTGAAGGCGGGCGACGTGACGATGTGGGCGACGACGACGCTGATGGACCTCGTTGGCCCCTACGCGCAGAGCACCGAGTGCCCGCTGGAGAAGTGGTTCCGCGACGCCAAGATCTACCAGCTGTTCGAGGGCACGGCGGAGATCCAGCGGATGGTCATCTCCCGCATGCAGGCCCGCGAATACGCCGAGAAGCTCGGCTACGCCGCCGAAGTCGCGGCGGAGGCGGCGAAGAAGGAGCCGGTTCCGGCGTAAGCTCGAACCGTGCACGGGCCGCACGGACATAGCCACGCCCACGCGCTGGACGCCCGCCGGGCCGACAGCCGGCGGCGGATGTGGTGGGCGCTGGGGATCAACCTCGGCCTGCTGGTGGCCGAGGCGATCGGCGGCGTCCTCACCGGCTCGCTGGCGCTGCTGGCCGATGCCGGCCACGTCCTCTCCGACGCCGGCTCGATCGTCCTCGCCCTGATCGCCGCCCGGCTGGCCTCGCTGCCGGCGGCCGGCCGGCGCACCTTCGGCTACCAGCGCTCGGAGGTGCTGGCGGCGCTGGTCAACGGGCTGCTGCTGGTCGTCGTCAGCGTCGCGGTCGCGATCGCCGCCATCGGCCGCTTCAGCGACCCGCCGGAGATCGACGGTTGGGGAGTCCTGGCGCTGGGCCTGCTCGGTCTCGCCGGCAACGTCGCCGCGACCATCGTCCTCGCCCGCGGCCAGCGCGAGGACATCAACCTCGAGGGAGTGCTGCGCCACTCGGCGGCCGACGCGCTCGGCTCGATCGGCGTCGTCATCGCCGGCGCCGTCGTCCTGCTCGGCGGCTCGCCGATCGTCGACCCGATCGTCGGCCTGCTGATCGCGGTGCTGATCCTCGCCTCCTCCTGGCGGCTGATCAAGGAGCCGGTCGACGTGCTGATGGAGGCGGCGCCGGCCGGGGTCGACGTCGACGGGATCGGCGCCGCGATCTGCACCGAGGAGGGGGTGCGCTCGGTCCACGACCTCCACGTCTGGACCGTCACCGCCGGCTTCGGGGCGATTGCCGCCCACGTCGTCGTCGCCCAGGGCGCCGACCGCGACCTGATCCGCCGCCGCCTCGAGCTGATCCTGCGCGAGGCCTACGAGATCGAACACACGACGCTGCAGATGGAGGAGGAGGCGAGCCAGGAGCTCCTCCACGTCGAGAGTGCACCGCCCGGCTAAGCACTACTTCGGGCACTCGTCTACTTAGTTTTAGTAGTTCTTCTTGCCTCCCGGTGTCGCTCGGCCTAGGTTGGGTAGGGCGAGGATTGAATGGTCAGGCAGGCGAGGAACTACATGGTGGGAGCGATGTCGGGCGCGGGCTTGATCGCCGCTGCCGTCGTCGTCTTTGTGATCCTCGTCTCGGCCCTGGTCTTTGAGGATCTGCCTGTCGCCGGCCTGGGTGGCGGGGGCGATGAGCCCTCGGTCTCGACTGCCAGGCCGGCGGCGGCGGGAACCGCGGTCGCGGGAGCCACCCCGGCACCCGCCGCGGGTCGGGCCGGAGCGGCCGGCGGCGGCGCGGCCAAAGGCGGCGGCGCGACCGGCAACGGCGGCGCCCAAGGGGTAGGAAGCAGCGGCCAGCAGACGACCGCGGGTGGTGGCGGCGAAGCGACCACTGCCGGCGGCGGTGGTAGCGGCGGCGGCTCGACCACGGCGGCGAACACCGGCTCCGGTGGTGGCGCCACGGGTACCGCTTCGAGTGGCGGTGGATCCGGCGGCTCGGGCGGGTCCGGTGGCGGCGGCTCGGGAAGCGGCGGTGGCGGCACGACCACCACCTCGACCTCGGGCCAGGTCACCGGCACCGTCAACGAAACGGTCAACCAGGTCGACCAGACGGTGACCGGCGGGGCGCTCGGCGACACCGGCGTCACCCAGGTCACCGAAGAAACCGTCAACGGGGTTGCCGGCCCCGAATCGGTGGTCGGCAAAGTCGTCGACGAAACCGTCGGCACCGTCGAAGGCGTCGTCGGCGGGCTCGGCGGCAAAAAATAATCCCGGCGTTCCGCCCCCTCATCGCCTAATCGTCAAAATGCCCGTCCTATGGCGGAGAGCGGACAGGCGGGGTCGGTAGCGAGCGATCCGATCGCGGCCTCGGCGGTCTACCCGCAGGGGAGCCGGGTTAACGAGGAAGGGCACCTCGAGGTAGCCGGCTGCGACGTGGTCGAGCTGGCCGAAGAGCACGGCACCCCCGCCTACATCTATGCCGAGGACGACATTCGCGCCCGCGCCCGCGCCTACCGCGAGGCGTTCGAGAGCCGCGGCGCCGACTTCGAAGTCCTCTTCGCCAGCAAGTCGCTGCCCTGCACCGCCGCCTACCGGCTCTTCGCCGAGGAGGGGCTGGCGGTCGACGTCGCCTCCGGCGGCGAGCTGCACATGGCGCTGAAGGCCGGCTTCGACCCCGACCGGATCCACATGCACGGCAACAACAAGTCCGACGAGGAGATCCTCTTCGCCGCCCGCTCCGGGATCCGCCACCTGATTCTCGACTCCTTCGACGAGATCGAGCGCTGCGAGCGGCTGCTCGACGAACCGCAGCGGGTGCTGATCCGGGTCACCCCCGGGATCAAGCCCTCGACCCACGACTACATCACCACCGGCCAGCTCGACTCCAAGTTCGGCTTCGGCCTCGAGGACGGGCTGGCGGCGCGGGCGATCGAGCGAGTGCTCGCCTCCGACAAGCTGGAGCTGGTCGGGCTGCACGCCCACATCGGCTCGCAGATCTTCGAGCTGGAGCCCTACACGCTGGCGATCCGGGCGCTCGGTGAGCTGGCCGGCGACTGGTGCCAGGTCGTCAACGTCGGCGGCGGGCTCGGCGTCGCCTACACCGCCGAGGACGAGCCGCCCTCGATCGACTCCTACGTCGACGTCAAGGTCCGCGGCGTCGCCGAGGTCTTCGG
>Ga0164301_10000457_pt1 | contig 11735 bp, 14 predicted proteins | sample Whisoiple_231_MG_FD_109711 | JGI IMG/M metagenome (GOLD analysis project Ga0164301, IMG submission 109711) | Unamended control soil microbial communities from upstate New York, USA - Whitman soil sample_231_MG | ecosystem: Environmental > Terrestrial > Soil > Agricultural land ... | reverse complement strand
GGGGCCGAGCCCGACGGCGATCAGGTCGACCTCGCCCCAGCCGCCGGCCGCGGCGGCGGCGCGCTCGACCTCCTCCAGCAGCCGGGTCGCGTGCAGGGGCCTCCCCGTCGGGGAGAGCCCCAGCTGCGACTCGTGCAGGACCTCGCCGTCGCGCCAGGCGCAGGCGACGGTGTCGACCGTCGCGGTGTCGAAGCCGACGACGTTCAGGACGGCGCTACCCGGTCACGCGGAAAGCGGTGGAGCCGACTTTCTGGCCTTTGACGAACCAGCTGACGACGTGGCGGCCGGGGATCGTCGAGGTGATCTTGTTCACGTAGAGCGTGTTCTGTTCGGCTTCCTGAGCCTGGGCGCAGAGGTTTTTGCCGCTCGGGAACTTGACGCAGACGGTGTAGACGACGTCGCCTTTGAGGCTTTTGAAGAAGGCGCCCTTTTTGGACTTCTTCGGGCAGGCGTGCGCGGGTTTGGCGTTCTGGGACACCCCGCAGCCGACGTAGTGCTTGTAGGCCGCCGCGCTGGCCGTGGCAGGTGCAGCCGCCACCAGCAATCCGCTCGCCAACATGACCGCCGCAAGCGCTTTGAGTCCCTTCATCCCGTCCTTGCCTTTCTCGTCGAAATTTCGCGCCGATGCTACCTGCTGGCGCTCTTGAGCCTGAACACTTCGGATACGGCTTCGGTGCGCTTTTCCCTGCGTACCCTCACCACTCGACTTCTATCTTGCGACTCTCCTCACCCACGTGGGAGAGGCGCACCGCCAGCGCCGGGCGGCCGATCCGCCCCTCCCCCGCCGCCGGCCACTCGACGAAGGCGACGCCCTCGGGGCGCAGGTAGTCCTCGAGCAGGGCGGGATCCTCGCCCTCGAGGCTCTGCAGGCGGTAGAGGTCGAGATGGGAGACCGGCAGGCGCCCGCCGCCGTACTGCTGCCCGATCGTGAAGGTCGGCGAGGTGACCGGCGCGGTGACGCCGAGCGCGCGGCAGGCGCCGCGGACCAGGGTCGTCTTTCCGGTCCCCAGCTCGCCGGAGAGGACGACGACGTCACCGGGCTCAAGCCGCTCGGCGATCCGCGCCCCGAGGGCCTCGGTCTCGGCAGCGCTGTTGGTCTCGACCACCTCCACGGCTCCGCCCCTCCCTAGTGGCCGAAGAAGCCGAGCTGGTCCGTGGGCGGCGGTGGGGTCGAGCCGCCTTCCTCCTCCAGCTCCTCGAGTTCCTCTGCGCTCGGCACCGGATCCGGTAGGGGTCGCTGCAAGAGGTCGGGGATGGTCGCGAAGTCGGCCCGCAGTTGCTCCTTCACCGCCGGGGTGCGCAGCGCCGCCGCTGGGTGGAAGAGGGGCAGGAGGAAGACGGTGCGGGCGCCGAGTTGGCGCACCTGCGGGGTGCCGCGAACCTTGGTGATCCCGGTCGGGCTGCCGCTCAGCAGCTTGGTCGCGAAGTTGCCGAGGGTGCAGACGACGCGCGGCTCGATCAGCCGCACCTGCTCGAACAGGTAAGGCTCGCAGGCTTCGATCTCCATCGGCTGGGGGTCGCGGTTGCCGGGCGGGCGTGACTTGAGCACGTTGGCGATGAAGACGTCGTCGCGGGCGAGGCCGATCTCCTCAAGCAGCTGGTTCAGGAGCTGGCCGGCGCGGCCGACGAAGGGCAGGCCCTGGCGGTCCTCTTCTGCCCCCGGCGCCTCGCCGACGAACATCAGCCCGGCGTCAGCGTTGCCCGCCCCGAAGACCGCCTTGGTGCGGGTCTCATACAGGGGGCATTTCTGGCAGCCCTGGACCTCTTTGTAGAGGGCGACCAGCTGCTCCCGGCGCTCCTCGGCGCTGATGCTCACGGCTTCTCCCCCGCCGCCCGTCGCTTCTGCGCCTCGCCGATCCGCTCCTGGCGACCGGCTTCCCGCTCCCGCCGCTGCGATTCGTTCGAGCGTACCCCGGCGCCCCGCGGCTGCCGCCCCGGCGGCGAGACCTGGGAGTAGAGCCGCCGCGTCCTCCCCGAGCCACAGTCCGGGCAGGCGGCGGTCGCTTCCGCCCCGACCAGCTCCTCGAAGCGCGCCCCGCAGTCCCCGCACTCGAACTCGTAAATCGGCATCGACCGCATCGTAGTCGGCAACAACGGGGTTTTCCGCCCTCGATTACCCTGCCCGCGATGAAGGCACGGGGAGGGCTCGCGATTCTCGTCTGCGCAGTGGCGGCGCTGGCGCTGCCGGCGGCCGCGGCAGCTAAGCCGGGGTACTACGTCGAAAAGCCGTCCCGCGTGGTCATCCTCCAGCGCGAAGCCAGCCACGGCTACTACGCCTTCGTTTTCGGCGTCAACCGGCACAATTTGACCCTCTCCATCAGCGGCGAAGCCGGCGCGGCGAACTACGTCGTTCGCGGCAGGGTCAGCGGCGAGAAGATCGAAGGGCGGTTCGGCAATCTCGGCCGCGTGGCGATGCGGTTCGTGCCCGAGGGAGAGCCCGACCTCGGGGAGCTCCCCCGGAATTGCGAGGGAGAGCCGCCGGTCGAACGGGAGGGGCACTTCGTCGGACAGCTCCGGTTCGCAGGCGAGAACGGCTTCACCCGGGTCCGGGCCGCGCGCGCGGAAGGGGTCGTGCTCGGGCTTCCGCGCAGGGTCTGCAAGGGCCGCCGTCCCGAAATCGAGCAGCCACTCCCGCCCGGCAGGCTGACCAGCCTCAGCGCCCTCCCGAGCCGCCCGGGGCTCCCCCGTTTCTCGGTCTACGGGCAGGAGCCCAGGGTGCCGCAGCAGACCCCCCGGGTCGCCGAAGAGGCCGTCCACATCGCCTTCCTGAGCGAAAAGCGGTCCGGCATGTCGATCACGCGCCAAGCGTCGGCGTTCACGACCGCCGAGACCTTCACGGTCAGCCCCCTCGGCCAGCAGCCGGACACCGCCACGGTGTCGCCGCCGGCGCCGTTCAGCGGCACCGCGACCTTCGAAGAGCAGGCCGACGGCACGGCCCGCTGGTCGGGCGACCTGAAGGTGGAGCTACCTGGTCGCGGCGCCATCCCCCTCACCGGCCCCGACTACCGCGCCCGGCTCTGCCGCAGCTTCGCCTGCTTCTGCCCCGGCGACGCCTGCGGCGGCACGATCGTCATCAGCGGCAGGCCGCAGCCGATGCGGCTGCCGCGCCTCGCCGCCCGGGTGCTGCCTGCCCCTACGGCAGCGGCTCCCACTCCCAGCCCTTGGCGCTGGCCAGGCTTTCCTCGCTGAGGTAGCGGCGGAACTCGTCCAGCTCGGCCGGTTCGACGCTGTAGACGTGCTCGGGCTCGGGGAACTGGCGGCGGCGGACCTCGTTGCCGTAGCGCTTGACCGCCTCGACCATCGAGTCGTGGACGTCGGCGTAGCGCTTGACGAACTTCGCCATGTGGCCCGTGGTGATCCCCAGCAGGTCGTGGAAGACGAGGACCTGGCCGCTGGTCCCGGGCCCGGCGCCGATGCCGATCGTCGGGACGTCGAGCTTCTTGACGATCTCGTCGGTGATCGCTGAGGGCACCGCCTCGATAACGATCGCGAAGCAGCCGACCGACTGCAGGGCGAGGGCATCCTCGAGCTGCTTGATCGCGCTGGCGGCGCTCTTGCCCTGGGCTTTGTAGCCGCCGAGGGCGGTCGCGGTCTGCGGGGTGAGGCCGATGTGACCCATCACCGGGATGCCCGACTGGACGATCGCCCGGGCGCGCTCGACGATGACGCCGCCGGCCTCGAGCTTGACCGCCTGGCAGCCGGTCTCCTTGATCAGCCGCTGGGCGCTGCGGATCGCTTCCTCGTTGCTCGCCTCGTAGCTGCCCATCGGCATGTCGCCGACCATCAGCGGCGTTTTCAGGCCGCGGCGCACGGCCTTGCCGAGGATCACCATCTCGTCCATCGAGACCAGCTCGGTCCCGGAGTAGCCGAGGACGACGTTGGCGGCGGAGTCGCCGACGAGGACGACGTCGACGCCGGCCGCCTCGGCCACGGTCGCCGAGGGGTAGTCGTAGGCGGTGACCATGACGATCGGTTCGCCGTTGGTCTTCATCTCGGCCAGCCGCGGCAGGCTGACTGGCTTGCGGTCGGAGGTCGGGGCGGTGTGTGAGCGGCCGCCGGAGCTCATTTGAGCAGCACCTCGGGGTGGCTGTCGATCGCGATCGCCTTGTTGTCCTCGTCGACGTGGACGACGACCGGGTCGTAGCGTTCGAGGTCGGCCTCGTCGTAGGCGCCGAAGGTGGCGACGATGATCTTGTGGCCGGGCTCGACCAGGTGGGCGGCGGCGCCATTGACCTGCATCGTCCCCGAGCCAGGCTCGCCGTCGATCACGTAGGTGACGAAGCGGGCGCCGTTGTCGACGTCCCAGACGTGGACCTGCTCGTTGGTGATCATGTCGGCGCCGGCCATCAGCTCGGTGTCGATCGTGATGCTGCCGATGTAGTCGACGTCGCAGTCGGTCACCGTGGCCCGGTGGATCTTCGACTTCAGCATCTGCCTTTGCACTTGGTTCCCCTTTCGGGCTAGGTGCCCGGTTGGTTCGCGATTGAAGGTCGGATAAGGACGTTGTCGATCAGGCGGGCGGCGCCGACGCGGGCGGCCACGGCGACCAGGACCGGGCGGCTGCCCAGCTCCTCGACCGGCGCCAGCGTCTCCGCGTCGCGGGCCTCGAGGTACTCGGGCTCGATTGCGGCGGCGGCCAGCTCGGCGCGGGCGGCGTCGAGGCCGGCGGCCAGCGAACCCTCGCGGGCGCCGCGCTCGGCGGCGACGAGAGCACGGTTGAGCGCGGTGGCGCGCTCGCGGTCGGCCGGCTCCAGGTAGGCGTTGCGGCTGCTCATCGCCAGCCCGTCGGCCTCGCGCACCGTCGGCAGCACCTCGAGCCGCACCGGGAAGTCGAGGTCGCGGGCCATGCGGCGGATGACGACCGCCTGCTGGGCGTCCTTCTGGCCGAAGTAGGCGACGTCGGGGTCGACGAGGTTGAAGAGCTTGGCGACAACGGTGGTGACGCCGCGGAAGTGCTCGGGGCCGCGGCGCCCGGGGTCACCGTCGAGGACGCCGGTCAGCGGGCCGGTGACCTCGACCGCGGTCGAGGCGTCGGCGGCGTAGACCTCCTCGGTGCCGGGAGCGAAGACGAGGTCGGCGCCGGCCTCGGCGGCGAGCCGCAGGTCGCGCTCCTCGTCGCGCGGGTAGCGGTCGAGATCCTCGCCGGGGCCGAACTGGGTCGGGTTGACGAAGAGGCTCATCACCACCAGGTCGCACTCGGCGCGGGCGGCACGGATCAGCGAGAGGTGGCCCTCGTGCAGGTAGCCCATCGTCGGCACCAAGCCCACGGTCTCCCCCGCCCGCTTCGCCGTGGACACGGCAGTGCGTAGCTCGGCCTTGGTGCGCAGCACGGCCGCCAGGGAGCGAGGGCTATTCACGAGGAGCTTTGAGTTCATAGGTCCATGCCCGGGTGGGTCACGGCCAACTGGAAAAAGTATAGGCGCACTTGGTGCGGTTCTTGGCGATTTCGTATCGAAAAAGTTCTCTATTTGGTGATCCGCTCCCCGGTCTGCCTCGCAGGAACGACAAAGACCACCCCAAGGCGGAGGGAACGATGAGCTCAGAGATAGACGCAGTTGTGCGCGAGGCGGAGTACGAGGCAACCGAGGCGCTCGAGGGCGACACCAGGCTCGACTTCCTGAAAAAGGCCGGGATCGCCGGCGGCGGGCTGGTCGGAGGCGGCGCCCTGCTCAGTGCTCTCACCCCGGCAGCGGCGATGGCAGCGGGCAAGGGACGACCCCCGGCCAAATTCGGCAAGGGCGACATCGGCATCCTCAACTACGCCCTCACGCTGGAGTACCTGGAGGCCGCCTTCTACAACGAGGCGACCGCCAACAACAAGAAGAAAACCTTCCTCAAAGGCGCCCAGGAGCAGGCATTCCTGAAGCGGGTCACCGCCGACGAGAACGCCCACGTCGCCTTCCTCAAGAAGGCGCTCGGCAGCCAGGCGATCGCTGCCCCGAAAGTCGACTTCGGCGCCACCACCGCCAGCGAGGCGGCCTTCATCAAGACCGCAGTGGCGCTGGAGAACACCGGCGTCGGCGCTTACTCGGGCCAGGCCCTGAACATCGCCAACCCGGCCTACGCGGCGGCTGCCCTCTCGATCTGGTCGGTCGAGGCGCGTCACGCCTCGGTCGCCGGCCTGCTGCTGAAGCCGACCTCCAAGAACCTCTCACCCAACGGCGCCTTCGACAAGCCGAAAACGGCTGCGCAGGTCCTCAAAGCCGTCGAAGCAACCGGCTTCCTCCAATAACCGGGACCTCCCGGGTCACCCCTCCGGCAGCGCGGCGAAGTCGATTTCCCGGATCGGCTTCGCCGGCGCGCCGGCTGCAATCGTCCCGCCCTCGACATCACGATTGACGACCGAGTTGGCGCCGATCACGCAGCGGTCGCCGACGTTGACCCCGCTGGTCACCACGCAGTTGACGCCGAACCAGCAGTTGGCGCCGATCGCGACCGGGCCCTTCGAAGTGAAGCCCTGCCAGGTGATCGGCTTGGTCGGGTCGTCGTAGCGGTGCTCGGCGTCGCCGACGAAGCAGCCGTTGGCGAACATCGTGTGGTCGCCGATCGTCACCTTCTCGTGGGCGGCGATCATCACGTTGCGGTTGAGGAAGCAGCCGGCGCCGATCTCGATCCGGGCCTCGGGTGCGAGCGTCAGCCAGCAGCCCGGCTCCAGCAGGGTCCCCTCGCCGATCGTCAGCCGCCCCTCGTCCAGCGCCTCCAGCACCTCGCCCTCGACCGGGTGGCGGATGAAGAAGCCGCCGCGGGCGGCATGGCGGTCGATCCGCCAGCGGCGCAGGAGCCGGTGGTTGCGCTCGTACCAGCGCCGCTTCTGCCACCAGAGTCGCCAGCCGCTGCTCGCCATCGCGCCAGCCTAGACGTAGACTGCGCCGCGTGGCTGACCTGCGTGGCGGCATCGACCTCGGCGGCACCAAGATCCAGGCGGCGATCGTCGACGGGCGCGGCGACGTCTCCGGCCAGGCGCGGCAGCCGACGCCGACCAGCGGCGGCCCGGAGGACGTGGCCGCGGCGATGGCGGCGGCGCTGCGCGCGGCGGCGCAGGAAGCAGGCGTGGAGACCGGCGACCTGGCCGGGATCGGGGTCGGCTCGCCCGGCGACGCCGACGAGAAGACCGGCGTCGTCTCCTCCGCCCGCAACCTCCCCGGCTGGGAGGGCAGCTTCCCGCTGGCCGAAGTCCTCGGCAAGGAGCTGGGGACCGAGGTCAAGGTCGGCAACGACGTCCAGGTCGCGACCGAAGCCGAGTTCCACCTCGGCGCCGGCCAGGAGTTCCAGAGCCTGATCGGCGTCTTCTGGGGAACCGGCGTCGGCGGCGGCCTCGTCCTTGACGGAAGGCCCTGGCTCGGCCGCGGCGCGGCCGGCGAGATCGGCCACGTGGTCGTCAAGCGCGGCGGCGCCAAGTGCCCCTGCGGGCGCAAGGGCTGCCTCGAGGCCTACGCCGGGCGCTCGGCGATGGAAGCCGAGGCGCGCCGGCAGCACGAAGAGGGCCACAAGACCGACCTCTTCCACCTGATGGAGAAGCACGGCAAACCGCGCCTCACCAGCGGCATCTGGGAGCGGGCGCTGGACCACGGCGACCAGATGACCGAAAAGCTGATCGAGCGCGCGATCGAGGCCCTGGGGACCGGAATCGCCTCAGCCGTCAACCTGATCGACCCCGAAGCGGTGATCATCGGCGGCGGCCTCGGGATCCGCTTCGGCGAGCGGCTGATGGACCCGCTGCTGGCCGAGATGCACAAGCACCTCTTTGTCGACGAGCGGCCGCCCGCGGTTCGGGTCGCCTCCCTCGGCGACCTCGGCGGCGCGATCGGCGCCAGTCTGCTGCTCGCTCGCTAGACCCGGCCTGAAGCCGACCGCTGGTTGCGCGCCACCGCGTCGACCAGGACCGCCAGCAGCAGGACGCCGCCGGTGACCATCAATTTGACCGCGGAGGAGAGCGAGAGCAGGTCCATCCCGTTGGAGATCGAGCCGATCACCAGGGCGCCGAGCAGGGCGGTCCAGACCGAGCCGCGGCCGCCGAAGAGGCTGGTCCCGGCGATCACCGGACCGGCGATCGCCAGCAGCAGGAGTTCGTTGCCGCCGGAGTTCTGGTTGACGGCGAAGAGGCGCGAGGCGGCCATCACCCCGCCGACCGCGGCCATCGTGCCGGCGATCGTGAAGACCGCGATCCGGACCCGGTTGACGTGGATGCCGGCGCGGCGGGCCGCCTCCGCATTGCCGCCGACCGCGAAGACGTGGCGGCCGAAGGTGGTCCGCTTGGCGACGTACTCCATGCCGACCACGAAGGCGAGCAGGATCATCACCGCCAGCGGCACGCCGCGGTCGGAGTTGAGGATCGCGACGGCGGCGATCACGAGCGCGGAGAAGACCACGAAGCGGAAGATCAACGGCAGCGGATTAGTGTCCTCGAGGCCGGCGGCGACGCGGCGCCGGTAACCGACCGCCGTAAGGGCGCCGTAGGCGGCGACGATCACCGCGGCGAAGATCCAGCCGACCGTGTCCGAGTAGAAGATGTTGGCGAGGCCGGTGATCTTGGGGTCGGTGATGTTGAGCGAGCCCGTCTGGCCCAGGACCTGTAAGAGCGCTCCTTCCCAGGCCAGCAGACCAGCCAAGGTGACCACGAAGGAGGGCACGGCGAAGCGGCTGAACAGCGACCCCTGCAGGCAGCCGATCGCGGCGCCGACCGCGACCCCGGCGGCGATCGCCAGGTAGGCGTTCCAGCCGTGCTTGACGCTCAGCACTGCCATTACCGCGGCAGAGAGACCGCTGACGGCGCCGACGGAAAGGTCGATCTCGCCGAGCAGGAGGACATAGACGACGCCGACCGAGATCAGGCCAATCGTCGTGATCTGCAGCATCAGGTTGGTCAGGTTCTCCGCCGAGAGGAAGCGGGGTTCCTGGACCTGGAAGATGATCGCGATTACGACCAGGCCGAGCACGACCCGGACCGCGGAGAGATCGCCCTGGACGATGCGGCGCAGGGTCTCCCCGGCGTTGGGACGGGAGGCGGCCGTCTCGTCGGCGGTCGCTGCCTCGGTCGGGCTCATGCTTTCTCCTCCTCTCCCGAAGCGTGGTTCCTCTCGCCGCCCTCGCCGACGCCGGTGATCGCGCCGATCACGTGCTCCTCGGTGGTTTCGTCGGCCTGGAACTCACCGGCGGCGCGGCCGAGGCGTAGGACGAAGACCCTGTCGGCGACCGCGAAGACGTCAACCAGGTTGTGGCTGATGACGACGACGCCGAGGTTGCGCTCGCGCAGGCGCCGGATCAGCTCCAGGACCTGTTTGGTCTGCGGCACGCCGAGCGCCGCGGTCGGCTCGTCGAGCAGCACCACTTTCGGCTCGCCCAGCAGCGAGCGCGCAACCGCGACCTGCTGGCGCTGACCGCCGGACAGCGTCCCGACCTCGCTGCGCAGGCTGGGGATCGTCACCGCGAGGTTGGAGAGCAGGTCGGCGGTCTCGTGCTCCATCTTCACCTCGTCGAGCTGGCGCGAGGCCCGGCCGGGACCGGGCGCGACCTGCTCGCGACCGAGGAAGAGGTTGGCGACGACATCGAGGTTGTCGCAGAGGGCGAGATCCTGGTAGACGGTCGCGATCCCCAGTTCGGTCGCGTCCTGCGGCCCTTTGATCCGCACTTCCTCGCCCTCGAAGCGGATCGTCCCTGCGTCCGGCGAGTGGATCCCGGCGATCGCCTTGACCAGCGTCGACTTGCCGGCGCCGTTGTCGCCGACCAGGCCGACGACCTCGCCGGCGGCAACGGCGAAGTCGACCCGGTCCAGAGCCTGGACCGGGCCGAATCGCACGCTTACTCCCTCCAGCTCTAGGAGCGGAGTGCCGTCGGCCATGTCAGCCGGTGATCCCTGCTTCTTTGCAGTCGGCCGCGTAGGGGCCGGTGCAGAGTTCGGAGGCTTCGACGAACCCGTCTTTGACCACCGTGTCTTTGATGTTGTCCTTGGTCACCGCGACCGGTTCCAGAATCGCCGAGGGGACGTCGGTCTTGCCGTTGTTGATTTCTTCGGTGACTTTGTCCGCCGGCAGTTCTTCGCCGGCAGCCAGGGCGATCGCGAATTCGGCCGCGAGTTTGGCCTGCGGCGGAATCGCCTTGTAGATCGTCATGTACTGCTGGCCCGCGAGGATCCGCTGCAGGCCTGCGACGGTCGAGTCCTGGCCGGTGACCGGCCGTTCTTCGGGGTTGATCCCAACGCCTTTCAGCGCCGCGATGGCGCCGCCGCCGGTGTCGTCGTTGGCGGCGTAGACGCCCCAGAAGCCGTCGTTGCCGAGGGCGGTGATCGCCTGCTGGGCCTCACGCTGGGCGTTTTCCGCGGTCCAGCCGGGGGTGTCGTATTCCTTCGCGACTTTCACTCCGGCTTCTTCGAAGCCTTTGTTCGAGCCCGCCTTGAACAGTGCCGCGTTCGGGTCGGCCGGATCGCCGTTGATCTTGATGATCGGGCCGCTCGGGTGCCCGTCTTCTTTCAGTTTTTTCGCCAGCGTTTCCGCCTGGAGTTCGCCGACCCGTTCGTTGTCGAAGGAGACGTATGCGTCGACTTCGCCGTTTTCGATCAGGCGGTCGTAGCTGACCACCGGCACGTCCTGGGCGTTCGCCCGTTCGGCGATCGCGGCCGCCGATTTGGAGTCCATCGGGTCGAGGACGAGGACTTCGGCCCCTTTGGTCAGCGCCGCTTCGCCCTGCGACTGCTGCTTTTCAGCGTCGCCGCCGGCGTTGAAGTAGATGACTTCGCAGTCAGGACACTGTTCCTTGACGGAGCTTTCGAAGTCCGGCTTGTCGTTGGTTTCGTAACGGGGGGTTTCGTTTTCCGGGAGCAAGAGGGCGATCGTCGAACCGCCGCCTCCCCCGCCGCCGCCACCGGTCGTGTCGCTGCTGCTGCCGCAGCCGACGGCAACCAGGGCCATGACGGCCAGAGCTGCTGCTGCGAACCAAACCCGCGAACTCAGTGCTGACATCGGTTCCTCCTGTTCTATTCCCTGCTCCCGCGAGCGTCACTACCCCACTTCGGAGCTTTTAAGCGCGCAACCAGGGAATTTGCGCCGGAACCGGTTGTCTTAGGTGACTTCTTAGGCCGCCGCGGACAATTCGCGCTTGGCGCGGCGCCGTTTCGGCTTCGCCGGCTCGACCAGCTCGGTGAGGAAGCGGCCGGTGTAGGAACCGGGGACCGCGGCGACCTCCTCGGGGGTGCCGGTTGCGACGATCTCGCCGCCGCCTTCGCCGCCCTCGGGGCCGAGGTCGACGAGGTGGTCGGCGGTCTTGATCACGTCGAGGTTGTGCTCGATCACGACCACCGTGTTGCCGGCGTCGACCAGCCGGCCGAGCACGTCGAGCAGGCGCTGGACGTCGGCGAAGTGAAGGCCGGTGGTCGGCTCGTCGAGGATGTAGAGGGTGTCTCCGGTGGCGACTTTGGAGAGCTCGGTGGCGAGCTTGACCCGCTGCGCCTCGCCGCCGGAGAGCGTCGTCGCCGGCTGCCCGAGGCGGATGTAGCCGAGGCCGACGTCGTTGAGGGTGCGCAGGCGGCGGGCGATCTTCGGCACGTTCTCGAAGAACCCGACCGCGTCCTCGACCGACATCTCCAGCACGTCGGCGATGTTCTTGCCCTTGAAGCGGACCTCGAGCGTCTCGCGGTTGTAGCGCTTGCCGTGGCACTGCTCGCAGGGGACGTAGACGTCGGGCAGGAAGTGCATCTCGATCTTGATCTGGCCGTCGCCTTTGCAGACCTCGCAGCGCCCGCC
>Ga0164301_10000455_pt1 | contig 11817 bp, 13 predicted proteins | sample Whisoiple_231_MG_FD_109711 | JGI IMG/M metagenome (GOLD analysis project Ga0164301, IMG submission 109711) | Unamended control soil microbial communities from upstate New York, USA - Whitman soil sample_231_MG | ecosystem: Environmental > Terrestrial > Soil > Agricultural land ... | reverse complement strand
TGGCTAATAAGTAAGTAAGTGAATTTTGTGAAAGACAAAATCAAGAGTATGTGTCATTGTTCCGTTTTGCACGATAATTGTCATTATCATCGTTGGCTCACTGTGCGTTGGCGAAGGGTGCACAAGTATTATTTGAATATTCATACTAATCTGATTTCCGTTTTTATTGAAACTTTGCTTTTTTGCAAAATTGCTGCTGCGTTTGAGGGTATAAAAAATAAATAATGAAGCAGAGCAACTGATAGTCATGACTGCCCTGATGGACACCGCTTTCGCATCTGCTGCCACTGTTGAGAAATTTGATTGCATTCACCTTCAAACACCTTACCACAAATTCACTATTGATGAGCTGAAAGCATTTCCTTTGGGGGCGCTTTCCAAGGATGATTCTACTATTTTTATTTGGACTGACAGTTCAAATGCAGCTACTGCCATGCAGCTGATTGATGCATATGGTTTTAAATTTTCCACCATTGCTGCGATTGTCAACATTGCCGAAGCCCTGCCGGTTAGCGAGGAAGAAGCCAAGAAAAGCCGCGTCAAGTTGATTCAGCCATATCCATGGTGGCCTGCTTCAGAAACACAGCAGTTCACGCGACCCACATGTGAACAGCTTTGGATGGCCACAAAGGGTACAGGTGCTGCACTAAATCCCAAGTACAAAACATTACCTTTCCAAGTGATTGACAAACCAGAGCTAAGCAAGTCCAAAAGCAAGGCCCGTCAGAGTACTGATTCAGAATGGAACTGCAAACGACCTGATCTTCTTGATCAAGTGTCTAGTTTCCTGGCACCAGAGTCGCGCATCGTGGATGTCTTTGGTGATTGTCTGCACGCAAACGCTGCCGTGCTTACACCCACCATTGCCAATGGTTTCGTTCCCGCAATGGAATCAGATGAAGGTATTGTGAGTGATGCTAAAAAGGCATTTGCAGACATGGGTAAAGTTAGTCTACGGGCACTGACCGTGAAACTGCGCCGATCGCTTTCTGAAGATTCTGAACTCGATGAAACTGTGACTGAAGTTCTCAACACTGCTGTAACTGACTGAGTATCTGATATAAAACTACGCAAAGTCATGCTTGCCATTGCAGATAATTCACTCACTTACATGAACCGATCCAAAAAGGTCAAACGCAACAAGTCAAAGCTTGATGGCACAGTCAAACAAGGCATCAACGACAGCAGCAAGGTTACACCTGAACTGTGCAAGTTTGTAAACCTGCCGGAAGGGTCGCAGATTGCACGCACCAAATTTGTGTCATTCCTGTCTGAATATACAAAATCACATGAAAACATGAAGAGAAACAAGCGTATCTATCCAGATGAGGCCATTCAAAGTCTGTTTCCTGAGACTGTTGAGCCAATCGCCTTCTTCAAACTCTATAACGCAATTGAAAACCTTCATTTTCCAAGCAAGCTGAAGCCCGAGCTGCAGGAATTTATGAACACTACAGAAGATGCGTTGCCCAAGATTCAAGTCATGCAGTACATTGATAAGTATGCCGAAGAAAATAATCTAGTTAGAACTGATGAGGGTATTCACCCGGATAATGTTCTCGTCAAGCTGTTCAATAGTGCTGATGTCATTAGCAACCTCAAAGAGGCAATCAATCCCCTGCTTATCAAGAGTACAAAGAAGCGCTCGAAAAAGCGGCCTCTTGATGTCGAAGTGGATGATGCCGTGACCAAGAAAGCGAAAGTGGAGGTTGACCCCGCTGAGGATCCAACGGTTGCTGACGTCATGGCAGTAGCTTAGTAACTTGGTCACTCTCGTCAACTTAGCTTAGCTGATTCAAGTGGACTTTTCAAATAAAATTTGTTAGTAAATTGACAGAAACTATTCTTATAAGATTGGTGCGCGCGCCACCACCACCGTGTCTTGCTTGTTTATTATCAAGATTTGTTTTAGTTGTACCACTTTGAGAAAATTCTTCAATAAAATGTTTGTATAAAGGAAATGCCAGGTGTTTCATGTTGGAACAATGCATCTTACACAGGGACTGGTGTCGGGTACACATCCGACACACCCAACACTTCTGCACAACAAGACTCAATCAGTTCGTGCATCGTTAATACATGGAGCGATATCACATTTTACAAAGATACTAATTATGGAGGTGCTTCCTATCGAGTCAACAATGCATCCTATTATCCATTATACATTCCCGATATGAAAACAGTCAATTTTAACGATGTCATATCAAGTATTCGAGTCACAGATGCTGTGAAACCAACCTGTTATGATGCCGGAATGGCCTATTTGCAACGATATCCAGATATTTTTGCAGCTGGATTGGATCCATGGAGTCATTACATAGCAAATGGCCGCTCTGAAGGGCGGTATTGGGGATCCGATACTTGCGATATGAGTCCCAATGCTTGTACTACTGTTTATCCCAAATACAAGGCTCTATATCCTGATGTTGTTGGAAATGAATGGAATCATTATGTTTCGACAGGAGAAGCGCAGAAAAGGTGTTGGCCCGGAATCAGTTGCGATGGAAGAGCTGTAAATTCAGACTGTTCTATATACCAACAGATTGTAGCAGCTCAAATAGCTGCTGCAGCTGAACAAAAACGAATAGACGATGCCAAAGCATTGGCAGATAGCCAAGCAAGACAACGAGCGGCTGATGCAGCAGCACTTTTGCTAAGTCAACAACAAGCTTTATTGGACGCAAAAGCCAAAAGCGATGCAATTGCAGCAGAAAAGGTCGCATCTGACATGGCAACTTCTATCGCGCTGGCAAATGCAAACCAAAACACGCCTACAACAACTCAGCACCCATCATCTTCAACTGGTGCAACAACAAGCCCTGTCAAATCACCAACAACTTCAAGTGCAGCGACGCAAACAAAAGCTTTAGTTACTCCAATCCAAATTTTGATCATACTATTGGTGGTTATAGTACTGGTAGCACTTTTAGCCTAGTCCTTGAGTCGCACGTATCCTTGAAAATTAAGAAATATTGAATTAATCGCTTTTTGTCAACATGCCTGTGATGTTTTTCAGTTCTTGTAAAATCTGATTGAATCTGTCGGCATTCCCGCTTTCTCGCTCGTCTCGTAGCCTGTCTCGCTCGTCTCGTAGCCTGTCTCGCTCGTCTCGTGCCTTTTCCCTCTCATCTTGCTGGATCTCACGATTGTGACGAGCCTCATCGCGTCTGTTTTGGTCTTTCAAAAAAGTTGTTTGATTTGTAATAAAAGTTTCAAATGATGCCTGTAGACTGCGCATATCTGACTTGTGTAGGACATAAAAAATGTCAATGGCAGCAAACGCACCAATGATCGCACCAATGATGGCTAGAATCTGGTTTGCATTTGCTTTTTGAGCATATGCAATGCTAATTGCAACAACAATCACTGTTGTAATTGCGAGCAGAATTCCAAGAACTGTTAGGATTTTGTGAACCAACTCCAGGTTGGTCTCAACACGATCATACACACCAGGGTAAGCAATATGTGTCTGTGTGCCTATCAATGCGACATTTTCAATATCCGCCATGACACTCACTGTAGTGACTATTCTGAATCAGAATCGAGATTGTAAAGGTTTACAAAATTATCAATCGGCCAGTTACAAATTTATTTACAAACATTTTAACGCAAGTGAGCACGTACGTATGAGTATTACCTTGTATGTGTCACAGCTACACGCCATCATTGCAACGGATGTTGTCATGTTTCTTACAATTGATTTGATAATTTGTTGCCGTGAAACACATCTTTTGGCGAGGCTGCAATTATTATCAGAACTACGAAATAATAATAAATTCGCGTCTTTCTAAATAAATCCAAGAATAAAATATTGGGCCCAATCAGATTTCAAGATGAGCTACGAAGACAGTCTGTTTGATATGTCAATTCCTCAAGAATCTGACGAATACGCAGATGATATGCCTGCACTACAAGAAAACTCAGTACTTGATTATGGTCATGCAGAACCTACAACACTGACTAAAGCAACACAAACAGAGCAGACAGATGACAGGTACAAGAAGAAAGCAAAGAAACCACTCAAAGAGATCAAGTCCAGCGCCTTTTTGATGCCGAAAAGCGTGACACGTTCAACACGTGCATCAGAAGTGGACATGAGTGAATACAAGAAACGAACAGAACTGAGTATCACCAAGGCCACATTCGCAACAATGTGCCGTGAAATGGTCGTGGTCCATGTCAACAAGAACGGGTACCGATTCGGCAAGGAAGCTTTGCTGTCACTTCAACAAGCAGCTGAATCACATTTGCTGAAACATCTGGTACAGGTTGCGAATATTGTTGCTCATGGCAAACGTCAAACCGCCACAGCAGCCGATCTTGCACTGGTGCTTCCGGTACAGGAAACTGCGATTCATAAAGAGTTGACGAGGATCCCCAACCCTAGCTTCAAAAGATTGTTCAATGCTGCTGGAATTAATCGATCAGCAGCTGATCTTTACGACCAAGCCTATATCAGCCTGCATGCATTTTTGCTGACTGTGCTAGAGAACGTAGCCAGTATTTTGAGCTCACGCAAAACTAGCGGAGACAGCATCTCCACGGTAAAGTCCAGTGATATTTCACTTGCACTGCAATCAGAGAATACTGTCGTGTTCGGTCTAGCTGCCATCCAAAGAAATATCAAGGCACCTGTAAAGAAGGCCAAGGGCCCTCAGAAAAATGAATATTAGATATAAGGAATCCTTTTTGGATCATAATTCTAGATACGTCAACCGGAATACTGCCACAAGGAATATTTTTGAAATCTACATTCACAAACAATATACAATTAACAAAGAGTTTTTGCTTGTTCACTCCATCACACGAAATAGTCAAAAGACGACTCAGTCACAATCATTCAATACGACAGGGAGATCACAAAGAAAGCGTAAACGCAATATGGTAAAGAATGGGGACAACAAAAAAATTATGTCGCAGGTCCAATTGCAGGTACACAAGCTCTTGTCATTCCAAATGCTAACTCGTACTTGGTACTACCGTACAATGCTGCATTGAGCTTTACAAACACAAGTGATTTCAGTTTTGGTGGATGGTTTTATGTAAATACAGGCCAAATGCAGAATTTTGTATTGTCTAATCATGGCACTAATGACTATTCTGGATATGGATTCGAAATTAGTATAAGTACAACTGGTCCCTACGGCAATATATGGAGTAGCAGTGCAAAGTATTTTAATGGAGGAGGTCCAAACCTCGTCGGCATGTGGGTTCATCTTTGGGTTATACAAACCGGTGGCAAAACCTTAACGATCTATTACAACGGAACAGCATCTACTACAACAGTTGATGTAACTAACTTTCCCACTGCATCACCATTCGGATGGCAAATCAACGGCCCAAGAGGCGCGATTGCTGCAGGTGCAAAAGTTGCAGATGTTCGGTTTTACAGTGGCGTCGTGTCGCCATCAGTTGCAATGACGCCAATCGCTGCGAGCACGGCATATGCTATGAGTTTCAATGGAACCTCCCAATATGGTAAACTGACAGCCGGCATTCCGATGACAGCAACTACAACACTGGAATGCTGGGTAATGACACCGGCAGTTGCTACAACGCACTCAAGAATCCTTCAAGCCAGTCAAAATGGTACTGCCAATAAATACACCGGTTTCTTGTTCTTGAATAGCAACAACTTTGCAGTTGCGTATGATGCAAATGGTACACAAAATAATACCCCTGACAATTTAGTAAGCAAAGTACCAATCAATACCTGGACACATGTAGCATTGACTACAGGCTCTACTGGCATTGCAACCTTGTACATTAATGGTGCACAAGTGTCTACAACGCAACTTGCTTTTGCTCTTCCATCAATGACCAGGAACGACGTTTATTGGGGGACCAGTAGTATTTCAGAAATTCTGAAAGGATTTATGACTGAACTTCGTTTGTGGAACGTGCAGCGAACAGCCGCGCAGATTGCAGCAAATTATAACAAAATCCTGACAGGCACTGAAACAGGGTTGCAGCTTTACATTGATTCCAATTCAATCAAGAACTGTTCCGCTACAGGACTCGTTTCAGACAAAACCGGCACTTACAGCATGCAAATGCAGAGTTTCTCATTGGCACAAATTACACCTACGACTGCACTACAATTGACAAACGCGGATCCAGTAATAAGTTTTTTAGTAAGTCCCACTTCAATCAATCTCACGTGGCCAACTTCATCTGGAATTACTCAGTTCAGATTGCTTTACAAGGCATCAACTGATGCAGCATACCAAACATATGTAATGACAACATCCCGATTAAATGCTATTGTATCAGGACTAATGCCATCAACAACTTATAACTTTCAAATTTATGGCCTGCCTGCAAAAACGTTGCTGTACTCTGGTTCAGCAGCTACAACAGCACAGACCTTAAGCCAGTATACCAAAAATGCAATTACTGGGACAGTGTCTGGTGATATTCCAGCTCTTTCGTCACTTACCGCTTTTACAGGCGTCACGCAAGAATCTTTAGTGGCTGCTGTATTATCAACAGGCGACAAGGTTAAAACAACTGCACAAGTAGGTCCGTCAGCCATTCCTATCACTCCAACAGTTGTACAACAAGCAGGAACACTTAACATCAAAGGTGTTCAATCTGTTTACATTCCATTTTCTAGTGCCGTAGTGTCGGCGCAATCCGTTTCTCTTGTTGACTCCAACAACAATATCATACCTGTGATTTACGGTACCAACAAGATCACAGTAAGCGGAGTCGATCATGCAGTTGGAACAAAATTTGTCATTGATGGCCGGTTGGCAACGGTGTTGTCAAAATAAGAACTCGCATCGTAAATAGACCATCGAAACAAAGTCAAAGCAATTGATGTGTGTATGGTCCATGGCAAAAATAATAAAGCTGATTTTTGAATCAAAATGAATCTGTGGTGGCTTCTATTTTTGTCCTCAACCTTTGCTGCTGACCCGACATGTAGTCGTGGACTAAAATCTCCTAACAATCCTGTGTGTTGTCCCAGTTATTGTGGCACTTGTGATGACGGAGCATGTGCAAGTCGTCCTGGAGGGGTGAGTTTTAATAAAATCATAAAATGATTAATAATTTCTTATCGAATATGTTTTGACAACTTGTTCGTTATGTTGTTTGTCTTTACAGATATACGAGTGTTGCAATTGGGGAATTTCAAATTACAAAGCTTCATGTGATGTCAGCGAGGCTCCTTGCAAAATGTCGTCAAATCAACCTGTGGCGGCACAAAATCCAGGTTCTGTGAAACGGGATACAGTTTGTGTTCTTTGGCAAGGAACCAATGTTAATTATTGGTCCAAAAGTGCGCAAATCAATGCATACATGATGAATGCATTGATGTACCAGGATGTTCGCGCTTTGTCCTACCCATACTTAAAGTCTTATCTAGACCAAAATATTAACGTACAACTTGTTCTGGAATTCTGGGGAAACGGATTGTGGGACCTAAGCGGCGGAGCACGTGATTACGAACTTCGACAGTTCTTCCAACAAGTCGCCCGTGACGGCCGCCCTTTAGTTGTGAGAATTCTACACGAATTTAACGGAAATTGGGTAAGTGTATATGATAATTTTGTTTAATTCATTGTCATTAGAATTTTGAAATGATTTTGCATGTGTTTTGTATGTAATCCATGTTATTTACAGTACCCATGGTGCATATATGGTCAAGGCAGCAACAATCTTCAAGCCTACAAAGCTGCTTTTTGGAGAATATCCGGTTTAATTAAATCTGTTGCACCGAACGTTAAAATACAACAAGCTTACAACTCTGGAAATGTTGGTGGCGGAGATTCCTTTACTTCGATGTATGCCGGGGACAACAGCGTGGACGAGATCACTGTTTCAGCGTAAGTTTTATTGCTCAATGACTTGTTTATGTAAATTATTGATTGTGTTATGGTCTTGTGTTTTCACAGGTATAATTTCTGTGCGGTACACAACAATAACATCCAGTACATAGATCAAATTATTAGCGATTGGTATAATGCCATGACATCAATTACAGCAAGACCATTGGGTATAAGCGAAATGTCAACGACTGGTGGATGTGGGATAAATAAAGCTGGCTGGATCCTGGATACCTGGGCCAAATTAGCTTATAATTTCCCAAGAATAAAGACGGTTACCTGGTTTCTCGAAAACAAAGGCCCAGAAGATTTAGACGTCAACGATTGGAATCAACAACAGGCTATTGGAAACGGATGGCGAAATTTCAAGAATGCATGTGGATGGTCAGGAGATGAGGTAGCCACTCCATCTGTCTCGTCAGATCAAGTTGACGCTTTAAGCAACGCGGATGCCGAATATCAACAAATGCTTCAATTACAAGGTTACATACCGCCAGATGTTGTTAAAAACACACCTGTCCCTGACGATTTAGGCACTCCAGAACCGATAAAATTCAATATTGACGTTGCCAGTCCATGAGGACAAAAACAAAAAGCAATTACAATTAAAATAAAGTATATGTATTTAATTGACTAATTTGTTTATCCTGAAGTTTCATATGCTTCTACAATTTCAGGTTGTGTTGTTTGAGCACTAAATTCGTCGTAAAATAGATAAATTTGTGTAACTAGGGCGGTGATATTCTGCTGCTGTTTTGCATATAAAACCCACTTCTTCAACTCTTTAATTCTGTCGATCCAGCTAGTTTTGATTGATCTGTCATCAATCTTGTAGCCATGACAATTGAATCTAATAACAAACACTGCTCGCAAAAGATCTTGCGCTATCTGTCTAATCCTTTTTTGCTCACATTGATACGAATTTGCACGGTGTTGGTGCTCGTCGTTTTCAATGATCAAGATGTGTGTACCAAGATCATATAAAAAATCAGGTCTATAGACAGTACTGCATGTAACGTCTTGTTCTATTTTGATGCGCTGGTCTGTGAAGATATAGTCATTCATATCGTCGTCTGCATCAAGTTCTGCTTGCAACTGTTTCTGATCTTTCAAATAAATTTTTTGAGGTTCTGTTAATTGTGTATCGCAATACTGACATGTCCTGTTTGAGTTCAATATCTGTACAAGTTGGCATGACTGACACTCATGCTCAACCAAATTTTTGTGTGTTGACAAAGCATGTACCTCGCAGGACATTGCGTAGCCAATTCCATGAGTTGAAGCGTTACTGCAACCATTATGTACACAACGCACGTATCTGGCATATACCATTCCAGGCTGTTTGTGTTTACAACAGCGCTTTTTGCCCAGACCTGGCATTGCGTATTTTGGAATAATATCACATCCTTCAACTTCGCAACGTTTTGTGACAACGTTGATCATTCCTGAAGAAGCGTGTGATGAACAAAATTCAGCTTTGTGTCCATCGTCAGCATATACTGCACTTTTTAAACAACTGTTGTGTGAGCAAGCTCGGTTGGTAACATCTACCATATCCTGTATTTTGTGTTGAGCGCAGTAAATAGGTCTGTCATATCCAAAACTTGGCCTGGTTTGACATTTTTCTGATATGCATTTTGGATTTCGGATGTCAATCATTTCGAGGCTTCTGCAGTTCCCGCAATACAATGCTTTTCCGGATGGTAATCCAAATACTCTTGATTTTGTATTACAACCCAAACATTTGCTTTGACTGACGTCAGTCATTCCGATTGCAATGTGCTTTTTACATCTTAACGGCTTTTTGTGCTGATATCCAAATATGGCTTGTATTTCACATTGCTCACATTTTGGTCTCTGTAATTTTTTGCATTGCCTGCACCATGCACACAATCCATCTGGCCTTTTTGATTCTTTGTTAAAATCTGTTTTTGGTAGAATCTGTTTGCATTTAGTACACTGTTTTACATTCGTACTACTGTCAATGTCTCGTTTGCGTTTGTTGCTGATTTTTTCTGCCGTTCCAGACAATTCGGAATCCAAATTACCTTCTGTCGATGATGGCTGCTTGGCTGTTTTGATTCCTGAGGTAAGAATTGTGGCAGTTGTTAGTTGAGATAGTATTATGCTGAACATAAAGACTACGAACGCTTCTGATCTCATTGTTGAGTCGGCTCTGTGTGTTTGTGATTAGTGGTTTATATTTACATTTCAATTTTTAGAAAAACCAAAAATTTTTTAAAATAAATTTAATGCAAAGAACGTTCCTCGGCCAGTTAAAGAAATTTCTTGTATGTATCAATTTTACAACACAGCCAAATTGTTTCACAACCATCAAATTCAATATAGATGTAACATCCTCACACAATGATTGCACTTGTATATCACTAAAATTATAGTGATCAAGAAAAAGCAAAAAGACAATCTGAGCGTTATAAAATAATGGCATCGAACAACAAAACATGAACAACAATCACATCAGTTTTGCTCTTAAATAGATTTATGTCATTTTCGTTTTGATTACATTCGTTCATTTGCTAGTATTGATTGCGACAACTAAAATAGACGAAGGATTGTATACCTATGACCAAGATATTGCAAAATACAACAAAAAAATCAAGGTTGGATTTTTCGGGGTTTTGATCCCTTCTGTAATTCTCGCCCTTGCTGCTTTCATGGCGGGCGATTATTACATGACTGGTCCCGTCGTACCAATCAAACGAACCATTTCTTAACGCAATTTGCAGAACTTGCACATGTCGCGATTTTTCGTTAGTGGGATTATTTGTAATCGCAAGATATCAAAAACGTCATGGATAACGTGTTTTGTTAGCGCTTGTTGTGGCACAGGAACTAGGACAGACAGTACAAGAGTAAATATTGTCTCAAGGACAACGGATGCGTCCTTCGTTGTAATGTTGATGTTGGCGCTCTCATCTTCGTGCATATCGTTCAGTAAGATTGATGACGATTTGATGGCAGGGATGATGGTTGATGCATCACCGGGTTCAATTTTTTTGAGACATTCGTAAACAATGTTGGTCAGTGTTTTTACGTAAATGTTTGAATTGGTGTCTAGATATTCACAAAGTGAAGAAACATCAACTTGATGCATTGTGTCAATGAACTTGCCGTATGTAAAAAAGAAGGACAAAAGAGTGTGGGCAAAAAATTGATCCAATCGGTCGACATCATGGTCTGTCTGCTCCTCCCAGTAGCTGTATATGAAATTGCTCGGTCTGAAAAACTGAGACTTGGCGTTTGCAAGCTTTACGACACTAAAAAAACAGGCCTGAAATCCATGATACCAGGAAATTCCCAACCTACACGCCTTTACAGCGATAGCACAATGGAAAAGGCAAAGATGGAAGCGCAACGAGCGCTCCAAAATGCAATTCGTGTGATTGATGGCAAAATGAATTAATATTGTCCACAGAAAAATGGGGTCAATGTTATCAGTTGAGCAAACACAAGACATACTGGAACGTATTGCAAATTTGGAAACACGCATCAATGAAATTGAAATGGTTTCTCAAAAAACAAGTGTTTTGTTAGAACTACAACAAAAAGCACTTGAACAACAATTTTACAATAACAAACAAAACGACTGACACCAGCCATACTACTCAAACCGTGTTGTGTTTTCACGTGTTTCAGCTGATAGACACCTTTACCACTTTCAATCACTGTTTGTAAAGGTTTCTGTTTGAAGCTTGTCTTTGCGTAACCGGCTTCTGACAGACCCTTCATACCTGTGCACAAATCAATTATGGAAAGATTTAGTCAACCAGCTTGGATTTGAAAATTGCAAGTGATTAGCGAAACCTCTTACCTGGAGGTCCTGAATGATCAAGAGCACAGCTAATTACCGAAATTTTTAGCTGAACACCATCAGTCATCACTGTATTGTCAATCATCCATGGACAATTTTCTGTTGTGCCTTGTTGAATGCCTTTAAAGATTTCTATCAAGGAATGTTCACTGA
>Ga0164301_10000454_pt1 | contig 11827 bp, 9 predicted proteins | sample Whisoiple_231_MG_FD_109711 | JGI IMG/M metagenome (GOLD analysis project Ga0164301, IMG submission 109711) | Unamended control soil microbial communities from upstate New York, USA - Whitman soil sample_231_MG | ecosystem: Environmental > Terrestrial > Soil > Agricultural land ... | reverse complement strand
GGCGGCTGCAGAATATGATGGTCTTCAGGGCGCGGTTCGTTTTGAATGGAATGTCCCAGAGCTGCGCTGGCCCAGCGGAAATACACATACGCAGAGTTCTCTGCTTTTATCTCCGTCATGGTTGGGACTTCCGGCCTGACCCAGGTCCCATCCGGCCTGATTGCGGCCACGCAGGCCTCCCGCTCGCTGACTTTGCTGGCTCCCAACGTCATGAAGCGAGTAGGCTCATTAACCTGCAATGTACTCGTGCTCTGTGTGTCTGTTGCAGTCCCGTTCATTTCTAAATCTCCCTGCCTTAGGAAAGGATTTCTGGTGTACCGGCAATCGCCAGGCCGACTCTTCTGTGAGTATCAAATTCAGTGTTTGCTGAACAACACTTTAATGTTGGGAATCATTGCTTTCTATTGGGTTCCGTTGCGTCAACGCTGCTCATGTAAAGCATGGCGGCTCGGCGCCGGTAAACCACCGGCGACACATCGAAGCACTGTTTGAAGTGGTGATAGAAATCGCTCAAATGTGTGTACCCCACCATGGCAGCAGTTTCCTTGATCGTGAGATTGCTGGTCACCAGCAGCTTGCAGGCATGTTTGAGGCGCACGTTCTTCAAGTATTTTCTGAAGCCCATGCCAACATGTTTGTTGAACAGCCGGGAAAAATGCCAGACAGAAAGACCTGCCGATTTGCTTACGCGGCTTAGAGAGAGCGGCGGCTGGCTGTAGTGGGTGTTGATGAACTGCAGGCCGGCCATGAGGCGCTCATCCATCTGCAGAACGGTATTTTCAGAAATGCCGGGTTGACTGTAAGAGGAACTGCTTGTTACAACCTCATCTAACATAACTCTCACTCCCATTTTCTATCTTGCGAATCCGAGCTCTGTTTCAGCACTCGATTCTTATGAAAGCAAGCTGGTGCCCAAACCGGGCCTTAAGAGCCACCACACTCCGCCGAGATATACAGGCCAGGAAGAGCCATCTGAAAAATTTGGACATCAGTCCAGATGTGGACACTCGGGTTGGGTATAACCGTCATTTGAGATGAAATGGCGCACCGCGAAAAACAATTTGAGCGCACCAGGACTTTCCTGTCTGGCACGGTCCCATGTTCCTATAGATGAGAACTGTCCAAGAACGGAAACATGCGTCCATCAACGAACAACCAGGATGCAAACGCACTGCAGAGCATGAGAGCAAGTTGAAGAGTGAGGAGAAAATGAAAGACAACGTTATGCCGTTTAACAAATTCCCAGTTACAAGAAGTGTGTCAGGGCATGACTTTACAGCTGGCGGGAAAATAGACTCGATCAAGGTTTGTGTCAGGGCATGACTTTAGAGGCTGCGGAAAAAATGCAGATTTCTGCAGGTCTCTTTACGTCTTGAGCCTTTTCTCGCTAAATAGCTGTGACATTGTCCGGAACTCTTCAGTTCCGGAGGGTTTCAAGGACACTGCTGTCTTGGTACTACATCGCAGGAATCAGCTTGGTCATGCGGACCAAGTTGTAAGCTGCGGCAGCGAGGCGGAAAACCCACTCGACTCGGCGACGCCCGCGCAACTTGGTCTTTCGCAGGTCCTGCGACCATCTTGATCCAACTAAAAACCTTCTCGATCAAACGCCGCTTCTTCTGGCTGAGGGCAAACTGCGGATGCTCGCGCTCTTTGTCGTTCAGCCAGTTCTTCCAGTTCTTCGAGGACGTGTACTCTCCTACCAGAGGCACCACGCCCAGAGACCGCAATCCCTCAATACATGTTTGATCGTGGTAACCTTTTGTCGACCGCCAACGTGATCTCCTTTGCTTCCAGGAGCAATCGCGCTCATCATAGCCAAGGCTTCTTCTCATTCAGCCTTCCTGCCCGCTTCTGTGAGGCACGATTCCATAATCAATCCGTTCTTGTTCTCCGTCACCACGTGACCTAAATAGTTGGGCTTGATTGGCCCCGTCAGGCTCTTCTTGTACAACCGTGCTTCTGGGTCAGTTTTGCTTTCGTGTGTATCCCGCAGCAACTTCCGTCCTCTAGCTCCTGTACCACGCTGCGGCGGATCTTTTTTCTCCATAAAACTGTCCCGGTTCGCCCAGGCCTCGATCAAGCTGCCGTCCACAGAAAAATGCTTGTCATCCAGCAGTCCGGCTTGGCTGGCCTGTTCCCGGCCTTCTGAAAAAATTTCTGCGATATCTCGCCCCGCATCAACCAGGTCACGGTTCTTGGTAAATACCGTCACATCCTAAACTGGATCGTCGACTTTCAAGCCCACAAACCAGCGATAGCACCAGTTACCGTCAATCTGATCCATCAACTGCCGTTCGCTCCGGATCGTGTACAGCACCCGCAGAATCTGCGCCCGTAGCAGTTGCTCCGGCGGGATCGATGGACGCCCCGCTTTTGCACACAACTGATCCAGCCACAACGAGACCTCCTGCAGCGCCTCGTTAGCCATCGCCCGATCCTTCGCAACGGATGGTCCTGCGGCACCCGCTTTCCAGTGGGATATAGCTGAAAACTTTGTCCAGTTGATCTTGGTTTCCTCGCACAACTGCTTGTAACTCACCTCTCGCCAAAAACAACGTGAGTTTTTCCGCAACCTCTTTAGTCGTGCCGAAAAACTTGATAAGTTTTGGGGTTTTTGCCCCTCCTGCTGTTCGCTTCAGCTAAATGTGCGCTCACACAAGTGGTTCAAGCATCAGGACTGAAGGGAACAGATCCGGGTAGCTGAGACGCAGGAGAGCGTAACCAACTCCGGACGAACCGGCGAACAAGGTAAAGTTTGTCGCTCCCTTTCCATCTTGGTTCTGCTGTCTGGAATCAAAACGGAAACCTGACTCTTTAGCCCTGTTCACTATGCGCCTGCTCAATTCAAGAGCATAGTCGGAAAGCTGCAGCCGGCCAAGCTGCGTTCCGGCAGCATGAAGAACATCGATTCGTCCAAAATTACCGCAGCAATACTGATCAAACGTGGAGTCAGGCAAAGCGCGAGTCATGCTCAGTGACTCTTCCAGATCCTGGCGAAGCACGGGCAGATCAGCAACAGCAATGCTGCCCAGACGGCTGAGAGCAATGCCTGGGACGCCGCAGCACCAGGAGTTGAGATCCATGATGCTGTTCGTTTGAGGATCAAGCCATCCACCCTGTTCGGGCGTGAATAAACTTCGCTCAAAGGCAAATCCTTCGATCGCTGCTTCAAGAAACTGCTCCTGCCCAGTGTGCTGGAACAGTCGGGCCAGCGAACAGGAAATTCCGGCAGCGCCATAAGCGAAGCCGGGAATAGGGATGCCGCTACCACAGGCTGGCCAGGCGCGTGATCCGGATTTATAGGTAATACGGCTATCCAGCAAGCGCTGTCCGCAAAGCAGAGCAAGATCACGGCTGAGTTGGGTGTCATTGCCCTGCAGGGATTTTTCCTGCATGAATGAGAGCAGAGCGAGCAGTGTACCGGCACAGCCGGCAACTACGTCCAGCCTTTCATCCTTCATGACGCGTTGCGGAGTAATCAGGGTGGTGACATCATGTGCGGCATCCATCAACTCAGGTGCTTTCAGCCAATCTGCCATACGGCCAAACGCGTACAGGAACGATCCAAGTCCGATCATTCCGCCGATGGCTAGCGGCTGGTCAGCAAGAGCATCTCCCCCAGCCGCCAGACGCTCCAGGTTTACGCGCAAGGGATGCACCAGACGGAGGGCCAATTCTCGCGCCTGTGGCTCCCGGGTGATTGAGTAATACGCCGCACAAAAGAATGCTATGCCGCAAGCGCCGTCATAAAGATGTGGACTGCTCGCCCCCGGCAGCGGCGAGTGTACATCATGAGTGGAAGGCGGAGAGAGATCCACGCCAGCTGCCGTGGGTCTCTCCAGGAAGTATTCTCTAAGCGAGGTAAATATCCTGTTCAGAGTCTCCGAAAACTCACCTGCCTGCGGGATTTCCGAATTCGTGGCTCGTTGGTAATTTTCATCCATTCTCTATACGCTCTTACTCACCGGGACGTGATCTTTTTTCTCAAACTGCAGGTTGATGAAATCTGAAATATGCTGGGGCAATTGCTCCCGGCTGTTGTTTCGCATCGTCAACAGCGGGTCGAGCATGAAATCGCTTTTTTGTCTTCCTAGCAGACGGTTCAGGAAGAGTGCAACACCGGCGCTTCCCGTCCCGTAATCGCAGGAGAGGCGTGACAGTGAATCTCCCGGGAACGCGATCCCGCGTCTTTCCACCCGAAACAGCATGATTCCTTGTGCTGCTCTGGTCGCCGCTTCCAGGAATCTATTTTCCCCGGAGAACTCATACATGCTTAGCAGAAAGTCACCCAACCCAGTCAGTCCATTGAAGAGACCCGGAAAAACTGCATACTTACGATCTGTATCTACGTATATCTTTTCCAGAATGAAACGATAGGAATCATTTCCCAGTAAACTCTGATACCGCAGCACAAACTGACCCATCCCGGCGCTTCCAAATCGCCAGTAAGGATAAACGGGAGATTGGCTCTGGACTGATTCCGGCCATGACAAGCCGCCATCCTCTGTTTCGATAGCAAAGCTGAGATCAAAGTCCAGCGCCTGCTGGCCAATGCCTAGAAACTTTTCTTCTCCGGTGGCCAGATAGAGATATAGAAAGAACAGTGCTATACCCGCCGAGCCATGTGCAAATCCCAGGCGAATCCCCTGCAAGCCTTCCCAATGGCAACCATACTCAGAGTCCTGTCGCGAATCGAGCAGTACATTCCCGGCCTTTTTGGCGGCCTGCAGATAGAACTCATTGCCAGTTTCCATAAAAAACTTCAAGCAAGTCATGCCCCATCCGGCTGTTCCGTGAAAAATGTCGGAACTCTGGTGAAGCAACTGGTGCTGGAAGGCATGCCGGAAAACCTTTTCCGCGTGATCCTGCTCCCCCATTTCCAGCAGTCCCCAGGCAATTCCTGAAATCCCTACATGAAGTCCGGGCGCATAAGTTTGGGGAGTTATCTTGTGTCGCATGATCCAATTGACAGTTTCCTGCTGAGATTTACCTGTCACCTTGTGCAAAGCATAGCCAACTCCGGCAGCACCATAGGCCAAGCTTAGAGGATTGGTAGCAAACAGCTTCGGATCGGCTGGGTAGAGACGGTCCTGCCGGTTGTAGCTGGCCGTATCTTCTAGATGAGTAACTATTCCCTGTAATATGCCATGGTAGTCCTGATCATCAGCTGCGGATTTCCCTGTGCAGTTCGTCTGTGGAGTAAGCGAACGGCACTGATCAAACACATCCAGTATTTCCGCAGAGGGTGGACGCCGCGTGGGATCCCCATTCATTAAGTTTAGAACCATACTGGCTACAGCTTCAGGCAGATGAGCGTCCTTCATAATAGATGCCATGATCTCCTGTTTGGCCTGGGGCTTAAGGTGGAACAGGCTGTTCACTGGAAACAGATAGGACATGAGCACGGCGCCCATTGCATAGTAGTCATCCTCCATTGCCGCGCTTGCTCCCGCCAGACGGCTGTCGGAAATAAAACCGGGAGTATATAAGCTGCTTGCGAGGTCACTCCCTATTTCGTAAGCGCCTTCGAAATCAATGATCTTAAGCGACCTTTCGCCCTGCAGCAGAATCAGGTTGTTGGGCGATAGATCCGCAAAGACAATATTGCGGCTATGTAGGATGCTCACAATCCTGATCATGTTTATTGATAATGCGCGGAAGTTCTCATACCACTGCTCATAGTCCTGCCGCTCTGGGCGGGTCCTCAGCAGAACGTTGTGCATGGCTGAGTGAGTGCTCAGTGGAGTTCCCTCAATGTGTTCTTCTACCAGAAACCAATGTTCCCATTCCTGAAATAGTTCAATAGGTTTGGGAGCGATTCCTTCATCCTGAATCATTGCAAGCAAGCGGTACTCCTTCTTGAGCATGGCTACCGCGTCATATCCATCAGGAGTGGAATTAACGTGAGGACGCGCCTCCTTGATCACTACCTGTTGCCCAGTGTGCTCGTCCACCCCCTTATAAATACCGCCGGCATTGGAGAAACTGAAAACGTCTTCAATCCTGTACCTGCCGTGCTTCAGTGTGTGGACATCCTCCTGTGCTTGCGCTGGCTTGTTTAGAGGAGGCAGAAGTTCACTTGCCCAGCTTGGTGTTACGGGATAAGCAAGCCGCTCGTCGGGGATCTCAGAGCCATCAGGGCCCACCAGCATGGGGACCCGCTCCCCTTCTACATTAAGGACATCATAACGCCGCATTCCACCGTAGCGGTAGTAAACTATGCCGCTGTCTAGATAGCGGTTATCAGAGAGAATATAAGGACCCTGCAGGCCCCTCGTAGCCTGGTGGATTTTATCGATGAGCTGCAGGAAGTGATTGCTATCAGATGGGTAAATCGTGATGAACTTTCCTGAGCCGCCGCGTGACCAGTTCTTGCTATTCACTAAAAACAGCACTGACATATCAAGAGCAAACTTAAAATCAGCCTCACCGTTTTCCAAAAGAACGGATGTCACGCGCTCCAGAACTTCGCTGGCATTAGTTGGCGTTGCTGAAATGTGGATTTTCCATCCCTGCCGGGGAATTACATTCTGCGAGCAACCACAGTGAAACCAGATGCCTTGCCGCGATATCTGCCAGCCGGAGGGTAGCCTAGAGAACACGACATCATAAAAGTCCGCTTTCCGGGGGCTATAGGCATTGAAGCTTTCATGGTAATCCTTGTCCAGTAAGCGGTATAAAAAGTTTGAGTTGCTCCGCATGTTTATCCTACCTTCGCAGTCTCCAGTCTTTGACGACGCCCGTTGCGCCGAAAAGATTGTTCGGCCCGGTTGCCATTTCATTTGAATAATTCATGGCAACTCCTCCGTTCCGTTCACATGTATGCATGTATGCAAGCATGCTTCCAGTTCGGAGGAGTCTTTCTGCTACTCCAGTTCGAAAGGCTGATTTATTCCACCGCCACCATCAACCGGACACATGGTGCTGATGGCGCTTCCCACTAAATTTTCAAAAGTTGGGTTGTGACGGTTTAGTCTCTGCAGTTTCAGTATGTGTGTCATTCGGGGATCTCCTTAAATTCTTCAAATGCTGCACGGACAATAAGCAACATACGTGCCATTCTGCTGTGGAAGAAATGTTTGCCGGATAAACGCTTTTGTTTCTGCTAGAAAGACAGGAAGTTGCAAAATAGATCAAGCCCAATGCATCAGAGGGCGCTTAAAAGACTTTAATTTTGCTGATCTACATTCTTGAAGTTTGCGTTGAACACTACTTTACTTATACAAATAAAGCCTTGGGGTTTGAGACCACCGGGAGAGAATGAAAATACCTTTTTGCGGCGCATTTCAGCCACAAGCGTCCACTGCTGGAGACAATTGTCCAAAACTGGACGAGTTTATGCCTGCATGCTCTATATACGTGCATACGTATACCGCATATCAGGTCCGCAAGCAGTGACCGGGATAGGCTTGTTGCGTTGGCCCAGAGAAAACCCTCTTGGTATCTGTCCAGATCTGGACAATCCAGTCCATGATTGGACAACTTGCTCGTTTCCAGTCACTTGTAGAACTCGCAAACCATTGCAAAATAAGCATGAAATCCCAAAGAATTGGACAGCGAAATGCAACAATGCCAACCGCTGCCAGAGATGACACGGTCTTTCAGGATGGATCACTGTAGAACAACCCGCAATCACTTGAGCCTGAGGTGGAGCTAATGCGTGCCGTTTTCCATGACCTGCTTTATACCTATCGTTCCCTGCGCAGGACCCCGGGTTTCACTTATATATGCATTGGAACGCTGGCCGTAGGTATTGCCGCCAACGTGCTCGTTTTCAGCATAGTCAATGCAGTCATGCTTCGCCCCCTGCCCTATGCTGCTCCCAGTCGGCTGGTGACGCTGGGATGGCAAGGCCCCAGCAAAATCCCTTTGCAGGATATTTCAGCATCTGCTTTTTTTATGCTCCAGGAACGGTCTCGCTGTTTTCAGAACATAGCAGCGATGCAAGGCCAGGACGTCGGCGTAAATCTCTTTACCGCCTGGCCTTCCCAATATGTGAAAGCACTGCGGGTCTCCGCGGGTTTCTTCTCCACTCTGGGAGCGGCCCCAGTTCGAGGACGCACCTTCAATAGCGAGGAGGACAGTTATGAAGGAGCGCATGTGGCTGTTCTAAGCGCTAGCCTGTGGAAACGCAGCTTCGGCAATGCCCCCATGGTGCTGGGACGGGACCTCCGCATTAATGGTGAACCCTATAAGATTGTAGGAATTATGCCGGAGGAATTCCGTTCTTATCCTGAAGCAGATTTGTGGCTCCCGCTGCAACTCAGTCCGACAAACGCCGACCCTGGAAACGAATACCGCGTAATTGCCCGGTTAAAAAACGGCTTGACCGCTGCAGAGGCGCAACACGAGCTTGATTCAGTCGCTGAATATGGATCTACCTTCCCGCTGCGCGGCATGGCAAACGAAGTACGGCTCCTGGTGCATGAACTGGAACCAACCCTGGTTGCCGGCGTACGCAACGGGCTGGTCCTGCTTTTCAGTGCGGTGATTTTTGTCCTTCTTATTACGTGTACGAATCTTGCGGTGCTGCTCACCGTGAGAGCCTCTGCACGGATTCACGAGACTGCCATTCGCATTGCGCTGGGTTCCAACCGCATTCGTTTGCTACGGCTGGCGGTATTTGAAAGTTTATGGATAGCCGTGGTTGGCGGTCTCATAGGTATTGCTCTGGCCCAGGAGATGATTGCGCTCATTGTCTGGCTTATACCTGCTGACCTTCCTTTGCGTAGCTCCATCAGCATCGACCACCGGGTGGCATGGTTCGCAACCATCCTTTCCCTGCTCACTGCCTTGATTTTCGGCCTCGGACCGGCATTGAAGATTTCCCGGATGAATCTAAATGAAACCTTAAAACAGGCCTCCGGCAATTCGACTGAAAGCATGCAGCAAATGCGTACCGGACGCATGCTGGTGGGCATACAGGCAGGGCTTACCATTGTGCTTCTCGTGGGAGCAGCATCACTCTTGCACACGTTTTACCTTTTCTATACCGTGCCGCCGGGTTTTGATGCAGGCCATGTATGGATAGCCCAGATTTCGCTCGCTGCTCCCCGCTACTCCAGCGGCACGGAAAGCACCCGCCTGCTTCAAAAAATCAGCCACGAGCTCCAGAATGATCCCAGAGTAGAAGCGGTTGGCAGTGTTACCGGCCTGCCGCTGGAGAAAGGCCTTAACCTGATTGTTCATCCCCTGGATCAACTCGGTAAAAACATTCAGGTGGAATATCGGATCATTGATGACGATTACTTTAAGTCCCTGCATGTTCCTATAATTGCTGGCAGGTCTTTTTCTTATCAGGACCAATCGGGAAGCACACCCGTTGCGATCGTAAATGAAACACTGGCCCGGCTTTGGTGGGGGAAACAATCAGCAGTCGGGCACTTTACCACCGTAAGCAGCACCTTGGGTGGAATGTTTTCTGATAATCCCCGTGAGATTTTGGGTGTGAGCGCTGACGTTCATGAGGCCAGCCTGGCCGCCCCTCCACCGCCTACAATTTTTATTCCCCTGAGCCAGACGCCCGCCGGCATGTGTGCGTTCATCAATAAAGTTTTTTTGACCTCCGTGGTTGTCCGAACCAGATCTCAGGTTAACCTTTCAGAATCCTTACAAGCCATTCTCGACTCGGCTGATCCTGATCTTTCGCTTGCATCACTCCGGCCATTATCAGAAGTTGTGTCCCACTCTCTGGCCCGCCCACGGTTTTATGCGTCCCTGTTGACCGCATTCGGAATTTTTGTGCTTCTCCTGACGGCGGTGGGACTCTACGGATTGCTCAGTTATCAACTGGTATTGCGCACCCGTGAAATAGGGATAAGGATGGCGATCGGCGCGCGCAGATGGGAGGTAGTGACTCTAGTGGTTCGTCAGGGTATCCAGCCTGTGCTGATTGGACTGGTGCTGGGGATGGCCGGTATTCCTTTTCTTAAAAAAATCTTGGGAGCCATGCTTTATAATGTCGACAATGCTACGCTTACTATTTTTGTCTCTGCGGCTGTTTTGCTCGGAACGGTTGCTCTGCTTACAGGTCTGCTGACGACCTTGCGTGCTACGGCTATTGAGCCCATGATGGTGCTGAGGACAGAGTAATGTCAGCAACCACTTATCCTGCGAACATCAGCGCGCCGGTTTCGTGCGCCGGAAAGGACCCGATGTCGCCTCATGAAAAATCATTTCGGGTCTTAGTGGCAGATGACCAGCCCGCGGTGCTGGACGCCTTGAAGATGCTCCTTCGCGCTGAAGGCTTTGAGGTAGAGTTGGCCCGCTCTCCCCAGGTCGTCTTGGAATCTCTCGGAATGCGCGAATATGACCTTCTCCTGCTGGACCTTAATTATGCGCGGGACACAACCTCCGGGCGCGAAGGTATTGAGCTTGTGGAGAAAATCCGCGAAATGGACCACCAGGTGCCCATCATCGTGATGAGTGCCTGGGGCAGCATTGACCTGGCTGTTGAGACGGTTCGCCGCGGGGCCCGCGATTTTATCCAAAAACCCTGGGATGATGAACGCATGGTGAACACCATCAGGACCCATGCAGAACTGTACCGGGCAATCCGCAAAGGGCAGCGCCTGGAAGCGGAAAACCGGCTCTTCCGGCACCAAGGACGTCCTGCGTTTATTGCTGAAGCTTCCTCGATGCAACCAGTGGTTGAAGCCATTGCGCAGGTCGGGCCGTCGCACGCAAACGTACTGATCACCGGCGAACATGGCACCGGCAAAGAAGTTGTTGCCCAAATGCTGCAACTTGCTTCGCTACGGCAGGACAAACCCTACATCACGGTAAACACCGGAGGCCTGCCGGAGGGCACTTTTGAAAGCGAACTCTTCGGCCATGTAAAAGGAGCATTTACTGACGCCCGCTCTGACCGTGTAGGACGATTTGAAATGGCGGACGGCGGCACTCTTTTCCTGGATGAGATCGCCAATGTTCCTATGCGGCAACAAGTCAAACTGCTCCGCGTACTGGAGACAGGTGAATTGGAACGCGTTGGCTCTTCACGCACATACAAAGTCAATGTGCGGATCCTTTCAGCCACCAATGCCGACCTTCATGCAGAGTGCGCGGCGGGCAATTTCCGTGCAGACCTGCTCTTCCGCTTGAATACGGTTGAAATTCATATACCACCTCTGCGCGAACGCCGTGAAGATGTTCCGGCTCTCGCGTCGCATTTCCTTGCAAAATATGCCACGCGCTATCGCAAGCAGATGAAGGGATTTTCTCCTGAGGCCATGGCGAAACTTCTCGAATACACGTGGCCCGGCAATGTAAGAGAGCTTGACCACACCATTGAACGTGCCATCATCATGTGCCGTGATGAGAACATCCAGCCTGTAAATCTTGGGCTGCAGTCTTCAAATCGGCCGCGTGCCATCAATCTGGATGAAATGAGCGTGGAAGAAGTAGAAGCTTTGCTGGTCAGCAAGGCGCTGGCCCGCTGTAATGGCAATATCAGTCAGGCGGCAGAAGTGCTGGGGCTGAGCAGGGGAAGTTTCTACCGCAGAATGGAAAAATACGGCCTCTATGTTCCTTCCCAACCGCGGAAAGAAAAATAGCGGACTGGATCATCCGGTCAGGTTCGAGCGGCGCCTGCTCTTCTCGATTCTTGTTACCGCCCTTCCGGGCACGGTTTTTGCTTTTATCCTGCTGTGGTCCGGTTCTTACACCCTATACCACAAAGTTGAAGGAACGCTCCTGCTTGCGCTTTTCTGGGTTGGCCTCAGCTTTTCTACACGCAATAAAGTCGTACATTCCATTCGCGTCCTCTCCAATGTGATTGCTTCCTTAAAAGAGGAGGACTTTTCTTTCCGGGCAATGCACGCGG
>Ga0164301_10000453_pt1 | contig 11834 bp, 15 predicted proteins | sample Whisoiple_231_MG_FD_109711 | JGI IMG/M metagenome (GOLD analysis project Ga0164301, IMG submission 109711) | Unamended control soil microbial communities from upstate New York, USA - Whitman soil sample_231_MG | ecosystem: Environmental > Terrestrial > Soil > Agricultural land ... | reverse complement strand
GCGGTGCGCCGCAGCTCGTCGTCCACGAGCTCGTAGTGGCCGATCGAGGCGATCGGCGGCGAGTAGACGTGCACCGTCACCGCGCCGGCGTCGTGGTCCATGCGGTGGATGCCGTCGGCGCGGAACGCGAACGACTCACCCGGGCCGTAGGAGCGGACGCGACGCGGCCCGCCGACGGTGAACGCCTCGTTGGCCGCGCGGCCGTCGATCACGAACACCCCCACGCAGGATCCGCCGTGATCGTGGAAGCCCGTGTCGCGGGCCTCCCACCACGTGTTCAGCCAGGCTTCGCTGTGCTCGTTGCGCCAGAGCAGCTCGAAGGAGCCGGAGCCTTCGCGGGGGAGCACGGCCAGGTCGATGCGCGCGGCCGCCGCCCGCGCGAGCTCGGCGCACTCCTCGGGTGCGAGCGTACGGCCGGTGTCGGCGAGATCGTCCAGGCTCGGCGCCATCGGAGCACGATACCGGCCGCGAGTATGCTCGGGATCCCCAGAGGGAGCGTCGTGGACAAGGTCACCCTGCACTGCTGCAACTACATGTGGATCAAGCCCGGCCATCCGTGCGCGAGAGTGCGCACGGCGCTCGACGAGGCCGGCGTGCCGTACGAGATGGTGCACCACTCGAAGCTCCGCAGCCGTCGCGACGAGCTACGTGCGAGGACGGGGCAGAGCGTCGTGCCCGCGATCGAGTTCGCCGACGGCCACGCCTACCGCGAGGAGTCGAAGGACATGGCGGCTCGCATCGAGGCCGGCAAGCTGTTCGAGGCCTGACGGATTGCGCTCGCTCCTGCTCGTCCGGCATGCGCCGACCTCGGCCACACGTGCGGCGGCGTTCCCCGCCGACGAGGAGCTCGACGAGCGAGGGCGGGAGCTCGCCGCCGGCCTTGCGGCTGCGGTGCCCCGCCGCAGCGAGGTGATCACGAGTCCCGCGCGGCGCTGTCGCCAGACGGCCGAGGCGGCCGGTCTCGCGGCCGCGGTGGACGAGCGGATCGCCGAGTGCGACTTCGGCACCTGGGCCGGCCGCTCACTGGCCGACGTCAATGCCGACGACCCGGCTGCGGTCCAGTCCTGGATGCTCGACCCGGACGCGTCCCCGCACGGCGGCGAGAGCCTCGCGCTGTTCTCCACCCGCATCGCCCGCTGGCTGGACGACCAGGCCGCCCAGGACGGGCGAATGACCGTGATCACGCACGGCGAGGTCGTGAAAGCGGCCGTCGTGCACGCCCTCAGCGCGCCGCTGCTCGCGTTCTGGCGCATCGATGCGACGCCTCTTGCGATCACGGAGCTGCACGCCCACGGCGGGCGCTGGACCGTCGTGCGCCTGAATTGCGCCTGAGGCCCGTCAACAGCCCTCTCGAGTCCCGGAAGGAATCCAACGATGTCTCTCACCCGCGTCAGCAACTTCTCCCTCTCACTCGACGGATTCGCCACGGGTGAAGGCCAGAGCCAGGATGCCCCCTTCGGCCACGCCGGCGTACGGCTGCACGAATGGATGTTCGCCACCCGATTCGGAAGCGAGATGCTCGGCCGACCCGGCGGCACCCGCGGCATCGACGACGCCTTCGCGCAGCAGTTCCTTCCCGGGATCGGAGCCGAGATCATGGGTGCCGGGAAGTTCGGCCCGCCCGGATGGCACGAGAACCCGGACTGGAAGGGCTGGTGGGGCCCCAACCCGCCGTTCCACACACCCACGTTCGTTCTCACGCATCACGTGCGCCCGTCGATCGAGATGGAGGGCGGAACGACGTTCCACTTCATCGACGCCTCGCCTCTAGAGGCACTCGAGGCGGCGCGCGAGGCTGCGGGCGGCCAGGACGTTCGCATCGGCGGGGGGCCCACCGTGATCCGCGACTTCCTGGCCGCGGGGCTCATCGACCAGATGCACGTCGTCGTCGTCCCGATCCTGCTCGGCCGTGGCGAACGCCTCTGGGACGGACTGGAGGGCCTCGAGCAGGACTACCAGGTCGAGGCCGCGTCCTCGCCCAGCGGAGTCACGCATGTGACGTTCACGCGTTCGGCCGCCTGAGGCGCCTCGGCCGGGAGTCCGGGGCGCGCAGGGCGTTCCGGGTTCGTGGTCAGGCCGCGAGCGCGGGCGCAGCGTTCTCTGCAACGACCCGTGCGAGCGCCTCGACCACGCGCGAGTCGTGGTGACGACCTGCCTGCCCGCGCAGCTCGGCCACCGCCTCGACCGGCGTTCGGGAGCGGCGATACGGACGATCCGCCGTGATCGCGCTGAAGGCGTCGGCAACCGCCACGATGCGAGCCTCGAGCGGAATGGCGTCGCCGGCCAGCCCGTCCGGATAGCCGGTGCCGTCGACCCGCTCGTGGTGGTGGCGGACAGCCCGCGCGGCCATGCCGACGGCGTCGATCCGGCGGACGAGCTGCGCACCGATCTCGCAGTGCGTTCGCATGATCCGCCACTCGTGCTCGTCGAGGTCACCCGGCTTGACGAGGATGCGGTCGGGAATCGCGACCTTGCCGATGTCGTGCAGCCAGCCGCCCAGCCGGCAGCACAGGACCATGTCGTCTTCCAGCCCGAGCGTCCGCGCGATCGCGCCGGACAGATCCGAGACGTCCTCGGCGTGCTCCTCGGGAACGCCTTCGCGGACTCCCGCCGAGAGCGAGAGCGCCTGCGCCAGGCGGATGGCCTCGGGCTCCTCGGCGGCGAGGTCGTTCGGCGTCAGCTCGCTGAACAGCCGCGAGCGATCGCGTCCCTGGCGCTTGGCCGAGTAGAGCGCACGGTCCGCCTGGTCGACGATGAGCTCGTGCGAGCTCGTCGGATCGGCCAGCACGCCACCGACCGAGACCGTGACCTCGAGTCGTCGCCGGCCGACGGTCACCGGCATCGCGCCGACGCTCTCGCGCAGCGCCTGGCAGACGCGCCAGAGGGCGCGTTCGTGATCGAGCGCCGGGGCGAGCACGATGAACTCCTCACCGCCCCAGCGAGCGACGCAGTCGTAGGCCCGGACGGCACCGAGCAGACGAGCCGCAACCTCGCTCAGCACGGCATCGCCGACCTGGTGACCGTATGTGTCGTTGACGGTCTTGAAGTGATCGACGTCGACGAGCGCGAGGCCCGGCGTGAGCGACTCGCGCCGCGACCGCTCCAGCTCCGCCTCGAGCACCTCCGAGAAGTGGCGGCGATTGAACAGTCCGGTGAGGGCGTCCGTGCGCGCGGCCTCACGCAGTCGCTCCTCGGCCTTCACCTCGGCCGTCGCGTCTCGCACGATCCCCTCGACGATCAGCCGCTCGCCGAGGCGACGCGGCATGCCGCCTCCGACGATCCAGCGCGTCACGCCGTCGAGCCCGATCATGCGGCAGCGCACCTCGCTCATCTCGCCGCGCAGGTAGCGCGCGGTGTGCTCGGCATAGAGCTCGCGATCGTCGGGGTGCACGGCCTCGATCCAGGCGCGGCCCCAGTCCCCGTCCTCCGGGACGCCACCGAGCAGTCGCTCACGCCCCGGGCCCGAGAAGAGCGTCTTGCGCCCGCCGCCGGGCAACACCTCGTTGATGTAGACGTGGTGGTCGATCGACTCGACGATACGGGTGAAGGCGTCCGAGCGCTCACGCGTCTCACTCAGCTCGCGCTCGAGCTCCTCGATTCTCAGGCGGCTGGCCTCGAGATCGTCCACGACACACCTATCGGCACCGTCCCCGGGAGACATGAAGGTCGATCGAGAGCCCGGGTCAGCCGCGCTCCGCCCCGGAGGTGGCGCGGGCGTAGCGGCGGTTCGCGACGTCGTCGATCTCGAACACCACAGGGCCGTGCACGATGAGGCCCTCGCTCGCGCGCTCGCGCATGACGTTGACGAGGAACCCGTCGGCGAGCCATTCCCGCCCGGGCGCCACTGCTGCACGGCCGTGCAGCAGCACCAGCTCGTCGTCGAGCCGATCGACCGCCTCGATCCAGGGCAGGCGGACGAACTGCGTCGGCCCCACCGGCATGACCCGGGCGGCGTCCTCGAAGAGGCGCCGGCCCTCGCTCTCGTCGCGCACGACGAGCTCGATACTGACCTGCCGGACGCCGCGTGGAAGGACGCGCACAGCCGAGATCTGCGAGTTGTTCACGAAGATCACATCACCCGTCAGCGAGCGCAGCTTCGTCGCGCGCAGCGAGGTCTCCTCGACGATGCCCGCGACCCCGCTCGGCTCGATCACGATCGAGTCGCCGATCGCGAACCAGCCCTCGAACTGCATGAAGATGCCGCTCAGGATGTCGATCAGGAAGCGCTGCGCGGCAAAGCCGACGAGCAGCACGAGCAGCGAGGCGCCCGCGATCGCCCCGCTTCCCCGAACGCCCGAGAGCTGCGCGATCGCGAACAGCGTCGCGAGCACGTAGGCGAGGTAGCGGACGGTCGTCTGGACGAGCGAGACGAATGTCTCGTGCCGCTTCAGCGAGATGATGACGCCGGTGCTGGCGCCCTTCGGATCGACGTTCTTGGCCTCGTAGCGCCGCACGATTCGCTCGGCCAGGCGCTTCGAGACGCGCGAGACGACCCACGCCAGCGCGTACGCGATGACCACGTACGCGACCGTGCGCCAGGGCTGGCCGATGAACTCCAGCTGCAGGTTCCCCACGCCGCCAGGCTACCGGCTGGGCAGCCGGTAGCCGTGGGGCGGGTCGGGGACGGGCCAGGAGACAGCCCGCGCCCGTGTGTGGGGCGGATCAGGTGGTGCGGATGGTCAGACCGTGCGGCGTCCGCGGTAGCCGTAGCCACCGAACGCGCCGACGAGCAGCAGAACGATCGCGACCACGACTGCAACCTTGAGCGAGAACACGAAGAACCCGCCGAACACGATCGCAAGCAGTAACAGGATGAGGATCAGGGGGAGCATGAAGAGCCTTTCCTCCGGTATCAGGACGGGCCGTTCTCCCCCGTAGCGCGTGTCCGAAACCCGCGCTCGCACTGCTCAGAGCGCAGTGCGCCCCAGCAGCGGAATCGTCCTGCCCGCACGCTCGATGACGCGATGGAAAACGTCCACGTAGTCGGCCACCATGCGCTCGGGCGAGTAGTGCCGCTCGGCCACGGCACGGCACTCGCGTGGATCGATCCGCTCGCAGAGCTCGACCGCCGCGGCCATGCCCTCGACGGACGCAGCGATCCACCCGGTGATGCCGTCGACGACGATCTCGGGCACGGAGCCGCGCGGAGTGGCGATCACGGGCACGCCGCAGGCCATGGCCTCGGCCATCACGAGCCCGAACGGTTCGTCCCAGGCCAGAGGGTTGACGAGCGCGCGTGCGCCGTGAAGCAGGCGCACGCGCTCCTGCAGGTCGATCTCGCCGACGTAGTCGATGCCGCCGCCGAGCCTCGGCGCCACTTCCTCCTCGAAGTACCTCTGCTCGGCCGCACCGCGCAGCTTGCCGGCGAGCAGCATCGGCATGCCGGAGGCGCGGGCGACCTCGATCGCGGTCACGGGGCCCTTGTCGGCCGACATGCGCCCGAGCCAGAACAGGTACTCGCCGCCCCTGCCGGCCCGGCACGGGTGATCGTCGAGCGCGATGGCATTGGGAATCGTCGCGGCCCAGGGCAGGTCGCGCGCGGTCGAGCGGTGGCTCTCGGTCAGCGACACGAGCGCCGCGCCGGGCGTGACCTCGCAGACGCGCCGGTAGAGCGCACCCGCCTCGCCCGCGAGCGTTCCGTGCACCGTGTTCACGAACGGCGTCGACGTGAGGTTCGAGAGGGCCAGCCCGAGCGCGCCGGTGTGATCGCTGACGATGTCGAACGCATGGGCGTCGTGTACGCAGGTGAGCGCGTGCATGAGCTCCGGTTGCGTCAGCCCGAGGTCATCCGTGCGCGACTGCGCGAAGGCCGAGACGAGGCTCGCCTGGGTGCGCGAGTCGCCGGACGCGAAGAGCGTGACCTCGTGGCGCCGGCGCACGAGCCCGTCGACGAGCAGGCTGACGACGGCCTCGGTGCCGCCGTAGCGACGCGGCGGCACGGCGAACCAGGGTGGCGCGAGGACGGCGACCCGCAGGCGCTCGCTGCGGTCCTTCCGGCCGACCAACTCCTCCGACCGCCGGCGCACGCCATCGGGCGCGCGCACGGGCGGCAGGTCGCTCTCTCGCACCTGCTGCATACGTACAACCCTTCCATGGGCCCCGGGCGCGACCTGAGCCTGCACCCTACCCGCTCTCGAGACTCTGTCCGTGAACCAAGGCCCCATCCCGCCTGGACGCGGGTGCGCCGCCGGAGTTATCCGTCACTCGCGCCCGTAGCGGCGAGATGGGGCCGGCGCACTTATCCCCGAACCGCGCTGGACGAATCATCGACCGCCTCGGAAACCTCCACCCGGCCGTCCCGCAGGTGGACGTCGAAGCGCGTGCCGAACGCCGGCAGCCCTTTCAGCGACAGGCTCCCGGCCCATCCGGGCAGGCCTTCCGAGCGCACCGCGAGCGTCCGCTCCGCGGGGTCGGGCTCGAGCCCGAGCAGGACGCGCAGGAGCAGCACCGGCGCCCCGGCGGCCCACGCCTGCGGACGCGAGGCGGTGGGATACGCGACGGGAAACGGCGTCTCCCGGCGGGGCAGCCCGGCGAAGACCTCCGGGAGGCCGCCGTCGAAGAAGCGAGCCGCCTCGAGCATGCTCCGCAGGATCCGCAGCGCGGCGTCGCTCTCGCCGCGAAGCGAGAGCCCGTGCGCGATCAGGGAGTTGTCGTGCGGCCAGACCGTGCCGTTGTGGTAGGCGAGAGGCCGGTAGGCCTCGTCCTCGGCCGACATCGTGCGCACGCCCCAGCCGGACCAGAGAGGCGTCCCGAGCAGTGTGCGGGCGACGTCGCCGACGCGGGCGTCCGGCACGATTCCACTCCAGAGGAGATGTCCCATGTTCGAGCAGCGGCTGTCCACAGGCTGCTTGTCGCCGTCCAGTGCGAGTGCGTAGAACCCTCCGCCGCGCTCGACCCAGAAGGCGCGGTCGAAGCGCTCGCGCAACTCGCCGGCCTCGGCCTCCAGCCGATCGGCGAGCGCTGCGTCGCAAAGCACCGCGCGCGCGAGCTCCGCACACCGGCGCTTGGCGTCGTAGACGTAGCCCTGCACCTCGCTGGACGCCACGGGACCCTCGGCGATACGGCCGTCGGCAAAGCGCTGCGAGTCGGGGGAGTCCTTCCACGACTGCACCACGAGGCCGTGGTCCGAGCGGCGCAGGAACTCCACGAAGCCGTCGCCGTCGCGGTCGCCCGACTCGTCGATCCAGCGCAGCGCCATGCGCATCGCGGGCTCGAGCTCACGTACGAGCGAGTCGTCGGCCGTCCAGCGCCACGTCTCCGAGAGCAGGACGAGGAAGAGCGGCGTGGAGTCGACGCTGCCGTAGTAGCGCGGGAACCAGACCTCGGCGGCCCGTCCGCGGCGCAACTCGTGGATGATCTTGCCGGGCTCCGCATCGATGCCGGGATCGTCGTGCTCGGCCTGCAGCTCGGCCAGCACGCGCAGGGCGGTATGCGCGAGCTCGGGGCCGAAGACGAGGGTCTGCAGGCACGTGATCACGGTGTCGCGCCCGAACACGGTCATGAACCACGGCATGCCCGCCGCAGGCAGCAGGCCCACCCCGTCGCTCCCGCGCATGCGCAGCGCCGCGAGATCCGAGACCGAGCGCGCGTACGCCTGGTTGAGCTCGGGCCACGAGGCGCGCAGCTGCGGCACGTGCAGGTTCCAGGCGCTCAGCGAGCGCTGGATGCGCGCCCGCTGCTCGCCGAAGTGGCGTGCGCGAGGAGTGCGCCCCGGCCGCGCCCGGCCGGTGACCGGCCGGAACGTGAGCCGCACGTCCCACTCGGCATGCGGGCGCAGCTCGAGCGCAAACGCGAGTGCCGACTCCGCGACGCGCGCCGCGCGTGAGCTGCGCACCTCGGTCGAGAGCCCGCCCGCCGGGTCGAGCAGGTGTGCGATCTGGGGCGTCGCCCCCGCGGTCAGCGCGACCGGCGGCGGCAGCGCCTCTGCGAGGCCGGGGTCGCCGAGCGCGAAATCGTGGTGCTTGATCGAGAGGATGTCCGCGAAATCCGATGCCAGCTCGACCGCCAGCTCGACCGCCAGGGCGTCTCCTGTGAGGTTGGTGACGACGACGTGCTCCTGCAGATCGTCGGTCACGAAGCGCTCGCGGCGGATCAGCAGATCGTCGGCCCCGAGCCCACCGGCGCGGGGATTGCGCAGGAAGAACGCGGCCGCGAAGTACTCGACCTTGCCGGCCGAGAGCGCCATGGGCGATTCCCCGTTGATCCTCAGGGAAACCCGTGAGAGAAAACGCGTGTCGTCCGCATAGAATCCGTGTGCGCCTTCGGTGATCGCGCCGTCGTCTGCGCAGATGCAAAAGGTCGACCCGTCGAGGATGGTGAGGGTCATCACCTCCAGCATGCCTGAAAGGGTTGAGAAGCCCGCCGAGGGGGAAGAACCACCCATGGCGGGGGAGGCACCACGCGGGCCCGGCAGGGCCGTGCATCGGCTGCGCGCGCGGTGGCTCGAGCCATCGCCCCCGCTGGCGATCGACGACGAGCCCGTCTGGACGCCCGCGCCCGACCCGGCGAGCGAGGACGCGGGTGAAATCGAGCCGGATCAGCCCGTCGCGCCGCCGGTCGCTTCCTGACGCGTTCAACGAGGTTTGCGCCTCGGCGAAACGGGCATGCCCCGGGCGATGATTCGCGCACTCACCACGCTGATCGGCCTCGCGTGTGCGGCGGCGCTCCTGTTGCTCGTCCCCGATGTGGGAGCCGCCGCGGGCGGCGGCCTCTGGAAGCGCGCTGCCCTCTTTGCCGCGGCCGGTCTCGTCGCCGGGGTCTTCTACCAGCTCGGCGGAATCCGCCGGCCGGGCGTCAAGCTCAACCTGCCCCTCTTGCTCGGGGCCTTCCTGCCCTGGACGCTGCTGGCCATCGCCATCTGCGCGCATCGTGCCGGCACGCCGTCCTCGCTGACCGACCTGGTACGCGACATCCTGCCCGACAGCGCGCTCCGGCGCTGGTCGATCTCATTCCCGATCCTCGCCTTCACGAGCGGGCTCCTGCTCGCGTTCGCGCTCGTCGAGCCGCGCGTGGGAGACCGGCCCTCCGAGCCTGAAGTCGCCGAGGCCGAGGAGATCCACGAAGAGCCGGCGCCTCCGCTGGAGTCGGTCAGGGCGTGACGTCGGCCGCTGCCTGCGGGTGCTCCGCAAGCAGCTCCTCGGCAACCGCATTGACGCGCCGGCGTGAGCTGCGTGCGGCCCGTCGCAACTCGTTGAAGGCCGTCGCGCCGTCGACGCCGTCGCGTCCCATCAGCAAACCGATGGCCCGTTCGATCGCGACGCGGCTGTCGAGCGCGAACTGCAGCTGACCGACGACGCGGTCGTGCTGCTTCGTCAGCAGCGACTCGGCAAGGCGAGCCTCGAGCAGGCTGTTGTACGCCTCGAGCGCTGCGATCTCGCTCTCGTCCCAGGCGCGCGGCTGGTCGCAGTAGACGTTGAGCGTGCCGACCGGCGCGCCCAGCCGCGTCGGCATGCCGACCACGGCGCGAATGGGCCTGCCGGCCAGCGCCGCCCGCAGATCGGGCCAGCGCGACTCGGTCGCGAGATCCTCGGTGCTGACACAGGAGTCGCACACGAACGCGTCCACACAGGGACCCTCGCCCGACTCCTCGTGCGCGAGCTCGAGCTCGCGTGCGAGCTCGTCGCTCGAGGCGACGTAGCGCAGCGAGTGGCCATCCTCGGCGATCAGCATGAGGCCGACGCCCGAGCCCGCGAACACGCCGGCGGCGCCGCGTACGACCCGCGCGATGCCGCCCTGGACGTCGATGTCGTCGCTGTCGGGCAGGTTGAGATCGGCGAGGCTTCGCGCCAGCGCCTCCCCGTCGACATGGTCCGTCGCCTGGCTCACGGGGGGAATGGTACGCCGCCCGCAGCGTGCACGCGATGTTTCGGCCTGCCCTGCGCGCGGGATCACCACACGAACGCATTGCCTGAGCGGGGCGCCGCCCCCCGGAGATTGGAGACGTTCATGCGCAACACCTGGAAAGGCATGTTGCTTGGAGCCCTTGGCGGCGCTGCCGTCGGGCTTGCACTGGAATCGATCGATCGTGCCGCACGCGGCGCCAACCACGCGGTACACGCAACTCCCGAGGTCGCAGCGCGCGCCGGCGGGCGCGCCAGGTATCGCGCCGTGACGCTCGCGCAGGGCGGCGCGACGTACGCCGCGCGCGCTGCTCGCCGGGCGGCGGATCGGGCCTCCGAGCGGGTTGCCGAACGCAACGGCGTGCACGCCGAGCGCTGACGTTTCGGCGCGCTCCCGCCGGGCATACGAGAGCAGCCGATACCCCAGCGAAGGAGACACGTCATGGGTCTGACCGACAAGGCCAAGGGCAAGGCCAAGGAGTTCGAAGGCAAGGCCACCGGAGACAAGCAGCGCGAGGCCGAGGGCAAGGTCGAGCAGGCCAAGGGCGAGGCCAAGGACGCCGTCCAGCACGTCCGCGACGCCGCCGGCAACCTGGTCGAGCGCGTCCGGGACGAGGCCGAAGCGACGCGGGACGAGGCCGAGGTGACGCGCGCCCAGCGCGAGGCCGCGGCGGATCGCCGCTGACACCGGACGCGGCGCCCTAGCATTGCGGCGGAGCGGCGCGCCCTGCGCCGCTCCGCACGCTTCGCCCGATCGATTTCGGCGCGCGTGTTTGAGGTCACGTCAACCGGGAGATAGGTTTCGTGAGACATGCGGCCGAGCCCACACGACACCCCAGAGCGGGGAGCTGAACGTTGACGGGCGCCGGGCGCATCGAAGCGACGGCGGTTGACGGCGGCTGGCCGGTCATCGCGCTCTCCGGGGAGCACGACCTCTCCACCGCCCCCGAACTGCGAGCCCGCTTGCACGAGTTCGCCGAGGCCGACGCGGTCATCATCGACCTCGATGAGACCACGTTCGTCGATTCGTCGATCCTCGGTGTGCTGGTGGGAGGGCTGCGGCGTGCGCGCGAGAGTGACCTGCCGTTCGGCATCGTGCTCGGCGACGAGGCCCATCCCGCCATTCGCCGCATCTTCGAGCTGACCGGGCTGCACGACGTGTTTCCCATCTACCCGACCCGAGCGCTCGCCCAGGCCGGGCTGAGCGGGGACGGCGGCCCGTCATGACGGCCACCGCGGATGTCACGCTGGTCGTGCCGGCTGTCCCCGACAGCATCGCGGTCATCCGGCAGACCGTCTCGGGCATCTGCGAGGCGCTCGGGGCCGACGCGCGCACGGTGGGCGACATCAAGCTGGCCGCGACCGAGGCCTGCACGAACGTCGTGCTGCACGCCTACGCCGGCCGGGAGCCGGGCTCGATCGAGCTCGACGCGTTCGCGACGGAAGACGAGTTGCGCCTGCTGGTGCGCGACCGCGGAGCGGGCATGACGCCGGCTCCGATGGCGGAGGGCCTCGGGCTCGGCCTGCCGCTGATCGCGGCGCTCACGAGCACGCTGACCATCATCGAGCCCGACGAGGGCGGGACCGAGGTCAGCATGACGTTCGCGCTGCGCGACACGAATCCCGATTCGTGAGCGAAGGCGAATACCGCGCGACGATCGCCTGCGGGCCGCTGCTTCCGCGCGTGCTCGACCGGCTGCTCGGAGCGCTCGCCGCCCGCGGCGATCTCTCGGTCGACCGCCTCAACGACCTCTCGCTCGTGGGCGACGCCGTCACTTCCGCCGCTGCGGAAACGGTGGCCGACGGGCACCTCCAGGTGATCGCGACGCCCGGGCAGGGAGCGCTCGCCCTCAGCCTCGGGCCGTTCGTGCCCGGCGGCGCGGCGCGCGTGCGCCGGGCGGGCGGCCTGCCGGGAGGCGGCGACCTCTTCTCGACCGTCGCCAGCGAGGTCACGGTCGAGACGGACGGCGAGGCCGAGCGCCTGACGCTGCGGAT
>Ga0164301_10000448_pt1 | contig 11914 bp, 9 predicted proteins | sample Whisoiple_231_MG_FD_109711 | JGI IMG/M metagenome (GOLD analysis project Ga0164301, IMG submission 109711) | Unamended control soil microbial communities from upstate New York, USA - Whitman soil sample_231_MG | ecosystem: Environmental > Terrestrial > Soil > Agricultural land ... | reverse complement strand
CTCGGCAAGGGGATTACGGCGGCCTCGATCGGACGCCTTCTCGTCTCCCGCGGCTACCGGGTCCAGCTGCAGAAGTTCGACCCCTACATCAACGTCGATCCCGGGACGATGAGCCCGTTCCAGCACGGCGAGGTCTTCGTCACCGAGGACGGGGCGGAGACCGATCTCGACCTCGGCCACTACGAGCGCTTCACCGACGAGAACACCTCGCGGGCCTCGAACGTCACCGCCGGCGCGGTCTACAACTCGGTGATCCGGCGGGAGCGCCGCGGCGACTACCTCGGCGCCACCGTCCAGGTGATCCCGCACATCACCAACGAGATCAAGCAGAAAATTCTCATCGTCGCCGAGTCGCAGTCGGTCGACTTCGTGATCACCGAGATCGGCGGCACCGTCGGCGACATCGAGTCGCTGCCGTTCCTCGAGTCGATCCGCCAGCTCTACACCGACATCGGCCCGAAACGGGCGATGTTCATCCACCTGACCCTGGTGCCCTATGTCGGCCACGCCGGTGAACTGAAGACCAAGCCGACCCAGCACTCGGTCAACGAGCTGCGCCGGATCGGGATCCAGCCCCACGCACTGGTCTGCCGCTCCGAAGGCCGTCTCGACCGCGAGATCCGCAGCAAGATCGCCCTTTTCGCCAGCCTTCCCGTCGACGCGGTGATCTCCGCCCACGACGTCGACAACATCTACAAGGTGCCGCTCGTCTTCCGCGCCGAGGGCGTCGACGACCTCGTCCTCGACCACTTCGGGATGGAGGCGCCCTCGCCGGACATGGCCGAGTGGGAGGCGATGGTGCGCCGCGCCGACAATGCCACCGGCAAGGTGCGGATCGCGGTCGTCGGCAAGTACGTGCAGCTCGCCGACGCCTACAAGTCGGTGATCGAGGCGCTCGAGCACGGTGGCTTCCACCACGGCGTCGACGTCGAGATCGAGCTGGTCGACTCCGAGAACTTCGAGCCGGAGAAGCTCGAGGGCTGCGACGGGATCCTGATCCCCGGCGGCTTCGGCGAGCGCGGGATCGAGGGCAAGGTCGAAGCGGCGCGGATCGCCCGCGAGAAATCGATCCCCTACTTGGGGATCTGCCTCGGGATGCAGATCGCCGTCGTCGAGTTCGCCCGCCACGTCGCCGGCATGGACGGCGCCAACTCGGCCGAGTTCGACCCCGAGACCCCCTTCCCGGTCGTCGACCTGCTGCCGGAGCAGAAGGAGGTCTCCGACATGGGCGGGACGATGCGCCTCGGCGCCGACCCGGTGAAACTGCACGAGGGCACCAAGGCCCGCGAGATCTTCGGCGAGGCCGTCATCTACAAGCGCCACCGCCACCGTTACGAGGTCAACAACCAGCTGCGGCGCCGGCTCGAAGACGAGGGCCTGGTCTGCGGCGGCACCTCGCCGGACGAGCGCCTGGTCGAGATGGTCGAGCTTCCGGACCACCCGTTCTTCGTCGCCTCCCAGTACCACCCCGAGTTCAACTCGCGCCCGAACCGGCCCGAGCCGCTGTTCCGCGAGTTCGTCGGCGCTGCCGTTCAGCAGGCCGGAGAGCGTCCTGCCGACGACGCTGAGCCGGAGCCGGCCGAGGAGCCCGTCGAGGGCGACGTCGGCATCCGCCGCACCGCCTGACCCGCGCGACCTCGTTCCCGGTTAAGTTTCGCCCGTGGGTTCCAGGCTGCACGAGCGCTTTGTCCGTTACTGCGAGGTTCGCAGCCCGACCGGGGAGGAGCGGGAGATCGCCGACACCCTCGCCGCCGAGCTGCGGGCGATGGGGCTCGAGGTCAGCGAGGACGGCGGTGCCGAGGCTGCCGAAGCCGGCGCCGGCAACCTGATTGCCCGCTCGGCGGGCACGGAGGAGGGCTGGCTGATGTTCTGCGCCCACATCGACACCGTCCCGCACCGCGGGCAGGTCGAGGTGGTCGAGGACGAAGGCGTCTTCCGCAGTCGCGGCGAGACGATCCTCGGTGCCGACAACAAGGCCGCGGTGGCGGTCTTCATGGAGCTGATCGCGCGTCATGTCGAACAGCCGGGGCCGGTGGGGGTCGAGCTGGTGCTGACCGTCGCCGAGGAGCAGGGGCTGCGGGGGGCGAAGGCCTTCGACACGTCACAACTGCGCTCGAAGGCGGGCTTCGTCCTCGACCATGCCGGGCCGGTCGGCGAGGTGATCGTCTCGACCCCGACCCAGCAGAAAATCCTCGCCGACTTCATCGGCGTCGAGGCGCACGCCGGGATCAAGCCGGAGGAGGGCAGTAGCGCGATCGCCGCTGCCGCCGCCGCGATCTCCCGGATGGAGCTGGGGCGTCTCGACGAGGGCACCACTGCCAACGTCGGCCTGATTGGCGGCGGTACCTCCGGCAACGTCGTCCCCGGCCACTGCGCAATTCACGCCGAGGCCCGCAGCCTCGATACCGAGCGGGCGGCGGAGGTGGCGGGGAAGATCGCCGACGCCTGCGCCTGGGGGGCGAGCGAGCACGGCTGCGACGTCGACGTGCGGATCGAAGAGCTGTTCCGCGGCTACCAGGTGTCAAGCGAGTCGGCGGCGCTGGGTCTAGCCGAGGAGGGGCTGCGCGCCGCCGGCCTCGAGCCGCAGCGGGTCGCGATCGGCGGCGGCAGCGACGCCAACGTCTTCCGCCGCGACGGCTTCGACAGCATCCTGCTCTCCAACGGCACCGACGCGGTCCACACCTCCGACGAGGTGGTGCCGGCTCAGGCCCTCGACAAGATGCTCGAGGTCTGCGAGCGGATCGTCGCCGCAGCGGCCAAGTAGTGGCCGGCCGGCTGAAGCTGCGCCGCGGCACCGTCGTCTCCACCGACCCGCTGCTGGTCGAGGTCGCGGGCGAGCATCGGCCGGCCTGGGCCGACGCGGTCCTGCTGGGGGAGATGCGCGAGGGCGACGAGGTGGTCGTCAACGTCGCCGCGCTCGACCTCGGGCTCGGCTCGGGGGGCTTCGATGTCGTCCACGTCAACCTCACCCGCGGGCTCGACGGCGACGGGGTGGACAGCGACGCCCACGTGATCAAGCTGAACTACACCTCGCTCCAGCACCCTGTCGATCCCGCGGAGCGAGGGGATTCGAACCCTCGTTCTTCTGCCTTCTGCCTTGTTCTGCCACTGCACGGCCACCTGGCGCCTGCGGCCTGGGCGATCTCCCAGGCTTCGCCGGGGCTGCGGGCGGGCTACGTGCAAACGGGAGGCGGGGCGCTGCCCGGATCGCTCTCGCGGGACGTCGCCGAGCTGCGCGAGCGCGGGCTGCTCACCGGCCACGTCACCGCCGCACCCGCTTACGGGGGCGAGCGCGAGGCTCTGAGCGTTGTCGGGGCTCTTGACGCGGCGGGCGGGCTGGGCTGGGACGCCGCCCTCGTCGGCCCCGGGCCGGGGATCATCGGATCCGAGACCGCATACGGGCACGGTGGCATGGCGGCGCTCGACAGCGCCCATGCCTCGCTCAGCCTCGGTCTGCCGACGGTGCTCTCGCCGCGACTCTCCGCCTCAGACCCCCGCAATCGTCACCTGGGTCTCAGCCACCACACCCGGTCGGTTCTCGACCTCTGTCTCGCCCCGGTCGACGTCGTCCTGCCCGAGGGTTCGGAGGCGCTCGCGGACGACCTCGCCGACACCGAGCACCGCTTCCACGCGGCGCCGGCCGACCTCGAGGGCTACGCCTCCTCGGGGCTGCCGCGGAGGACGATGGGCCGCGACCTCGAGCAGGACCCGCTGTTCTTCGCCGCGCCACTCGCGGCGGGAACCTTTCTTGCGCGGAGAGGTTTGTAAATACGCGGGGAGAAACCCGCGCCATGGCCATCGCGATCAAGCCGCAGGCGCCGAGCCCTGCCGCCAAGCCCGGCGCCGACGCCCGCTTCGAGAGCCTCGTCCTCGACTTCCTCTCCTACCTGGAGCTGGAGCGCGGCCTCTCGCGCAACACCCTCAACGCCTACCGGACCGATCTGCTCCAGTACGGCGAATACCTCAGCGCCCACAACCGCGACGCGCTGGAGGCGAGCGGCGCCGACATCGCCGACTTCCTCGCCGAGCTGGCGACGGGGGAGGGGCGCCCGGCCTGCTCCGCGGCGACCATCCACCGCAAGGCCGCCTGCCTGCGCTCCTTCTACAAGCACCTGCGCCGCGACGAGCTGATCGGCGACGACCCGACCGCCCACCTCAGCGCCCCGCGCCGGGCGAAGAAACTGCCGCACGTTCTCAACTACTCCGAGGTGCAGAAGCTGCTCGCCTCGCCGAAGGGGAGCGAGCCGACGGCGCTGCGCGACCGGGCCTTGCTGGAGGTGATGTACGCCTGCGGGCTGCGCGCTTCGGAGACGATCGGGCTGGAGCTGGGCGACGTCGACCTGCGCGAGGGCTTCCTCCGCGCCCGCGGCAAGGGCTCGAAGGAACGCCTGGTGCCGCTCGGCCGGCAGGCGATCGCGGCGATCAACGGCTATCTGCGCGGCGGCCGGCCGAAGCTGATCGGCGACCGCCACGAGCCGAAGCTGTTCGTCAACTTCCGCGGCGGGCCGCTGACCCGCCAGGGGCTCTACAAGATCGTCCAGCGCCACGCGCGCGACGCCGGCCTCGCCGGCAAGATGAGCCCGCACACGCTGCGCCACAGCTTCGCCACCCACCTGCTCGCCGGCGGCTGCGACCTTCGCGCCGTGCAGGAGATGCTCGGTCACGCCGACATCGCGACGACCCAGATGTACACGCACCTCTCGGGCGAACGCCTCAAGGAGGTCTACTTCCAGGCGCACCCCCGCGCCGCCGAGTAGATAGAACTCGGGGATGCCCGAGCTGCCCGAGGTCGAGACCGTCGTCAGGCAGCTGGAGCCGGAGGTCGAAGGGCACCGGATAGAGGAGCTGGAGGTGCTGGACGGGCGCTGGTCGCGGCCGGTGCCGCCCGGGAAGCTGGGGAAGGCGGTCGGCGGCGCGACAATCGAGCGCCTCGGCCGGCGCGGCAAGTACATCCTCATGGGGCTGGACGGGGCGCGGACGCTGGTCATGCACCTGCGGATGACCGGCAACCTGATCCTGCGCGAGGGCGACGAGGTGCTCGACCCCTCCGAGGGCCGCCGCCTGTACGAGAGCGAGCGCTCGACCGAGGAACGGCACCTGCGCGCCCGCTTCGTCCTCGACGACGGCCGCGAGCTCTGGTTCACCGACCCGCGGCGTTTCGGCGAGGCGTTCCTGCTCGCCGACGAGAAGCTCGACGAGCGCTTCGCCAAGCTCGGGGTCGAGCCCTTCGCGCCCGAGTTCACCCCCGAGGCCCTGGGTGAGATGGCGGCGGGACGGACGGCGCCGCTGAAGTCCTTCCTGCTCGACCAGTCCAAGATCGCCGGGGTCGGCAACATCTACGCCGACGAGGCGCTGTTCCGGGCCGAGCTGCACCCGCTCTCTCCCGCCGGCTCGATGAAGCCCGAGCACCTGGAGGCGCTGCGCGACGCGGTCGTCGCCGCGCTGGAGGCCGGGATCGAGGCCGGTGGCTCCTCGATCGACGACTACCGGGACGCGCGCGGCGAGAAGGGCTCGATGCAGGAAGAGTTCCTCGTCCACACCCGCGAGGGCGAGGAATGCCATCGCTGCGGCGGGACGATCGTCCGGATCGTCGTCGGCGGCCGCTCGACCTACTTCTGCCCGAGCTGCCAGGTACGGCTGCGGAAGCGGCCGAAACGGCGGCGGGCGCGCAAGTAACGTCCGCTCCGTCGGTCATCTTTGGTTTCGTGGCCGGGACTACGGTCAAGACCGAGGCAATCGTCCTCCGCAGCATCCGCTACGGCGAGGCGGATCGCATCCTCCATCTCTACTCGAAGACGCAGGGGCGGATCGGGGCGATCGCCAAGGGCGCCCGCAAGCCGAAATCCCGCTTCGGCGGCCGCCTGGAGCCGTTCTTCCGGCTCGACCTCATGCTTCACGAAGGCCGCGGCGACCTGATGACGGTGACCAGCGCCACCACCCTCGACGGCTATCCGCGCCTGCGCTCGTCAGGCGCCGCCCTCACCGCCGGCGCCCGCGGCTGCGACGCGGTCCTGCGCCTGCTCGCCGACGGCGGGTCGAACCCGCACGGCTACAACCTCCTCTGCCGCTACCTGGCGCTGCTCGACGACCCCGACCAGCCCCGCGCCACGGAGCTCGAGACGGCACTTGCCTTCCGGCTGAAGCTGGCGCTGGCCGCCGGCTTCGCCCCCGAGCTCGCCTCCTGCGCCCGCTGCGGCGAGGCCGAGCACCTGGCCGGCTTCTCCGGCGCCGCCGGGGGAGTCGTCTGCGGCGGCTGCGAAGCGGGTTCCTTCCCGCTCAGCGAGGAGGCGCATCGGTTCATGGTCGAGGGCTTGGCGAAGCCGCTCAGCGAGGCTCCCGAGGCCGAGCTGCGGGCGTTGCGCCAGGTCGAGCGGGCCGTGGGGGAGACGCTCGAGCACCACGCGCACGTGCAGCTTCGCGCCGCCGCTTAGCTGTAGGGAGGGACGGGTACCCCTCTCCCGGAGACCGTCGCGCAGCTGAGGCGGGCTGCGTGATTCGGACCTTGGTCCCTGAGCCTCCGTGAGAGGGGTACCCGTCCCTCCTAGCGACAGCGGTTGGGGGTACGGCTGGTTCGACGAGACCGCGACAAACCGCCTATATCGCGGTCTCTTGCGGTTTCGCGAGATCGGCGTCAGATCGGCGCCGCTTATGATCGATGAGTGCCTGTGACCACTGCCTTTGAGGACCGGATCTCCGCTTGGGAGGAGGAGTTTCTTTCTCCCCAGGCGACGCGGTCCTATCCGGCGCGGCGGAAGGTGGAGGAGGCGGACAGTCCGCTGCGGACGCCGTTTCAGCGGGACCGGGACCGGATCGTCCACTCGAAGTCGTTCCGGCGACTGAAGCACAAGACGCAGGTCTTCGTCGCCCCCGAGGGAGACCACTACCGGACCCGGCTCACCCACACGCTGGAGGCTTGCGGGATCGCCCGCACCGTCGCTCGCGCCCTGGGCCTCAACGAGGACCTGACCGAGGCGATCGGGCTCGGGCACGACCTCGGGCACCCGCCCTTCGGTCATGCCGGCGAGGATTCACTCGACGCGGCGCTGCGTGAGAACGGCGGCCCTGGCTTCCGCCACAACGAGCACTCGCTGCGGGTGGTCGAAGTGCTGGAGCGCGACGGCGAGGGCCTCAACCTCACCGAGCAGGTCCGCGACGGCATCCTCAACCACACCGGCTCGCGCAAGCCGGCGACGCTCGAGGGACAGATCGTCCGGATCGTCGACCGCGTCGCCTACATCAACCACGACATCGACGACGCGCTGCGCGCCGGGATCCTCAGCCCCGACGACCTCCCGGCCGAGGAGATCGAGCTGCTCGGGCCGACCGGGTCGCAGCGGATCGACACCCTGGTCCGCGACATCGTCGACCACTCGGCCGGTGCCGAGGAGATCAGCCAGGGAAGCGAGGTTGGCGGAGCGATGCTGCGCCTGCGCAAGTTCATGTTCGACCGCGTCTACCTCGGCCCCGAGGCGCGCCGCGAGCACGACCGCGTCGAGCGCACCATGCACGGGCTCTTCCAGCACTACGTCGCTCACCCGGCCGAAGTGCCCGGCCGGGACCCCGGTGCGAGCGACCTGCAGCGGGTCACCGACTACATCGCCGGGATGACCGACCGTTTCTGCATCGCCAAGTTCACCGAGCTGACGATCCCGGAAGAGTCGAAGTTCTGATGGCCCTGATCTCCCCCGAGAGCGTTGACCGGGTCAAGCAGGCCGCCGACATCGTCGAGGTCGTCTCCGCCCACACCGACCTGCGCCGCCAGGGCGCCCGCTACGTCGGCCTCTGCCCCTTCCACGACGAGCGCACCCCCTCGTTCTCGGTCGAGCCGCAGGAAAAGCTCTACCACTGCTTCGGCTGCGGGGTCGGCGGCGACGTGATCAAGTTCGTCGAGGAGAAGGACGGGCTCAACTTCGCCGAGGCGGTCGAGCTGCTCGCCGACCGCTATGGGGTCGAGCTGGAGCGCGAGCAGGAGGATCCGCGGGCCGAGGCCAGGCGCCAGCAGCGGCGCCGGCTGGAGGAGCTGCTCGACCGCGCCGCGGCCTTCTACGGCAACGTCCTCTGGGAGTCGAAAGAGGCCGGCAAGGCCCGCGACTACCTCGCCGAGCGCGGCCTTGGCGAGGAGGTGCTGCGCGCCTTCGGCGTCGGTTACGCCCCGAGTGCCTGGGACAAGCTCCTGGTCGCCGGCCAGCGCGCCGGCTTCAGCGTCGAGGAGATGCGTGGTGTCGGATTGGTCCAGCGCGGCCGCCAGGGCGGCGAGTACGACCGCTTCCGCGAGCGGATCATGTTCCCGATCCGCGACCGCCGCGGCCGGGTGCTCGGCTTCGGAGGCCGGGCGATGCGCTCCGACCAGGGCGCCAAGTACGTCAACACCGCCGAGACCGACTTCTTCCACAAGAGCCAGATCCTCTACGGCGTCGACCGGGCCAAAGCGGCGATCGCCAAAGCCGGCCGCGCGGTGGTGGTCGAGGGCTACACCGACGTCCTCGCCCTGCACCAGGCCGGGATCGAGGAGGCGGTCGCGGTGATGGGGACGGCGATCACCGGCGAGCAGGTGGCGGCCCTCTCGGGGATGGTCGACGAGGTGGTGCTGGCGCTCGACGCCGACTCGGCAGGCCAGGAGGCGATGCTGCGCGCCCAGAGCGTCGCCGCCGGGCGGCGGATGCGCCTGCGGGTGGCGGCGATGCCGGCCGGCGAGGACCCGGCGGAGATGATGGCGGCCGCCGAGGGAGTGGAGCGTTTCCGCGGCTTGCTGGAGGGGGCGGCGGAGCTGACCGCCTTTCAGGTCGGCCTCGTCCTCGACCGCACCGACGTCGGCTCGCCGGTCGAGCGCGACCGGGCGCTGGCCGAGGTGGCGCCGGTCCTGGCCGGGATGGGGGAGACGGCGGGGCGCGAAGACCTGGTCCGGCGGATCGCCGAGCGCCTCGACCTCGACCCGGCGATGGTGATGGGCAGGGTGGTGGCCGCGACCCCCGCCAGCGGCGGGCCCGAACAGGCGCAGAGTGCGCCCCGGGGCCAGGCGGCTCCGGCGCCGCAGCGCCGCCCGGCCGAGCTGACCTCGCGCGAGCGCCGCGAGCGGGCGCTGCTGGCGATGTGCATCGCGCTCCCGGCCGAGGGCAAGGAGTACCTGGCCCGGCTGACCGACGCCCATCTCTCGCCGACCGGCCTCCGCGCCGCCACCTGGCTGCGCGACCACCCCGAGGACCCCGCGTCCAACCTTCCGCACGACGACGGCGAGCTTGCCGGGCTGATCGCCGAACTGGTGATCATGTCCCGCGAGGAGCCGTCTTCCCACGAAGCGATGGAGCTGAACTTCCTCCTCCTCGACCAGCGACGCCTCGAGGCCGAGATCGCCGCCGCCGGCGAGCGCGGCGACTACGAGCGCCGCGCCGCCCTCAGCCGCGAACGAGCCGCCCTGGTGGAGCGAATCGCCCACTCGGAGCGACCCGCGGGAAGCGTCTAGAGAGCCTCACGGCCGCAGGTTTCTGTCTGCGGCATTTGAGATGCTGTCGGCATGGACAAAGCGCTGCTCGAAGAGTGCTTGGGAGAGGGGCTGTCGCTCGAAGCGATCGGCAAACGAGTCGGCAAGCACGAATCGACGGTCGGCTACTGGCTGAAGAAGCACGGGCTGGAGGCTGTAGGTCATGAGGCCCACGCCCCGAATGGAAGGGTTGATACCGACAGACTGCCCGCAATGGTCGAGAGCGGGGTCCCTGTCAAGCAGATGGCGGAAACGTTCGGCGTTGGTCGATCGACGATTCGCTACTGGCTGAAGAAGCTCGGGTTGGAGACCGAGCGTTCGGTCAGGCTGCGCGAATCAAAAGCAGCATGTCGCGACGGCCTGAGACGGGCTCGCTTGAAATGCCCCATCCATGGCCTGTCGGAGTTTGTCGCGAGATCAGATGGCAGATTCCGATGCGCCCGATGTCGCTCGGAGGCTGTTGCTAAGCGACGACGATCGGTCAAGCAGATCCTGGTGGAAGAGGCCGGAGGGGGCTGCGTTCTATGTGGCTACTCGCGATGCCACCGAGCACTGGAGTTCCATCACCTGCATCCCGAGGAGAAGAGATTTCCGCTCGCCAGCGGTTGCACGCCGTCACTAGCCAAGCTTCAAGCGGAGGCGCGCAAGTGCGTTCTCCTCTGCTCCAACTGCCACGCGGAGGTGGAGGCAGGAATTGCGACGGTGCCGCTAAATTCTGTGTCGGACGCTGATCCGGGGTAGCGCAATTGGATTAGCACGGTCCGGGGTAGCTCAATCAGGCAGAGCATTCGACTGTTAATCGAAGGGTTGTGGGTTCGAGTCCCACCCCCGGAGTTCCTAGGCGGCGGCGAGGTTCTTCAGCGCCAAGCGCTCGACCAGCTCCGCTCCTCGCACCGCTCCGTCGTTCGCTTGCCCCCAAGCCGCTATCTCCTTGGCTCTGGCCGCGAAAGACGGCTCGTGCAGAAGCCGCCGGACCGCCCAGCGCAGCGGCCTCGGCCGACATAGCCGCCACGGCAGCGACAGTCCGGCGCCCGCCCAGTCGACCCGCATCGCCGTCTCGCTCATGTCGCCGATGATCGGGCAGACGAGGACCGGGGTGCCGGCGCCGAGGGCGCGGGCGACGGTGCCGTGACCGCCGTGGGAGACGACCAGCGAGGCGGCCGGCATCAGCTGGCTGTAACTGAGCCATTCGACCAGGGTCGCGTTGGCCGGCACCTCGATCGGGCGCTGCGGCGCGACGCGGTTGGTCGTCGCCACCACCCGCACCGGCTCCTCGGCCAGCGCCGCGAGAGCGGTGCGCACCAGGTGGTTGTCGGAGTCGTGGGCGGTGCTGGGGGCGACGAGGACGAGCGGGTCGTCGCCAGGCGGCAGCTCGATCTCGGGATGCGGCACCTCGAAGGTCATCGGGCCGGTGATCTCCACCCCCGGCGGCCAGGGGCGCGGGTACTCCAGCTGCGGATAGGTGGCGACCAGGGCCAGATCGGGGCTGATCCCGCCGTGGAAGCGGGCGATCGGGGGAAGGTCGAGGCGGGCGCGCTGGATGTTGAGGTCCCGCCGTCCCTGCTCCAGCCCAATGCGCAGCGCTCGGTCGTGACCCGCCCGCCAGAGCCTGCGGCCTAGGCTGGTGCGCGGCGGCCGCAGGCCGATCGCGAAGAAGGGGAGCCCCGGCTCGACCACCGGGTAGATGTGGGGGATCAGCGTCGCCAGGGGAACGCCGGCCCGCTCGGCGGCCAGGGAGGGGGCGAGGGTGAGGATGTCGCTGACCACCGCCTGCGGCCGGAACTCGTCCAGCAGTGGCTCGAGCGCCCGCGCCGCCTCGGCCGCGTGCAGGCCTTCGGCCGAATCGGGGTCCGGCGGCGGGAACATCCGGTATTCCTCTGCGGCGGCGAAGCCCAGCCCCTCGCCCTCGACCGCCGCCCGCCGCTCCTCCCAGGTCTCGATCACAACCTCGTGACCGCGGGCCGCCAGCGCCTTCCCCAGCGCGATCGCCGGAAAGACGTGCCCGGCGTCGCCGAAGGCGCCAACGAGCACCCTCACGCCTGCCTCGTCGTTTCCAGACTTTTGGTTCCTATGGGAACTCAAAGTCTGGAAACGATCCCAACTTATGGCGTGTCAAGCCCCTCACCGGGGCGGGTGAAGACAACCTCGGGCACGTGGCAGTTGCGCGAGGTGCGGAGCAGGAAGCGGACCGCCTCGCCCAGGTCCTGCGGGCGGATCATCTCCTCCGGCGGGATCTGGCCCTGGACGAACTCGGTCATCGGCGTCTCGACGAAGCCCGGGGCCAGCGCCGTGCACTGGATCCCGGCGCCTCCCGCCTCGCGGTGGGTCGACTGGGTGAAGTTGATCACCGCGGCCTTGGTCGCGGCGTAGATCGAGAGCCAGGCCTGGCCGCCCTTGCCGGCGATCGAGGCGGTGTTGACGATCAGCGCCTTGCCG
>Ga0164301_10000446_pt1 | contig 11942 bp, 10 predicted proteins | sample Whisoiple_231_MG_FD_109711 | JGI IMG/M metagenome (GOLD analysis project Ga0164301, IMG submission 109711) | Unamended control soil microbial communities from upstate New York, USA - Whitman soil sample_231_MG | ecosystem: Environmental > Terrestrial > Soil > Agricultural land ... | reverse complement strand
GGGGATTGCTTGGCTGCTTGATTTTCTAATCTCGCGAGCGTGCCATTACACCGTCGCGATCTTCGAGCAATTTTTTTAATTCTCTCCGTTTCACCACGAGATTCTTCAGAATGGCGCAGCGTATACTTGACGAAACCACGCTGGTGTCGTCAGACGCGCTTCAAAGTGTCACGACTGTCACCGCTGACAAACTGGCTGATGGCAGGGAGTTTACGGCTGAGCGGCTGCGATTAAAAAAACCAAAAGATTCAAGCATGTGAGTCGGTTGCGCTTAGTGGCATATTGTTTGCTCTCCTCACGAGAGAAGTCGGGAGGAGAAGATGCAGTCAGGATCACCCAACTCCAGAACCATCTCATTTGATCAGAATGATTTCCGAGCAGCGAAATGCGAAAAATGCGGGACTAAGATTTATCCAGCGTCGTTGCTGGACGCCCATGTGGTCCGTCATGAGCAACGTGATCGTTGGTTTAGTGACGAACTGAGAAAACTAAAACATACCTTCTCTCATATGAGGGATCTCGCTTAAACTATTCCGTCTCCCACGGGGAATCTGTCCCCAAGAAGCTCGCGCGTGCCCCCACACGCGCGGGCTTCTCCCCTCCCATATATTTAGACGTAGTGGATCTGTGAAAACCGAGCAGTGCCTTCGTAGGCATAGCTCACAGAGCGCAAGCTCACACTCGGTTTCCACTATTCAAAGAAAGCGCCTTCAATCAGCACTGGCTTTGCCGCGCCTTGCTCGTGTGTTCGCCCGGGAATCGCCGTGCCGTCAGGATTGAGCCGTTGATCCGCTTTGTCCGGGCCCGCGCCAATGCGCGCCATGACCAAAGGATCCGTGCCCGAGTTGCAGAACTGATAATAGCAACCCGCGGGTAATACAATCGCATTGTTCTTGCCCGCCCTGAGAATCGTCTGCCCGTCACGTCCGGTATTGAATTGAGCCGTGCCCTGCAAAATCAAAAAAATATGATCTTCTTTGGTGTGAGAGTGCAGAGCATTTTCGCCAATACCCGGTGCATAGCAATGAATCCGCAAAGTCATCAAATCCGTCTCTGCCAGCAGCGTGCGCGTGTGTCCCTCTTTCACAAGCTGCGTTTTTAACTGCACGACCTTTGCCTGTTTGTCCATCGGCCCTCCTGCGGCGGAATTTTAGGTGCCGATCTTAAGCCAGCATCATGGCCGTTGCAAATTCCAAATTGCTCGGATATCTGGCGATGAACGATCGAGCTGAAAATTGACACCGTTGCTCGCTGAAATCATCGCCATCTGTTCCGCCATGGGTTGGGCCGGCGATTCGGTTTTGGTGCGCTTCGGCTTGCATCAGTCCAATATTTTTGCGGCGATGCTGGTGAGCTATTCCGTCTCGATCACGTGCATGTGGAGCTATCTGATCGCGACGACCTCGTTGGAATTTCTCAAATCACCGGCCATGGTCTATTACGTGATCAGCGGTTGTATGCAGCCGCTTTTTGCACGAGCGCTTTTTTATGAGGGCATCACGCGCATCGGCGTTGCCCGCGCCGGTCCGCTCCGCGGCAGCGAGCCTCTGTTCGCCACCGCGATCGCGATTATGGTTTTTCATGAACGGCCGGGCTGGCTCGTCTTCTTCGGCACCCTGCTGATCGTAGCGAGTCTTTGGTTGATTTCCGGGAAACAGGAAGGGCAGCGTAGCTGGCGCCTGGCCGATGCGCTTTTGCCGATCAGCGCGGGGTTCATTTCGGCGGTCTCGCAAAGTCTGCGCAAGCAAGGGCTGAAAATTATTCCCGATCCGTTCGTCGCCGTGGCCGTCGTCACCACGGTTTCCCTGATGCTCCTGTTGGTGTTTGCGTTCAGCACCAAACGAGGCGTGCTGTTTCGAATTGGCCCGCGCAGCTTGGTATTCTTCCTCTGCGCCGCCTCACTGGCGACCCTGGCGCAGGTGGCGAACTTCATTGCTCTTGGGCACGGTGAGCTTTCGGTGATTATCCCGCTCGTCAATACCACGCCCTTATTTGCCGTGCTGTTTAGCGCCGTTTTCCTTCGGAATATCGAGACAGTGAACCGGCGGATTGTCCTGGGAGCCCTAACGATGGTTTCGGGGATATTGCTGATAACGATTCGCTGACAGACAAAAACCGTACGGCGGCTTGGATTAGCAGATTCGTTTGTTAATCTCTATCCAGGTTGTAAATTGCGTTCTAAGTGGTAGCTAGACTGGATTGGGAAGATAATGCCGGCATACGAAATTTACGTTCATTGCGCTGATTGTGGCGGCGAACATCCTCTGCTCATGAAAATTCATTTGGATGAGGGTCCGGACCGCAAGCAAAGCGTCGCGGAATCTTTCCGCGTGCGTCCGAGGCCCCCGCAGGTTTTGGCGCTTAAAGGTCACAACGCGCTTTGTCTCAAAAGCGGCCGGAAGTTTAAACTGGATGACGATGAGCAGGTATTCTTAGTTCCGTCGGGATTTTTTTAACTCTGACGATCTTCGTCCCACAGAGCCCACTCAAATCAATGTAAAGACCGGTGCGGTGCAACGCAGTCAAACGAGTGCTCCTACGTCATAAAGACGCTTGGAGCACTCGCCTGTTTTTACACCTGTTAGTAAACGATTGACCCACGTTCGATCTGGCTCTTGCGCCGTTCGTATTCACTCCGGCTGATTCGCTCATTTCGATAATCGTCCTCTAACTGATCCATTTGCCGTTTCGAGTTATACTCGTATCCCGCGCCCGTCGCTAAAGCGCCGGTCGCGGCTCCCGCAGCAAATTGACAACCCGTAATCGCTACACTTCCGAGCAACAGTAAAATGGCCATAGCTCTCATAAACAATTCCTCCTATTGGATGCTTGCGTAGAAATGGAGCAACTCCGAGACCAATTATAGAACCTGCAACACTCTAATGAGTTACACGTGAGTAAAATATCTGCAGGCGGTTGTGGTGGGAATCGGGCGGTAGAAATTTTCTAACAGCGGAAGTTTTTTTGAAACAGCCTATCGTCGGAATGTCTCTGATTGTAAAGAATACGTTGAAATTTTATTTCGAATGCGCGGGCTTGATGCGAATTCACAGAAGGTCCCATCAACGCAAAAAATGGCGTATGGATGCGCTAGCGACTCGGCGATTATTTACCGTACAACGATTTGATAAAGCCGCTCTTGTCCAATTCTGCGATGAAGCTCGAGTCCGCGAACTCTTCCGGTTTGTGATTCCAGACGTCCGGTCGGGTGGCGGCGACATACTCGAAGCTGACTTTCATTCCAGGCAGGTTGGGATAGGGCGCGGCGATAAACGCTTTGGAAAAAATTTCGTAAGATTCGTTGACCAGCTCATCGTCGTCCATGCGCAAGGTTTTTTTGATCACCTTGCGGCCGAAATCGCGGTCTTTTTTGAAGAGCGCGATGCCTTCGAGATGAGCCTTCACATAGTTCATGATCGTCTCGCGGTCGCTCTTGATGCTCGCGCGCCGGGTCGTAATCTCCATCCACGGATAATCGAGTTCTTTGGCCGCATCCCACAGCATGGGAAAGCCTAATTTCCGCGCCGTACCGTAGCCCGGATGCGACAATGCCGCGGCATCCACGACGCCGGTTTTAAGAGCGGCGATGCGCTCCCCGTCGCCGCCCATTTGGATGAACGTCAGATCCCGATCCGGGTTCAGCCCTTTTTTCTTCGCGATGGACTTGACCAAAAAGTCGGTCAGCGATCCAAGGCTCGATACCGCAATTTTTTTTCCCTTAAGGTCTTCGACTCTTTTGATCTCCGGTTTTACCATCAAGGCGTGAACCACGCCGGGCATCGTATGCGCGAGAATCGACATATCCGAGCCGGCAAGATTCGCGGCAATAACCGTTGGCGTCGCAATCGGACAGACGTCGATATTGCCGCTGATCAGCGCTTTGGATGCGATACCTGAGCCATTGATCGTGATGACTTCGCCGTCGAGTCCATACTTGGCGTAGAGATTGGCTTCCTTCGTGACAAAAATAATGATGTTGGCGACACCGACTGAAGGCACGCCGACGCGTATTTTTTTGAGCTTGGCTTGCGCGTAGCTGCTGTTCGGGAATGAGACTAGCGCCAGCGCCGCGCTGATCAAGCAAACTATCAATCCACGCATACAAATCTCCTGCTCGCGAGGACTCATACCATCTGCATATAAACGTCGACCAAAGCCGGGCGCTTCTCTTGTTTGATGACCTTGATCGCGCGTTCAACTGCGGGCCGAATCTGATCCGGCTCCATGATCGGTCCCTCGCCATGAACACTGAAAGTGCGAGCCAGATTGGCAAAATCAACCGGCGGCTTCGCCATTTCCATCCCGACAAGTTTATTTTCCACCGGCCGACCGCGGTGGAGCGCAACCTTTTCCTGGTGTTCGACATCGTTGTAGTAAACGCGGTTGTTCGTCATCACCGTCAACAGCGGCACACCGGTATTGGCAGCCGTCCACAAGGAACTTGGCGTGTAGAGCATCTCGCCATCGCGCTGCAGATTAATGCAGATTTTGCCGGTACCGCGATACGGGAGTGAGGCACCGACAGATGCGGCGGGACCGTAACCCAAGCCTCCGCCGCCGTAGCCGCCGAGAAACAGACCCGGCTTGTCCCAGGTCCATAAACGGCTTGGCCATCCGCGAAAGGCTCCCGCAACCAAAAGCCAGTCCTCGTTCTTGATCGCTTGCCAAATCTCATGGGCCAAACGCGGCGGAGCAATCGGCCGTTCGTCCCAGCGCTTTTTCAAATCGGCCTGCCAGCGCGCGTGCACTTCTTCATGCTGCCCCGCCAGTGCTTTGCGACGATCATCGACTACATTTTTGGAGAATTTGCCCTGCTTTTTGATCTCTTCGGCGAGAGCCGGCAGAAAAACTCTGGTGTTGGCGACGATCGGCAGATCCACCGGCGCCAGTTCCTGAAAATCGCTCGTCCAGCTCCGCACGACAATGTCTTTGAGCGTGACATTGATCACTTTGCACCCCGGTTTGGTTGCCGGCACGTTGGCGTGCGTGTTGGGATCGCTGCGCACCAACGCGCCATAGAGGTCGGTAACGTCGAGGCCCATGATCACGTCGGCATTGGCGATCAGCTCGCGGTTTCGCCCGGTGAGATTGAGCGCGTGCGTATTGAAGAAATTCAAACGCGCGCCGAGATCGATCACCGGTATGGACAGCAAATCGGCGAGTGCAACGAGACTCAGCACCGCCTCGTTATTCCGGCCAACGTAGTCCGCGAGGATCACCGGGTTTTGCGCCGACGACAAAAGCTGCGCCGATTCCTTGATAGCCTCATAATCGGCTTGCAGCGGTGCCGCCGGGCGAAATCGCTTCGGGTCGGGCAAGGGAATTTCTTTTTCGATCGCTGCTTCCTGATCGCTGACATCGAAGCAGAGATACACCGGGCCGCCCGGATCGCTCATGGCGATCCGGTAGCCGCGCATAATCGATGAAGGAAACGCTTCCACGCCCACCGGCTGGTCTTCCCATTTCACGAAATCGCGCACGAGATTACCTTGAACTTGCGCCGTGTGGATCCAGTCGATCCACGGGCGGCGCTTGCTCGAGTTCATTGGCCCGGTGCCGCCCATCACCATGACCGGCGTGTGATCGCACCAGGCGTTGTAAATCGCCATCGAAGCGTGCTGCAGGCCGACGACATTATGCACAACGGCCGGCATGATTTTGCCTGTGGCCTTGGCATATCCGTGCGCGACAGCGACCGCGATCTCCTCATGACAACAGAGAACCATTTCCGGATTGGGCGTGCGGCCGCTTTCGTAGTTGACCAAGGAATCGTGAATACCGCGAAAGCTCGAGCCGGGATTGAGCGCGACGTATTCGATGCCGAGCACTTTAAGCAGGTCGACGACCAGATCGGAACCGTAACGGGCGGGCATAGAACCTCCAGTGGTAAATCCTTACCTGTAAAAAGAACCGCCTCTTGCAGGCTGCTCAAAAGGATCCAGAGGCGAGGCGCGCGAAAATCGACGAGCGGAGGCGTACATCGGCAGTACGTTGATGCGAGGCGATTGCGCAGCGCAACGAAGCATATGGGCCTTTTCAGCAGCCTGCTAGAAAAAATGGCGCGCTGTCAGACGTTCACGTCCGGCAGCGCGCCAGCTCACACCAGAAACCTGTGCCGCTCCCTACTGCAACGGGTGCGGGATATCGATGTCGTAGAGATTCCTGACGTTGGTGTACACAAGCTTTTTGCGAATGTCCTGCGGCAAGTGGCCGAGGTCCCGATCAATGTATTTTTTCGACTCCGGCCAGGTGGAGTTGCCATGCGGGTAATCGTTGGACCACATGCAGTTGTCCTGTCCCCACCATTCGAAGTTGTGCCCCGCCACAGTGTCGCGGAAGAACGTGCCGAAGATTTGAGTGTTAAAATATTCGCTGGGATTTTTTGTGAATGGCGGCGGGTTCACCTTTTTGAAGCGATTATAGTAGTAATCCCACTGCTGCATCATGAACGGCATCCACCCAATCTCGTTTTCGACGCTGACGATTTTGAGCTTCGGGTAGCGCTCCAGCACACCATAAAAAATCAGTTCAAAAATGTCGTCGATGATTTCCTTCAATTTTAAATTCACGCTGCCGCGATAGGCCTCGACGCCCGTGCGTTTGTTGCCGAAGACAGATTCCTTGTGATAGCCGTGCCCGGTCAGGATGTGCAGGTGCACCGGCATGTTCAGATCCTGGGATGCCGCCCAATAGCGGTTGTAATGTTCGGAGTGGAAAGGCAGATCGGGGTGCGGCGCCTGCCAGATGATCGACCCCTTCATGCCGGCCTTGGCGCAGCGCTCCAGTTCCTTCACTGCTTCGTCAATGTTGTAGACAGAAACCGCGGCAATGCCGATCAGCCGTTTCGGCGATGTCCTGCAATAATCGATCAGCCAATCGTTGTACGCGCGAAAGCTCACTTCCTGAAGCTTCGCGTCATCCATCGCGAAATGCGGCAAGAGGTAAGTCGGGTATAACACCTCGGCGCTCAGACCGTCGGTCTCCATCTCTTTGATGCGGTGTGAAGGATCCGATCCGCCTGGATGGGTTTGAAAGCTGCTGCCCACCTCCAATTTGGGAAAGCGGGGTACTTGATCCTTGTACGATTGCGGCGCCCGCTCGGCGAGAATCTCCGAGGGCTCCATGACGTGCGAGTCTGAGGAAATTAATACTTCGAATCCTGCATCGCCGTTGCCACCCATAAGCTTTCCTCCTTTGGCTGCGACTGTCGATATCAAATCTATTCGGAGATCTACCACCAAGAGCGCTGAAGGGTCAAGTTACGGAACTGGAGTTTTGGAGTACTGGACTATTGCGTCTCGCCCATAACTCCACAACTCCGATGCTATTAGAACAGTCCTTCCTTCTCAAGTTTTTTGACGATGCGATCGTCAATGATGTCTTCGACCTTGAGCTTACGAATGGGCTCGCTGGTTTTTCCAAGCAAGCGAACCACGTTCCGCAAACCCTCCGCGTTCGGATAAATTTTCTTGTCGTAAAGCGTGCGCATCATCTCGTAACCGGTTTGGGCGTCCTCTATTTTCGACAGGCGCAGCTCTCTGGTAAGCGTTTTGACCACAGCCGCTTTGTTTCCAGGATTGTTGACGTAAGTGATCGCCTCGACCATCGCGCGCAGAGTGCGCTCGGGAATTTCCGGTGTGCGGTCGATGAGGCTGCGCCTGGCGATCATGCCGAGTCCCTGATAGGGAATGCCCATTTTCATCAGGTCGCCGAGCATGCGGTAGCCTTGGCGTTCCAGTTGCGCGCCGTAAGCATAGCCGAGGTAGCCGCCGTCGATGATGTTTTGCGTGATCGCCTGCGCCAGCACCGATTGGTCGCCGATGATGCGAAATTGAATGTTGTCGCGCTCGGGATTGAGGCCCCAATGCTCGAAGGCGAGCATGGAAAACATCCAAACTCCGCCGCCGATGCTTTGCACGCCCACTCGCTTGCCTTTCAAATCCGCCGGCGTTTTGATGCTCGGATTGACCATGAACGCGCCGTCGAGTTTGTTGATCAAACCGGCGATATAAGCGAGATCTAAACCGCCCGCCATGGCGCCGATCGATGTCCCGGTTACCGAACCGACGTGGAACTGTGTTTCACCCGCAGCCAATGCCGACATGCCCACCTGGGCATTGCGGACGTTTACGATGGTCGGATCGATGCCGTACTTCTGAAAAATTCCCGCATCGCGGGCAACCCAGAGAATGCCGCTGCGTTCGTTCAACCCGCCGAAAGTGTAAATTACTTTGTAGGGCGCCGATGCCGCGCGCGCTGCGAGCGGTACAAGCATCATTAAGAGAATCAGCGCAACTCCGGTGCGGCAAGGCCTGCGGTATGTCATCGCTCCTCCTTAGCGGTGCGGATTCCTTCTACTACTCCCACGTAAAACTAACTTGCAAGAGACAAAGTTCCGCTAGACGAGAAGGCACGAGTCTGTAATCTGCCTCGTCGGCGCGCAAAAATCAGCCATGGCCTCGAACACTTCGCTCGGGCGAGACGGCAGAAAAATTCCTCGCTGACACCAGACGCTTATGAAAATACCGTTAAGAAACAAAACCCCCGGTCCTGCGGTCCGCCCTCTTTGACAAAGGGGGCCATGGGGGATTTATGCCTCGTTGCTGCGAACCCCTACAGCTCATTTTCATTCTCTGTGTTGTGCCCGTTGGCTCATGAAATACTGTGTAAAAGCTTCGCCTGGGTTTGCATCGCCCCTCGATACGCGAACTGCGCTACTCGGGGAATCGGATTTAGACCGATCATCCTGAGTAGGCAGCGCCCACGCTGCCGTATCGAAGGATATGCCGCTCGCGCTAATCGGCGACCCTGAGCATGTCGAAGGATGAACGGCGCGTTTTCACAGAATCTGACGCTCGGAATACCCCCGCCGTAAAAGATCCTGTGAAACTCGATGACAACGCGAGAGCCTCGGCTGCATTGACACGAGATGTACATCCAAGATATTAGCGGCAGCAGCAACTAAATTTAGACAAAGCGCTTTTGCGAGCACCCTTTGTCGCATTCCTCGCCACGTCGCAAGAGCGAATCCACCCAAAGGCTTGAGATTTTCGTTATATGGTATCGTTTGCTCTGCGGCATGGCTGTTACCATCGTCGATGCTCAGGACTTCACCGTGGCGCTCAAGGATGGGTCGTCAATCGGTTTCATTTCACTGGTGATGCACAATCGCCTCAGCGCGGCCTGGCATCGACTCGGCAGCAGCCGCCGCGCTGCATCGGTTTAGGGGCGCACAGCGGGCAAGTCTTATTCCGTCACATTCAGTGGAAGGCGCTCTAAACCGTGACGCTGAATTTATTGCCGCTCGGCAGTTTGGGCGCGGTCGAAAGCAATGGCACGGTAACTTTCGGCGTATGGCTGCCATGGGTGTCCGCAGCCAATGGCAACGCGGTTACGGTGAAGATCATTCACGAGCGCGATCAGTTCCTGCAAAACATTCCACCGCGGGAATTTTCGCTGGCGCACAGCGTGCGTGCGCCTTATGGCGATTTTTGGTCGGTGACGGCGCCCATCGCCGGGACACCGCCGACCGTGACGGGATCGGTCTGGGGCAGCCCGGGCCGCTACCTCTACCGTTACCGCATCGATAATCCGAACGTTGGCAGCCTCGATTGGATCATCGATCCCTGCGCGCGCGAGTTCGGTATCGGCAAACTTTCAGCATTCACCCTCGGCTATCAGCCGTACGTTTGGAGCTCCGCGGAGGCGAACTGGCGCACGCCGCCGCTCGCAGACTTAGTTATCTATGAGGTCAATATCGCCGAGCTTGGGGGCGATCTGGAGCGCACGAGCAACTTGATGGCGTATCTCGCCGACCTCGGCGTCAACGCTGTCGAGGTGATGCCGCTCTCGAATGTCGCCGCGTCGGTGGACTGGGGCTATCTTCCGATCGGTTATTTCGGCGTGGACGAACGGTTCGGCAAGCGCGCGGATTTCCAGCAGATGGTCGATATTGCTCATCAGCACGGCGTCGCGGTGATCGTCGATGCGGTTTATGGCCATACCGGGATCGACTTTCCTTACTTCGACGCGTACACCTGGCTCCAGTATCGCGAGAACCCGTTCATGGGGCCGTTCGCCAAGGACTATTTCAGCAGCTTCGGTAAGAGCACCGACTTCAATCGCGAGCTCACGCGCGATTATTTTTACAGCGTCAATCATCACTGGCTCGAGGTCTATCACGTCGACGGCTTCCGCTACGATTGCGTGCCGAATTACTGGGACGGTGCGCTTGGCGTAGGCTATGCAAAACTCGTCTACGAAACTTACCAGCTGACCAAGCGCAAAATCGCTCAAGGACAACCCTTCTGGAACCGCTTCGATGCCGGCGCCGGTGCGCCGCTCGCCCTCGTTCAGTGCGCCGAGCAGTTAGAGGGACCCGAAGAGGTGCTGCACGCGACGTATTCCAATTGCACCTGGCAGAACCGCACCTTTGATGCCGCCAAGGCGGTTGCGAGCGGCGATGGCGGACGGATTTTTGACTTAGGGATGTCGCTCGGACTATTCGGCTATACAGAGCAAGAGAACACCAACGGCGATCTGATCCCCAAAACCGCGCTACAATATATCGAGAACCATGACCACGAACGCTTTCTCTGCAATTTCGGCGTGAGCAATCCGGATGAAGCCGGGAACCCGCTTTTTCTAGAGGGCGACCGCAATCTTTGGTTCATGCTCCAGCCGTACCTGATCGCGATTTTGATGAGCAAAGGACTGCCGATGTTGTGGCAGGGCGAAGAATTCGGCGAAAATTATTTTCTTCCGGATTTTGGCGCCGGGCGAGTAGCTCTGCTGCGCGCGCTGCGGTGGGACTATTTTTATGATACTCCGGGCCAGCGGTTGGTGCAGTTGATACGAAAGCTGTTGCGTATCAGGCGAAGCCGCGCCCAGATCCGCCGGGGCGCATACTTTTTTTTCAACGACTGGCAGCGCTATCAATCCCGCGGCCTGCTCCTGTTCGCGCGCTACGATGGCCCGGCATACACATTGGTGGCAATTAACCTCGGCGACGCCGATCAGACCGTACCGTTCTGGTTCCCGATCGGCGGTAATTACCTCGAAGAGCTTTACGGCGGCGCGCTTAACCTGAACGGTATTGCGCCGCTTCAGGAAACCCAGCTCACCATTCCGTCTCACTTTGGACGCATATGGAGCGCGGTCGGACCGTGACGTCGTGAAAAACCCAATTCCATTGGTCACCGGCAAGCCAAACACGCATTAGCACTGGGTAAATTGGTCAACTCAGGGAAGACCCCTGATGCGGCGACTAAGAATTGCCAGCCGCGAGGTTTTCAAATCCCTGGAGCGTCCCATCGGGTGTTCTGACGATATGTTTGAGCGGCGCGCCCGAAAGATAACGACGCGTGTTGTCGCGCACGAGATCGCTCATGCGCCGCCACAATTCGCGCCCGCCGTTCCCGCCGACATGGGGAGTCATCAGTACGTTTGGCAGATCCCAGAGCGGACTTTCCGCAGGCAACGGTTCTCTGGCGAACGCGTCCAGTCCAGCGCCCAAGATGCGGTTTTGGGCGAGCGCGCTGGCCAGAGCCGCCTCGTCCACCACTTTTCCCCGGGAGATGTTTACGAAAACCGCTGTTTCTTTCATGAGCGCGATTCTTGCGGCGCTCAAAAATCCGTGTGTACCGGCGTCGAGCGGCATCGCGCAGATGACCACGTCGGCGGTGGGAAGCGCCTCATCGACCTGTTCTCGGGGCACGACGCGGTCGATCTCCGGCACAGCGGGTGTGCTCGCGCGGGTGACGCAGATCACTTCCATGTCAAACGCCTTGGCCTTACGCGCGATGTCCTGGCCGATACGTCCCATGCCGAGGATCACCAGGCGCGCGCCGTCGGGCGAAATCATGTAGCGAGGCAAGGTCTGCCGCGCATAATCACGTCGCGCGCGCAGTGGCTCGAACCGGCGAAAACCCCGCATGACGCCG
>Ga0164301_10000438_pt1 | contig 12015 bp, 11 predicted proteins | sample Whisoiple_231_MG_FD_109711 | JGI IMG/M metagenome (GOLD analysis project Ga0164301, IMG submission 109711) | Unamended control soil microbial communities from upstate New York, USA - Whitman soil sample_231_MG | ecosystem: Environmental > Terrestrial > Soil > Agricultural land ... | reverse complement strand
GCAGCCTCGCCAGGCGGTCGTCGCGCACGAGCTTGCCCTCTCGGATCCCGTCGTCGACGGCCGAGTCTTCCCAGACCAGCGCGTTGTAGATCTCGTCCAGGCGACCCTGCTCGTACGCGATCCGCAGGCGGCGGAAGCGACCCGTGTCGCGGAAACCGCCGTGCTTCAGGAAGATCTCCGTGCGCTTCACGAACTGCTCGAAGGAGCGCAGCGGGAAATGGAAGATCCGGAGCGGGTGCGTGGGCGCCCACACGAGGCGCATCTCCTCGGCACCGACTCGGCCGCCCTCGTCCTCGTCCTCGGCGGCGCCGCGAACCCCGCGGTGCACCACCCGCCCCGGGGGGCGCAGCGCCTCGAAGAGGTCCCCGCCCCCGGCGGACGCCACCTCGTGCGTGTTGCTCAGCACCACCACGTCGGGGTCGCCGCGGTGGGCGACCTTCGGTTGCAGGTTCGAATGGGCTTCGCGCACGACGAGGCGGTCGGCGAACGAGCCGGGGCCGTCCGGGCGCGCCACGTACTCGGCGCGGGGGGAAACCACCCCGCCGTACTCCTCCGGGATCTGGTCCAGCGCGTCCTTGATCGTCCCGGTGATCGGCCACCAGAACTCGTCGGCGTCGTTGTTGAAGACCCAGTCCGCGCCGTATTCGCTGGCCGCGAGCCGCGCCATGCGGGTGGTCCAGTCCATCTCGTTCGAACGCAGGCCGCTGGTCGGCTCCTGGATCACGTGCGCCAGGCCGGCGGACACGTAGCGGTCGAGGATCTCCGACGTCCCGTCGACGGAGCCGTTGTCCGTCACGACGAAGAAGTCCACGCCCATGGCGCGGTGAAACCGCAGGTTGTCCTCGATGATGTCCGCCTCGTCACGGACCTTGAGGGTCATGACGAGCCGCATTGGTCTCCTAGCGGGCGGCGACCTGAGGAACGGCGCCGGGTGTGCGCCGGCTCGGGCCCGAGACGCTCGGCCATAGCGAGAGGTCGATCTCGGGGCAGAGCTCGGCGAGGCGCTTCGAGTCCTCGCGGTAGCGCTCGGCGAGCTCGTCCGCGACCACTGGCGCCAGCTCGGCCGTCTTGCGGCCGGCCTGCTTGTGAAGCATCAGGCGCTCCGGCGGCTCGTCGGGCACCTCGAGGCCCAGGAACCGCAGGGTCCGCTCCATCTCCGCGACCGGGTCGGCGGCGCAGCGCTCGAACTGCAGCACCAGGACCTGCTCGCGGGAGAAGAGGTCGAACACGTGGCGGAGCTGCTCGAAGTAATAGCCGCGCCAGATCGCGTCGTTCATCTGCGCGAGAAGCACGCGATCGCCGCGGTCGTCAGCGAGCCGCTGCAGGCGGGCGATGGCCGACCGGTAGCGGGCGACGGGGTCGCGGAACATGACCAGGAGCTTCGCCTCGGGGGCGGCTTCCTTGAGCTGTCGGATCGCCATTGGGTCGGCGAGGTAGCGCGGCGTCCACTCGCCGACGATGCTGTCCGGCTTGTGGGGGAACAGCGAGGCGTACTCGGCGGCGATGTCCTCCGGCGGGTTTCCCTGCCAGTACTTGTCGAAGTAGTGGACCTCCTTGCCCAGCGGGGAGCGCTGGATGCCCGGGTAGCGGCGCATCGAGTCGTACCACCAGCTGGTGCCGCAGCGCTGGGCGCCGATCCCGACGTAGTCCGGCGTCCCGGTGACCCAGCCGTCCGGGCACTCGGGGACCACGAGAGGGGCGTTCCACGGCTTGCGCATCGGCTTGTCTTCGGGCTTGACCAAGGCGGTCACAGGGTAGTGGGCGGGCTCGTGACGATCGGATGCAACTGTGGCGAAGCGGATCGCGAGGCTGCCAAAATAGGCGCCGCCATGCGACTCCCATCGCCAAGACGCGCCCTTGCCCACCGCCGGGCGGCAGCCGAACACCAGCCGGCTCCGTTCGTCGTGGGGGTGTCGCGCTCGGGCACCACGCTCCTGCGGCTGATGCTCGACGCCCATCCGGATCTGACGATTCCGGCCGAGACCCATTTCGTCCCGCTGGTGGCCAACGCGGTCGACCGGGCGATCGAGGAGGGCGAGCCAACCGAGGTGGTTCGCGAGCGCGCGATGGAGACCATGACCGGCCACCCCCGCTGGGGCGACTTCCGGCTCGACGAGGCGGACGTTCGGGCGCGCATGGAGCGCCACGACCCGCTGTCGGCCGGCGACGCGATCCGGTCCTTCTACGAGGCATGCGCGGCCCTCGAGGGCAAGCCGCGCTGGGGCGACAAGTCGCCTCCCTACACGTACAAGGCGGGCCGCATCCAGCAGGCGCTCCCGGAGGCGGTGTTCATCCACATCATCCGCGACGGCCGCGATGTGGCGCTGTCGCTCAGCGAGGTGAGCTGGGGCCCGGACGACATCACGGTCGCGGCCGAGAAGTGGGCCTCCGAGCTGCGCAAGGCCCGCAAGCGGGCCAAGAACCTCGTGGGCGGCACCTACATGGAGATCCACTACGAGGACCTCGTCACCGACCCGGAGCCCGTGCTCCGGAAGGTCGCCGATTTCGCCGGCCTGCCCTGGAGCGACGAGATGCTGAACTACCCGGAGCGCGCCGCGGAGCGCATGCGGGGAGAGATGGAGCGGACGCTCAAGCCCCTGGGCGGCGGGACGATCACCGCCGAGGAGCGCACCCGCCAGCACCAGCTCGTGCTCGAGAAGCCGAGCGCGAGCCGGGCCGGTCGCTGGAAGACCGAGATGTCACCCGAGAACCGCAAGGCGTTCGAGGAGGTCGCGGGCGGCCTCCTCAAGAAGCTCGGATACGAGGTCGACTGACACAGGAACCACCAACGGCACCGGCCGGTTTCGGGGCTAAAGCCCCTCACCAACAGACTCCGCCGACGCGGGCGCTTCGCTTCGCGTCGGCGGGTCAGCTGAGGGCCGAGCCGGTGATCCGCTCGTAGGCCTCGACGTACTTCGCGCGGGTGTTCTCGACGACCTCGTCGGGAAGCTCCGGCGCCGGCGGGGAGTGGTCCCAGCCGATCTCGTCGAGCCAGTCGCGCAGGTACTGCTTGTCGAACGAGTGCTGCGCCCGCCCGGGCTCGTACTCGTCGGCGGGCCAGTACCGCGAGGAGTCCGGCGTGAACACCTCGTCCGCGAGCACGACCTCGGCCCCCGGTGAGGCGCCGAACTCGAATTTGGTGTCGGCGAGGATGATGCCCCGCTCCTGGGCGTGCGCCGCAGCATGTGAGTAGAGCTCGACGGAGACCCGTCGCAGCTCCTCCATGAGGGGGCGATCGCCGATGATCTCGGCCGCTCGCTCGAAGTCGACGTTCTCGTCGTGGTCACCGATCTCCGCCTTTGTCGCCGGTGTGAAGATCGGCTCGGGAAGGCGATCGGACTCCTGGAGGCCCCCTGGGAGCGTGATCCCGCAGACCGCCCCGGACTCTCGGTACTCCTTCCAGCCCGAGCCTGCGAGGTAGCCGCGGACCACGCACTCGACCGGGTACATGTCGAGTCGGCGAACGCGGATCGCCCGGCCGGCGACCTCCTCGGGGACGTCCTCCGAGACGAAGTGGTTGGGGCAGATGTCCCGCGTCGAATCGAACCAGAACAGCGACATCTGGGTCAGCACCCGCCCCTTGTCGGGTATGAGCGTCGGCATGATCACGTCGTACGCGGAGATCCGATCGGACGCGACCATCAGCAGGTCGTCGTCCACCTCGTACATCTCGCGGACCTTGCCGCTGGAGTGGAGTGTGAGGTCGGTGAGCGCTGTCGGAGCCACGAGGCGCGATGCTAACAACCGCTCAGTCACGGCACCAGCCAGTTTCGGGGCTTAAGCCCCTCAGCGACAGACTGCGACGAAGGGAGACGACCTTGAACGAGATTGGCCCCGGCATCCACCACTGGAAGGCGATGCATCCCAACATCCGGACCGAGGTCAGCTCCTACTACGTCGAGCCGGCCGCGACCCTGGTCGATCCGCTGCTGCCGCCTGAGGGAATCGAGTGGTTCCGCTCGCGCCGGCAACCCGAGCGGATCGTGCTCACGAATCGCCACCATTACCGGCACAGCGACCGCTTCCAGGCGGAGTTCGGCTGCCCCGTCCTCGCCAGCGAGCCGGGGCTCCACGAGTTCGCCGACGGCCGCGAGGTCGAGGGCTTCGCCTTCGGCGACCAGCTCGCCGAGGGAATCACGGCGCACGAGGTCGACGCGATCTGCCCCGACGAGACGGCCCTCCACATCGAGGTCGGCGAGGGCTTCCTGTCGGTCGCCGACGGCCTCATCAACTACGACGGGCTCGGCTTCGTCTCCGACGGCCTGATCGGCGACGACCCGGAGGCGGTCAAGGATGGGTTGCGCACCTCCTACCGCCGGTTGCTCTCACTCGACTTCGATGGCGTGATGTGCGCGCACGGCGACCCGATGTCCAGCGGTGCCAAGAAAGCGCTGCGAGAGTTCGTGGGGTAGCCGGCGCCGCCGCATACCCCTGGTGGGTATAGTTAAAACATGACCGAGGCAAAGGCTCCCGGCTACATCGACGACAAGGACGCACTGGCCAAGCGCCTCGCACGAATCGAGGGACAGGTGCGGGGGCTACGCCGCATGGTCGATGAGGAGGCCTACTGTGTTGACGTGCTCACGCAGATCTCAGCGGTCGAGCGTGCCCTCGACGGGGTGGCGCTGAAGCTGCTTTCCGATCACACCGACCACTGCGTACGCGAGGCGGTCGCTCAGGGCGGCGCCGAGGCCGACGAGAAGGTGGACGAGCTGATGGCGGCCGTCGAGCGCTTCGCTCGGACGCGCTGACGTGGCCGGGACCACGACAGCGGAGCCCACGACGGCGTTGCCGCACCCCGCCCGCGCGGTGCGAGCCGGCCTTCCGCCCGGGCCGCGACTTCCCGCCCCGATCCAGACCTTCGGGCTCGTCGCGCGGCCGGTGCCGTTCTTCGAGCGGCTCCGGAGCCGGTACGGCGACACCTTCACGCTCCGGATCCTGCGGGCGGGCCAGATGGTCTTCATCTCCGACCCACCGTCGCTCAAGCGCCTGTTCGGCGCGGATCGGCGCAACACGATCGCTCCCGGCCGCAACGTAATCCTCCGGCCGATCCTCGGCGACCAGTCGCTACTGCTCCAGGAGGGCGACGAGCACCTGCGCAGGCGCAAGCTGATGCTGCCCCCGTTCCACGGCGAGCGGATGCGCGCCTACGAGACCGTGATGGCGCAGGCCACCGATCGCGAGATCGACTCGTGGCCCGTCGGCACGGAGTTCCGTCTACATCCGAGCATGCAGTCGATCACGCTCGAGGTAATCCTCAGCGCCGTCTTCGGGGTGGAGGAAGGGACGCGCCGGAATGCCCTGCGAACGAACCTGATCGGGATCCTCGCGACGACCCGCTCACCGGCGGCGATCGGCTTGAGCATCGACCGGATGCGCCGCCTGCCCCGCTACCGCCGCGTCACCGAGATGCTTGCGCAGGCCGACTGGATCCTGTTCGACGAGATCGAGGCCCGGCGCGCCGACCCGAATCTCGAGGAGCGCGCGGACATCCTCTCGATGCTCGTCGCGGCCCGCTTCGAGGACGGCTCAGAGATGTCCGATGCCGAGCTTCGCGACCAGCTGATGACCCTCCTGATGGCGGGCCACGAGACCACCGCGACGGGGCTCGCGTGGGCGTTCGACCTGCTGTTCCGCGCTCCGGAGAAGCTGGTGCGGCTGCGCGAGGAGGTCGTCGACGGAGTGGCCCACGGCTACCTCGACGCGGTGATCAAGGAGACTCTTCGCATCCGGCCCGTCGTCCCGTTCGTTGGGCGCGAGCTGCGCGAGGAGGCCGAGCTCGGCGGCTACGCGCTCCCTGCCGGAACGATCGTGATGCCGGCGATCTACCTTGCACACACGCGGTCCGACGTCTACGAGCGCCCCTATGAGTTCCGCCCCGAACGCTTCCTTGACGACACCCCGGAGACCTACGGCTGGATTCCCTTCGGTGGCGGTACCCGGCGCTGCATCGGCGCCGCGTTCGCCGAGCTCGAGATGCGGGTCGTGCTGTCGACAATCCTGCGCCGGGCAACCCTGCGACCCGCGAGCGACCGCCCAGAGAAGATGGTCCGGCGTAACGTCACCCTGTCACCGCGCGGCGGAACGCCCGCAGTTCTCGTCGAGCGTCGTTAGCCCTCGCGAATCGCTTCGAGCCGTTCGAAGAGCGTCGGCAGGTGCTCGAGGTACGCGCCCGGGTCAAAGATGGAATCCAGGTCCAGGTCCGGTGCCTGCTCCGCCAGCAGGTCCCGGAAGTTCGTCCGCTCGTCCCACGCCTTCTGTGCCGTCTCCTGGACGATCCGGTACGCCGCGTCGCGCTCGCGGCCGGATGCGACGAGCGCGGTGAGCGCCCGCTGGCTGTAGAGCGCGCCGTAGGTGAGGTCCAGGTTCGCCTTCATCCGCTCCGTGTGGACGGTCATCCCGGAGGCGAGCCGGGTGCCGAGGTGCTGCATGTAGTCGATGAGAATCGTGGAGTCGGGGAGAACGACCCGCTCGGCGCCTGAGTGGGAGATGTCGCGCTCGTGCCAGAGGGCGACGTTCTCGTAGCCGGTCTGGGCGTAGCCCCGGAGCACGCGGGCGAGCCCGGTCAGCCGCTCGGCGAGGATCGGGTTGCGCTTGTGGGGCATCGCGGAAGAGCCCTTCTGCCCGGTGCCGAACGGCTCCTCGACCTCCCGGACCTCGGTGCGCTGGAGGTTCCGCACCTCGGTCGCGAACCGCTCCAGGCCCGCGCCGGCGAGCGCGATCGAGCCGAGGAGCTCCGCGTGGCGGTCCCGTGGGACCACCTGGGTGGAGATGTCCTCGGCCCGCAGGCCCAGCGCCTCCATCACCCGCGCCTCGATCGCGGGTGGTAGCGAGGCATAGGTCCCGACGGCGCCCGAGAGCTTCCCGACCCGCACCTCCTCGAAGGCACGCTCGAGGCGGCGCAGGTTGCGGTCCGCCTCGAAGGCGAACCCGGCGAGCCGCAGGCCGAACGTCGTCGGCTCGGCATGGACCCCGTGAGTGCGCCCGACGGTCAGCGTCTCGCGGTACTCGAAAGCGCGATCGATGAGCGCGTCGCGGTACTCGCGCGCGCGACCGACGACGATCTCACCGGCGTCGCGCAGCTGCAGCGCGAGCGCCGTGTCCAGAACGTCCGAGGAGGTGAGCCCGTAGTGGATCCACCTTCCTTCCTCGCCGATCGAGTCGGCCACGACGTCGACGAACGCGGCCACGTCATGGCCCGTGGTCCGCTCCCGCTCCTCGACCGCCTCGACCGTGAAGGCGGCGCGCTCGCGGCCGGCCCGAGCGGCCTCCTCCGGGACGACCCCCTCCCCGGCCAGGGCCTCGGTCGCCGCCAGCTCGACCTCGAGCCAGCGCTGCATGCGGCGTTCGGCCGTCCAGACCGCGCCGATCTCCGGTCGGGTGTACCGAGGGATCACGTCAAACCTCCGCCCGCCGCCTCCTCTGCTTCGCGTCCGGGGGCGGCGGGGTACCAGCCAGGACCATGCATCAGCAGTTGATTATTCGTACTGCAAGAAGGCCGCCGTTCTTCGCGCCGTCGATCGCGACCGAGCCGACGGGCACGCCGGGCGGCATCTGAACCGCCGAGAGCAGTGCGTCCAGCCCTCCCAGGTTCTTTCCGGACAGCGGGACGCCCACGACCGGCAGGTCGGTGTGGGCCGCGGCGACGCCGGGCAGGGCCGCCGACATCCCGGCTCCGGCGATGATGACCTTGAGGCCGCGCATCCGTGCCGCCTGGCAGTACTCGCGCACCTTCTCCGGGTCGCGGTGGGCGCTCATCACCCGGACCTCGTAGCGGATGCCGTGCTGCTGGAGCGCCTCGCCGGCGGGCTGCATCTTCGGCTTGTCGTTCTTCGAGCCCATGATGATCCCGACGAGCGGCGCGTCGACGTCAATCTCCTCGAACGTCGCCTCCACATCGGGCATCGGCTCGGCCGTGGCCGTCTCGGCCTCTCTGCGCTGCGTGCCCTCGGGCTCCGCGATCTCCATCGACTCTCCTTCTCGGTTCTAGGGTGAGGCCACGCCGGCGGCGGCCCGCTCGGCGATGTCCGTGCGCATCTGCATCCCGTCGAACGAAATCATGTTCGCCGCCTCGTAGGCGCGGTCCCTGGCCTCCGCCGGTGACGCGCCGAGGGCGGTGACGTTGAGGACGCGCCCGCCAGCCGTGACGATGTCGCCGTCCCGCCGCGCGGTCCCGGCATGCGTTATCTCGACGTACGGCACCCGCGCCGCCTCCTCGAGCCCCGTGATCACGTCCCCCTTCGACGAGGACTCGGGGTAGCCCTTCGAGGCGAGCACGACCGTGACCGCCCAGCGCTCGTCGAACTCGGCGGCCGCTCCCGCGAGGCCGCCGGGCTCGCGGGACGCGCGGCAGAGGTCGAGCAGGCTCGTGCGCAGGCGAGGAAGCACCGCCTGGGTCTCCGGGTCCCCGAAGCGGCAGTTGAACTCGAGGACCTTGGGCCCGGACTCCGTGATCATCAGCCCTGCGTACAGCACGCCCGCGAACGGGGTGCCCCGGCGGCGCATGAGGTCCACCACCGGCCGGTGGACGGAATCGGCGATCTCCTCGGTGCGATCGCGGTCGAACCCGGGCACCGGCGAGTAGCTGCCCATGCCGCCGGTGTTGGGCCCCTCGTCGCCGTCGAAGATGCGCTTGTAGTCCTGCGCCGGGGCCAGCGGCACGACGTTCTCGCCGTCGCAGAGAGCCAGGACCGAGAGCTCCTCCCCCTCCAGGTGCTCCTCGAGCACCACCTCCGTCGCTCCGAAGCGTTCCTCGACGAAGAAGACGTCCACCGCCTCTTGGGCCTCGGCCTCCGTAGCGGCGATGATCACGCCCTTCCCGGCAGCGAGCCCGTCGGCCTTGAGGACGGCCGGATACGACGCGCGGGAGAGACGCTCGCGCGCCTCCTCGTTCGAGCGCAGGACGGTGTGCGAGGCGGTCGGCACGCCGGCCGCGGCCATGAGCTCCTTGGCGTGGATCTTCGAGCCCTCGATCTGCGCCGCCTCCGCGCGCGGGCCAAACGCGGGGACGCCTCGCGCCTCCAGCGCGTCGACCGCGCCGGCCACCAGCGGCGCCTCGGGCCCCACGACCACGAGGTCGACGCTCTCGGCGACGGCGGCGTCGACGATCCCGGGGACGTCCTCGGCTCCGATCTCGAGGCAGCGCGCATCAGCCTCGATGCCCGCGTTGCCCGGTGCGCAGAGGAGCTCGATCCCGTCCAGCGAGCGCCCCAGAGCACGGATGATCGCGTGCTCGCGCCCGCCGCCGCCGACGACCAGGACGCGCATTCGCTGCTCGCTGCTCCGGCTCAGAGGGACTTGATGAAGTCCTCGGCGGGAATGGCCGCCATCGTCTCGTTGGAGGTCGTCCCCCGCGAGCCGAGCTCGACCGACACCTTGGCCATCGTGGTCTCGTCGGGCGCCTCGACGACGCTCACGAAGTCGTACTCCCCGAGCGTCGCCCACTGGTTGAGGACCTTGACACCCAGCTGCTCGACCTCGCGGTTCACCTCTTGGACCCGTCCGGGGTTGTCCTTGATCGTCCTCACCCCGTTGGAGGTCAGCTTGGTGAGCATGATGAATACGGCCATTTCTCCTCCTCGTGCTGGTTGGTGCCGCCCTCGCGCGTGGCTTGAGCCTATCCTCGTTTAGGTCTAAACCGCTGGGTAAGGGGACCTAGGTGAGGAGACTCGAGCCCGTCAGGCTCAAGCCCTGGCTTTTGCCGTTGATCGTGGTGGCCATCGCGCTGCCGATCGTCGCTGCATTCGAGTTCACGGGGCCCGGTGGCGGGCTCGCCGTCGGCGCGATCGCCGCGGCAACGATCCTCTTCCTGGCCGCCAGGGCCACGTTCGACGAGCCCATCGAGGTGGCCTCGGCCCCCGCGGACCGCTTCACGATGCTCGTCGTCGTCACCACTCCGCTGGAGGACCCCGCGCTCGCCGGTGCGATCGGCGAGATCGCCGCCGCCGGGACGAAATCGACGCGACCCGGAGCGGAGCAGAAGCCCGAGGTCCTGGTCCTGGCGCCGGCGACGAACTCGGCGTTCGCCCACTGGCTGTCGGACCTCCGGAAGGCGCGGTTCGACGCGCAGCGGCGCCTGACGCTCTCGCTGGCCGCGCTCGCAACGGTGGACGTCGACGCCCGCGGCACGGTAGGCGACTCCGACACGGTGCAGGCGGTCGAGGACACGCTCCGGGGCTTCCCCGCGCAGGAGGTCGTGTTCGTTACCCGGCGCGGCGCGCCGAGCGACGTCGGGGAGGTCCGTCGTCGCCTCGACCGCCCCGTTCGCGTGCTCGAGGTGCCCGCTCCGGCCGCTGCGCCTCAGCGGGCCGGTTAAGCGGCCGCGCCGACGGGCGCTGCGGCCTTCTTAAAGACGAGCTCGCCACCGGCGGCGTCCACCTTCACGGTGTCACCGTCCGCGAACTCGCCCTCCAGGAGCTGCCGCGCGAGCTTGTCGATCAGCTGCTTTTGGATCACCCGCTTGAGCGGTCGCGCGCCGTAGGTGGGGTCGTAGCCGAGGTTGCCGAGCAGCGTGCGGGCATCGTCGGTCAGCTCGATCACGATCCCCTTCTCGAGCAGGCGCCCGGCGAGGTGCTCGACCTGCAGGTCGACGATGCGCCCAAGGTCGGCGCGGCTGAGGCGGTGGAAGATGACCGTGTCGTCGATGCGATTGAGGAACTCCGGCTTGAAGGTCGTCGCCAGGGTCTCCTCGATCTGCTCGCGGATGCGCTCGTCGATCGTCTCGCCGGCAATCTCGGAAGAGCCCACGTTCGAGGTCATGATCAGGATCGTGTTGGTGAAGTTGACCGTGCGGCCCTGGCCGTCGGTCAACCGCCCCTCGTCCATGATCTGGAGCAGGACATTGAAGACGTCGGGGTTGGCCTTCTCGATCTCGTCGAGGAGCACGACCGCGTACGGGCGCCTGCGGACGGCCTCGGTGAGCTGGCCGCCCTCCTCGTAGCCGACGTATCCGGGTGGCGCGCCGATCAGGCGCGCCACCGTGTGCTTCTCCATGTATTCCGACATGTCGAGGCGGACGATCGCCTGTTCGGAATCGAACATGAACTCAGCTAGAGCCCGGGCGAGCTCGGTCTTGCCCACCCCGGTCGGGCCGACGAACAGGAAGACGCCAATCGGGCTGTTGGGGTCTCCCAGCCCGGCACGCGAGCGCCGCAGCGCGTTGGACACCGCATCGACTGCCTCGTCCTGCCCCACGACCCGCTCGTGCAGGCGCTCCTCCATGTGGATCAGCTTCTCGACCTCGCCCTCCATCATGCGCGAGACCGGGATCCCCGTCCACTTGGCCACGACCTGCGCGACGTCCTCCTCGGTGACCTCCTCGGTCAGCATGGTGGTGCCGTCGCGATGCAGCTCGGCAAGGCGCCCCTCCTGCTCGAGGACGGTCTTCTCGAGCTCCGGGATCTCGCCGTACCGAAGCTGCGCCGCGCGCTCGAGGTCGGCGTCGCGCTCGGCCCGCTCGGCCTCACGACTCGCCTCGTCCAGCCGTGCCTTCGCCCCCTTGATCGCCTCGATCGCGCCCTTCTCGTTCTGCCAGCGCGCCTTCATCTCGTTCGAGCGCTCGCGGAGCTCGGCCAGCTCTGCCTCGATGGCCTCGCGGCGGGCAACGGACGCATCGTCCTTCTCCTTCTTCAGCGCCTCGCGCTCGATCTCGAGCTGCTGTATGCGCCGCTCGACCTCGTCGATCTCGGTCGGCATCGAGTCGATCTCGATCTTCAGTCGGGAGGCCGCCTCGTCGATCAGGTCGATCGCCTTGTCGGGGAGGAACCGGTCGGCGATGTAGCGCTCGGAGAGCGTCGCCGCAGCGACGATCGCGGAGTCGGTGATGCGGACGCCGTGGTGGACCTCGTAGCGCTCCTTCAGCCCGCGGAGGATCGCGATCGTGTCGGCAACGTCCGGCTCGTCGACGTAGACGGGTTGGAAGCGGCGCTCGAGCGCGGCGTCCTTCTCGATGTGCTTGCGGTACTCGTCGAGCGTCGTCGCGCCGACGGCGCGCAACTCGCCGCGAGCGAGCATCGG
>Ga0164301_10000434_pt1 | contig 12048 bp, 8 predicted proteins | sample Whisoiple_231_MG_FD_109711 | JGI IMG/M metagenome (GOLD analysis project Ga0164301, IMG submission 109711) | Unamended control soil microbial communities from upstate New York, USA - Whitman soil sample_231_MG | ecosystem: Environmental > Terrestrial > Soil > Agricultural land ... | reverse complement strand
CACTCCATCGTCATCGGCAACAATCGCGTCGCCCGGCTCGACGTTCACCCCGGCGCAGACGACCGGCACGTTGACCGCGCCGAGCGTCGCCTTCACCGTGCCCTTCGCCGAGACGGCCCGCGACCAGACGGGAAAGCCCATTTCCTTCAGGGGCTTCACGTCGCGGCAGCCGGCATCGATCACGAGCCCGACGACACCGCGCGCCTGCAGCGATGTCGCCAAAAGCTCGCCGAACATGCCATCCGTATTGTCGGCGGTGCAGCCGACGACGAGCACGTCAGCCCTCTGGCATTGCTCCACCGCGACATGGATCATCCAATTGTCGCCGGGCTGCGCCAGGACGGTGACGGCTGGCCCCGCAATGGACGCGCCGGGCCAGATCGGCCGCATATAGGTCTTCATCAAACCGATGCGCCCATATGCCTCGTGCGCCGTCGAGACGCCCGCCTTGGCAAGCGCTGCACAGAGGTCGGCATCGGTTCGGTCGATGTTGCGGACGACGACGTTCTTCATGCGAGCTCCTCCAGGGACATCGGAAAGAGGCGCTGGTAGGCCTCGCCATAGGTCATCGGGCGCCCGGTGTTGCGCCCGCCCTGCGCGCCGCGATTGAGCGCTACGCGCTCGTAATAGGCCCAGAGGTGCCTTTGCGCAGCTAGCACCTGAAACGCCTTGTACTTCGTCTCCCATACATCGTCGATGTTGAGGATGACCTGCGGCTTGAAATTGCACTGCTCGGGCTGATGCGGCTCGAACAAGAACATCGGCGGCGCGGAATAGGTGTATTTGGCAGCGGGCTTATGACCCATCGCTTGCGCAACGACGCGCGTTTCCTGCGCAAAAAGCGCGGCTTTCGGATGATCGAAATTGTAGGGGTCTTCGAGCGCGTGGGTCAGCACGAAAGCGGGATTGAGCTCGCGGTAAATGTCGACGGCGCGGTCGAACATTTCCGGCGTCGTGCGCAGCGGATAATCGCCGGCATCGAAGAACTCGATTTCGGCGCCGAGAATTGCGGCCGCCTTCTCTGCCTCGGCCCTGCGCGCCTGCTTCACTTTTTCGAGCGTCGCGCCGGGTTCTTTCCAGGCGAATTGGCTCTCGCCGCGCTCGCCGAACGAGAGGCAGATGATCTTGACGCGATAGCCCTTCTTCGAATGCAACGCGATTGCGCCGCCGGCACGCCAAACGAAATCGCCGGGATGTGCGGTGATGACGAGTCCTGTCTTCTGATCCGGCATGTCGCTCCTCTAAGCGGGCTGCGCGCCGTTTTTAGAGATGAACCTGCGGGATGCAAACGGTCTCGCCGGCGCAATCATTGGGTGCTCAGCTCCCGCGGCGGCTACCTAAACAATATTTAACTGGCGTTCCGGCGGAAGCCGGGAAAAGCTTCACCGGCTGGGATCGGACAGGGATGCCATGGAACGGGAGACTCTGAACAAGGTCATCCAGGTTATCGCGCACGAGGACGGCGACGCGCTGCGCCGATCGCAAGCCTTTCTCGATCTCGTCGGCTCTTTTGCCGCAGTCGGCGCGATTCGCGAAACGGCGGAATCCTTTCGGCTCTACGCCCCGCTCTATCCCCGGGCTGCCGCGGAGATGGCGACGCTTGCGGTGGACGAGGTCCTGACGCGCTATTTGAGCGGGCACGAGGGCATCGAAGATTGGCGTATCCGCGCCTGGCGCGATCGGAATCCGCGGCGGTTCGAGCACTTGCGCGCCACGTTTCGGCTGGCGGACGAGTTCCAGTCCGAATTGCTCGCGCTTGCCCTGGAGCTACGCGAGCGCACAGAACCGGAGGCAGGGCTCCTCCCTTAGGAGGCCGGCCAGCTCCCCCGCCCAACGCGAAACCGACGGCCGGCGGCATCGTGCTGCATCTTACGGATGTAACTAGGTTTTCCCGTTCTGTCCTAGGATGGCTTCTCTGAAGCAGGCTTTCGTCATGCGGTGGCGATGTGCTTCAAAGGGGCTCGATGGACGTAAGTGACTGGCTGGCCGGCTTGGGATTGGCGCAATACGCGCAATCCTTCGCTGAGAACGGCATCGACGCGGACGTGCTGCCGCAACTCACCGGCGACGACCTGAAAGAACTGGGCGTCACCGCGGTCGGACATCGCCGCAAGCTCCTGACGGCGATCGATGCGCTGGGCTCGCCGAGCCCGCAGCCCCCTCCCGCTTGGGCCGCCCTCGAGGGTGCCAGTTCCGCGCAAGCCGAGGCTGCGGCCTCTCCCCAGCGCCGGCATCTGACCGTGCTGTTCTGCGATCTTGTCGGATCGACCGCCCTGTCGGCGCGCCTCGATCCGGAGGATCTCCGCGAAGTCATCCGGCGCTATCACGCGATGGTTGCCGATACCGTTCGCACCCAGGGCGGCTTTGTCGCCCAATATATGGGCGACGGAGCGCTCATCTATTTTGGCTATCCGGCGGCGCACGAGGATGACGCGGAGCGGGCGGTGCGCGCCGCGCTGCTCGTCTGCAAGGCGGCGCCGTCGGTCGAGGTGAAGGGCGCCTCGCTGCAAGTGCGCGCCGGGCTTGCGACCGGTCTTGTCGTCGTCGGCGACCGCGCCGAGGGCTCCAAAGCCTCGCACGAGCCACAGGTCATGGGCGAGACGCCCAACCGCGCCGCGCGGCTGCAATCTCTCGCCGAGCCCGGCGGCGTCGTCATCGACGGCGCGACGCGAAACCTCGTCGGCCGGATGTTCGAAATGAGCGAGCGCAGTGCCGCCAATCTCAAGGGCTTCGAAGCATCGGTCGAGTGCTGGGATGTCTTCGGTGAAGCGGCGATCACAAGCCGCTTCGAAGCGCTGCGCTCCGATAAGACGCCGCTGATCGGGCGCGACGAGGAGCTCGACCTTCTTGTCAAGCGCTGGGAGGAAGCGAAGGCCGGCAAAGGGCGCGTGGTTTTGATCTCCGGCGAGCCGGGCGTCGGTAAATCACGGCTTGTCTCGGCACTCGAAAATCGAATCCGCAAGGATCTCTTCGACGAGCTGCGGTATTTCTGCTCCCCGCAGCATGAAAGCACGGCGCTCTATCCCGTCACCAACAATCTCATTCGCGCTGCAAAGTTCGCCGACAGCGACAGCGTCGAACAGAAGCTTGAAAAGCTGCGCGCGCTTGTCGCCAGTCCGGAATACCTGCCCTTCATCGCCGATTTTCTCGCCTTGCCGATGCAGCACCGCGCGGGCTTCGAGGAATTGGCGCCGGAAGAGCGGCGTCAGAAAGTGCTTGCGGCGCTTGTCGCTAGAATCGAAGCGCTCGCAAAGAATGGTCCTCTCTTCATCCTGTTCGACGACGCGCATTGGATCGATCCGACGACGCAGGAACTCGTCGATCTGCTGATCGCCAGAATCGGCGAATTACCGGTTTTGCTCCTGCTTACATTCCGGCCGGAATTTCAATCGGCCTGGGCAGGCCAGCCCAATGTTACCGTTCTGGCGCTCAGCCGATTGCGCACCGAGGATTGCGCCACTCTCGTGCGGGCTCTGACCGCGGACGGCTCCATCCCCGAGGAAATGATCAACGAGATCGCCGAACGCACCGATGGCATTCCCCTGTTCGCCGAAGAGCTGAGCAAAGCTTTGATGGACGCGAGCAAGCGCGAATATCGCGGCAGCGCCACGGCCGTGGAGCTGCATGTCCCGGCCACCTTGCATGCCTCGCTGATTGCCCGGCTCGATCATCTTGGGCCGGAGGCGCGCGGCACCGCGCAAGCGGGTTCGGTCATCGGCAGGGAATTTTCATACGCCTTGCTGCGCCGGATGAGCGAGGCGAGCGGGATCGCAAGCGCGCAAAAGATCGAGAGCTCGCTCAATGCTTTGGTCGGCTCCGGTCTGATCTTCGTGCGCGGCACGGTGCCCGAGGCCACCTACACTTTCAAGCACGCCCTCGTCCAAGACGCGGCGTATTCGACATTGTTGCGCACCCAGCGCCAGAAACTCCACGCCGCGCTGGCTTCGATCATGTCGGAGGAGGGAACCGTCGCGCCTGAAGTACTCGGCTACCATTTTGCCGGCGCAGGAGATTCCGAGAAAGCCGCCGAGCAATGGTTCAGAGCCGGCAAAGCGGCGAACGAGCGCAGTGCCAATCTCGAAGCTATCCGCAGTTTCCAAAAGGCGTTGGAGATTCTGTCCGCTCTGCCGCAGACGGGCGAGCGCAAACTTAAAATGCTCGAAATCACCGGCGCGATGTGCAACCCGATGATCGTGGCGAAATGGCTGATGTCGGAGACGACGCAGATGATCGAAAAGGCCGCGCGCCTCGCCGATGAACTGGAGCTAAACCCGCCTGCGGTCGTCCTTTATCATCAGTACCTGCATCGCATTGGCTCATCGCATTCCCCAGAAGCTTTGGAATTCAGCAAACGGTTTAGGGACCAGGCCGGTCCGGAACTGCAAACCCGTGCCGAGACTTGCGTCTCCGCGGCGCTTTTGATGAGCGGCGGCTCGCTCGACGAAGCTCTTGAACATAGTTCGAAAGCGCTTGCCGCTTACGACCGCAAGCGCCACGCAAAGCAGCGATTCCAATTCACGTACGAGCCCCGCTCGGCGGCCCTGGCGACGGAAAGCCTGCAATTGACGCTTCGCGGCTATTTCGAGCAGGCCAAGATTGTCGAGCGCGAGGGCCTGGATTACGCGGCCGAGTTCGAGCATCCCCAGACGACGGGTCATCTGCTTGGATACAAGCTGCTGCGCGGCGAATTTCAGCAGGATTATCGCGAGCAGGAACAAACGGTCGCCGCGCTCCTGCGGCATGCAAAAGAGCACAAGATCGTCTACTGGTCGCTGTGGACGGATATGTTCAGAGGTTTTGCGGCGGCGCGGCAGGGCCGCTTCGCCGAAGGCATTCAGATGATCGAGAATGCCTTGAAAGTCTTCGCCGAGATGAAATTCTCGTACTACCGGCCGTATCACGTTGGGCTGAAAGCGCGCGCCTACCAACTCGCCGGCGACCTCGAAAACGCCCTCGCCGCAATCGACGAAGCGATCGCGCTGGCCAACGAAACCGGAGAGAAGGTCGCTCTCGCCGACCTCATGCGAATGGCCGGCGATCTCCATCTCGCGCGCTCCGGCGCCGCGGCAGAAGCCACCGCCGAGAACCTCTTCCAGCAAGCGATCGAACTTGCGCGAGCCCAGGTCTCGAAGCTGCACGAGCTTCGCGCCGCGACGAGCCAGGCGCGTTTATGGCAACGTCGCGGGCGAGACGCTGAGGCGACGAACCTGCTCAAGCCCGTCTATGCCTGGTTCACGGAAGGATTGGACGCACCCGATCTCGTCGAGGCGCGAACGGTTTTAGACAGCCTCTCGCAAGGTCCGCAGCGCAAGACCGCGTAGGCGGAGGAGCGCCGGCTTTCTTCGGCGAAACCTACAGAGCGCGGCGCCCGAGCAGACCGGTCAGCGTGCGCGTGATCGAGCGCTGCGCCTGGATCAAACCTGTCGCCATTTGCAAGGCGAGGCCAGGCACGCGAATGACATCGCCGCTCATGCAGGCGCGGTAGCCTTCGCGCGCGACGGATTTCGCATCGGCAATCAGGGCGGAGGGAAGCGCCTGGAACGCCGGGTTCTCGCGCTTGGCGTTTTCGATCACATTCGTGTCGGTGAAGCCGGGGCAGAGCGCGGTCACCGTTACTCCCTTGCCGCGCAATTCCTCGGCAAGGGCCTCGGTCAGCGACAGCACGTAAGCCTTGCTCGCGGCATAGACAGCCATGCTCGGCAGCGGCTGAAAGCCGGCGAGCGAGGCGACGTTGAGAATGCGGCCCCTGCCCCACGCCGCCATTGGCTTCAGGAACAGGCTTGTCAGCGCGGTCAGCGCCTCGACGTTGAGCCGGACGATGCCGAGCAGGGTCTCGGTATCCGCGTCCTTGAACGCGCCGGTCTCCAATGAGTCCGGCGTTGTTGACGAGAATGTCGACCTCGAGATTGCGCCGTGCGACCTCGCCGAAGAGCGCGTGAGGCGCGCTGCGCTCGCCAAGATCGCTGGCGATCACATTGGCCTCGACCGCATACGTGTGGACAAGTTCGGCGGCGACCTCGTTGAGCCGCGCCTCGTTGCGCGCAACCAGAATGACGGAATGACCATGCGCGGCAAATTCGCGGGCGAGTTCGAGACCGATGCCATCCGAGGCGCCGGTGATCAGCGCGCGGCCGCCGTTCTTGGATCGATTTGCCATGTGCCTGCCCTCCCCTCGCGGAAACGAGGAGCGACTAGCTAGCGTTCCCAGCCGGGCGCGTCAGGTCGCGAACCCGTACAGGAAGGCGGCGGGTGTGCTAGTCGGCGCGCCGGTCGGTGGCTGCCAGCCAGATCAGGCTGGTGACGGCAGCCGATGGGAGCAGCGTCGAAAGCACGAAGGATAGCATCAGGGTGAGCACGGCGGGTCAACGTCGGCTCAGCTGAGAAGTTCCGCGGGCTGGTCGGGCGTCCACGCGCAGGCGCCGGCGCGCTCAACCTCTCTCAGGTTGACCGGGATCGCGCGGCACCCCAAACGATGATGCACATCCTGAGCGGCTGAGAGACGTAAGAGCACAAGATGCAATCTGTTGCGGGCGCGTATCTCGCGCTTCTCGCCGCGCGCGGCGTCAACTTCCTGTTCGGCAATGGCGGGACGGATTTCGCGCCGATCATCGAAGCTTATGCCGAGGCGGCGCAGAAGGGTGTGACCGTCCCGCGCCCGATCCTCGCGACGCACGAAAACCTCGCCGTCAGCATGGCGCATGGTTACGCGATGGTGTCGCGCGCAATCCCCGCCGTCATGGTGCATGTGAGTGTCGGGACGGCAAACATGGTGTGTCCCGCCATGAATGCCGCGCGCGAGAATGTCGGCATGCTGCTCAGCGCCGGGCGATCGCCGGTTACCGAGAGCGGCATGTTCGGCGCGCGCGACGGCTATATCCATTGGTCGCAGGAAATGTACGACCAGGCGGGGCTCATCCGCGAATTCGTCAAATGGGATTACGAGCTGCGCAACGCCGAGCAGCTCGAAACCGTGGTCGATCGCGCGCTGGCGATTGCCGCGAGCGAGCCGCGCGGTCCGGTTTATCTCAGTCTGCCGCGCGAAGTTCTTGGCTTACCCGCTGCGGCAGGGTCCGTATCTTCGGTAAGTCGGCTGCATGCGGCGGCGCCTGCTGCGCCGGATGCAAGCGCGATCGAGACCGCGGCCGAATGGCTCGCGACAGCGGAGCGCCCGCTGATCATTGCGGCGAATGGCGGCCGCGATCCCGCCGGTTTTGCGGCGCTCGACGCTTTCGCCGAGCGCTTCGCGATTCCCGTCGCGCAGCATAAGCCGCGATATCTGTCGCTGCGTTCCTCGCACCCGATGAATGTCGGCTATGATCCGACGCGGCTTGTGGCAGACGCAGACCTGATCATCGTGATCGAAAGCGATGCACCGTGGTTTCCGGCGCAGGCGCAGCCCGTCCCTTCGTGCAAGGTAATCCAATGCGGCTTCGATCCGCTGTTCACACGCATTCCGATCCGCGGATTCCCTTCTGATCTCGGTCTTACCGGCAGCACCGCGGCAATTCTGGCGCGACTCACAGATGCGCTGGCGGGGCGGCTCGATGAATCGCGCCTCAAAGCTCGCCGCGACGACATCGCGGCGAAGCGCGCGTCGATGCTGGCGCAATGGGATGCGACAGGTGCCGCTGCCGCGGCACGTGTCCCGCTCAGCCCGGCTTGGGTCAGCCGCTGCATCAGCGACGCCAAAGATGCCGATGCGATTGTGGTCAACGAATACACGCTGATGGTCGAACACTGCTCGTTCGAAAAGCCCGATTGCTATTTCGGCTCGAGCGCCGCGTCGGGCCTCGGCTGGGGCGCCGGCGCCGCGCTCGGCGCAAAGCTCGCCGCGCCGAACCGGCAGGCGATGGCGGTGCTCGGCGATGGCGCCTACCTCTTCAGCAACCCCGTCTCCGTGCATCACGCGGCGGCGATGCACGGTCTGCCGGTTTTGTTTGTCGTCATGAACAATTCGATGTGGGGCGCCGTGCGCAGCTCTACGCTCGCTATGTATCCGGACGGCTTTGCGTCTAGGAGCAACGAGCTGCCGTTTACGAGCCTCGGCCCATTGCCAGCATTGGAGCAGATCTGCATTGCGGCCGGCGGCTACGGCGAGCGTGTCGAGGAACCCGCCGCACTGCCGGCGGCGCTGCAGCGCGCGCTGCATGCCGTGAAGAACGAGCGCCGGCAGGCTTTGCTCAACGTGATCTGCGGCATCGAATAGCCTCACGGTTCCGGTGGAAACGCTACCGCCTCCTGAGTTTCACATCCAATGGCGCCCTCGGCGCCGACCGGCCAATGTGCCGCGGCGTCGGACTGCGTCTGACGAACGAGAATGCGGCCGGAAACAGCCGCTTCGCTCGCAATATGGATGTCGACGTGGCCGCCTTGATAAGAATGTGCGGCAATGACGCCCTCGCACAACGAAGTCCCGCCGCGCGCCGTGAGATGAAGTTGCTCCGGCCGCAAGAACAGATCGACTGGCGCGCCTTGTGACAAACCGCGCAGGGGTTCAGCCGGAACAGCGAGCGTCGCGACGCCGAGGCCAACGAATGCTGTCTCGCCCTCGACCCGTACCAGCTCTGCTCGCAACACATTGACATCGCCGACAAAGCCGGCGACGAAGCGGTCAGCAGGGCGCCTGTAGATGGCATCCGGTGTGCCGACCTGACGAATGCGGCCCTCGGAGAGCACGGCGATCCGATCGGAAAGACTCAACGCCTCGCTCTGGTCGTGGGTGACGAAAATTGTCGTGACGCCGAGCTTACGTTGGATGTCTTTCAACTCGAGCTGCATCGACCCACGAAGGTTTTTATCGAGCGCGGAAAACGGCTCGTCGAGCAGAAGCACTTTTGGCGAGATCGCCAGCGCCCGCGCCAGGGCGACGCGCTGCTGTTGGCCGCCCGACAATTGCCGCGGTCTGCGGGTCTGGTAGCCGGTGAGCCGCACGAGCGCGAGCACTTCCGCGAGCCGGCGTTGAATTTCCGCCTTGGGCGTGCCGCGCATCTTAAGGCCGTAGGCGACATTCGAGGCGACATTCATGTGCGGGAAGAGCGCGTAGTTCTGAAAGAGCACTCCTATTTCCCGCCGGTAAGGCGGAACATCCGTCACCGGCCGGCCGTCAATATGGATCGAGCCGATATCCGGCGCGAGAAAACCGGCGACCACATTGAGCAGCGTCGTCTTGCCGCCGCCGGAGGGGCCGAGCAGCGTCAGGATTTCGCCGCGGCGAATGTTGACGCTTGCATCCTGCAGCGCGGGGACGTCGCCGAAATGTTTGGAGACACCGTCGATGCGCACGAAGGCGCCGTCCGCATTGGCGTTCGCTGCCGGAACGCCGCGCGCGCTCTCAGCGGGCATTTTCAACATTCAAGACTTTGCCCAGCCCAAAAAATGCGTTTGCAATCGTCAAGAGCGCCGCCGTCGCCACGATATAAATGACCGACACCGCCGCCATCGAGGGATCGGCATATTCGCGCACGTAATTGTACATGGCGACCGGCAGCGTCTGCGTGCGTTGGGATGTCACGAAAAGCGACGCGGTGAATTCGTTGAATGAGAGGATCGCGGCAAAGAGCCAGCCGCTGACGAGACCCGGCGCGAGCAGCGGGATCGTGACGCTCGTCAGCACCCGGCGCGGTGGTGCGCCGAGGCTCGCCGCGGCAAGCTCGAAGCGCTGATCGAGATTGCGCAGCGAGATGTAGACGCTGCGTAAGACGAACGGCAGCACCAGGATGACGTGGCAGGCGATGACTACGGCAAAGCCGCGCGCCGCGCCGAGCTCCGCCGCCAGAATGAGAAAGCCGAGCCCGATGGTGAAATGTGGGATTACCAGAGGCGCCAGCAGAACGCTTTCGATCGTTCGCTTCAAGCGAAAGGAATAGCGATCGAGCGCGAAGGCGAAAGCCGAACCGACGACAAGGGCGATGCTCGACGCGAACGCGGTAACGATGAGGCCATTGTGGAAGCCGACGCGGAAATCGTCATATGCGAGCGCCTTTGCGAACCAGCGCAACGACAGCGCGTCCGGCGGAAAGGCCAACACCGCGCGCGCGTTGAAGGCGGCGATCGCCACGACGAGGGCCGGCAACAGCACGAAAGCGAGGGTGATCGCAACAATGGCGACGCCGATTGCACGAAGCGCCCCGCAGGAATCCATCAGTGCGCGGTTACCGCTTCGAGCGGCCGCGTCGCCGCGCGCAGTAGCGCCAGCACGGCGAAGGTGAGCGCAAGACCGCTAACCGAGAGGCTCGCGGCGAAGGGGAAATTGAAGCTCGCAAATCCGAGCTGGTAGACGAGGTTCGACACCATATTCACCTGCCCGCCGCCGATGAGCTGCGGCGTCGCGAAGGCGCTGAACGTCCAGGCAAAGGCCGTGGTCACGCCGGCGATGATGCCGGGGATAGAAAGCGGCAATGTGATCGTCAGGAATGCGCGAATCGGTCCGGCGCCGAGGCTCTCGGCGGCTCGCTCGTAATCCGGATCGATGTGGGAAATCGCCGCCGCGAGCATGATCACCATGACCGGCAGCGTCACATGCACGAGCGCGGTGATGACGCCGAAATGCGTGAACATCATCTGCAATGGACGCTCGATCAATCCGAGTTTCAACAGGACGGAATTGATGAAGCCGTTATTGCCGAGCACGACGATCCACGAATAGGTGCGTACCACCTCCCCGAGGAACAAGGGCGTCACAACGATAATGAGAATCGCCGATTTGAGCAGCGGATTCTTCACCCGCACAAGCGCGCAGGCGATGGGGTAGCCGAGTATCAGAGTGCAGATCGCGGTAATGCCGGAGATGGAGATCGTATCGAGGAAGACGCGCGCGTAGAGCGGTTTCGCGAGCGCGGTGAAATTGTCCAGTGTGAGGCCGCCCGGCTCGAGCGACCCGGGGACGTAAGCGCGCAGGCTAAACTGGAACACGGCGGCGAGCGCGGCGATCAGCCCGAATGCGCAAAGCGCGGCGGGCGAGACAAACGCCCTCAGGAACGGCTTGTCCTGCATGCCGAAACTAGGCCCTGAAAAACGCCGCCGCCGTCAGTTCATCATGTTCTCGGCAAACCACTTGCGCCATTCCGCGGTTTTTTCGGCGCGCAGCTTGTGATCGATGATGATCGCTTGGCTGCTCCATTGCTCGGGCGTGGTGAACACGCCGGGAAGCTTGGCGACCTCAGGGGCAAGCTTCGCGTTGCTGACGACCGGACTTCCTTTCTTCAGGTTGGCGATCTCGGCCTGCACGCCCGGATCGAGCACCGCATTGATGAACTTGTATGCGAGGTCGGTCTTCTTGGTGCCCTTCATGATGCCGATCGTGTCGATGCCGAGCACGGCGCCTTCTTTGGGAATCACCAATTTGATCGGTACGCCCTCGCCCATCATGTAGTAGGCGTTCATCGACAGGATCACCTGCACCGGCGTCTCGCCATTGGCAATCAGCTGCTGGCTGTTGGCATCGTTAGTGTAAAACGCCTTGAAATTCGGCTTCAGCTCCTTCAGCTTCGCCTGGCCCTTTTCCCACGACGCGGCATCGCCGCCGGAGAGCATCGCGGCGACCGCGATAAGGTGGCTCGGATCGAAATCCGGCGCCGCGAGCTTGCCCTTCAGTTCCGGCTTCCACAGATCGGCCCAGCTCGTGAAGTTTACGTCTTTCATCAAATCCGGCCGGTAGCCGATCGTGTAAACGTAAGCCCACGTACCGACGTGATAGGGACTGATCTTCGCCTGATCGACGAGATTGGCGGCGTTCGGCACTTTCGTAAGATCGAGCTTCTCGTAAAGACCGTCATTGGCATAGAGCCAGCCGACATGCGACGTCGTGAAGGTGACGTCGCTCTCCGGATTGTCGCGCGCGAGTTTCGCTTTGTTCAGCCGGTCGATCGTGCCGCCGGTGATGAACTCGACATCGGCGCCGGTATCGGCCTTGAACTTTTTCGCGGCCGTCGCCGCGACAAGATCGCGCCAGCTGCCGCCCCAGATGCTGACGACGAGCTTGTCTTGAGCTGCCGCCGGCATCGCCGTGAAGGCAATGGCGATCGCGCCGAGCAGGCTCAACAGTCGCTT
>Ga0164301_10000431_pt1 | contig 12097 bp, 14 predicted proteins | sample Whisoiple_231_MG_FD_109711 | JGI IMG/M metagenome (GOLD analysis project Ga0164301, IMG submission 109711) | Unamended control soil microbial communities from upstate New York, USA - Whitman soil sample_231_MG | ecosystem: Environmental > Terrestrial > Soil > Agricultural land ... | reverse complement strand
CTCGCAACCGCCGCCTTCGCCGGCGCCACGACACGCGCCGTCGCTTCCGCGGCGGCTTGGCCGACGCGGCGGATGTTTTCAAGGAGAATGGTGCTTGCCGAGGCTTCCGGCTTCGCCGGTGATTTGGGCGAAGCCGCTTTGGGCACGATTGCGGTAACGGGCCTAGTCGGCGGCGGGGCGTCGGCCACGGCTGTGACCGCCGTCTTCGCCACTCGCTTGGCCTTGGCAGCCACGTCCTTGACCTTCTCGACCACCGGTTCGACCGCCTTCACGGCCTTGACCGTGCTCTCGATCTTCGTTGCTTTTGTGACCGTCACCGCCGCAGCCGGTTTGGCTGCAACCGACTTCCCCGACGCGGACTTAGCTGAAGCCGGCTTGGGAGCTGCGGGCCTGGTGACAGCGCGGCGGCTTGCCGCCTTTGCCATCGCCTTGCGATCGGATGTCTGTGCCTTTGTCTTGGCGCGAGCCGCCTCGACCTTCTGGGCGCTCGCTGTCTTCTTCTTCCGCATCTCCACTGTCGTGGCTTTCCTTTCGATATTCTTGCGTGCCGCCGCTTGGCTCTTCGAGCTTCCCACCCGGGAGGACTTGCCGGCGCTCTTCTGAGCGCTCTTGGTTGTCGATTTTCCCGCCGAGGTCTTGCGTCGCGCCGAGACGCTCGCTGCCTTCGCCATGGCTCGGCGCGCGGGCGAGCGCGTAGCTGCTACCCGCGTGCGAGATTTCGACTTGGAGGTCGACCGCGCGCTGGCTCCCGCCTTTGATTTTTTTGAGCTTTTCTTCACAGAAGACATACGCGGTTCACTCCTGCCTCGTTCCGCGCGACAGGCGCGAAACACACTGACCGGCGAGGCGATACGCGTCCTCGCCGAACGGTCAGCGTTTCGGGCAAATCACCGCCCCCGGTGCTTTGCTTCCACCCCAGTTCAGGAGAGGCGGATCAAAGAGCCGGCCGAATCGGAATCGCGTGTCGAAAAAGGCTCCAGAAACGGAGCCCTGTGACAATCGACAGGCGAGGCGGTGAGAAGCGAAAGTTAACCGTTAAAAATTCGTATATCACATAAGAGGTCGAAAATCAAAGAAAACCCGCCTTCGCCAAAGGCTTCAGCTGCCGCAGGGTTAAGCCTCGGCGACCCGGAAAGCGGCAATTTCAATCAGCTTTGATTTTGAAATCGGCTCAGTCACCTTCGCCGGGATTGGCGGAAAACATCGCGAGCTTGCCAGGCTTGCCGTCAAACTCCTTGGCGTCGGGCGGCGGCTCGCGCTTGACTGTAATATTCGGCCAGTTCTTCGCCATCTCCGTGTTGAGCTTCAGCCAGTCCTCGAGCCCCGGCTCGGTGTCCGGTTTGATCGCTTCGGCCGGGCATTCCGGTTCGCACACGCCGCAATCGATGCATTCGTCGGGGTGGATGACGAGCATGTTCTCGCCCTCGTAGAAGCAGTCCACCGGGCAGACTTCCACGCAGTCCATGTACTTGCATTTGATGCAGTTCTCGGTAACGACGTAGGTCATCCAACGCTCTCCACGCGGGCGACGCCGCGCGCGACAAGTTTTGCGGGCTAGCTAGCCCCTTTGGCAAAGCTCCGCAAGGAGCGAGACGAGCGCGTGCGCATCGCTTCAAGAGCCCTGCGGCGCCTCGTCCGACGGCTCGTTGCCGCGCTGAATTTCGTTCAAATCAATATAGAGCAGGCGCGCCTCGGAATAAGGACCGCGGCGCTCGGCATTGGCGAGGATATGCAGCACCTTAACCTCACGCTGAAGCCCGATCGTGAGCACGTCGCCGGGACCGACCGGCTTCGCCGGATTCTCGATCCGCACCGCATTCACGCGAACATACCCTTCGGCCACCAGCTTCGCCGCAAGCGTGCGGCTTTTCACGATGCGGGCGAACCACAGCCATTTGTCGAGCCGCTGACGCGGTTCTCGCGATTCAGTCATCCCGGAAGATCAGGCCGGATCGCATACGTAACCATATAACGCAGCCGTTCTTGTATCGCAGCTCGCGATGTGCGCTTTTCCCGGCGGAGCGCCGCTTTTCCGCGCTCGGTACGACGCAACAAGTCCGACGTTAAAGATGTCCGACGCAATCGGCCTGACACCCCTCGCGGTCGACGCGCCGCCGTGCCGCAACGCCGAGCGCGCGGCCTCGCTCAAGAACGTGACGCGTCTGCTTGCCGGCCATTTCGGGGCGCGGCCGCTCGCCGTTTACGAGGCGGGCGGCGGCTCGACCTCCTACATTCCTCTCGACGGGCTGAATGTTTCGCGCACGACGCTGGTCGACATCGATCCGCGCCAGGTCGCGCGCAACGACATCGCCCACGAGACGATCGTTGGCGACCTTCAGACGATCGAGCTTCCACGAGAAAAATTCGATCTCGTTATATGCTATAACGTGATCGAACATCTGCCGCGCCTGCCCGAGGCGCTCACGCGTCTGGCGCGTGTGGTGAAACGCGGCGGCCTCATCGTGATCGGCGCGCCGGTGCCGCTCTCGCTGAATGGGCTTGCGGCGCGATGTACGCCGCATTTCGTGCATGTCTGGATTTGCCGCCATCTCTTGAAATGGCCGGACGCCGGAAAGCCCGGCTGCGCGCCCTTTCCGGTCGCCTATCATCGATTAGTCGATCCGCGCGCCTTGCGAGCGCATATGAAGCAATTCGGCCTGCAGCCCGTCTATTTCTGTCCCTACCTCGGCCCGCTCATCGAAGAGATCGAGCTCAAGAACCCACTTCTCGGGCGATTGTTGATCGGCGCCGCCAATCTCGTGCATCGCCTAAGTTTCGGCGCACTCGATCTTCTGCGCGGGGATTATCATTTGGTGCTGCGGAAGTTTTAAGCCGCTTCGCCGTCGTCTTTAGTCGATCCTACTCTGCTCAGTCGAACCAAAGCGTGAACCTGAGGGGCGCCCACGTTCAGGGCACCACTGCCAAGAACAGAAAAGCCGCGAAGATAACCAGGTGCACGACGCCCTGGAGCACCGTCGTACGCCCGGTCCCTAACGTGATGACCGCAACCAGGAGCGTGAGCGCGAGGAGTACGACCTCCTTGGCAGCGAGGCCAAGCGTCAGGCGCTGGTCGAGAACGATTGAAAGGATCGCAACCGCCGGGATGGTCAGACCGATCGTTGCCAGCGCGGAGCCGAGCGCCAAATTCATGCTCGTCTGTAGCCGGTTGGCTCTGGCCGCCCGCACTGCGGCGAGGCTTTCAGGCATGAGCACGAGCGCTGCTACTAAAATGCCCACCACGGCTTTCGGCGCGCCAATCCGGGCTACCCAGGTTTCCAATGTTGGCGAGAGAGCCTTTGCCAAGCCGACAATGGCGACCAGCGTAGCTATCAGAACAAACAGGCTGAGAAGGGTTTGGCTCGAGGAGGGCGGAGCCGCGTGGACATGCTCGTCACCGCCGTCCGGGAGCAGGAAGTACTCGCGATGGCTGACCGTCTGAAAAAACAGGAATGATCCATAAAGAACCAACGACGCACACGCTGCGAATGCCAGTTGCGATGTGGCGAATACCGGTCCTGGCGTGCTCGTGGTCAGGTTAGGCACGACCAGCGTGAGCACCGTGAGAGCGGCAAGGACGGCCAATGCGGCAAGTGCGCTCTCAAGCTGAAAACCCTGCTCCCGGTGACGGATGCCCCCGAAGAGGAGGCACAAACCGACGACACCGTTACAGATGATCATCACAGCCGCAAAAACCGTGTCGCGGGCCAAATCCGACTTGTCCCCCGGGGCGGCTAACATCAGCGAGACGATCAAAGCCGTTTCGATCACAGTCACGGCAAGAGCGAGCGTCAACGTGCCGTAGGGTTCGCCCACCCGATGCGCGATGATCTCGGCATGATAGACGGCGGCGAATACGGCTGCGATCAACGCGACCCCTGCCGCCATTGTGAGGGGATCAGGCAGGCCAACGAAAACCGATGTTCCGAACATGACCAAGGCCGCGAGCGGCCACGTCCAGGCCCACCAGGGCATCTGTCCCTCCATCATAAGCGAAGCCCTTCGCCGAATGGTGTCCCAGGTTAATGCCCGCGGTGTCCAACGCGCTAGACAACCACATGCCGCGCTACTTCTTCGACGTGACCGATACGGGCACGAGATGATGAGGGGATAGAACCTGTGGACCTCGAAGCCGCCCGCCGGGAAGCGCTCGAGGCACTTGGCGGAATCGCCCGGACGAGTTGCCTAACGGCGATCACCGGGATTTTGCAATCGATATTCGTAAGGATAGCGGCCCCGTCGTTCTGACCGCATCGCTCTCATTGCGCGTCGAGCGTAAGAACTAAGATCGCCAACGCCGCAGGTAGCTGCCAATCCTATCCGGTCCTCTTTTGCGGTTGCTGTGCCTGCTGGCCGCGCGACTCTGCTTCCTCGGATAGCCGCTGCCATTTGCCGGCAAGTTCCAGCCAGACCGACTTGTCGTCATCGCGTTGCGCACGCTTCGCCAGGCACAAGCATTGTGCCGCCCATGCGCGGTACTTTTCCGCATTCAACTGAGACAAAGCTACTCACCTCGGCCGCCGCCTCGGCCCACCTACTTAGGACAGTCCCTTAGCCGAACTAGGAGAATGGGGCATTAATTCGGACGGTACTCACCCGCCCTATTCGAGCCGCGGCGAAAAACCCCGCCGGCCGCGGAGCGCAGCGGGGGCGACCCACCTTGGGGACAGCCGGTATCGCTAGGTCAGATTGTTCGCGACGCTGGTAAACATCGTCGACAAGTTAGTCCCGACGGCTTTCACGGCCGCGATGATGACCACGGCGATGAGCGAAGCCAAAAGGCCGTATTCGATCGCGGTCGCACCGGAATCATCTGTCAAAAACTCTCGGAATCGCCTCACCTTGTCCTCCCGACGCTAGGTCCGGGCAGAACGGTAGGAGGCCGCAACTAAACATCGCGTTAAGCCTGGCCACGCAATTCGGAGTGAAATCGCCTCGGCCGGAGAAAAACGAGGGCGGCGGCTAGCGGTCGGTCTTCTCCTTCAGCTCGTCAATGCGGATCGATGCTTCGGCCTTCGTCAGCGATTCGTCGAAGGCTTCCGGCTCGTCGGCGATCTCCGACAGCGTCTTCATGTAAGAAGCCTGCGCGCCGGTCATCGGCTCGTCACCGGTGACCCAGTCTTCGGGGTCTTTCTCTGTATTCGAGCGCGGCACCGGATCGCGCTTGGGATTGTGGTCCTGCTCCGTACTTTGGGTTTGGTGTTTCGCTTGCGACATGCGGTTTTCACCTGTTGCGCATGAGAACGCATCGGGAACAGGCGGGTTCCCCGTGGTAAACGCCTACTCGGTCCCCTTTTGTGCTTTCAGCCCGGCTGCCTCGACGCCCGCGACGCAGCAGGTCTCGTCATTGTCCGACGTGTCGCCGGAAATGCCGACGGCGCCGATGATCTCGCCCGACGCGTCCTTGATGAGCACGCCGCCCGGGACCGGCATCATCCGGCCGCCGCTCGCCGCGGCGTAGCCCATAACGAACATCGGCGCCTTCTGCCAGCGATCGAACAATTCGCGCGAGCCGAAACCCATGCCGAGCCCGCCCCAGGCTTTCCCGGTAGCGATCTCGACCCGGGCGATACCGGACCCGTCCTCGCGCTTCAGCGCGACCATGTGACCGCCGGCATCGAGCACGACGACGGTGAGCGGCAGGAGCTTCAGCTCGCGGCCCTTGGCGAGCGCCGCGTCAACGATCGTGCTCGCTTGCGCGAGGGTCAGGCCGGGCATGGGGAACTCCGTGGTCGTGAAGGGACTCCTAGATGACTCCTGTTAGCAAGTCCGCTCCACGTCGTTACAAATCTCTGGGATGCGATACCCTGTATCCCCGCACCGTAGCAATATGCGAAGCTGTGGCCCGCAGGCCCTATTATCCCCGCTCATTGCGACCTAAGGGAAGCCATCTTGTCCGAGTTTTAAAAGCGGTGATCGACGAATGTCCAAGCAGATGGTGCTCCCCTCCATCTCTTTTATTGTAGCTCGGAGCTATCCCGGGAACATCATTGGTTGTGAAAATAGGCTCCCTTGGAGACTGCGGTCAGACCTCAAGCGATTTCGAGCTCTGACAACGGGACACGCAATCATTATGGGCCGAAGGACGTTCGAATCCATAGGCCGAATTCTTCCAGATAGAACAAATATAATCCTTTCACGCTTGGGTCATCGTGCGAACGACGTAAATTATCTCTCGCAAGAAGACGAGAATCTCATTTGGGCTTCAGGTCGCGAGGCTGCGCTTTTTGCTGCTGACATATTTTCGATAATTCGTGGAAAAGAGGATTTCTTTATAATCGGCGGCGAAGAAATCTTTGCGGCTTTCGAGGACTTGGTGAATCGGGTTTATCTAACATTGGTTTTCGGGAACGTGGAGGGCGACGCAAGATTCGATATGAAATTCGATCCAAAACTTTGGCGAACAAAGGAAGAAGACGATATTCCGCAAGGCGAGCATGATGAGTTTCCATCGCGGTTCGTTGTTTATGAGCGACGAGAGCGGAGATATCGCCAAGAATTCTTAAGTTCGTTTTACACTGATCAGATGGCTCGCCAGGAGTGGCTTGCAAAGGCCTTAGAAGAGAACAGCCCAAAAATAAGAAAGTATGCAGAGCAACACCAGGAGGCCTTAGCTCTTTAGATCTCTGGATATACCGCGCCGCGCGCTGGGGTTCGAACGGCGCCGGTGAAGCCACACCTGGCAAGATACTTAACTAAACCGCGACCGCCGCCTTGATTGCGGGATCGGGCGCATAACCCTCGATTTCGATGTCCTCATAGTGGAAATCGAAGAGGCTCTTCACCGCCGGATTGAGCTTCAACCGCGGCAGCGGCTTCGGGCTGCGGGAGAGCTGCAGGCGCGCCTGGTCGAGATGGTTCAAATAGAGATGCGCGTCGCCAAAAGTGTGGACGAAATCGCCGGGGACGCAGCCAGTCACCTGCGCGACCATATGCGTCAAAAGCGCGTAGCTCGCGATATTAAACGGCACGCCCAAAAACACATCGGCCGAGCGCTGATAGAGCTGGCATGAGAGCCGGCGCTGGCCATTGACTTCGGCGATGTGGAATTGGAAGAGGCAATGGCAGGGCGCAAGCGCCATCTTGTCGACATCGGCGGGATTCCACGCGGTGACGACCAGCCGTCGCGAGAATGGGTTTTTCGCGATCTCCTCAAGCAGCCAAGCGATCTGGTCGATCGCGCCGCCGTTGGGCTTGGGCCAGGAGCGCCATTGCCGGCCGTAGACCGGGCCGAGCTCGCCCTCCTCATCCGCCCATTCATCCCAGATCGAGACGCCGTTTTCCTTGAGATAGGCGACGTTGGTGTCCCCTTTGAGGAACCACAGAAGCTCGTGGATGATCGACTTCAGATGCAGCTTCTTCGTCGTAACAAGCGGGAAGCCCTCGGCAAGGTCGAAGCGCATCTGGTACCCGAAAATCGACTTCGTCCCCGTGCCAGTCCGGTCGGGTTTCTCGACGCCTTCATGCAGGACGCGGGAGAGGAGATCGTGATATTGCTTCATGGGCGGTAAATGGTTGGACTCGCAGTCTAGAGGGTTCGCCGGCGCCAGTCGCGGCCTCCCGATCGCCTATCCACCGCGAGCTTCCGGAAGTGAAAGATAAGCCTCACCCCGCGACTCCTCCAGGCAAGTCCGGCTCGCACGATCGGCTCGCCGCGGCGCTGCGCGAAAACCTCGCCCGGCGGAAGGCGCAGGCCCGGGCACGAAAATCGCAGGCCGAGCCCGCGTGTCCCCCCGGCCACAGGTCGGAACCAAGTGATGAGGGAAGCTGAGCCGCCCCGAATGCGCCTTAAACCGCGCCCGACGTGAAGCCCGCCCTTTTGGCGTCAGGTTTATCGTGAGGCTTCATGGATCGCATTCGCATTGTCGGCGGCAACAGGCTCAACGGCACGATCCCGATCTCCGGCGCCAAGAACGCGGCGCTGCCCCTGATGATCGCCTCGCTGCTGACGCGCGAGCGGCTGACGCTCAAAAACGTGCCCGATCTCGCCGACGTGAACCTGCTCGTCAAAATTTTGGGCAATCACGGCGTCGACTACGCGGTTGACGGCAAGCGCAATGGCGGCTCGCCGCACGCCCACACCGTCCACCTCACGGCTGGCGATATCGTCGACACGCTCGCGCCCTACGATCTCGTCGCGCGGATGCGCGCGAGCTTTTGGGTCGTTGCGCCGCTCGTCGCGCGTATGGGCGAGGCGAAAGTCTCGCTGCCGGGCGGTTGCGCCATCGGCACGCGCCCGGTGGACCTGCTGCTCATGGCCCTGGAAAAGCTCGGCGCCAGCGTCGAGATCGAGGCGGGCTACGTGATCGCCAAGGCGCCGAAAGGCTTGCATGGCGCCGAGATCATCTTCCCGAAAGTGACGGTTGGCGGCACGCATACCGCGCTGATGGCGGCGTCGCTCGCTCATGGCCATACGGTTATCCACAATGCCGCGCGCGAGCCGGAAGTGGTCGACCTCGCCGATTGCCTAATCAAGATGGGCGCCCGCATCAAAGGCGCCGGCCAGTCGACCATCGAGATCGAGGGCGTCGCCAATCTCTCCGGCGCCTATCACACCGTGCTGCCCGACCGGATCGAGGCCGGCACCTATGCGATGGCGGTGGCGATGGCCGGCGGCGATGTTGTGCTCGAAGGCGCGCGGCCGGAACTCTTGCAATCGCCGCTCGATCGCATCGCCGAGTCCGGCGCCACAATCGATGCGACCAATGAAGGCATTCGCGTACGCCGCAACGGCGCCGGAATCGCCGCGGTCGATGTGAGCACGGCGCCGTTCCCCGGCTTCCCCACCGACCTGCAGGCGCAGTTCATGGCGCTCATGACGAAAGCCAAGGGCACATCACGCATCACCGAGACAATTTTCGAAAACCGCTTTATGCATGTTCAGGAGCTGGCGCGATTCGGCGCCCATATCCGGCTCGAAGGGGATCAGGCGATCGTCGAAGGCGTAGAGCGGCTCGAAGGCGCCCCGGTCATGGCAACCGACCTCCGCGCCTCGGTGTCCCTCGTCATCGCTGCACTCGCCGCCGAGGGCGAGACGATCGTCAACCGCGTCTATCATCTCGATCGCGGCGTCGAGCGGCTCGAGCACAAGCTCTCGGCTTGCGGCGCCGAGGTCGAGCGGCTGTCGACCGCCGGCTGAACGAGGACGCGCGTTTAGCAGAACTGAGAGCCGGCCGGCCGCGTTTTAGCTGCGGGATTGCCCGCCTCCATGCGCGCGGGATAAGAGCGATTGATGACCGCCTCCGCGACCGCCGCGAAAGCCGACCCGGGAATGCTGAAGCTCCTCGTCTTCGACGAGGAGGATCTGGCGGTCGTCTCGGCCAATCTGCAGGACGCGATCGTTCGCGCGAGCGACATGGCCTTCCTGCAAAAGGACCAGCGTTTCGCCCTGACCGCCGCACGTTTCGACTGGATGGCAGCGGATGAGGGGCGTTGCGAGCGCCTGCAGACCGGGATGCATTTCGAGCGCGTCACCAATGTGCGGACGACCGGCTTTCGCCCGGGCAAGCCCGAACAGGTCCTCTGCCTTCTGTCGATCATGTTCGAGCCCACCGACTCGCCGTCGGGCGAAGTGGTTCTGACCTTTTCCGGCGGCGCCGGCGTGCGCCTCAAGGTCGAATGCCTGGAAGCGCAGATGCGCGATATCGGTCCGCGCTGGCCATGCCGAGGTAAACCGGGCCATCCTGCCGATGAGGCGGCGGGCGAGCGCGTGTGAATCGCGCGCGCCTTCAACATATCGAGAGAGCTTGAACGAAATGCCGCTGCGGCTCGACACAGCCATGCGCGATTTCGGCGAGCGCTTTGCCGATCTTCTCGCCACGAAGCGGGAAGTTTCGGAAGACGTCGACGCCTCGGTTCGCGACATCATCGCCCACGTGCGCGGGCGTGGCGACGCGGCGCTGATCGATTACTCGCAGCGTTTTGATCGCGTCGATTTGCGAACGCTCGGTCTTGCCGTCGCGCCGGGCGAGATCGCCCGCGCCGAAGCCGAATGCGATCCGCAAGTCTTGGCCGCACTCGATCTTGCCCATGCGCGCATTCGCGTTTTTCACGAGAAGCAGCGGCCTGAAGATCAGCGCTTCACCGACGATCTCGGCGTGGAACTCGGCTGGCGCTGGACGGCACTGGAATCGGTCGGACTTTATGTGCCGGGCGGCACGGCGAGCTATCCGTCTTCGGTGCTGATGAACGCGGTCCCGGCAAAAGTCGCCGGGGTCGAGCGCCTCGTCATGGTCGTACCGGCGCCAGACGGCGCGATCGATCCGCTCGTCCTGGTCGCCGCACGCCGTGCAGGAGTGGACGAGATTTATCGCGTCGGCGGCGCCCACGCGATCGCAGCCCTTGCCTACGGCACGCAATCGATCAAGCCGGTCGTCAAAATCGTCGGCCCCGGCAATGCCTATGTCGCGGCGGCGAAGCGGCGCGTCTTCGGCGCTGTCGGCATCGACATGATTGCCGGCCCCTCCGAAGTGCTGGTTCTCGCCGACCGCAGCGGCAATCCCGCGTGGATCGCCGCCGACATGCTGGCGCAAGCCGAGCACGATAGCGCGGCGCAGGCGATCCTCATCACCGACGAGCCGGCGCTCGCCGATGCTGTCGAGACCGAAATAGCGCGGCAGCTGGAGACGCTGCCGCGGCATGCGATTGCTGCCGCGAGTTGGCGCGATTTCGGCGCGATCATACGTGTGCGCCAACTCGAAGACGCGATCCCGCTCGTCGACCGGCTTGCGCCCGAGCATCTCGAAATCATTGCGCGCGATGCGGAGGCGCTTTCCTCGCGCATCCGCAACGCCGGCGCGATTTTTATCGGGTCGCATACGCCGGAAGCGATCGGCGATTATGTCGGCGGCTCCAACCACGTTCTGCCGACGGCGCGCTCGGCACGATTTTCTTCGGGTCTTGGCGGGCTCGACTTCATGAAGCGCACGTCCGTTCTGAAATGCGATGAGGCAAGTCTGCGTGTGCTCGGACCGGCGGCCGTGGCACTCGGGCGCGCCGAACAGCTTGAAGGGCATGCACGCTCGGTCGCGATGCGGCTCGGAGCGAACGAACCGTGAGCCCGCCCGAATCGGGCAAGAACCGGCTCGTATCAGTGACGTTCGATGAAGCTTCGATTGGCCGCGGCAATGCCGACCAGGAGCACGAACGCGCGATTGCCATCTACGATCTCGTCGAGGAAAACACGTTCGGTGTTCCGAACGAGGATCGCGGCCCTTACGCGCTGACGATCGCACTACACGACGCAAAGCTTGCGCTCGACATACGCTGCGAGAACGGCGATCCCGTCATCACGCATATCATTTCGCTAACCCCGTTCCGCCGCTTGCTCAAAGATTATTTCATGATCTGCGAAAGCTATTATGCGGCAATCCGGACTGCGACGCCGAGCCAAATCGAGGCGATCGATATGGGCAGGCGCGGACTGCACAACGAAGGCGCGCAACTCTTGGCCGAGCGATTAAAGGGCAAGATCGATTGCGATTTCGACACCGCGCGCCGGCTGTTCACGCTTGTCACCGCTTTGCACTGGAAAGGCTAAGCGTGAATGAATGCGAGCGAGAAGCCGCGTCGTCCGCAATCCGTCCTATTCGCCTGTACGATGAATTCGATTCGCTCGCCGATGGCGGAAGCGATCGCGCGGCATTTCTTCGGCAAGGAAATCTACTTCGCTTCCGCCGGCGTGCGGCAGGGCAGGCTCGACCCGTTCGTCACCGCCGTTATGGACGAGATCGGCATCGATCTGCAGAAGCATAAGCCGCACACGTTCGAGGACTTGGAAGATTCATCCTACGACCTGATCGTCAGCCTATCGCCGGAAGCGCATCACCGCGCGCTCGAATTCACCCGCACGGACGCGGTCGATGTCGTCTATTGGCCGACGCTCGACCCAACCGCGGTCGAGGGCTCGCGCGAGACGAAGCTCGACGCCTACAGAGGGGTGCGCGACGGATTGGTCAGGCGCATTCGCGAATTGTTGGGCGCCATGCGGCCGATGGGCAGTGTGTGATCACATCTGTCTTTCGATCAGCATGTTCTTGATTTCGGAAATCGCCTTGGCCGGATTGAGACCCTTCGGGCAGGCTTTGGCGCAGTTCATGAT
>Ga0164301_10000430_pt1 | contig 12105 bp, 8 predicted proteins | sample Whisoiple_231_MG_FD_109711 | JGI IMG/M metagenome (GOLD analysis project Ga0164301, IMG submission 109711) | Unamended control soil microbial communities from upstate New York, USA - Whitman soil sample_231_MG | ecosystem: Environmental > Terrestrial > Soil > Agricultural land ... | reverse complement strand
AATAGAACAGAACGAAACAAAACGCCGGCACAAGCATCTCGACTTGAAATCCGAAGCATGGATGTTGATAGAACTCAACCGAAAACGGTGAAATCAGAACTACCCCAGCTGCGATTACTGCAACGCATCCTTCAACCCCCAGAAGACGCAGGATACGCGTTGCCCAGAAGTATACCGCTCCAACCGACGCGGCGAGCACGAATAGCAAACCAGGAGCGCCGAACGGCTTTGCTATAAACCCGAGCGGCAGAACCAGAAAATAGGTGTGAATTGCAAGGTAATTGCCATAGCAGTTGTCCTGAAGCAATCCTCGACCCTCCAGCCAGCTTCGAGCAAGCTGAACATGCACGAAGAGGTCGGATGTATAGCCAAGACCGTAGAATGTCTTAAGTTTAAGCGCGAACACCCAAGCGGCAACGAACACAGCTAGCCCGAGAGCCACGGAATCCCATCGATCCCAGCGCACCTCCACGTCCACCTTTGACGTAAACAGCTCTCTCCATCGAAGCCGCATTTTGGCGAACGTATGGTTTCTCAATATCTTTTCCAATGTTATAATGCGCCAAGCGTACCCAGTCGCAATGAAGCCCAAAATTGCATTCCTCGGTTCTGCGATAGCGAATTCGAAATCCGGTTGCAAAGTGATCTTTGCCGCATTCCCTTAACCCGCTCGTGATGCCGTTGGCCCCGGTTATTCGCGGAGTTGGCAATAAGATTTACCAACACGCCTTTCCTATCTACCGACTGTGTTATCGCGGGTTCAAAGTTTACACTGATCACGCAGAGCGGCGGCTCTTGAAGACAATTTTGTCCGCGGGAGATGTTGTGGTCGACGCGGGCGCGAACATCGGTATTTATTCCGAGTTTCTCGCCCGGCGTGTTGGTCCGACCGGTCTTGTCAACTCATTTGAGCCTTCGCCAGAAAATTTTGAGCGATTGCAGTGTGCTACGCGTAAGCTCTCAAATGTGCGCGTGTGCCAGGCTGCAGTGGGAGAACGTAGTGGAAGATCGACGCTTTATCTTTCGGACAAGCTAAATGTCGATCATCGAACGTACATGACCGAGGGAGATTCGCGCTCTGGTGTGCCAATTGATATCGTAGCGCTGGACGATTACTTCAAGCCGGGCCAACGTGTTGACCTGATTAAAATGGATATTCAAGGTTATGAGCTTCACGCCTTGCGGGGGGCCAATCGCGTGCTGAAAGACAATTCCACTGCAAAATTACTGCTTGAATTGTGGCCTTACGGTCTGAAAAAGGCCGGGGCGAACTGGCTTGAACTTATCGAGGCTTTGCAGGGAAAAAACATGGCGATTTACCGAGTAACAAAACGTGGGATCATACCCTTTCAGTCCGACTCAGTTAGCGAGAGCCCAGAGTGGTACGTCAATCTGTTCGCATCGTCAAAATAACATCTATCCTGCGATACTATTGCCGAATTGTCCTATTCGATATTCCTGATTTCAACCTGTCGTTCACCATTACCTGGCAGGATCAATACCAGCCCACCAGCTTCCAACACGCGATGCCAACCGGGGTCTATCGATTGAAGCGTCGCCAATACCCGCTGGCTTTCAACTTCAGGAACGGCGACCGCATTGGCGCGACCGCTTTCGATGACCTCTCGAAATTTCGGTTCTAACGGTTGAAGCCGTTTGGGATTTCCGGAGCGGTCTCCCTCGATAAAAGCCTGCGCCTCGCGGCGGAGACGGCCCTCCTCCGCGTTACCAGCATTCGAAAAGTAATGACCAACCAGCCGGGGAGCTGCCACCTTCATTTCAGGTAAGAGAAGCGGTAACTCACAACTGGCGGTCCAGGTTGGAGCGAGCAGCTTGGCGTGCGCGATGTATCTGCCAGCAGCCTTGGCAAAATCAAGGTTCGCGGGCAGCAGTTGATATTCCCGCGGGGACTTCCAGCCGATTCCGAGCTTCGGATCTCGCGGCAAGATCGATAAGCCTCGGTAGGCGTAAAGGAAACTCACAAGAATCGCCAAGAGCGTTAACACAGTTAGTAATCGGCCTTTTGAAAGCTGGTCCGGTCGGGCCAATCCGGAACCCGCAGCCCCCAACATTGCACATAGCAGCGGTAATTGCAGAAGATAGACAAAGCGAGGGTAATTGGAAGCGAGGATGTTTGTCATCCACCAGTGCGCCAATAATGGATTCAAGCAAATCAGCCACACAGCACACAGATAAAGGAAGAGGAAAAGTCCATTTCGTCCTTTAACAATTAGCAGCGGAACAGCAATAATTAGTACGGCGTCGCGCAAGTACTCAGCGGGCCCTCCAATAACGAAATCCACAGCTTCGCGCCACGGCATGTATGTCGGTCCAAACGCCTGAATGTCGATTGGTTTGGGAATTATGTTAAAGGCCAGCAAAGCCAGTATTCCAACTGGATAGATCATCGGAATTGCCAGGAGCAGGCCGCGGCGAATCTGCATCCATAAGTCTTGTTGTTTCTTGCCTTTGAATAACTCGAGCGCGAAAAAGGCTACCCATGCGCACCCGATAACCGCGGGGATCAGATAGAGAGCGCTGTTGTTTAGACCCACTCCAGCAATCGCCAGAAGAACAAGCCATATTAAATCGCTAGCGTTAGCCCAACAGAGGAACCGGTAACTAAGCGCAAGACCGACCGGCAAAAACAAAATCCAAACGATTGGTTTGCCCTGCCACATGCATCCAGAAACGGTCGCAAATCCGTACGTGCCGGCAATGTTGATCGATGCTAGCGACTGGCCAGCGATACGCGGAAATGCCGCTCCAAGCAACGCTCCGAGCGGCGACGGGTCGGCGACAAGCAGAAATGCTAAGCCAAGTAACGCCCCGATCGCTGCAGCCCAGCGATCCAATCCGAACCGCCGAGCGCACCAATAAAGAACAAACGGGAGCGAAAACGCGGCAGCTATGTGACCAACCACCTGGTAAAAGTACAGAGGATCGATTCGAAGATAGTGACCCAAAAAAGCCATGAGCATTTCATAGCTGGTTGCCAAATGCACGGGTGAGAACGCCGTCGCATCAACGTCGACGCTCGTCTGACGCAGGTAGATGGGCTGGCTAAGATCCAGGAGCTGAGTGAGAGCTCTATGGAAATACACGACATCATCTTGATTTGGACGACGCACGAAGAGAACCGTGGTCGCGTAGGCTGCACCCAGCAGTATCAGAAAGATGTGAGACGGATGAAATTGGTATCCCTTGCCAGGAATTGCGTTTGTGTTCTTCCACAGGCGCAACAGCAAGAAGAAACCGACAATGGCGATAGCTAAGAAGCACGACACGATCGTGTTCGCCGGCCACCTGACGATAAGTACGAGTTGGTAGGCGAGCGTCCAAAATGCGAGTCCGGCTATCGGCAGTAGCAGAACGTCACCAGCATGCGAGTCGGCGGACGTCTTGGAAATCAGAACCGGGTTCACCCTCGAATTCTCCAGAATGCGGGATTGTTTGCAACGGTCTTCCACGAAAGATACAATTTGTAACCGGCACAAAGGTTATTTGATCAGATGACTCGCAATACAGCGCCATGAAGCAGCCCGAACTCAGCATAGTCATTCCTTTTTTAAACGAGGCGAAGGTTTTGCCGTTGTTGCGAGAGCGATTGGAAAAACTCGCGGATCGACCCTCGACATGGGAATTACTTTTCGTCAGTGATGGATCGACCGATGGCAGTGCGGAGTTTATCCAAGCGTGGGCAAAAGGCGATTCGTCCGTGAAACTGATCATCCTAACGCGCAACTTCGGACATCAGTGTGCGATCTCTGCGGGACTGTCCCTGGCGTCAGGCGACTATGTCGGAATCATGGATGCCGATCTGCAGGATGAACCGGAAGTGCTACTAGAGATGTATCGTCTGTTGCGGGCGGAACCTTTGGACGTTGTGTATGCCGTTCGCACTCGCCGTCACGAGGGGAGGGTAAAACGATTTTTCTATTATCTTTTCTACCGGCTTTTCGCATTCTTAGCTGATACCCCGGTAGATTTGGACAGCGGCGACTTTTGCGTGATGAGTCGCCGAGGTGTGCAGTTGCTCTTAGGCCTACCGGAAAGACTACGCTTCGTCCGGGGCTTGCGCGCCTGGCTGGGATTACGCAGTAAAGCGCTACCTATTGACCGCCCAGCGCGCGCGGCTGGTGCCCCGCAGTACTCCTCGAGAACACTAGTGAAGTTGGCAACATCGGGACTCACCTCCTTCTCGATCAAACCGCTACGCGTGGGACTTATGTGCGGCGCGTTACTCTGTTTCCTTGCGATGACGGCCGCCTTGATCTATGCCGGGGTCGCCCTTTTCACAAGTGTGCACATCGAAGCGCCGGGCTTTACGACTCTCGTGATAGTTCTTCTCTTTTCCCAAGGCGTTGTCTTCCTTTATCTCGGGATTCTGGGCGAGTACATTGGCCAGATGTTCTTAGAAGTGAAGGCGCGTCCATCCTTCGTCATCGAGCGCACTATCAATTTGGAAAAGCCCGAAAACGACCGATGAGCGAAATCGAGTTTCTCTCACCCGCGACGCGTGTCTCCATGGCGGATGAATGGTTCGATTATGCAACGGCGGATCATTTCTGGATGCAATGGCGACACCAGGTACTACTTCAGCAACTCAAGCGCGCAAACCGACCGATTCGGACTGCGCTAGACATTGGCTGTGGCCACGGCGTGGTGCGACAACTGGCCGAACGCGATTTAGACATCTCCGTGGACGGCTGCGACCTGAACCAGCGCGCACTGCACTTGGCGAAAAACGGGAGGGGAAGACTTTTTGTCTACGATATTTTCGACAGAAACCCTGCGATGTTGGAGGCGTACGATCTCATTCTCCTTTTGGACGTGATAGAGCATCTCGACGACGATGTGGCATTTCTAAACGCAGCGCTCGCACATTTGAAACCCAATGGCCTCGTGGCAATCAATGTCCCCGCTCATATGGTTTTCTACGGAAAATACGACGAGGTAGCTCGCCATAAGCGTCGCTACGACAGAGCTCAAATCGAATCGCTTTTCCGACGGACAGGTCTAAAACCGCTTAGTATCGTTTATTGGGGATTTTCGCTGGTGCCTATCCTTTTTGCGCGAAAGGTTGTCCTTCGCTTTATCTCACGTGACCGTGTGATTTGTACCGGCTTTGCGCAGCCAAATGCGATGGCGCGGCGTATTTTGCAGACGGTCCAACGGGTGGAAACAAGTATGCCGTTTCCGATGCCAGTCGGCACTTCTTTGCTAGCTGTCGGGTGTCGAAGCGATGGGTAGCGCGAGTGGTCGCGCTTTTGTAATACCTCATATCGGTGCGGCTCAACCCTTTATAGGAGTTCATCATTGCAACCTGACTTTGAATTACTGGATTTGTTAAAGGTTCCGTTTCTTTACAATCTGGTTCAGGACTGCATCGGGGGTAACGCGCTGCGCCGCAGGCTCATAAAAAGCCACATCCGAGCCAAGGCTGGCGATAAAGTCATTGATATTGGGTGTGGTCCGGCGCAGATACTGCCGTGGCTCCCGGCAGTGGAGTACCTTGGGTTCGATGTCAGTGAAGCCTATATTGTCTCAGCCAAACGGAAGTATCCTGGCAGGGGGATCTTTGTTGCAGGTGACACGAAGGCGGTTTGGGACGATCCGCGATTTCGTGACGCCGATATCGTCACAGCACTCGGAATTTTACATCACTTGAACGATGAGGAGGCTGCGTATTGCTTGCGTTTCGCCTACCGCGTCTTAAAAAAAGGGGGCCGATTTGTTGCCTTGGATGCTTGCTGGGTCCCCAACCAGGGACGCCTTTCCAGATACATTATGTCTAAGGACCGAGGGCAGAATGTTCGGACAGAGCAAGCGTACCGTCATTTGGCCGAGCATGTATTCCAAAACGTAACTTCATTGGTAGACATGAAGCCGATGCGTATCCCTTATGTTACGGTCGTTCTCGAATGCGAAAAGTAATTACCGCCATCGCCTATAAACATGGGCTCGCACCCTTCCGCTCCGACTCAGCAAGCGAGCGGTTGGACTGGTATATGAATCTGTTCGCATCATCCAGGTAACATCTCAGCGGTTACTGACCCACGCCATCGTATTCAGTCTGATTCTGGCCTCTGGTTCAGCGTTACTTGGCAACATTAAAACCAGTCCGCCAGCTTCCACGACGCGATGCCAACCGGGCTCAATCGACCTAAGCGTCGCCAATACTCGATCGCTTTCAGAGTCGGGAGTGGCGACGGCATTTGCCCGGCCGGTTTCTATTACCTTTCGAAATTGCGGTTCCAAGGATCGAAGCCGCTGAGGATTTCCGGATTTGTCGCCCTCGACAAAAGCCTGTGCCTGGCGGCGGAGAATGCCTTCCTCAGCATTTCCGGCATTGGCAAAGTAATGTGTGACGGCTCGGGGAGCCACAATTTTCATTTGCGGGAACAGAAGAGGTAACTCAGCACTGGCGGTCCAGTTTGGTGCAAGCAGCTTGGCATGCGTGATGTACCTGCCAGCAGCTTTGGCAAAATCAAGGTTTGTCGGAAGCAGCTGGCATTCACTCGGAGACTTCCAGCCGATTCCGAGCTTCGGATCTCGTGGCAAGATCGATAGCCCGCGATAGGCATAAAGGAAACTCACAAGAACCGCAAAAAACGCTAGTAGGGTTGCTAATCGGTCTTTCACAAAGCTGCCTGGCTGCGCTAGCCGGGAACCCACAGCTGCCAACATGGCACATAGCAACGGTATTTGCAGAAGATAGACAAGCCGAAAGTAACAGGAAGCGAGGATATTCTTCATCCACCAATGCGCCAATAATGGATTCAAGCAAAGGAGCCACACAGCACACAGATAAAGGAAAAGGAAAAGCCCATTCTTTCCTCTGACGATTAGCAACGGCACCGTAATCATCAGGATAGCATCGCGCCAGTGCTCAGCAGGCCCTCCGAAAACGAAATCCACAGCTTCGTGCCAAGGGATGTATTCTGGTCCAAACGCCCGGGTATCGATTGGCTTCGGAATTATGTTTAGAGCCAGCAAAGCCAATATCCCGATCGGATAGATCATTGGAATTATTAAGACCAGGCCGCGATGAATTTGTGTCCAGAGTTCTAGTTGTTTTTTTCGTTGAATGAGCTCGAGCGCGAAAAAGGCTACCCATGAGCAGCCAATAACCGCCGGGATCAAGTAAAGGGCCGAGTTGCTTAAACCCACGCCGGCGATGCCCAACAACGTGAGCCACGCCACATCACTGCGGTTGCCTCGCGTGAGGTAACGATAGCTGAGCGAAAGCCCGATCGGTAGCAGCAAAACCCAAACAATCGGCTTTCCCTCCCAGAAATAGCCGGCAACGGTTGCAAACCCGAACAGACCGGCGGTGTTGATTGAGCTCAACGGCTGGCCAGCAATACGCGGAAATTCCACTCCAAGCAACGCTCCGAGCGGCGACGGGTCGGCGACAAGCAGAAATGCTATGCCAAGTAATGCCCCGATCGCTGCGGCCCAGCGATCCAATCCGAACCGCCGAGCACACCAATAAAGAACAAACGGGAGCGAAAACGCGGCAGCTATGTGGCCGACCACCTGGTAAAAGTATAGAGGATCGATTCGAAGATAGTGGCCCAAAAAAGCCATGAGCATCTCATAGCTGCTTGCTAAGTGAACTGGTGATAATGCCGCGGCGTCCATATCCACACCCGTCTGGCGCAAAAAGATGGGCTGGTTGAGGGCCGAGAGTTGAGAGAGAGCTCTATGAAAATAGAACACGTCATCTTGATTGGGTCGGCGTACAAAGAGAGCCGCAGATGCATAGGCTATGCCCAGGACCAGTAGAAGGATGTGAGAGAGATGGAACTGATATGCTTTGCCAAAGGTTGCGTTTGTTTTTTTCCACAGACGCCGCAGCAAAAAGAAACCAGAAACAGCAATGGCCAGGAAGAACCACGTGATCGTTTCCGCTGGCCATCGGACGACAAGAACAAAGTCATACGCGACGGTCCAAAATGCGAGTAGCGCGATCGGCAGCAGTAGAACATCACCAGCCTGGGATTCGGCGAGCCCATCGGAAGTCAGCAGGGTCTGTTGACTCTTTTGCATTGAGTTTTGTCGTCGATGTGATTCCGACGTTCCAATCAGCTGGTGCTCAACTCATGCCGGAGTCCTTCGAAAAAGCAAAAGCGTTGGAAAGGGATAGGTAATATCCAGAGGAAAGTGCGTGAGGCGAAACTCGTGTCCAAAAATCTTTACGGGCACGTGATAGCTTTTTTCGTACTTAAATTTTCCCTGCGTCTCAACTTGCCTGACAGTTGCCTCGACTTGCGCCGGAGTGATTTGACTTGGGAAGCCGACCAGAAAGAAGTCAGCGTCTCGTCCGGGATCCTGCAACAGAACTGCCACTCTTTCGCTGTTCACTGGCTTCGCGGCGGGCATCACGGTGTAAAAATAAGATGCCAAACGCCAGACGCCAATGGTTGCTGGCGCTTCGCCAATTAATTTTTGGAGATCTTCTCGAACAATCTGCCGAGCATCCTTTTGCTGCAAGGCGCGACCGTACGCGACATCAAAAAGTAGCGACGGCCCAACCATAATCAGCAGCGCCACGGTTGAAATAACGGCCAGTGTTCGCTTCTCTCGTAGCTCCAATTGTAGGTTGCCCAAGGCTATGCCAATGAGCACACAAAATCCTGGAAACAAAAGCATGGTTATTCGACCGAAATATGGTCCAAGGTAGCCTTTCCCCATGAAGTACAGATACAAGACCGAAAAGATTAGTATCGGAACGGACAGGCTGTAAAGGCTTCGCCTGAAAACAAGATACAAAATTGCGCAGTAAGGAACCAACCACAGTATGGGATACATCGCGAACGGAATCACGTATGTGACATACCTCCAGGGAACGGATAGATTGACCAACTGATTGGTGCTGAACTCGTGTAACGACGCGTATCTTAGCGTTTGGCCTGTGATTGCTCTTGTTACACTCGATAGATCTAAGAACAGCATCGGATGGCCCAGAAACAGCCCGATGCCAAATCCCAAGCCAAGCAACCAAACTTGCCGCGTAGCGAAGTCTTTGACGCGCTCCGCAAGTTGGATCTTCCGATTCGGTAAGCCATCGCCACCAAATAGCAGGCATAGGCATGGAATGACCACAATCAACCCAACTGGATACCGGGTCGCTGCTCCCAAACCAGAAAGTAGCCCGACGAGAATAAGCAGCTGCCAGCGTGCGGAATTCCTAAGCTTTAATGACAACCAAATGACCAGGGCGCACAATAAATTGCTCAAAACGTGAGGCCTCATAAAGTGCGCATAAATTACCTGCATTGGGACAACAGCATAACAAAGCGCACCCACAAAAGATGCATAAAACTTCTGAGTCGTTTCTCTAATCGCAAGAAATACCATAAAAATTGTACAGAGGTCGAACACGACGGACATGCTTCGGCAGACATACAAAAGATTAGAGTATTCTGTGATGCTCATCGGGCTACCAAAAGACGTAGGCTTGTTAGCGGCGAGCTTAAGCACTGCTTGTGGAACGGCCCACAAGTAATAGTTGAACGTTCCCTCAAAGTATGCTCCCGGAGCCTTAATACGGCCGGTCAATAAATCTAGCTGGAGGACGCCCTGAAGGCTGACGAATTCGTCGGGCTGAAATTGTAGGTCGTGGCCGTAGCCGCTATCGAGACCCCACGTCAATCCCATTGCTCGAAGGTATGCTGCCAGCAAAAGCAGGCCTGAGAATAGGGCGAGTCGAAGAGCCTTGTGCATAGATCGACCTCCAGATGCGTCTATCGGAAAGGAGCTATAAAGCGCATCACTCCGGCGCTGCAGTCGCGTGATCTGATCCGATGGCAGTTAGCTGTAGGATTGCCGCATTGTCGTTGGGGTCGTCCAAAATTCGCCATTCGTATCCAGGAACAGTCGGCAGGCGCGACTGCTGCGTCATCATCTGGTCCTGGGAGACAAACAAGGTGTAAACCGGAAGTGACTGTTCCAAACCGCGTCGGACCAAAGCTAAGGCCTGCGGTCTATCATAGCGCCAAAGATAGCTCCACTTGTAATGATGCTTTCCATCGATCGGAGCTGCGACGAACGAGCGCGGCAAAAGAGCGTTCAAGTAAACAGGATCAATGTCACTAAGAACGATTCCAGGTTCCCGACTTAGTCGTCTGGCAAAATGCTTTTGCGCGATGAATTCAATCGATTGAGAAGGTGGAGTTGTAAAATGGAGAGCGTCCCACGCTTGCGATCGGTCGATATCCCGTGTGTTGTAGCCGGAGCGCGACGGATAACCGACGCAGGCCCCGGCAAATAGGATAAAGATAGTCAGGGCAATAATGATCCGTTTTCCGGCAAAAAGGTTCTTTGCGGCCCACGTGACAGGCAGGACAGCCACCGCGACCAGAAGGATTAAAAGCGGCAGGTAGAATCGTGCGTCCACAAGTCGGTAATGATGACTTAGGATTACTGCCAAAAAATTTAAGCTGGCTAGAAAGGCGCAGACGGCGAACCGATCGACGCGAATAAAGAATAATCCTGCGCAAGCTAGAAGTATAAATGCAGGGACAAACGAGGTGCCGGTGCCGAAAACATTAGCAGGGTGATATCCAAAAGGTTGGAGAGTGAATTCCTTCCACAGGACGGCGGAATTGACTGGAATATAGCCAAGGGAAAAGAGGAGGCGATTCACGCTCGAGTATGAGGCCCAGAAGTCGTAGCCTGTATTAAACGGCGAATGAAACTGGATTGTATTCATCACCAGCACCGGGCTCGCCACCAGTGCGAAAACGACCACCACCGCAGCGCAATGGAGAAACCAACGCAAACTATTTCCTTTTACTGGGAAGAGTGCCATGGCCAGCAACAAGGGCGCCAACAAGACTGACTGAATTCGAATATTGAGGGAAAGGCCGAGAAGAATCGCCGATAAATAAATTTTCCAGCGGCGTTCTTCATTGATTCCAAGGTAGGCAAACATAAATGCCAGTACGATTAGCAGCGAGGCACTCACTTCGCTCAATGATGAACGACAGAAGGTGAAGAAACCGGGTAGCGTCGCCACTAAGAGCACCGCAAGACCTGCCGTTAGTGGCATTGCGAGATACGCGTAAAAAACAAACACTGCCAAGAGCAGGAGCAGCCCCATCGTTTGACTCGTGCGAAAGGGTGCCAGCACGCCGTCGGCTTCCGGCAGGATCTTCAGCCAGGGAAGCATCAACACCGGGTAGCCAAATGGGTACCTGGATGGCAGTTTCTCGTATCCAATCTGGATAGAGGGCCACGCGTCTCTGCGCAGCGCTTTAGCCTGTGCGAAATACTCAGTTGCGTCTGGGTGTGGGGCCAAATCAAGCAGAGCCGTCTTGGTGTAGTCGATTCTCAGGACCGCGAAGTAATAGAACGTTAGCGCGCATAGAAACAACAAGGCGCCAACCAGGAACGGCACGGTAAAGTTAGCCTTGATGACTTCTCTCATACAAGTTCCTACGAGCACTGAAACCCGCGTCACCGGGCAGCTGCCTGCTCAAGACTGTGACGCGTGGAAACTGCTGGATCATGGGAGTACGTCAAATTCGAGGGCCAGTTACAAAGACGCACACGATCCAGCCGGTCGCTTGTTCCTGGCTGCGCAATATCTGTCTGGGTGATCTCCTTGTGATATTCGTCGGGACAGCGGGGACTATTCACTTGGAGTGTTCTTCTCCTGAATTTGATAAAGCGGCCTCGGGCGCATGAGGTATTGACCGCCACTTGGCTGAACAATTCGTTCTCTAATGCACAAATCATCGAGCAACATCAGAATTTCAAACAGGGCCCTGGTATCCTCGTTTTCCAAATAGGCCGCGCGAGTGCCCTGCGGCACGACGAGACGCAAGAATGCATCAAATTCCAGTTTCCATTCGACCGTAAACCAGCGCTCAAACACTGAGAGGATCTCGCTCGATCGAATGGACTCAAAAGGTGAGCCAAGATCCCCGGGCTCGGGACGCTTGACCTCGTTGGTTACGTCGCCGGTGATTTTGTTTTGGCGGAATTTTTCAGGAAGAACCGCCAGAATCTCGTTCACTATGGCGAGGCGCTTGGGATCATATTGAAACTGCGTTTCGCCAATAAAATCGTGGATCCAGAGATAACCTCCGCTTT
>Ga0164301_10000428_pt1 | contig 12109 bp, 11 predicted proteins | sample Whisoiple_231_MG_FD_109711 | JGI IMG/M metagenome (GOLD analysis project Ga0164301, IMG submission 109711) | Unamended control soil microbial communities from upstate New York, USA - Whitman soil sample_231_MG | ecosystem: Environmental > Terrestrial > Soil > Agricultural land ... | reverse complement strand
TACCTTCTTCAAAGGTCAAGTTATAGGCCGAGAGATGCGGCGGCTGATAGGCAAGCGCGCTATCGAGGTCCGCGGCCAGTTCATCGAGAGTTTGGCCGGGATTGGCATAGATCAAATCCAAACTGAAGCTTGCGAAATTCGCCCGCTGTACGATCTCGAGCGCTCCCTTGGCTTCTTCCACGCCGTGAATGCGCCCGAGAAATTGAAGCAGCCTGGGCTGAAACGACTGCACACCAATACTTATTCGATTCACGCCGGCATCGCGGTAGCCAAAGAACTTCTCGCTCTCGACGGTGCCGGGATTGGCTTCCAGAGTGATCTCACAATCGGCTTCGATGGGGAAAGTCGCCGCTACCCAGGCAAGGAGCTTCCCGATGCTCTCCGGCTTGAACGTCGATGGGGTGCCGCCGCCAAAAAAAATGCTTTGCGCCGTACGGCCGCGCCATTCCTCCGAATTTCCGTAGTGTGCCAATTCGGATAGCAGCGCAGCCACATACGCCTGCTCGGGAATCTCGGCGACGACGTGTGAGTTGAAGTCGCAGTAGGGGCATTTGCTGAGGCAGTAAGGGATGTGGATATAAAGTGAAAATGGCTTTGCCATCTGACGAGCATCATAAACGGCCAAGCGGGCGCCGGCAACTCAAGCTCGTTAGCTCGTGGCCAGCTTTGCAACCCTACCCCGTCTTGGTATGATTCGCCTGAGAGTTTCTGCGGAGAAAAATGATGTCGGTTCATGAGCACAAAGAAAGAGGTAAAAAGAATATCCGCTGTTTTGTCGTCACTGTAAGCGACACACGCGACGAAAGCACCGATACCAGCGGGCAGACGATCAGAAACCTGTTGGAGAATAATCAGCACGAGATTGCCGGTTATCGAATCGTCAAAGATGAACCCGAACAGATCGAAAATCTGCTTAACGAAGTACTTGCAAAAAATGACGTCGACGCGGTGATCGTCAATGGCGGCACGGGTATAGCTCCGCGCGATGGGACTTATGAGGTGGTGAGCCGGTTTTTAGAAAAGAAGCTCGACGGCTTCGGCGAAATCTTTCGCTATTTGAGTTATCTCGATATCGGCTCGGCTGCGATCATGAGCCGGGCCGCTGCCGGGAGCGCGCGCGGCAAAGTCTTGATCTCCCTGCCCGGTTCGCAAGGCGCTGTGAAACTGGCCATCGAGAAGCTCGTGCTGAGCGAGATTAGGCATATGGTTTCTCAAGTGCAGGGAAAATGACTGTCCGGGTGAAATTTTTTGCGATTTTGCGCGACCGCACTGGCGCCTCGGAGGTTTCCAAGGAACTCTCGGAGGGGAGCACGGTGGCTGATCTGTGGCGCGAATTGCAGAAAGATTATCCTAAGCTCGCAGTACCGGGAATCCGTCTGTTGTATGCCGTCAATCAGAATTATGTCGGCACCGATTATTGCTTGCGCGAGCACGATGAAGTGGTGTTCCTTCCGCCGGTGAGCGGAGGTTAGAGGGCAATGTTTCGGGTCACGAATGAAGCAATCGACTTGAGTGAGCTGGTGAGTTACGTCACGGACCCTGAGGCCGGTGCCATCGTCCCGTTCATCGGCACGACGCGCAATAACAACGAAGGTCGAAAAGTTATCGCCCTTGACTACGAAGCCTATCCTGAGATGGCCGAAAAGGAGTTAGCTCGAATCGGCGAGGAGGCCAAGAAAAAATGGCCCATCTGCAAAATGGCTATCGTGCATCGTCTCGGCGCGGTGCAGATCGGTGAAGCGAGCGTGATTATCGTCGTCTCGTCGGCGCACCGCGACGCGGCATTCGCTGCCAGCCGCTTCGCTATCGAAGAAATCAAAAAGACCGTTCCGATCTGGAAAAAAGAAGTGTTCGAAGGCGGCGAAGTTTGGATCGGCACGCAGAGCGGCCAGCCCCTGACCGCACTCAAGTAAACCTCCGGGTTTTTGCGCGCGGCCCGGCCGCGAACCTTCCTAGTGAACTATTCCTGTGACGGTCAGAAGATAGCCGACGGCCAACAGGAAATACGCCACACACGAGACGCAGAGGAAAATGAGATTTAAGCGTCCGGGACGCGCGGCCCCCGGAAGATAACGCGGCAAATAGATATGGTTGAGAAAAATGAGAGCGACTGAAAAAAGTACGGTACCGACAAAACCGATAACGGCTGAGATCAAAATCAACGGCCCGGGTTCGGCAGCGCCCATGGTGGCCGAAGTTATGGCCGTGAGGAGAAACAAAAAGATTAGATACCACGAGCGTACCGAGACGGATTGCGCTTTGGGAAAAAAAGCAAACAGGCAATCGGTGTGAATCCGACTTACGGCATCGACCGTCGCGAGCCAAGTGTCTGAGAGAAATGCCGCCGCGACAATTAAAAACAAGAATCTCCCGAGCACGCCCCAGCTCACTTCGAAAAACCGGCTTTGTACCACCGCCAACTCGTAGCCCTGAGGCAGAAGGCCTTTGGGGAATAGCAGCGCATAAGCGAGCAGGCAGGTCATGAGTGTGGTTAATAAATTGCCGCCGATGCCGACGCTGATATCCCAGAATAGATAATGGCGCCAGCGACGAACGTGAGCGAGCCCCTCGTCTTTTCCCGGGACGAAACCCGAAGCCGGAATCGCCTCAGCTTTGCCGGTGATCGGGCCCGTGAGTCTGCCCATGTAGTGCGCCATGCCGATGCCTTTGTCACGCACCCAGTACGAATAAAACAGCGTCCAGAAGCCACCAAGGCCGGCAAAAGTAATCGCGGTAAGCAACTTGGTTGCATCCGCTGAATCCCAGGGGCGCGGCATCGACAGATCCGGCACAAACAGCCCTCTTACGAAGCCTGGCAGTGCATGGAGCGACTCCGTATTGGCGCTTGCCCAGAGGAGGCCAATCAACGTGAGCAAAGCTACTCCCCACATGAAGCCCTCGACGAGCTGATAAATCACCTTGCTCAGCAAAATCGCGAAGAGAAAGACCGCCATGGAGGCATAGCCCCAAAAAAGCGTTTGCCCACGTGGCGACCAGCCGGCGGGAAAATTCGTCAGCGCGGCTAGCGAAGTCCCACCGGCGGCGGCGAAGGCGCCGAACCACAGAAACGACAAGGTCATTAATATCCACAGAAAGAATGCGAAATGGCGCTGCAGCCGAATGAATCCTTGGAAGATGCTTTCGCCGGTGAGCACCGTATAACGGCCAATCTCGTAGGTCACAGGAAATTGCAGCAAGCAGGCGGGAAGCAACAGAAAAAGAAAACTCAGGCCGTACTTCGCAATGATGTAAGGCCACCAGATGAGCTCGCCGCTGCCCTGCGCCAGCGCCATGAATATCACGCCCGGGCCCAGGGCTTTAAGCATGCTAGGCAGGGGTGGAAGGGGCGCCGTTTTGTAGGGCGCCAGAACTCCCCAGGACGAAGAATCGGTCATTTGTCAATCGACGCGTTGCACCGCGTCCGGCGGAAGCGAAGCGATGAAAATCTGGAGAGCCTGCTCGAGGTAGTTCGAATCTTTCGATTCGAGAGTGACTTTGACTTTGTAGTCGGGCAGATCGAGGACAGGATAAGACCCGAGCATAAGGTTGGGAAACTTCACCAGCAACTCATTCAGAATGGAGGCGATGATGCCTTCGCCATATCGGACGTAGACGTTTTTTAGATAGTAGGGCGTGTCGCGAAACGATTCTTTGATGGCGTGAAAGCGCTCCTCGAGGATTCTGGGAATACCGGGAAAGATGTAAATATTGCGGATCTTCACGATCGCCGCAAAGGGCGCTTCGGTCGCCAATAACGTGGCACCTTCAGGAACATTGGCCATGCGCAGCCGCGCCTCGTTCACCTGATCGCCGAATCGCTGGCGCATGCGCCGTTCGATATCGGGATGACAAACCACTTTGACACCCAGACCGTGCGCGACGCCTTCGATGGTGACATCGTCGTGTGTCGGACCGACACCGCCGCTGGTGAAAACATAATCAAAACGCTCGGAAAAACTCGCGGCTTCCTTACCGATAATCTCGATATCATCCTGGATGGTCGATATCTTCTGAACCTCGACGCCCAGTTGCCGCAACTCGGTGCAGAAAAAATGGGAATTAGTGTCCCGCGTTTTGCCCGACAAGACCTCGTTGCCGATGATCACGATGCCAGCAGTTTTAGACATGCGCCTAGTACTCTCGAAGTAAAGCGGTGGCCTCAGAGATCAAACTCGCTGCAGCTCATGAAAAAGTGACAATTCGGGTTCGAACAAATATACTTGCATTTTTGATTGATGAGCTTCGAGCTGCAAATCGGACAATAATCCCACCAGTTCTGTTCGGAAATCGTCTCCCGTGACGCATCAGTATCGGCGAATTTTTCCGGCATAGGAAAATCTCCAATGGACGCAGGATAACTTACCTGCTCAAAAGTTTAAATAGGTTTCTGTCACTCACTGCGTGCCTATTGTATACGCCGCTTCGGGCACAAAAGGCGGCGGCAATGGCCATGTCGATGCTCAAATTCCGGTTGCAGGGTCAATAATCTGTCGTTGATTGCTTTCAGAGTTCCACTATAATCTAATCTCGCTGGCACACCTATGAACCAACTCGGAGTAATTCTACTCGCCGCCGGTCAGGGAACCCGAATGAAGTCTGCGGTTCCCAAAGTGCTTCATTCGCTAGGCGGAAAAGCTCTGTATCTGCATGTCTTGGAAACCGCGAAACGACTCGATCCGGCCGTCGTTGCAATCGTCGTCGGCCATGCGGCGCGCACTGTTCAAGAGGCCTGCCCGGTAAGGGATATCAACTGGGCCGTTCAGGAAGAGCAGCTTGGCACGGGCCATGCGGTCCTATGCGCCCACGATAAATTCCGTGGATTCAACGGCGATATTTTAATCTTGAGCGGCGACGTGCCGCTGATCGAAGAACAAACACTGCGGATGATGATCGAACACCAACGCAGCTCCCGTGCAGACCTGAGTTTTCTCACGGCCCAATTAGACAACCCTAAAGGTTACGGACGTATTTTACGCAATGCCCAAGGAGCGATCGCGGGCATCGTTGAGGAAAAGGATGCGACCGACGAACAGCGACAGATCTCCGAGATCAATACCGGAATTTATGTGGTCTCGAGTCCGTTCCTATTCGACGCGTTGGCCGCGGTCAGAAACCATAATCAGCAGAAGGAGTACTACCTGACGGATATTGTCGCGATCGCTCTTCGACAGGGGAAGGAAGTCGAGGCTGTGCATGTCGACGATGTCCGTGAGACGTTGGGAATCAATAGCCGAGAGGATCTAGCGAAGATGGAAAAGAACCTGCGCGATAAGATCAATCAAAAGTGGATGCTCGCCGGAGTAACGCTTCAGGATCCGGATACGACTTACATTGAAGAGACTGTGAGGATTGGGCAAGACACCGTGATCGGCCCGAACACCCATCTCAAGGGCAAGACCGTGATCGGTGAGCGCTGTCAGATCGACGGCACTGCGTTTCTGACCGATATGGAAATCGGCGATGAGGTTCTGCTCAAGTTTTCAGTGGTCATGACCGGCAGCCGCATCGATCGCGGCGCCATTATCGGGCCATTTGCTCATTTGCGTCCGGGGACCCATTTAGGGAGCAATGTCCACATCGGCAATTTTGTCGAAGCGAAAGCAGCCCATGTGGGCGAGGGTACCAAAGCCAACCATCTCACTTATCTGGGCGATGTCACCATAGGCCGGGACACGAATATCGGTGCCGGCACAATTACGTGCAACTATGATGGCTTTCAAAAGTACAAAACGACCATCGGGGATCGGGTTCAGGTTGGCAGCGATACGACTCTGATAGCGCCGATTGCAATTGGCGATGACGTTTACGTCGCCACTGCTAGCACGGTGCGGCACGACATTCCCGCGGGCGCGCTGGTGTTCAATCCGCGTGAGGAGCAACTGCGCGAAGGTTGGACTGAACAGAAGCGGAAAAAGATGAAAGGAAACAAGAAATAAATGTGCGGCATCGTCGGTTATATCGGCACACGCGAAGCAGCGCCCCTCATTCTCGAAAGCCTGAGAAAACTCGAATATCGCGGTTACGATTCCGCCGGTATTGCGGTTTTGAACGACGGTCATATCACGATTCGCCGCTGCGAAGGCAAATTGAGCAATCTCGAAACGATGCTCCGCCGCCAGCCCATCGCGGGCGCGATGGGTATCGGTCATACGCGTTGGGCCACCCACGGGAGGCCGTCGGAAACCAATGCGCATCCCCACAGCGCTGGTGATGTGGTCGTGGTGCACAATGGCATCATCGAAAACTATCTGGAGCTTAAAGAAGAGCTCGCCAATCGGGGTACTCACTTCACCTCCGAAACGGACACCGAGATCGTCGCGCATCTGGTTGCCGAAAAAATCGAGCGCGGCATGGATTTTCTCGACGCGGTCCGGCGCACGCTCAAGGAGATCCACGGCTCCTACGCACTGCTGTTTCTGAATCGACGTGATCCCAAACGCTTGATCGTGGCAAAGAATTCTACGCCGATTGTCATCGGTTGGGGCGAGGGCGAAACTTTCATCGCTTCGGATATCCCGGCACTGCTCGACTACACGCGCCGAGTAACATTTCTCGAAGACGGTGAAATTGGCGAAGTAACGCTCGGCTCTTACCGCCTCTTCGATGGCAAAGGAAAGACCGTTCAGCGGCCAGTCAAAGAAATTACCTGGGATGCGGTGGCGGCGCAAAAGGGCGGCTATGCACATTTCATGTTGAAAGAAATTCATGATCAGCCGCGCGCGCTGGCGGATACGTTTCGCGGCCGCATCTCATTGAAAGACGGCCAAGTATCGCTCGAGGATATCAAGTTGACGGCGACCGCAGTGAAGAAAATCAAACGCTTTCACCTAGTCGCATGTGGCACCGCATGGCATGCCTGCCTGGTGGGCAAGTTTTTGCTCGAAGAAATCGCCGGCATCCCGGCGGAAGTCGATTACGGTTCTGAGTTTCGCTATCGTTCGCCGCTCATGGATCCCAAATCCGTATTGTTGATGGTCAGTCAATCGGGTGAAACCGCTGACACCTTGGCGGCGACCGAGATCGCGCGCGCTAAAAGTGCGAAAATCCTGTCGATATGTAATGTGATTGATTCTTCGATCGCGCGAAAATCTGACGGTGTTCTGTATACACATGCCGGGCCCGAGATCAGCGTCGCCAGCACCAAAGCGTTTACGACACAATTGACGGCGCTCTACCTTTTGGCAGTGGCGTTAGGGCGCCTGACCGGCAAACTCAAGGCCAATGACGCACGCAAGCTTTTGCGTGATCTCATGTCATTACCGAGCTGGATCGAGAAGACGTTGGAGCTTGAAAATGAGGTCAAAGATTTAGCGCGTGATCTCATGCACAGCAGAGATTTTCTCTACCTCGGTCGCGGCATCAATTATCCCATCGCCCTGGAAGGCGCGCTCAAGCTCAAGGAAATTTCCTATATTCACGCGGAAGGTTATCCTGCCGGCGAAATGAAGCACGGGCCGATTGCGCTGATCGATGAACAGATGCCGGTTATCGTACTCGCGCCGCGGGATCGCTATTTTCAGAAAACCGTGAGCAATCTGAAGGAGGTCGAGTCCCGCGGCGGCAAGGTCGTGGTGTTGACGGACGATTCCAAAACCGCCATCGAGATCGCCGCTCATCGCACATTAACGCTCCCGAAAGCTTCGCACTATCTTACGCCGATCGTCATGACTGTTCCGCTCCAACTGCTTGCTTATCATATTGCGGTCCACCGCGGCACCGATGTGGATCAGCCTCGTAATCTCGCCAAGAGCGTGACGGTCGAATAATAGCTGCGACCGGGCGATCTGCACCCGCACGGAAATCTCTAGGCAGGAGTTTCGCGCAGTAGGCGAGCCGCATCTTCGGGGCTTACGGAATTCAAATGAATGCCCGAACCCCATTCCAAACCCGCGGCTTTGGCAACTTGCGGCAAAATCTCAATATGCCAGTGGTATTGATGTTCGGCAGATTCCTGCGGCGGAAGTGAGTGAATGAAATAGTTGAAGGCCGGATTCCCGAGAGCGCAGTTGAGTTTAATGATCACGTTTCGGAGAGCACGGGCGAGATCCAAAATGTCGTCGTGCGAGCTGCTCTCGAAAGTCGCCGAGTGATGTTTTGGCAGGATCCACGTCTCGTACGAAAAGCGCGGCGCGAACGGACAAAGCGCCACGAAACGCTCCGTCGAGGTTACTAGACGCGTCCCGCTAGCGGATTCCGTTTGGCTCATCGCACAATAAAAGCAAGCGCCTGTGGATCGGTAGTGTCGATTCGCCCCAGTGAGTTCCTCGCTCACTTCCTGCGGAACGAACGGAAGAGCAATCACCTGTGAGTGAACATGCTCGAGGGTCGCTCCGGCGGCTTCGCCGTGATTTTTATAGATCAGTAAGCAGCGCCACCGGCGATCCTCTCGCAGCGTCGCAAGGCGCGCCTGATAAGCGCGCAAGACATTGACGAATTGATTTTCATCGAGCGCGCCGATGTTGACGATGTGGTGGGGATTTTCGATGATCACTTCGTGAACACCAACTCCCGCCCATAGCTTGTAGTGACTCTGGTTAGCTTCACTCCACTGGCCGATGCCTTCGAGCGCTGGATACTTGTTTGTAACCACGCGCACACGCCAACCGGGTGTATCTGCCAAACTTTGCGGTTCCCGTTGCGCATAGATTTCCGGTGGCGTCATGATTTCATTACCTTCGCAAAACGGACATGCCAGCGAATACGCAGGCTCTGTTTGGCCGTCGTAGTGGCGAGGCCGGTTCGAGCGGTTCGATGCGATGATGACGCAGCGCCCGGTGATGGGATCTTGTCTGAATTCAGGCATGCCTAGGGTCCAGGCCAACGTGCGTCATGAACGGGTGCGTAGCGAATTGGGTGAATACCCCAAACCGACGAAATAAAATTCCGAGGAGCCCTGGCGCGTTGCTTCGGGCTTGGTCCGCTGCACGTTTAGAAAATAGCGTTTCATCGCCGCCGTAAACGCGTGCAAATCCTCACTGATGAAACTTTTAATCAGCAAAGCGCCTCCTGGGCGAAGTAAGTCGACGACCGTCGAGAGGGCAATCTGGTTCAATTCAAAACAGCGCGCCATGTCCGCATCACGAATGCCGCTTAGTTTCGGCGCCAGGTCGCATAAGACGCAGTCTGCGGGACCGCTCAGCAGTTGTTTAATCTTCTCGCGTACCTTATCCACGGTCATGTCCGCTTGCAGGAGGACAATGTTGCGTTCGTGAAATGGTTCGATAGCCTGCAAGTCCACACCGACGATCTTGCCATTGGCGCCGACTATTTTGGCAGCGACTTGAAGCCAGCCGCCTGGGGCAGCGCCGAGATCGACGACGGAATCGCCGGGGTGGAGAAAACGGTAACGCTCCTGCAGCTCAAGAAGTTTGTAAGCCGCACGGGAGCGATAACCCTGCTGCTTCGCTTTTTTGTAATACCGATCGTGGTGATCGTAGGCCATAAAAACTGGATTCTGACCTGTTCATGGGTAAAAAAAAAGCCCGACCTCCGGGGGTCGGGCTTGGTTACCGAAAGCTCGGCTGGCTTCAGCGGGAGCCTTTGACCTGCAACTCGACCCTTCGGTTCACTGCGCGTGCCCATTGAGTGTCCTGATCAATCAAAGGCTTGCTCTCGCCCAGGCTAATGGCTGAAACACGGTTGGAATCCACGCCTTGCGCAACGAGCTCCTTGATCACGGTTTCAGCACGGCGCCGGCCGAGGTTTTGATTGTACTCTTCAGAGCCTGCCACATCGGTGTGGCCCTCGATCACCAGAGTCAGATCGGCTGCTTGTTTCAGTCGCTGCGCGGCCAGATAGACTTGGCCTTTGCCGAGGTCGGTCAGCTCAGCGGAATCGAAACGAAAAGCGACCACGGGGAACACCATCTTCTCCACTTCGACGATTTTTGGCACTTCCTTGACCACGACCTTTTCCACTGGGACTTCGACAATCTTGACGGTTTCTTGCGCAGTCGGCGCCGCAGCTTGTGGTTGTGATGCGGCTGGATCCGGAGCTGGCGCAGCGGGTTTTTGCGGCGCAGTTTTCGGCATTCCATAATCGCGTGTCGACTGTGGTTCGGCTAAAATCGGCGGGTGCGGCCGATGCCCAAAGAAGGCCTCCTGCGGCTCTGTCGCGCTGACCAGGAAGTGAAAAGGCCGAAATACTATCCATTCCGCCAAAAACCCGACTGGGTAAAACAAATAGGCGGCAACCCTCAATGGATTTGACTGGCTGTCATCATAATCATCCCATTCAGCCAAGAGCCTTTGTGGTTGAAGTACCAAAACCAACATGAAAACCGACGCCAATGATCGGGAAATCTTCATATAAGCCTCCTTGGGCCGATGAACGACCAGTCTAAACGTCGACAGCTTTTTTGTCAAATTTTTTGGACGCCGCCTTAGGGTATGCGGATCCTCTCAAGGCTCACATTTTGAATGCGAAAACAAGCAAATGTCGAGCTCATCAATTTCATCGTAACTGGCAGTGTGTTGTAAGCATGCCGATCATGTTTTATGAACAGGTGATCCATTGAGCGCTTTGGGGGGCGGACGTGCTTATCACTACCGAGAAGAGCGAGCGACGCATAGCCATTACGTGGGAGCGGCCGCCGCTGAATGTCCTGGACATCGAGCTGCTAAGTGAGCTCGATCAGGCTCTCAGCAAGTGCGCAGATGACAGCGGCGTAGATCTCGTCGTACTGAAGGGCGCCGGCGCGCGCGCTTTTTCTGCGGGTGTGGATATTCGCGATCACACGAAAGAGAAAGTTCCCGAAATGCTCCAAATCGTTCATGGGGTCGTGCGCAAGCTGCTTGCACTGCCGCAGGTGACGGTCGCCGCGGTTCGCGGCGCCTGCCTCGGTGGCGGTTGCGAGATCGCGAGCTCGTGCGACTTGATCGTCGCCAGTGAAGATAGTTTGTTTGCGACGCCAGAAATTCGCGTCGGCTGTTACCCTCCGGTTGCGTTAGCGCGGTTTTCCGAACTGATTGGTTATCACCGCGCCGCGGAAATGATTCTCACCGGACGAAGTTTTTCGGCCCGCGAAGCCTGTGCCATGGGGCTGATCAATCGAGTCTGTGCGGCGGACCAATTTGATACTGAGCTGCAGACGTTCCTGGAACAGCTCTTGGGACAGAGCGGAGCAGTTCTGCGTCTGGCTGTGAAGGGTCTGCGCGCGTTATCATTGAACGGATTCGACCAAGCTCTTCAGTATTCTGAGCAACTCTACTGCCGAGAGCTTCTGCAAACAGCCGATGTCGAGGAAGGAATCAACGCATTCCTGCAGAAGCGGCCGCCAATCTGGAACCATCGTTAGATTTGCTTCGCCCTGTGAGTTCCAAAAGGAAAATCTGTGTGCTACCGTCGCGTTGAATGGCTGAGTTTGAGGTCAAAATCGCCACCAATGCGCACGAAATTGAAGAGGCCCAACGGCTTAGATTCCAAGTTTTCAATCTCGAACTCAACAAAGGATTAAAAGCGTCTTACGAGTGCGGTTTGGACGTCGATGAGTTCGACGCCTATTGCGATCATCTGATCGTTCGTGATCTCAAGAGCGGGGATGTGGTCGGTACCTATCGTCTGTTACACGGCGCGCAAGCGCGCCGGCACATCGGTTTTTACTCCGAAAAAGAATTCGACTTGTCGCGCATTAAAGAGCGCGATGGAGAATTGATGGAGCTTGGCCGCTCATGCGCGCGCAAGGATTTTCGTGACCGATCTTTGCTTCCACTGATGTGGGAAGCGATCGCCGAACAGGTGCGGCTTCACCACGTGCGCTATTTATTCGGGTGCGGCAGCCTGTATACCACCGAGACAGCCGAAGTGAGCGCGATTTCTTCCCTCCTGAAAAACCGTTATTACGCGCCGGAGATATTTCGCGTTTCTCCGGTAGCGAATTGTCGATTCGTTGACGTTGTGAGCGATCTGCCGATCAGTGATGAACAAACGCTATTTCAAAAGCTGCCGAGTCTCATCAAGGGTTATCTTCGCATTGGCGCAGTGGTATGCGGGGCTCCGGCATTGGACAAAGAATTTGGCACCGCGGTTTTCTTCTTGCTCTTGGATTTCGGTACCTTGAAAGAAGAATATCTGAAACGTCTCGGACTCGGCGACGTAAAGGTTAGCGATG
>Ga0164301_10000427_pt1 | contig 12123 bp, 10 predicted proteins | sample Whisoiple_231_MG_FD_109711 | JGI IMG/M metagenome (GOLD analysis project Ga0164301, IMG submission 109711) | Unamended control soil microbial communities from upstate New York, USA - Whitman soil sample_231_MG | ecosystem: Environmental > Terrestrial > Soil > Agricultural land ... | reverse complement strand
TCAAGCATGCGCACGATCCGGTGCGCGGTCGGCTTGGGCAGACCCAGGAGCGCTCCGAGTTCGGAAACACCGAGAGGCCGGCGGGCCGTGGCCATTGCCTCGAGAATTGCGACAGCCTTGACAGTGGGAAATGTCTTGCCCGGCTGCTCCGTGGGAGAGGCCCGCCGTTCATCAAGCCGTCCGTCTTTCGACGGCTGTGTGCCGAGGATAGGCTGCATAATGAAGTATCAAAAACCGAAACAAAACGTCTTGCAATATGAATTTATCCAGTGTGACAATTGAGGAAGGCACTTAAGAAGTGCACAACTGGGAGGCGAGCGATGCAGCGCGTGCTGGTCGCCAATCGCGGCGAGATCGCCCTGCGAGCTATCCGCGCATGCCGCCAGCTTGGGCATCAAAGTCTCGCCGTCTTCTCATCCGCCGACGCGAGTTCGCCTCATCGGTGGGCCGCCGTCCTCGCGATATACATTGGACCGCCGTCGGCGACCGCAAGCTATTTGAACGTCGCCGCGCTGCTGGAAACAGCGACCGCGATGAAATGCGATGCCATCTATCCCGGTTATGGGTTTCTCGCCGAAAACAGCGCTTTCGTGGAAAGCTGCAATGAAGCCGGGTTGACCTTCATCGGTCCGGACAGCGATTGCATCTCGCGCATGGGAGACAAGGTCGCGGCGCGGCGAACTGCTGCCGCGATCGGAATTCCCGTGGTGCCTGGATCCGAGCAGGGGTTTACCGACGCCAACAGCGCCAGCGTCGTTGCAGCCGATCTCGGGCTTCCGCTTTTGTTGAAGGCAAGCGGGGGCGGCGGCGGCCGCGGTATGCGCGTCGTGACCGACCTTGCGAACTTTGCCGCGCAGTTCGAGCAAGCCTCCGCGGAGGCCAAAGCGGCGTTTGGGAACCCGGAGATCTACCTCGAGCGATTCTTCCCGCAGGTCCGCCATATCGAGATTCAGGTCTTCGGCGATCGACACGGCAATCACGTCCATCTGGGTGAGCGCGACTGCAGCGTGCAACGTCGTCATCAGAAACTGGTGGAGGAGTCGCCTTCGCCAGTGCTCGACCAACAAACCCGAGAGCGGATGGCAGAGGCAGCTGTCGCCTTGATCAAGTCACTCAATTACGTCAATGCCGGCACGGTGGAATTCATCTTCGACCCTGCAAGCGGCAAGTTCTTTTTCATCGAGATGAACACGCGAATTCAGGTCGAGCACCCCGTGACTGAAATGGTTACGGGCACCGATCTTGTCCTCGAGCAGTTTCGAGTCGCCGCCGGCGAAAGGCTTTCATTTGGCTCGACGTTTTCAGTAGGGAAGGCGGCAATAGAATTCCGCATCAATGCCGAGGACGCCGCGCACGGCTTTCGACCGTCGCCAGGCGTCATCAAGCGTTGGCGTCCGCCAAATGAGCGCGACGTGCGTGTCGATAGCCACGTGTACGAAAGCTACGCTGTGCCGCCTTACTACGATTCCATGTTGGCCAAGCTCATTGTTTCAGCACACGATCGTACGGCTGCGATCGATCTGGCCAAGTCGGCGCTGTCGCGTTTTCAGGTGTCCGGACTGCAGACAACGGTGCCGTTTCATGCGTGGCTTCTCCGGCGGCCAGAGTTTGCAAGCGCCGGGGTGCACACACGATGGGTTGAAGAAAACCTGGAGGCCGAGGCCATTAATGGCTGAGAAGAAAACCATCAATCTGGTCGACGTAACGCTGCGCGACGCCCACCAATGCCTGTGGGCGACGCGCATGACGACGGCAATGATGGAGGACCTGTCAAAGCGGCTCGATCGTGCCGGGTTTGAGGCAATCGATCTTGTTGGTGGCGCGGTCTTCGACGTTTGCGTGCGCTACCTGCGAGAGGACCCGTGGGAGCGAATGCGTATTCTCAGTGGCTGGGTCAAACGGACGCCGCTGATAGTGATGACGCGCGGCCAGAGCCTGTTCACATTCGAGTTCTTTCCAGATGACATCGTCGAGCTGACAGCGGAACGAATCTTCGCCAACGGCATCCGCTACCATACGCCGTATGACGCGCTAAACGACATGCGCAACATGGAGGTGCCGGTTCGGGCCGCCAAGAGGGTCGGCCTCTATACCGCAGGTGGAATCGTTTACACCGTAAGCCCCGTCCACACAGACGACTATTATGTGCGAAAGACACGCGAGCTCGTGTCTCTCGGAGGCGATGGCGTCTACAACAAAGATCCGAGTGGCCTGTTGACCCCGGAGCGGGTTTACACGCTGGTCCCGGCGCTCAAAGCGGTGTGCGGCAAGTTGCCTCTGCATCTGCACTCCCATTGTCTTACCGGACTTGCGCCATATGCCGCGTGTCGCGCCGTGGAGATTGGCGTCGACGTGGTTCACACGGCGACATCTACATTGGCCAATGGTGCATCCCATCCGGCAACTGAATGGTTCGTCGAGAACATACGACGCGCCGGATTCAGCACACCGGTCGACCTGGAGCCGATACATGAGGTCGCCGAACGCCTGCGCTACATTGCCAAACGTGAGGGCAAGCCTGTTGGCAACATCGTCGAACACGACGCGTTTCATTACGAACATCAGATGCCCGGTGGAATGGTGTCCAATCTGAAGTCGCAACTTGCGCCCCTCGGGATTGCTCACCGCTTGCCAGAGGTACTTGAGGAGGCTGCGCGCGTACGTCGCGAATTGGGCTATCCGATTATTGTCAGCCCCTTTGCGCAGTTCGTCATGACGCAAGCCGTCCTCAATGTGATGGGCAAAGAGCGATATGCGACTGTGCCGGATGAAGTCAGGAAATACGTGCTCGGTTACTACGGTGAGATTGCCGGCCCGATTGATCCTAATCTCTATGAACGCATCACGAATGGGGCCAAGCCGACGTCGGCCCGGCCAGGGGATTTGCTGGAACCGGGAATTCCGAAAATCCGGCGGGAACGTGGTCCATTCGCTTCCGATGATGATCTTCTGCTCGCTGCCTTCTACGCCCGGCGCGAGTATGACGCGTTGAAAGCAGCTGGCCCCATCAACACGACCTATCCGCTGGCTTCGACGCCGCTGCTCACATTGCTCAAGGAGATCACGCAGCGTCGCGACATCCGGTCGATCCACCTCGTTCAACAGGCCCGGTAATGACGACCCCCGCAATAATTACTGTCGCTATCACAGGGGCAATCCCACGCAAGGCCGATACGCCGGCCGTACCGGTCACCCCCAGCGAGCAGATTGAATCCACGCACGAAGCGTTCGAGGCCGGGGCATCGGTCGTGCATATTCACGTGCGTAACCCTGACGAAAGCCCCAGCTCTGATCCGGATCTTTTCGCGCAGGTCCAGGAGGGCGTCGCGAAGCACTGCCCCAAGATGATCATACAGTTCTCGACTGGCGGGCGCGGCCGTAGTCAGAACGAGCGTGGACGGATGCTGTATCTCAAGCCCGATATGGCTTCGCTGGCCACGGGCTCGGTCAACTTCGCCGTGCAGATTTATGAAAATCCACCGCAGCTTGTCGAAGAGCTCGCGCGATCCATGCTTGAATTCAACGTCAAGCCTGAGATCGAGGTTTTTGACATAGCGATGCTCTACAACGCAAAAATCATGGCTGATCGCGGCTTACTCAAACGTCCGTGTCAGGTTCAGTTTGTGATGGGCATTCCGAATGCCCTTCCTGTCCGGCGCAAGCTGTTGGAATTTCTGATCGCCGAACTGAAAGATCTCATGCCCGATGCGACGTGGTCGGCTGCAGGAATTGGACGCCATCAGCTCGATGTCAACGAGTGGTGCCTTGAACTGGGTGGGCACGTCCGCACCGGCATCGAAGACAACATCAAGTTCGACAAGAATCGTCTCGCTCGCAGCAACGGCGAGTTGGTTACGCGCCTTGCGGGATTGTGTTCTAGTTTTGGACGACATCCAGCAAGTCCTGCGGAGGCACGGAAGATCTTACAACTGCCGACAGAATAAATCTGGGCGGCGAAAAAAGGGGGGAAACGATGCAGCAGTCAAAGACAGAGTCGGGCGGCTTTGGAACATCGATCGGCACAATCGCATTCGCCAGCGCGATTGGCACAACGATCGAATGGTACGATTTCTTCCTTTTCGGAGTAGTCACTCCACTCGTCCTTAACAAGTTGTTCTTTCCAAACTTCGATCCGTTGGTCGGCACGTTATTGGCGTACACGACCTTTTTCGTTGGGTTCATTTCGCGACCGATCGGTGGAATTATTTTCGGCCACTATGGCGACCGCATCGGTCGCAAGACGGTGCTTGTTCTCACCATTTTGATCATGGGTATCGCCACGTTCTTGATCGGGTGTCTTCCGACCTATGCGTCGGTGGGGATCTGGGCACCCGTGATGCTGCTCATTCTCCGTATCTTCCAGGGCATAGGCATCGGCGGAGAATGGGGCGGCGCGGTGTTGATGGCGGTCGAACATTCTCCAACCGGGAGACGCGGGTTCTACGGCAGTTGGCCACAAATCGGCGTTCCAGCGGGGCTGCTGCTGAGTTCGGGAATGGTTTACCTGCTGTCTTATCTCCCTGAGGCCGACTTCTTTGCATGGGGTTGGCGGATAGCCTTCCTCATCAGCGCGGTGCTGGTGGCAGTGGGCCTCTATATTCGTTTGAAAATCATGGAGACCCCGGCGTTCACACGCATCCAGGCGACCAAAAAGGTTGCACACGTGCCGTTTTTCGAACTGCTACGCACTCACGGCAAGAACACCCTGCTTGGCCTTGGCGCCCGTTACATCGAAGGCGTTACCTTCAATATCTTCGGTGTGTTCGTCGTTGGATATCTCGCGGGAACCCTGGGTTTGCCGCGGCAGACGGCCCTTGCCGGGGTGATGATCGCATCCGCAATCATGATCATCATGCTGCCGATCTATGGCAATCTGTCCGACAAGATAGGCCGCCGCCGTATGTTTGCGGTCGCGGGCGTGCTGATCGGACTTCTGTCATTCCCGTCCTTCTGGCTGATGCAGACCAAAGAGCCGTTCCTGGTCTGGCTGGCGATCGCAATCCCGTTCGCATTCGTATATCCGGCGGTCTATGGCCCCCAGGCGGCATTGTTTTCCGAGCTGTTCGATACGCGTGTGCGCTACACCGGAATTTCGTTCGTCTACCAATTCTCCGGAATCTACGCGAGCGGACTTACGCCGATCATTGCCACAGCATTGTTGCCGGCGGGCGGCGGCAAGCCCTGGCTGATTTGCCTGTATGTGCTGTTCGTCAGCATCGTCAGCGCGGCTTCGGTCATTGCGATGACTGAGGCTCATAAACGAGACATGGCCGTCGACAACAAGTAAGCGTGACCTTGGCCGCGACGCGATCATCATGGACCTCAACCTGAAAGATCGCGTCGCGGTCGTCACTGGCGGAGCCGCCGGAATCGGCGAAGCCATTGCCCGCGCGCTTGCGGCCGAGGGCTGCCGCGTAAGCATCCTCGACCGCAATGAAGACGCTGCTCGCAAGCTCGCTGAATCACTTGGCGGCGGCGCTCAGTTTGTCGCCGCAAATGTTGGCGAGCCTTCGTCAGTGGCGAACGCATTTGCTCAGCTTCTGGCGCGTGACAACAGGCTCGACATTCTCGTCAATGCAGCGGGCGTTCTTTCAACTGGACTTGTTGCTGATTTGCCGACCGCGGAGTGGCAGCGCGTCCACGAAGTCAATCTTTCCGGCGTGCTGTATTGCGTCAAGTCAGCGATACCATTCATGCGCCAGCAGAGACGCGGCCGCATAATCAACATTGCGTCGGTGTCCGCGATGCGCGGCGGTGGTTCAGTCGGGAATACGCTTTATGGCGCAACCAAGGCCGGCGTTGTCGCTCTCACCATGGGACTGGCGCGTGAGCTAGGCCCAGACGGGATAACGGCGAATGCAATCGCGCCTGCGGTGGCCGATACTGCGATGACCAGCGCCGCACTGACCGAAGACGTCCGGCGTAAAATTGTCGCGAGGATTCCTCTGGGCCGGCTCGCAAGCCTTGCAGATATTGCTGATTTGGCGACATTTCTCGCGTCTGATCGCGCAAGTTTTATCACGGGGACAGTTATCCCCGTCGACGGCGGCATCCTGACAACGTAGCGGCCTGGCCCATGGGCATGACCGAGCTTGCGGCTATAGCCATCGTCATTTTCGCTGGGCTCGTGCGAGGTACGACCGGCTTCGGGGGCGCAATGTTCATGACCCCTGTCTTGTCTGTCCTTTATCCTCCGGTCAACGCGGTCGTGATCGCGCTCATTCTGGAAACCGCGGCGGCCCTGGTGATGTTTCCAGATGCCGTGCCAAAAGCGCGATGGCGTACATTGCTTTACCTTACATTGCCGGCGATCTTCACAGTGCCGCTGGGTGGATACCTTTTGCTGACACTCGATCCCGGTATTGCGCGGAAGATAATTTCGGGCGTGGTAATTCTATTCAGTTCGATGCTGCTGTTCGGATTTCGCTATCGCGGGACACCACGAGTCGCAACGTCGCTTGCACTTGGCAGTGTTGTCGGCGCGCTCTTAGGCGCTACGAGTGTTGGGGCACCGCCGGTCATTCTCTATCTGCTGTCGGGTCCTGATCCCATTGCCGTGACGCGCGCCAATCTGACGATATTCGTAACCTCAATTTCCGTAATTGGGTTGGCCATGCTGGCTGTGGCAGGCGCCATCACCGGTGCGCTTGCTGCCACGGCAATGCTCCTGACAATTCCATTCCTATTGAGTACTTGGCTGGGGGGAAAGCTTTTTGGGCGATTAAGCGATACCGGCGTGCGCCAGCTTGCGCTTGGTCTGATGCTCTGCATCGGGATAGTCAGTCTTTTCATGTAGCGCGGCGCTGACCGAGTGCGCTGCGATCACTTTTTTGCCTTAAGGCGTGCGATCTCGTCGCGGATAGGTGCGAAGGGGCCGTACTTGTGTTGTTCCTGACTGAAACCATCGGCGTATGGCCCGTAGGGGGTGTCGACCGGCTTCTGCAGAAGATCGGGAAAATCCCGATCGAGTCCTTCCTTATGCGGCCGCGGTAGCGAGACCAGATAGGCGGCGATATCCCATGCCTCTTCCACCGTAAGCTGAGGGTTCAGGTAGTCGGTGCCGTGCGGCATGTTGAAGTGGATGAAGTTGGCGGCACTGATCAGGCGCGCCATGCCGGCGCCGTCATTGAAACTGTCCGGCCCTGCGACCGGCGGCATGATGTAGCCCATATCGACCGTTGGAAGGCTGCGGCGCTCTCCCAAACCTTCGGTGCCATGGCAGCCGGCGCAGACGCGCTTGAAGGCAACACCTCCGTTCGCTGGGCTCGCCGGGCGTGCGAGTTCGGGCATCATTCCCGCGCCGAGGCCCGGGAGCTTCTCGCCGGGGGGCACGCCGGTCGACAGAAACTTGAGGTAGGCGACAATCGCATTCATTTGCGGTGCTTGCGCCGGCACGACGCGCCCATTCATGCTGCGCGCCATGCAGCTGTTCACTCGCTCTTCGATGGTGATCTCCAATCCAGAGCGGGCGCTGTACTGCGGAAAATCTCCAAAAAGTCCAAAGAGGGGAAGTCCGAATTTCTTCGTTCCCGCCTGGAGGTGACAGTTGCTGCAGGCGAGATTGTTGCCCGCATAGCGATTAGCGATGTCGGGGACCTCCGGACCAATGTGTGCGTAGGTGGCGGTAACCAGATCGCGACCTCGCCGCACAAGCCGTCCCTGTTCGTCATCGGGAAGGGCGCCGACTTCGGGCGTGGTCCATATTGGGTTTCGCGGGGCGGAGGTGTCCTGGGCGGAGACCAATGGCGTCGCTACGATCGCCGACAGGATTGAGAAGGCACTTAGAAGACAGCAGGTGACCGAAAATTTGCGAGCCATGTTCATGTCAATCGTCCGCTTGTGCGCCTTGTGTACATCCAAGGTGCCGACTTCATGGCAGTGTGGAAGGACGGCAAAGAGATCAAGGATATTGGCTATTTGCAAGCCGGAGCCGGAATTTCTGGAGTTTGTTCGGTCTCCAGTTGCAGTGTTGACTTATTTGCAGCAAAAGACAGGGGCCTTTGCCGGGCAACGCAAACCTTGGTCTTGAGAGCGAACTTTTGGTTGAAACAGTTGCTGCTATCGTTGCCTCGCATCGCTCGGGCGAGCAAACACCCGCCGAAACCATTACGCGCAGTTATCAGCGACTGCGTGCACAGAATGACCCATCGATCTTCATCTCTCTGCGCGATGAAAAGGACGCGATTGCAGAGGCGCGCGCGTTACCGACGGGCATGCGCGAGCGGGCGCTGTACGGCGTACCGGTTGCGATCAAGGACAACATAGACGCCGTCGGCTTTCCGACGACGGCTGCGTGCCCTGAATTCGCGTACACGCCAAAGAGGGACGCCACGGCCGTTGCGCGTTTGCGTGAAGCCGGCGCAATCGTCATTGGCAAGTCCAACCTCGATCAGTTCGCCACCGGCCTCGTCGGTGTGCGCTCGCCCTATGGCGTGCCGAGAAATACATTCAAGGCCAAGCTTGTGCCGGGCGGGTCGAGCTCCGGTTCCGCCGTGGCAGTCGCGGCGGGAATCGTGCCAATTGCGCTCGGCACTGATACGGCGGGTTCGGGTCGCGTGCCGGCCGGCTTGAACAACATCGTCGGCCTGAAACCGAGTCTTGGGGTCATTTCCACCGCAGGCGTGGTGCCGGCCTGCCGCACGCTCGATTGTGTATCCGTGTTCGCGCTGACTGTAGAGGATGCATGGACCGCATTTCAGGTCATGGCCGGTCCGGATCGTGCCGATCCTTATTCGCGCGAGCGGCCCCTTGGAGAGCCGGGCGCCATGCCGACAGGGATCAGGCTGGGCGTGCCCCGAAAAACCCAGCGTCTGTTCTTCGGTGACAGAGAATATGAGGCCGCTTACGCGGTCGCGCTCGAACGGTTGGTACGGCTTGGCTGCGCGGTTGTGGAGATCGACTTCGAACCGTTCTACGAGGCTGCTCGACTTCTTTACGAAGGGCCGTGGGTTGCGGAGCGGGCTCTTGCCGCGGGCCCGCTGATTGCGTCCAAACCCGCCGCCATTCATCCGGTGACGCGCGAAATCCTTCTCAAAGGTATGCAGCCGAGTGCGATGGATACTTTCGCCGCGTTCTACCGTCTTAAAGAATTAACGGTCGTCTCTGATGAAATATTGCGCTCGATCGACGTCCTCGCGCTTCCGACGGCACCTACGGCGTACTCCGTAAAAGAGGTGCTGGCCGATCCGATCCAGCTCAACGGCCGCCTGGGCACCTATACAAATTTCGTCAATCTTCTCGACCTGTGCGGCCTCGCATTGCCGGCATCGATCACCGATGAGGGAATACCTTTCGGCATCACTTTGCTCGCCCCGGGAGGAAAAGACGCGCGGCTTGCCGAGATAGGTCGTGTGTTTCATGCCGACACCAAACTTCCCCTAGGCGCGCTGAATGAGCCGCAGCCGAGATTGTCGCTTGATGCAAACAGAGGTCACTCTGGTGAGATCGCAATCGGGGTCGTAGGAGCACATCTATCGGGCCTGCCTCTGAACGGAGAGCTGCAAGCGTTGGGTGCTCGCCTTTTGCATACAACACGCACCGCGCCGGAGTACCGGCTCTTTCTGCTTCCAACGCAGCCGCCGAAGCCAGGCTTGCTCCGGGCAGCCGCCGGTGCGGCAATCGAAATCGAGGTCTGGAGTCTGTCGATCGAGGCTTTCGGCCGGTTCGTTGCGAGTGTGCCTTCGCCACTGTCGATTGGCACTGTCGAGCTTTGCGATGGAGCGCGCGTTAAAGGCTTTCTTGCGGAAGCGGTCGCCACGAAAGGCGCGCGCGATATCACTGAATTTGGCGGCTGGCGCGCCTTCCTTGCGCAGACGTTACCCGCCTAAAGCAACCCGCTGTAGACCTCGTACTGCTCGCGTACCGTAATAATGTGCGCGTGCATTGTTTGCGCGGCTGTCGAGCGATCGCCCCGCAAAATAGCCTCTACGACGCGATCGTGCTCGAAATGGGATTTCGCGAGACGTCCGAGATTTCGGAACTGTGCTCGGCGGAACGGTTGCACGCGACCACGGGTCGTGAGTGTCATCTCAACGAGATAGCTGTTGTGCGCGCCGGAATAGATGGTGGAATGAAACACTTCATTCACTTCGTGATATCGCTGCGGGTCACCGCTTTGAATCAGACGCCGCAATTGCTCGTGAATGGTCTCGAGTTCGCGACGCTCGAGACTTGTCATCCGTTCGGCGGCAAAATATGCGCATAGGGCTTCGAGCTCGGCCATCACCTCGAACATATCGCCGAGATGCTGCGCACTGGGGCGCGCGACAACCGCAGCGCGATGTGCGCGAACTTCCACCAGTCCGCTCGCCGTGAGCATTCTGATGGCCTCGCGTACCGGCGTCCGCGATACGTTGAAACGCTTGGCCAGAGCTGTTTCGTCAAGCGCAGTGCCGGGGGCAAATCCCCCACGGAGGATTTCGTCGGCAAGTTGCAAGCGCAGCTCTTCGGCGCGCGTGCGGCGGGGCAGGGAGCCTGATGCTGTCTCGGCGACATACATCATGCTCATGGCGTGTGCTCGCACAGTTTCTCGACCAAACTCGGAACGTCGTGCGGATTGATCTCCATTTATGCGGTGCCTTCGAGCCCAATCGGCCTTGCCGCAGCGACGATGCCCATTTGTTCGAGCGCATAGGCAACACGTAAAGCGATGTCTTCACGCCAGGGAGGTGCGATGATCTGCACACCAATCGGAAGCGGCTTGAGAGGCACGGGAACTGCCACAACCGGCAAACCGATGAACGAGATTGGCTGCGTGTAAATTCCCAGATTTGGCCGCACGGGCAACTCCTGGCCGTCGAGCACAAATGTGGTCTGACCGATCTTCGGAGCCGTACACGGCGTCGCCGGCGCAAGGATCGCATCGACTCGCTCGAACAGCTCGAGAGTGCGTTCTCGATACCAGCGACGAAAGATCTGCGCCTTCACAACCAGAGCGGAGGGGACCATGGCACCTGCAAGCAGACGGTCGCGAACCGCCGGGTCGAAATCGGTGGCACGCGCGCGCAGGCGATCCAGATGCAATGCCGCGCCCTCGGTGGCCGTAATCAGATAAGCGGCGGCCCGTGCGCGCGCCGCTTCGGCGAACTCAACGCTCTCTTTGACACCGAGTGCTTTGGCCACACCGTCAAGCGCTTCGATCGCCTCGGGAAAGGCGCCTTTCCGGAAATAGCCGCCTGCAGTTGCGATGCGGAGGCCATTAACGCCGCGATCGAGCTCCTGCGTCACAGGCTCAACAGGGCGTTCAGCACAGGCTCCATCGCCTTCTGCCGGGCCCTGCATGGCGTCATAGGTGAGCGCGAGATCGCGCACAGATCGTACGAAAGGCCCGAGATGGTCCAAACTGAACACAAACGGGAACGTGCGTGCGCGCGTGAGCCTGCCGTAGGTCGGCTTAAGGCCGAAAATACCGCAGAGCGATGAGGGCACCCGGATTGAGCCATTTGTGTCGGAGCCGAGCGCAAATGGCACCATGCCGCCGGCAACCGCGCCACCAGAGCCCCCGGAAGACCCACCAGTCATCCGCGCCGGGTCGTGCGGATTGCGCGACGGACCGTCGTGCACGTTCTCACCGGTGAAGTCATAGGCGTATTCACCCATGTTGAGCGCGCCGACCAGAACGGCGCCCGCGGCTTCGAGTCTCTCGACGAGGGGGCTATCCCTGTCTGCCGCAGCGTTGCTGCGGTTTATTTTTGACCCTGCGGTCGTCACGATTCCCGCGACGTCAAACAGATTCTTGACGGCGAAGGGGACTCCCGCGAGCGGAAGTCTTGATTTGTCTTGAACGGAGTCGATTGCCTTGGCGCGCGCTCGCGCCCGCTCTGCGGTCACGGCCGTAAAAGCGTTGAGTGCTGTATTGAGTTTCGCGATACGTGCAAGCGCTTGATCAACGACCGCAGCCGCCGTCATCCCACCATTCGTGACCGCGGCCGCAATCTCAGCCGCGGTGCCCCACGCCAGGTCGGGCGCGGCGTCAGGCCTTGAAGACGGGCGCAGGTTCGGCATCGTCCGGCAACTCAAATTCGGCGACAAAGGCGGCGTGCTTCAGCGTCACGTCCAGATTGGCTTTCACCGCGGGTTTCCAGTCTTCCTTGAGCGGAAGTGATAGTGCGAGCGCCGCTGCGT
>Ga0164301_10000423_pt1 | contig 12184 bp, 9 predicted proteins | sample Whisoiple_231_MG_FD_109711 | JGI IMG/M metagenome (GOLD analysis project Ga0164301, IMG submission 109711) | Unamended control soil microbial communities from upstate New York, USA - Whitman soil sample_231_MG | ecosystem: Environmental > Terrestrial > Soil > Agricultural land ... | reverse complement strand
TTCCAGGCCGAGGGCCACTGAGCGGCGGAGATCACCTTTAATGAGATCGCTGTCGATCAAAAACTCGCAACACCCGCTCTGGTAAAGAGACAGCGTTCCAATCTCCTGTCCATTGGCTGTAGCAAGGTCGAGCGTGTAGATGATTTTGTCGCGGCTTTCCTGCCAGGAAGCAGTCAGAGATCTTGCAATCCAGGGAGAAGGCAGCGGATTGGGCCGGCCAAAAAGGTCCGAGACAACAATGGCGAAGCCATCAAAATCGTCGGCCAGGCAGCCCTGAAGTAATTGCGCGATTTCCTGTGAGTTCGCGGCATTCCGGATGGCGGAAGCGGCTTTACGTAAAGCGATATTGCGGGCGCAAACCGTGCGCTGTTTTCCCAAACGTCTGCCGACGCGCTGAACCTCGCCGAATTCGTGATATTTGAGTTTGCGCAAGCCAAAGAACAAGACCATCAGAAGTATGGCACTAACGGGAATCAATGCAACGTCGTAAGGCTTTAAAAGAAAGAGGCTCAGAACAACACACATAGCGGAAATTCCGTAAAGAACCCAGACCACCTGCCGCTGTGTGAGTCCAAGTTCCAGCAGCTTGTGGTGAATGTGCTCACGATCGGCGCCGAACAGGGAGCGTCCGCTAAGAAAACGGCGGAGGATGCTCAGGCCAACGTCAGTCAGAGGCAGTGCAAAAGCCACTGCGGGAACCAGGATGTTGTCGAGCGTGGTGGCTTCTTTTTGGGATTCCGCCAGAACAAAGGCACTCAGAATGAATCCCACGAAAAGACTGCCTGAGTCACCCAAAAAAATTGAGGCAGGATTGAAATTCAGAACGAGAAAGCCGAACAGACTACCACCGAGGATCGCGGTTGCAAGAGCGATATCAGCTCTGTTGCCCAATGCCAGAGTGAAGATGGTGACCATGGAGAACAAGGCTGCACCGGCGGCCAGTCCATCCAGACCATCAATAAGGTTAATAGCATTGCAGATCAGCACGACCCAGGTAACAGTTAACCCGAGACAGATTAACCATGTGAATGAACCAGCAAGATGAGTGCCGCAAAAGTTAAACCTGATACCGGAGAAATAAAGGCCTACCGCACCGGCGACCTGCATGGCCAGCTTGGGCCAGGCCCTCAAACCAAAAAGATCGTCAACCAGTCCGACTGCAAAGAGCGCGGCACCTATGGATAATATCCGGAGAAGCTGACCGGAACTCTCGGCTGACATCCAGCCCTTTGGACTAAATGCAATGTACGCCAATACCAGGAGCGTGAAGGAAAGAAAGACGGCTACTCCGCCCAGGCGCGGGACCGGCGCATTATGGATGTGGCGTCCGGAGTCTGGAGCGCGAACCACGCCCCGCTTTGTGGCGATATTTCGAACACACCACGTCAGAAGCGTGGATGCAATTATGCTTAGAAAGAAACCGGCTAGATATCGCAGCATTGCTTCGAAATACAGCTTCTCCACTCGACTGATTAGAATTTACCCGTTCACAGTTTGGAGAAAATCATACACTCTCAAAAATTGTTTACAAAGACAAACTTTAACCTCGCAGCCACTTAAAAAACTTTGCCTGGCTGTAAGCTGCTGCGTCGGGAGCCAGCACTTTGTCACAAGGCGGAAGTGACGCTTTGAGGTTGTCAATCTCGTAACTTGGATGCCCAACTCGCGTGGAATATCACCGAAGCGCAATTTGGCTTGTAGCCATTGGCCTTAAACAGGCCGTGATTGCCCGGAATTGCGTTGTTTGGCTCTTTCCCTGAGCTCTTTAGATGGCCGGATGTGTCAATGGGGATGAACTTTCGTTAAGTTTGATTCAGCAAAGACTTACTCTCCCCTTTGGGCGCACCCGTGAACTTTCCCAGGCATCAAATCACTAAAGAGGTGTTAAGGAGAAACCTTATTATGAAGATAAACAGGGTGGGGGCCATTTTTGCTGTTTTGCTCGCCGGACTGATGAGTTTTTCGGTGGCGCTGGCATCAGCGCAATCAACGGGAACGCAAAAGATGCAGGATCGAGTCAGCAAAGAGGTTTATCACGAACTCGTAATGCTGCCGCAACTGACGATTTTCGACAATCTCGCCTACAAAATTGACGGCGGGAAAGTAACTTTGATGGGGCAGGTGCGCAACGCCGTTCTAAAGGACGAGGCGCAGAGTGTGGTCAAGAAGATAGAAGGAGTGGAATCGGTGAACAACCAGATAGAGATTCTTCCTCCTTCTCCAAATGACGATCGCATACGCCGGCAAGTGGCCCGCGCCATTTTCAATGATGACAGCCTGTTCCCATATTCCATGGGATCTGTGCCTTCCATTCATATCATTGTGAAGGGCGGGCATGTTTCGCTTGAAGGTTCAGTCAACAATCAGAGCGATAAGGACCGTGCGGGTCTGCGTGCCAACGGTGTGCCGGGAGTGTTTGACGTTCGGAATGATTTAAAGGTGGAGCAGGCCAGTAAATAACCAGGGCATGAGATTTACTCTCAATGCTTAGTTGCGGGCGATGCGTCCGGAAGCCAGACAGGTGCTTCCGTGGCCGTCGTCCGCAGCGCGTAAATTGAGGCGATCATCGGAGCAATAGGCCCTTCCCTTCCCGCCGATTGGTTCGGCCACCACTTGAAAGGATTTGGACGGCTTGCCATCGCAGCCGCGAATCGTGAAACGGTAACCGTTATAAACGCCGCCGGTAAACTCAGGATCCACAAACTTGAACGGCTCACCTTCATCCAGGCCGTGTCCGATATTCACCAGGTTTGAGATGGCGCAGGTAAAGCCCATGTCGGGATGTTTCTGTGCATAAATGTTTTCCGCCAGGGCCATTCTGCGGACAGCGCGCAGAGGAGTAATTTTCGGCTTTGGAGGATCTCCTGCCAGTACAGTCCCCAAATCCGATGGGCTGCCCGCGAGCAATTGCGGCATCCACACGGATTTATCGAACATGTGCGGGTCTCCGATGGGCAGCTTGGCGCTTACGGTGATCGCATCAAGGCGCCAGATTTCCTGTTGCAGCTTCATACTCACCAGAAAACGCATGCGGACCGGCATCCGTTCTTCAACGCCTGCACGAAACGAATGGACGGAAATTTCCATCTCGTCTTCTTCGCCGCGAAATTCATCTGAATCCAGATGAAGTTCTACTCTCTGGTTGGTTTCAGGATTGTTGATGGAAAATAAAATAGGACCGATGTCAAAGGCGTCTGACCGTTTTCCATTGGAGACAACCGCAATGGCCACGGCTTGAATCGGGTTAGGCGTATCCGCCGGTGCGTTTCTCAGGAGCGCTTTGAACTGCTCCTGTACGGGTTGGGTGAGGTGACGATTGAGCTTCTCCGGGTTGCCGGAAAGCATTTCAATCAGCGCCTGGCGTGGGGTTTGGAGATTATTGTCCTTCCCCCGCCCGGATAAAGGAAACCCTGCAATCACGAATAGAAAAATAACCAATTTGGGACAGGTAACCTTCATCAGACGATCCCCCGGAGCGCTGTAACTCCACAAGTAATGCAAGAGTGTGCACCCAAGTGCGTGGTCCGGCAAAGTGACTTTGGGATCAGACCTCTGAGATTTGGGACGCTCCCCCTTTGCGCGCAGCGCGGGCGCGCGCCGAGGAGCACGCATTCAGGCACCTGGCGTGGAGCAGGCGAAGACTCTAAGCGGGCTTCCTTATCCTGATGGAGGAGATTGGTTCGGGATCGGAGACTTCCATCCGTATTCCGCATTTCGGGCAGTACATTCCGCCACTGTGCTCAAGCACGCTGGGAACGGTTCTGAACATCCGGGAGCAATTAGGACACTTAACGTTAATTATGTTGACCAACGAACTTTCCTGGGCCGTCTTATTTTTATAGTCTGAGCTTAACAATTCTGATAGGGCCTGCAAACCCATAATGCAGTTAATTTTTGTATTTAGTTTCAAAGCGGAACGGTGAGATCTTCGCCTAGCGGCTGATTCCGTTGCTGGCAACCACGCGAGCGACTGCAATCATGGCGATCGCCTGCGCGGAGCTGTCCCGCATACCTTGCGCTCTTACCAGAGCATTCACTGAGTTAACCTGTGCGGCAGCTTCGCCCACTTCCTGGACCAGTGCGGCGGCGTCCACCTGGGGCGTACGGGCATCCCATGCCTCATCTGCCGCTGCAAATGCCATGTCAAAGTATTTAGCGGCCTGGTCTTTGTGTCCGGATGTACCGGCAGCAAAGCCGTTTGCCGCAGCCTGGCGCGCGCGCTGGGTAGCTGGAAGCTTGCGCAAGTTCTCACTTTGGTCCGTACCGTTATTTCCCATGGCCTCAAGCACGGATACGGTGTCTTCGGCCGGGCGGACTATTTCGCGCTCCTGGCCGGCGTTCTGCACAGTGGCGTTAGCCACCACATCACGTTGCAGCGCCTCCTGGAAGCCCTGCTGGCCAATTGCCTCCTGCATGGCACCGGTAGTAATTCGAATAGACAGATTTCGCTCCGGGCTGTCTTTGAGCTTGCCCAACCAGACCAGCGTCTGTAGTCCGGTCCTGGCCGCTGTGTCCTTGCTTACTTCTGGAGCCATGCGCGCGTACATGGCCGCGAAATTTTCTGCTTCGGGCGCGTATTCCTGGGGATCAGGAAGAGAATTGAACATTTTCTCGAAGTGGAGCTGTGACCATTGCGTCTTTGCGCCCTGTGCCTCAATCACCGCCATCAGTGCGCGCGAAGGGATGATTCCCTTGTCCATGGCGAGGTCCAGCTTACGGGAAACCGGTTCAAGCGTCTGCTTAGGACAGGAGGTGACAGCCCCGATCAAGGATTGTTCCGCCTCCAGCGCTGATCGTTCAGGCAGGTTTTCCACAAAGCTGAGAGCAGCGGCGCAATCCGCCTGCCCGGCTGCAAGAACAGAAACAGCGGGCTTTTGTCCCACACGGATCAGTTCAGATTCAATGCGCACTCCTTCCCGCCACAGGCCTTTCGCCATCCGTTTATCAATGGTGGAAACTACAGACGCCGCGCTGGAGAGCACTCGCAGCCGGTCCTGCGGATCCGGTTGGGGCAGGGCGACCGCCATCTTTACGGTATCCACCGCAAACTTCTGCTGCGGGGTGAGCTTTACGGGGGCAGCCTGCTGTTTCCTGGCGGCAGACGGAGTTGCCTTTGCGAGTTGCTGCTGCTGCTGCGCCCACGCTGGGCCATACGACGCGCAAAGTAATGTGATCGTCCCCAGGCCGGCAATTATTTTCCCGAATCTCCGCACTCTAAATACTCCAGATCTTTTAAATCTCAATGGAATCTCAATTTTAATCAAGGCTGGTTGGAGCCTATCGGAGCATCTATTCTGCTTCAATTATTAATGTAAGAAACTGCTGGAAATTTGTGGAGCGGAACTAAGGATGCTTAATCCTGTCGGTCTGCGGGTTTCGCCGATCTAGAAGGTAATCTCCCGAGGGACGGTGGAACTGATCTAAGTAATTGCCCTGGAAGAAGCTTCAGAAGCACGCAGTTCCTGAACGATCTCAGCGGCGGCTTTGCGGGCATCGTCACCGCGATCCGGGGAAAAAGAAATGGCGCCAACACGGGCGTGGCCGCCACCACCATATCGCTCACAGATTTTCGCCAGGTTCACCATATTCTGCTTATTGGTCCAGGGATTGGAGCCAACGGACACTTTCACGCGAAAGCTGCTGCTGCTCAGGCCAACGCTGTAAACGGAATCCGGGTGCAGATAGTACGGGATAAACTTGTTATAACCCTCAAGGTCCTGATCTGAGATATCAAAATAAATGGTTCCCTGTTTACTTTCGGACCGGCTGCGGAGAATTTCAATGGAACGCCGGTGGCGCTCAAGAAGAGGAGGGATCAGGGTGGCCACGAAGGGTTCCTGAAGGACCTTATCCAGAGGCTCGCGCACCAGATACGGTATCAGCGTGGGAAGAAAATTATTGTCATTCGTGGACTCAATGGCCATGGTGAGCTTCATGGCTGGTTCAGCCATCTCCACCGCCTGGCGGGGAGACTCAAACTTGGCCCCATCAATAATGTCAGCCCAGTGAATCAGCTCTTCCACGGGGCGGGGATCGAACCCGAATTTTTCCTGGGCAATGTGCGCCATGAACTTGGTGCAGGAAGTGAAATCGGGATCGTAGAACTTTTGCCGCTGGTCGTGGGTGCGATACTGCTGTGCGTCTTCAGGAGTCAAGAATGCGCTCTGGTGATGATCAAACCACCAGGTTATTTTCGGCGAAGGTGAGTACTTGAAATCAACAATGACGTTTTCATCGCCATCGAAATCCTTTTCATCAAACAGGGCGCCGGCGCGGTGCACCAGTCCAGTGAACTGAAAATCCACATCCTTGCGAATACGCTCGCTATAAAAACGGGAAAACAGCGCTGCGGATGCGGTTCCGTCAAAACATTTGCCGTGGTAAAAAACCCTGACTCTCACTCAGCCCTTTTCCCTTTCTTCCACACCGCTGCAAAACGAAGCTACAAGAAATGCCATCTATGGCAATTTCTGTCAAGCAAACCAGCGCATTCAGGTGCTGCAGGAGCCTACTTGGCCTTTATCGATCATTTGTAAATGGAAAACTGTTCCCGAGGCTTCTGTAATTTGATAGTGATGTCCATTTTGGGTTGGGTTACATCGTAGTCTTCACCAAAAGTGCGGTAACCCCGCGCGATCACCTGGACCCTGACTTTGCCAAACGGGATCCCAGCGGCATCGGCCTTCCCGTCATCATGGGTCTTCAATTCCATGGCCTCCTGCTTGATCCTGCCTTGCTTGTCCACAAGATGGACAACGACTTCGGCATTCTTCACCGGTTTTCCGTTCGTTTCTCGAACCACCACCATGTTTAGAACGGCCGTGGAATCAGGCGAGGAATTACTGGAAAGCTGGGCAGTTGCCCCCAGCATCAGAAGCGGCACCGCCATTAGTGCACGTTGGAGGAGAGTCATGGCTCTTATTGTAACAAGATGGGACAAGCATGGTACCTCGCGGATAGTAAACGAGTTACGCCGGGGTTAAAAAACCAGAACCGACGATTTATCAAACTTTCGTAATTGTCCCTCTCTTTGTTGTCTCGACTTTCGTAACCTTTGCCCGTCAAGGGGCGGACGCTATTAAGAGATGTGCCTTATTACGCCTCTAAGGCGGACCGCAACAACGCAAGGTGAAGGTGAACGGAAAATACATGATTTCGCATAGCTGCACCCGGCAGATTGCCGCAGTCACGGATGTGGCTGATACGGGTTACCCGCAACAGGCAACCGTAAACATAGCTGTCCGCAGGTCCGCCTCAATAAAAGGCTTCAGTTTGATCGAGGGAATTGCGGTTTGTCTCATCATCCTGATCGTTACCAGTATTGCCGTGGTGGCGCTTGCCCCGATGAGGGATTCGGCACAGATAAACACCGCTGTGCAATTGACCATCAATCAGTTGCGGATGGCCCATGAAGAGGCCATGGCCAAGCGCTTGCAATATGTGGTCACGTTGCAGCAGCCCGGAACGATTCTCACGCAATGGACAAAGGCTGGAATCGGCTTGCAAACCGAGAGGACAGTGCCCCTGCCCAATGGCATTCAGTTCTCGAATGAACCTGGTATCCCAAATGGGACGCGCACGCCGGATGGGTTTGGGACGGCTGTTTTTGCCATCGACTTCGATCTAGCCAAGGGGGGCGGCAGCAACATGATCTACTTCCAGCCGGACGGCACGGCGATTGACGCCGCGGGCAATCCCAACAACGGAGTGGTTTACATTGCCAAGCCAGGCCAAACGCCATCTTCGCGTGCCATCACCTTGTTCGGCGCCACCGGACGTCTGAAATCCTGGTCGCTGACCGGACAGGGAGCAAAGCTCAAATGGCAATAACAAAAGCAAAACCATCGCAATCCGGATTCAGCATTATGGAAAGCATGGTGGCGGCAGTGGTGCTGACTATTGGATTGCTTTCGGTTGCCACAGTTTTCTCAAGCAGCCTGGAAGTTATTGCGCTGGCGCAAGCCGATTCGGTTGCTCGGAACCAGGCCCAGGCCATGATTGAGGGAATCTTCGCGGCCCGCAACACGGGCGCCCTCCCGTTTGCCGCAATTCAGAACCAGTCTGCCGCACCGGGCGTGGGGATATTCAAAGATGGGCTGACTCCGGCACTTCAAGCAGGACCAGATGGAGTCATGAACACGGTGGACGATGGACCTGCTTTTGAAACCGGGCCTGATGGAAAGGCCCTCTCGAATTTTCAACGGCAAATTGCAATTTCTACAGTATTCCTGCAGGACGGCGTAAGTCCTGACCCCAACGAACGCAAGGTGCAGGTTTGGGTGCAATACAGAATCGGCCGCATGGTGCGGACATACACCCAGGTCACTTACGTTTCCACTTTCCGCTAAACCAATCGAGGGAGCATTATGCAACGTAAAAAGACACGCGGATTCACCCTGGTGGAACTACTTGTGGCCATCGTGACCGGGTCGCTGGTGGTGGGGGCAGCCGTACAACTTTTTAAAAGCGTGTCCGACACAAACCGTGTGGGTGTAAACCGAGTTGACATCCAGCAAAATGCCAGAGGCGCTCTGGCTGTGTTGTCCAGAGACCTGAGTCAGGCATCCATCGGTATCCCGCAGTCTGGCGTAGCGCTTCCGTCCGGGCTGGGCAATACCGGCCCCTCACGGTTTGGCTGCAGCACAGCCCAATGCTATTTTGCTGCCCCAAATAATGCGTACGCCAATGATGTACTACCGCCCGTTGCCCCGCATGAAGCCATCGGCGGCTTTGGCTCTGACGCAATCACCATCGCGTATCTCGACGCCACATGGCCGGTGAATAATCTTGCCCTCACGGCTGTGAACCCCAGCGGCGCCAGCATCACCGTGAATACGGGTACCTTTGACGGCGCGGGAAACGCAGTGCCTGCCCCCGCTGGGCGCACCTATGACGATCCGATCCTGGGCACCAAAGTTGGCGACATTTTGATGATCACGAATGTAAATGGAACCGCGGTGGGAACCGTAACCGGCATCAATCCAGGCGGTGTTATTTTGTTCGCAGCCAGTGATCCCCTGAATTTGAATCAGCCGGCCGCCAGCATTGGAAACATCGCCCAATTGAAAAATCCAGGAACAACGGTATGTCCCGTTACTTCCGCTGCTCGCCTGAACGTGGTCACCTACTTCATTCAGAATGGACCAGACGGCGTGCCTAACACGGCGGATGATCTCCCGACGCTCATGCGCCAGGTGAATGCACAGCCGGCAATTCCAATCGCGGAAAACGTGACAAATCTGCAGCTGACGTATGACATCTATGACGCTTCAGCGGTTGCGCCGGCCACTCCTTACAAGGCTGGTTTGATTGGGAGCGCAGTCACCAACACCAGTCTGATCAGGAAGATCAACGTGCTGCTTACGTTGCGCTCGCAGTTTGCCGCTGCTAATGGTCAATTTCCAACGCTGACCGTCAGCACCTCACTTGCTCCGAGAGATCTGAGCTTCTCTAACAGGTACCAATGAAACGGGAGAACCAAATGAACAGCACCGGCGCTCGCCGATCTAAACAAAGAGGCTTTGCTTTGCTTACCGTGCTTATCCTCCTCCTGGTGATAAGTGCGGTTGCAGCAGGCATCATGTATTCGACGATTGCGGAACAAAGCAATGCCGGATCGGAGCTGCAAAAAAATACCGCCTATTACGCCTCCGAAGCGGCCATGGAAAAGATGACGGCCGATCTGGGCACGCTGTACACGTTTAATAAAGCTCCTGGCATAGCAGCCATCAATGGCCTGACGGCGCCCAGTTACTACCCTGCGGTTACCAACGCCACGTTTCAGGAGTACAACATCAACGTTGCGCCGCAGACCCCCGGATCCGATGTTCCAGCTTCAACTACCGCAACGATCAGTTCAGGATCAAACGCTGGATTGGTTGCGCAAATCATCAAAATGCGGCTGCAGGCCACCGCACAAACCGGACAGGTTGCCGCGGGCAATATGGTGGGTTCACCGGGCCAGCAGGTCAGGATGACCCGTGACATTGAAGTGGCTTTGATTCCGGTTTTTCAATTCGGCGTGTTTTCTGACAGCGATCTCAGCTTCTTTCCTGGTCCCCAGTTTGATTTCTCCGGCCGTGTCTTTACGAATGGAAATCTTTTTCTTAACGCCCAAAGCGGCTCCTTAAGCTTCGGCTCCAAGGTGCAAGCCGTGGGTGAGGTAGTGCGCGATTTTCTGGCCAATGGAGTGGAACCAGGCGTCGCCGGAGCGGCGGCTCGTTCCGCGGCTGTCAATATCCCCGTCACCGGGAGCACTTGTAATCTTGGTGGTGGAAACGCCGGCTGCCGTCCTCTGGCAGTGAACGAAGAGAGCATGTTCCAGTTTTTTACCAGGAAGGTACCCAACACAGGCCCGCCCGTTGCGCCAGTGAGTTGGACCACGATTTCTACAGGGGCCACTTTTTATAAAGGTAATCTGCAACACGGGAGTACCGGTGTCACCAAGCTTTCTCTACCCTTTGTTGGTCCCGGCGTGAGCCCGTTTGAAATTATCCGCAGACCGCCGAGCGGTGAAGTCACCACCAGCACAACCTCGTCATCGCGGCTCTTTAATCAGGCGCAAATACGAATCCTGCTCGATGACAATCCGGCCAACCTTCCCGGTGGTCAACGGGGAACCGACGTGAATCTGGCGAACTACAGTGGCGCGGTGACGGGTGCGGCAGGCACGCAATATATGGCCCAGGGAATACAACTGCCCAACGGCCCCCCCGGGTGCGGTACAAATGGAAATCCCGCTTGCGGTCCACAATCGGACCCATCATGGGTAAATCCCAGTCCGGGAACACTCAACACGCCATGGCCCCTGATTTCCGGCTGGTTGCGCGTGGAGTATCGCGATACGACCGGCGCCTACCATGACGTAACACAAGAGTGGCTCAGTCTGGGTTTCGCCCGCCAGTCACAGGAATCAGTGGGCCCGACTCCTTTCTCGGTTCCGAATGCGGAAAGAGGTGTGGCCAATACGGTCCATCCGAATGCGATTCTTCTTTTTCAATATCCCATCCCTGCCGGTACCTTCACCGTAACCGCCCCGCAGTACGGCTGGTATCCGATCAACATGTATGATCCGCGCGAGGGCGAGGTACGTGACACTGCCACCGCCGGATGTGCCGTTGCCGGCGTGATGAACATCATCGAGCTTGACATGGACAACCTGCGCAAATGGTTGAGCGGCGCCATTCCGGGAAATGGCGGGAACGTGGAAACCTCATCTCAAAATGGCTATATCGTTTATTACTCGGATCGGCGTGGCATGCAGCTTGATCCAGGAGTGGCTCCAAACCCTCCGGCTACCGAGTTGAACGGCGAATACGGTTTTGAAGACGTCATCAATATCCAGAATGCAAACGGAGTTCCCAACGGCGTTTTGGATGCCGGCGAAGATGTGAATGGCAACGGTGTTGTTGATACGTATGGCGTGGCGACCATGGGCAACGGCTTCGGGCTTCCGGGCGCAAACACAAATCCATACACCGGAACCGGAAGGATCGCCAACTGCCAGACCACAGGTCGAGCGAACCGGGTCACGGGGCCGAGACATGCCCTCAGACCGTTGAACGGCAGCCTTGGGCATCTACCCTTGAAGCCCGACGGAACCGGCGGCACAACCGTTGCCAGCGAAAACCCGGTTTATGTGCAGGGCAACTACAATGCCAACACCGCGACCGGTTTCGGAAGTGTATTGACTCCGCCGGGTGAGGCGGCAGCCGCGGTAATTGCCGACGCGGTAACGTTGTTGTCAGTCAATTACACTGATCTACGTTCATTGACCTTTCCAACCGCTTTGAATAATCGTCCGGCAGGGACCAGTTTTTTCCGCCTCGCTATTGCCGGCGGCAAGAACATCGATACGACAGACTCCGAAGTGACGGCGCATGTGTCTCTTCACAAAGGAGATGACGGTTATATGCTCTCCGTCGTTCTGGAGGTATCGGTCCCCGGCCTGGACGAGCAGCAGACCACGGAGCTGGCTGAGGCCGCTCATGAGATGTGTCCTTACTCCAAGGCGACGCGCGGCAATATCGCCGTGGACCTGAAGGTAAAGACGGCCTAGTATAAGCAGACAACCCAAACAGCCTGTCCGATGTGGAATCGGACAGGCTGTTTGAGTCGTCTGCTTATACTAAGCCGTCTTGACCTTCAGGTCCACAGCGATATTGCCGCGCGTCGCCTTGGAGTA
>Ga0164301_10000422_pt1 | contig 12207 bp, 8 predicted proteins | sample Whisoiple_231_MG_FD_109711 | JGI IMG/M metagenome (GOLD analysis project Ga0164301, IMG submission 109711) | Unamended control soil microbial communities from upstate New York, USA - Whitman soil sample_231_MG | ecosystem: Environmental > Terrestrial > Soil > Agricultural land ... | reverse complement strand
TGGTCGAGTCGATCGGCGATCCGACACTCACCGTCTTGCTCGCATTCGTCGCGCTGCCGATCAAGATGGAGACCGGTCCGATCGCCGACGCATTGCGATGGGCGCAGGATTGCATCGACTTATCCGAGGACAACCCGCTTCTCGAACCCATGGTGGCCGGCGCCTTCGCAGTGCGCGGCTCGGCCCGCTGGGCCCAAGGAAACCCAGGGTGGAGGGACGACCTAGAAAAGGCCGTTGCCATGGCGCGCGGAACCGATCCTATGGTGCGTGGCTACGTGGTGAGCGTGACATACTCCGCAATCGCGGCGGGAGTACTGTTGGCCGACGACGAGGCGCTGGCCAACGTCGACGAGGCGTTGCGGGTCGCCGAGCGATCCAGTGACGACCTCGCGCTGGGGCTGACCCGCTTGAGCATGGGTTTCGCTCTGTTGTACCGAGATTCGGCCGCAGAACGCGAGCGTGGGACGGCAGTGCTCGCGCAGGTGCGCGAAATGATCCTCGCCAAGCGATTTTACGCGAGCGAGCTTCCGATCGTGGAAGCATGGATAGCGCGCGAAATGTCCGCGACCGGAGACCGCGACGGTGCCCTCCCGATGATCAGAAAAGCCGTGGATACCTTGTTCGACACCGGACAGTGGGGGTATCTGAGCGCGACCGCCGGTGTTCTGGTGGACACACTGCTGGCCAGCGGCGAAAAAGGCGACATCGGCGAAGCCGACCGCGTGATCCAAAGGTTGGCGATTGGCCCTGGCGAAGCGCCTTTGTACCGCGAAGTCTGGTTGTTGCGCTTGCGGGCATTGGTGGCGCGGGCCCGCGGCGAGGAGATTCGTTACCGCGAGCTGGCACAGCGGTACCGCGTCTTGGCAACATCGCTCGGCTTCGAGGGTCATATGGCGATGGCCGAGGCGATGACCGCAACGGCACGCGAAAAGACAAGCGGCGGAATCGTTCCCTCGTCGGCAACGTCTGCTGTGCCGGTCAGGGGTGACGGAATACCACGTGGGAGAATCCGCCGGACCATCCCCTTGGCCGGCTTGGCCGCGCGTGCCGCAGGCGACCGAATCGTGGCGGGCCTGCGTGAGAAGACGGGTGACACCGGCGCCGTGGCGCGCTTTCATGAGCGTAACGCCGAACGCTACTCGGAGCTGCTGGGTCACTCCAAGGGTGTGCTGATGAAGGTCGGCCAGATTCTCTCCATGTTCGACACGAATGTGCTTGGCAGCGGGTTCATGCCGTATCACGCAACGCTGGCAAGGCTGCAAGCCGACGCGCCGCCGATGGACCCGGACCTAGCCAAACAAACACTGCACGCGGATCTTGGCAGATCGACCGACACGGTGTTCGCCTGGTTTAGCGACGAACCGATGGCGGCCGCGTCGATCGGGCAGGTGCACCGCGCGGTCATGCACGACGGCCGCGAAGTCGCGGTCAAGATCCAGTATCCCGGGGCGGCAGAAGCGATTCGCGCCGATCTGGCCAACCACGAAATGGTGACGAAATTCCTCGGGTTCGTGTCGTCGGCGTCGGGTGCGACGATGCCCGATCTACGACCCGCAACACGGGAGATCGTCGCGCGCATCGCCGAGGAAATCGACTACCGCCACGAAGCCGCCAATATCACCGCATTCAGCGAGCTTTACCGCGGCCATCCCTTCATCCTTATCCCCGACGTCGTCGCTGAAGCGTCCGGTGACCGGGTACTGACCATGACGTATCTCGACGGGCTGGACTGGGCGGCCGCGCAGGGGGGCGATCAGGACCTGAAGAACACTTGGGCAGAGGTGATCTCGCGTTTTCTGGGGGGTTCCATCCGACACGCCAATCTATTTCATGCCGATCCCCATCCCGGCAACTATCGCTTCGGTCCCGACGGGCGAGTCGGGTTCCTCGATTTCGGTTGTGTCAAGGTCCTGTCCGAACGGCAGCGCCGCGGGCTCGTTGGGATGGCGCGCGCAACCGTCGATGGACGCAAGAACGAATTGCGCGATCTGATGGTCGAATCTGGCTTCTTGGCGAGCGACTCCGCAATGACTGTCGATCAGGCGTACGAGTGGTGGGCGGGAACTCTGCACGAGATGCTCGCGCCTCAGCCGTTCGCCTATACCCGCGACGACCCGATACGCGCAATCCGGGGCTTCATCGACCTCCGCGCCGCCGACCACCCTGCTCGGCAGATGTTGCTGCCTGAAGAGTCCGCCTTCTTCCCACGGCTGTACGTCGGCATGTACACCTTGTTCGCCACGTTGCAAGTGACCCTCCCGGCACGATCGATCTATGACGACCTGGATGGCATCGCCGAACCGGGAACCCCGCTGGGCGAGCAACACCACGCCTGGGTACGCCGACGCGGCCTGCCGTGCGGATTGGAAGCCCATGACCATCCCTAGCGCTCACGCACTGCGCATTCCGTGGAACGCCGAGAGTTCAGCGACGGAGGCACGGATCGGCCGCCAGGGAGGTGAAGTGATGACCACCGCGGCGATGGTGTCCTACGCATACGATCAAATCGACCAGGCTCGGACAGAACTGACCGCCGTCTCGGAATAAACGACTTACGAGGAACTCTTTATTTCGTGTCAGAGTCGCGAGATGCCACCTGAAATTAGCCCTGTTGATCTAAGGCAAGTTGGGCCAACGCATGCCTGCAGGCAATAGTGTGCGACGAAACGGAGGAGTCGATGGAGCTGGTCGCTACACAACGGGAGTTCTCGGCGTACGGCCAATCACACTGGGTTGTGCTCGGGGTGTTCGTGGTCGGGGCCGCCGCGTTGATCTGGATCGGACGCAGGCAGAACGAATCGCAAGCCCGACTTCTCGGCCGCGTCCTGGCGGCTCTGATCGTCGCGGCATTCAGCGTGGCGCTCGTTTACAAACTGATCCGGCCCACCATCGACAATTCGGTGCCGCTGCAGCTGTGCGACGTCGCAGAGCTGACGGCCGCCTACGCTTTGTGGTCGCAGCGACATTGGGCCTTTGCGCTCACTTACTACTGGGGCCTCGTCCTCAGCTCACAGGCGTTGATCACACCGGACGTCGGCACGCCAGAGGAAGGCGCGCCAGATTTCCCCCACCATCTTTTCGTCACGTTCTTTACTCTGCACGTGCTCGTCGTGTGGGCGGCCATCTATCTCACGTGGGGGCGTCGGATGCGGCCTACGTGGCTCAGCTACCGCTTCGCGATCATCGCGAGCCTCGCATGGGCCGTCTTCACCTTCACCTTCAACACGATCGCGGGAACCAACTACGGCTACCTCAACAGGAAACCCCCCACCGCATCACTGTTGGACGTATTAGGCCCGTGGCCGGTGTACCTGCTAGTCGAGATCACGATCGTCCTCATCGCGTGGGCCCTGATGACCTGGCCGTGGGAGCGGACACGGCGACACGCCACCGAAAGCTCGCGCGTGGCCTCAACTGGCCGTGAGCAGAGGGGCTTGCGGGCTTGAACTCCGAGCGCGTTTGCGCTAACTCACGCCAACCGCCTGCTTCCGCAGGCCCGTTGCCGTCATAATTTGAGTGTGGGGGAGAAACGGCTCCCGAGCCGATCTCGAAATATTCCCGGCTACGGGCGTTCCTCGACGTCGCTGCCAGTACCGAACGGTCCGCCGACCCCGTCGCTTCGGGTCCTCGTCGTCGGCGCCGGTGTCGGTGGCCTCTCCATTGCTCGGGGATTATTGCGGGACGGACATCACGTCACCGTCTTTGAACGGCGGCCGAATACGCAGGCAGGTGGCGGCGCCGTCACCATCTGGTCCAACGGCGCGACGGTGCTGGAGCAGCTGGGCGTCGATATGGACGGGGCCGGCCAAGACCTGTCCACCGTGCGGGTCGTGACGTCGACCGGTCGACGGCTCACCACCTTGGATCTCACCGCGATCGTGGACCGGCTGGGCGCACCTGTCCGTATGGTCCCCCGTCGAGTCCTGCTTGACCGGCTGCTGGACGGCTTGCCGACCGATCGCATCCGGTACAACTCCCGAGCGGTCGGGGTGGTGACCGCGCAGGACGGCGTGCGCGTGGAGTTCGACGACGGCAGCTGCGCCGATGGGGATCTGCTGATCGGCGCGGACGGTATGCACTCGATGGTTCGCGACGTCGTCGGCGCGCAACAGCCGGAGCCGACCGGCTGGTGCAGCTGGCAGGGGCTGGTCACCCTGCCGGACGGCCCCGACAAGCGCGTCGCCATGGTGATCGTCGGCGAGCACGGAAACCTCGGCCTGTGGCCGGCCGGTGGCTCCGAGGTGCAGTGGTGGTTCGACCTGCCATGGTCGTCGGACTTCGTCAGACCGGAACGTCCGATCGACGTGATCAGGTCCAATTTCACCGGGTGGTCCGAAGTGGTCGATCGGGTACTCGCAACGCTGACCGACGACGATCTGGCCCATTCGCCGTATCCGCATTTTCGGCATCCGATTCCCCGTGTGCTACGCGAAGGCGCATTGACCTTGCTCGGCGACGCCGCACACACGATGCCGCCCACCCTTGCGCAAGGAACCAATCAGGCGCTGCTCGACACGATGGTGTTGTGCAAGGCGCTTGCGGATTTCCGCAACGGTACGAACGGCGGCAACGTCGTGAGCGCGCTGCGCTGGTACGAGAGGACCAGGCGGCGCAAGGTGACGGCGGTGTCCCGGGTGGCGTCGCTGCAGGTGTCCCACGGTGAGTCCGTGCTGAAACCTGCGGCGATGATCCCGGACCGGTTCATGACCTGGGTGCTGACGATGTTCTTGGCGTCGGTGAGTCACCGCCGGATATCCGCGGAGATCAACCGACACCTCGCGGTCGCCCCATGACGGACGATCCCGTACGGGTACGAGGTGCTTTCGGGGCGCCCAAGCGCTGGCTCTGGCTCGTCAAGTGGTGCGTGTTGGCCGTCCCGCACTACCCCATACTGATCGGGCTCTATCTGGTGTATCCGCTGCTGACTTTCGTTGCGGGCGTTGCCATCTTGTTCACCGGTCGGTATCCGCGCCCCATCTTCGACTTCAACGTCGGGGTGCTGCGCTGGTCGTGGCGGGTCATGAACTACCGGTTCCCGATGAATAGCACCGACGAGTACCCGCCATTCACGCTCGCGTCGCGGCCCGACTACCCAGCCGATCTCGAGGTCGACTATCCGGAACGGCTCACGAGGTGGGCCGTGCTGGTGAAGTGGTGGCTGTTGGGGCTCCCCCAGATAATCATCTGCTGGGCGATGGAGCCATTTTTGCAGGTGCTCTGCGTCATTAACGCTGTGTCGTTGTTGGTCACCGGGTCCATGGACCGAGGCATGTTCGACCTCCTGATGGGCATCGTGCGGTGGCGCTATCGGGTGGCGGTGTACGTCTCGCTGATGCGCGACGACTATCCGCCGTTCCGGCTGGATCTGGGTAACTGAACTAACTGGTGCTCACCACCGTGAAGAAAGGGGGTGCAGGTGCACCCGAGGGAGGTGGGTATTCCGATGACGGCCTCAGTCAAGTTCTCCGGCGTGTGTGTTGGCGCTCCCATCGTGGCGCTCTGGGTCGGGGGAGCGACCGCGTGGGCCGCTCCGTCAACGAGCGGGGAGTCATCAGACGCCACTCCGGCGCGGCAAACCACGAATAACGGTCTGGCGATCTCGGTAGGCGAAAATGCGCGGCTGCAGTTCGGCACCGCCAAGGCGACCGCATCCGGCTCCAGCCTCGCGATTGCGTTGAACGGCACCGCCACGGCCAACGGAACAGGAAATGTCGCCGTGGCGCTCTTCAACAGCACCGCCACGGCCAACGGGGACAGAAACTTCGTCCTGGGGCTCATGGGCAGCACCGCCACGGCCAACGGGAACCGAAACTTCGTCTTCGCGGGCGACGACAGCACGGCTTCCGCGACCGGAGACGACAACGACGTCCGTGCAGCCTTCGGCAGTACGAATCACGTAACCGGGAATGGCAACACCTCCTTCGCGATCCCGCAAAGTACCGCCGAGGTAAAGGGGAACAACAACCTCGCCGTATCGCTTTGCGGAGGTTCGGTGACGATTTCAGGCCAGAGTGACCAAATCAGGACGAGCGCACCCTGTCTGGGGAGATGAGACTGACCGACGCCGATGACACGCCGTAACCCGTTGTTCCCGTACGTATATCGACTCGGCATGCCGATCTTCGATCGGCTGTTCTATAACCGGTATCGGCGCCAGGCGATGAGCAATGCGCGGGGCCGACTGCTGATCGTCGGTCTCGGCCCTGGAGCCGACTTGCTGTCTCTTCCGCCGACGGTGACGTCGGTCGCTGCCGTGGAGCCGGTGGCGGCGTTCCGGCGGACGGCGTCCGCTCTTGCTGGCCGCCACGGCATTGCAGTTGACATCGTCGATGGGCTCGGCGAGTCGATTCCGTTCCCGGACAACAGTTTCGACTCGGTGCACGTCGCGCTTGTGTTGTGCTCGGTCGACGATGTGGCCGCCACCCTCGGCGAGATCCGGCGTGTGCTCGCACCCGAAGGCCGGCTCGTAGTCCTCGAGCATGTGCGCGGGGAGGGCGCGATGGGTCGGCTCCAGGACCTGATCGCAAAGCCGTGGTCGTGGTTGTCTTCGGGTTGCGAGCCGAATCGCCGAACGGTTGACGCCATTGCCGCCGCCGGATTCGACACCGGCGGACTGCGCAGTATCCGACGGACACTTGTGCCGTTCCCGTGCACGCCTCACTTGGAAGGTTTCGCGACTGTCGTCGAGTAGTGGTCCCGAGCGCACGGTTGTTCGCAGGCCTACCCGACATTTGCGCACAACATCCGTGCGTTCACAGAATGGGTTGTCCACAGCAAGGGCAATTGCCGCGCCTGGTGTGCCGCGGCGCGCCTGACGATGGATAAATGCAGTCCCGTCTCATCATCGCCACTGAGGCGCTCGCCACTGGCGACCTTACCCGGCGGGGTCTCATGCGCAGCTACAACAAGATTCATCGCAACGTCTGTGCGCCGGCGGGTCTAGAGTTGACGGCCCTTGATCGAGCGCACGCTGGCCGGCTATGGTCCGGTCGCAAGGCGATGCTCGCTGGTCATTCGGCGGCGGCGCTGCTGGGCGCCAAATGGATTCCTCCTGATGCGCCGGTTGAATTGGCGCGGGTCCGTCGGCCGGCGGCGCGAGGAATACACGTGTACAGCGGGCACATCGAAGACGACGAAGTCTGCGAGATAAATGGAATCAGCTGCACAACAGCCGCCCGCACGGCGTACGACCTGGGACGGCGATTGCCACTCGAGACCGGCGGTCGTTCGTATCGACGCTTTGCTCAATGCGACGAAAGTCAGTATTGGCCAAGTTGATTCGATGAAGAAACTCCGTGTGACGCTGGACCTGGCCGACGGCGGGGCCGAGTCTCCTCAGGAGACGCGACTTCGATTGGCTCTCGTGCAGTCAGGCATGGCGCGTCCTGTAACCCCAAATCCCTGTCACGAACAGCGATTGGAGTTTCTCGCCGCCAAGGGATGGCTGATCGCGCGGGTCAGCGCCAGGCAACTCCGGTACCAGCGAGAAGTGGTGGTGCGGCGGGTATGCAACGCGCTCGCCCACCGGGGCTGTCCGCTCTGACGCCGAGCGCACGGTCGTTTGCGGGTGTACTCGCCGTTTCTGTGCAGCAGCCGTGCGCTCGGCGTCACTCGGCCTTTACTCGACGCCGACAGCCTCGATGATGTTCAGCCGCGCGGCGCGTCGCGCGGGTGGTACCGAGCCGAGCAGGCTGAGCGCCAGCGCGCCGACAGTGAAGACCAGAGCCATCGGGCTCGGCCGGAAGTCGACGTTGAAATTCATGATGTCCGCGCTGACGAGGCTGTAGAGCCATTGGTCGGTCAGGCCGAATGCAAGCCCCAAGACACCGCCGACGACGCCGACGCCTGCCGCCTCGACCAGGACCATCTGCAGTGTGAACCGACGGCTGGATCCCATCGCCCGCAGCACACCGATTTCGCGGCGCCGTTCGAGCACCGAGAGGGTCAGCGTGTTGAGAAGTGCGACGGCGGCGACGAACACCACGATGATCCAGACGGCGTTGGCGATGAACATGCTCTGGTGCAGCGGCGCCTCGATGCCTGCCAGCGCAGTGCGGCCGTCGTAGACGTAGTTCGGCGCGGGCACCACGCGGCGAACGTCTTCCATGAGGCGCTTCGGATCCACGCCTGGGGCAGCAGCGATCTGGAGCGTTGTCGCTGCCGGGCGGTCGAACCACGTCCGCATTTGATCGAGGTTGATCCCCACGGTGCCGATGACGGTCGAGAAATAGGGCACCAGGGCCAGCACAGCCGCCTGCTGCGGACCGTGTGGCGTTTGCAGGCGTAGTTGGTCGCCGACCCGGACATTGAGGGTCTTGCCCAGATTCTGCGTGAGCACCACACCCCGACCGGCGAGCACGTCGTTGCGCGTCTGCTCGCCGAGCGCGCGGTACAGCGCGTCGGCGGTTCCCGGGGAGAACCCGTCGAGCATCACGCGTGTGCCGCCCACGTCAGCGAATGCCAACGCGCCTTCGGTGACGTGGGCCGCACCCGGCACGGCGGCGACCTTTTCCGAAAGACCCTGCGGCAGAGCGTTGGTGGGATACCTGTCGGGAGAATCGGCGCTCACCCACACGTCGACATCCGCGACGGGCGAGAAGATTCCGCGCGCAGACCGGATCATGTCGGCGTTGGTACCGGTGATCACCACGGTGGTGACAACCGCGATGAGCACGGTCATTACGGTGGCCCAGACTCGCCGCGGTGAACGCTCGATCGTCGCCGCCGCGAGTGCCCCGACCGATCCGAACACTCGGGCCGTTGCGGCGGTGGCTTTGACGATGGGCGTGGTGAGCGCGAAGCCGAGCGCGATCTCGGCGCAGAACAGAGCCGACATCGCGACAACGGCGATGGTGCCGCTTCTGGCGACGACGATCAGGGCTGACACCGCGAACACCGCGACCGCCCCAACCCCGCAGGCGAGCCGCAGCCAACGGGGCACACGGTCCGCGGCTGAAACCCCGACGGGTGCCAACGCCTCGATCGGGGACACTTTGTACACCTGCCGCGTAGCCATCGCCGCCGCTACCACGCTGGCGAGCACCGTCGCCGTCAGGGTGGCGGGTATCGCGTAGCCGGGCAGCCAGTACTCGACCCGAGCTTCGAGGCCTTGGGTGATTGCCGGAGGCAATCGACCAATCGCAATGCGGCCCAGGAGTATTCCGATGCCCGACCCAATGGCCCCGCCGATGAGGCCGAGAATCGCCGCCTCCGCGAGCATGTCGCGAACGATGGTTGCGCGTCGGCCGCCGATCGCGCGAAGCATCGAGATGACCGGCCGGCGCTGGGTGATCACCATGGTCATCGTGGTGTAGATCAGGAAGGCTCCGACCACCACGGCAACCACCGCGCCCATGAGGGCCATGTAGTTCATCATCTTGACGCCGTCACCGGCCCGAGCCGCCCGCATACTCGGTGGCGCGACGATCGCCCTGCCGTTCACGGCGCTGGTGACGGAGGCGCGAACTGTGCCGAGATCAGCGCCCGGTTTCGTGGTGATCAGTATTGAATCGAGCTGACCTTGTCGACCGGTAACGTTCTGCGCCAACGCAAGTGGGGCAAGGACATAGTGTCCGCCGTTGAGGTCCGCGAGTTGCTTGCCCTCGAGTACGTCCGTGACGGTCACCTCGCCCGAGCCCAGCTGGAACTTGTCGCCAGTCTTATGACCGACGCCGGGCCCGATCTGGACGCCGTCCGGCGAGGCGGACAGGTCTTTCAGCGGTTGGGAAACAGCGTCTTTGAGGGCGCCGCCCAGTTCTGAACTGCTCTTGTCGGCGCCGAACAGCAGAACCGGCCCCGTCGGCGTGGGCGCGGACATTCGGATCATCGGCGCCGCGGTCGCGACGCCTGGAACCGCGGCGATTTCGGCCGTGATGGTGTCGGGAAATCCCCCGTCGGTGATGCCCGACACCTCGAGGGCGGCGATGCCGGCGATCCCGTCGCCCAGCCGGTTGACGGATCCGGTGATCGAGCCGAAGATGCCGAATACCGCGACGAGATACATTGCGGAAACCGCCATTACGGCGATAGAGGCGATGGTGCGTCGGCGATGCACGGCGAGCTCGCGAAGGCTGAACAAGCGGAGCCGGCTCGCTGCGGCGGCGATCGTCGAGCCGGATTTCACCCCGGGACCACCGACATCTCGTCGGATCCGAGCCGACCGTCCTGCAGTGTGATGATTCGGTCGGTGGTTGCGGCGGCGTCGGAGTTGTGGGTCACCATCACCACAAGGCGGCCGCGGCCTTCCTCGTGGGCGACCTCGGCGAGGAGCGCCAAAATGGAAGCACCGGTTTCGGAATCGAGGTTTCCGGTCGGTTCGTCGGCGAGGATCAGCGGTGGGTTCATCATCAGCGCCCGGGCTATCGCGACCCGCTGCATTTGGCCGCCGGAGAGTTCGGCGGGTCGATGCTCGGTTCGGTTACCGAGGCCGACACGGTCGAGTAGTCGCACCGCATCGGGTTTGACTTTGCCGAGCCGGACACCGTCGAGCAGCTTCGGGACGGCGACGTTCTCCCACGCCGACAGGGTGGGCAGCAGGTTGAAGAACTGGAAGATGAAGCCGACGCGATGGTGGCGGAACTCGGACTGCTGCTCGTCGCTGAGGCGGCCGATCTCGTCGCCGTCGAAGCTGATCGACCCGGAATCGGGGGAGTCGAGCGCGCCGAGCAGATGGAGCAGGGTGCTCTTACCCGCCCCGGACGGCCCGACGACAGACACGAACTGCCCGCCGGTGAGCCGCAGGCTGATCTCGTCGAGTGCGCGCACCGATTGACCGCCGACCCTGTACTCGCGCACCACGTCGCGGAGTTCGATGGTCAGTTCGTGCTTGGGCGTATCCGAGGTGTCCAGTGGTTTGATGATGGCCTCCTGCGAGACCGCATTACCCGGCGCGCGACGGCCGCACCCCATGTGTGACCGGCTGCCGGACGCGCGTGAAGAACTTGCTCAAAGGCGCCGATTCGGGATGCATCGGGCCAGACCCCCAATCGATCCGACAGTGCGAAGTTTGCTGTCGGGGTATGAGCAGCTTACTACCGTGGTCGTCGCATGGATACGTCGCCGAGTTTGCTCGTTGGAGCTGGCGGACAGATCAAGCGGGTGGCTCCGGCACAACGCGTAGCGATCCATCATCGGCGGCGTGGTCCCGGATGCGGCTGCCCTCACCATGGACCGAGTAGGCGGAGCGGCGACACCCCGCTTGAGACTGCCTGAAAAGGCCGGCTCCATCAAAGGGGGGAACTACTCTGTCAGCATGTCGGAGGGGCAGCCGACGGGGGCAACGGTCTTCAAGCTGGCATGGTGCTGTCTGTTGGCCGGGGTAGTGGCGGCGGGCCTGATGTTCCCGCTAGCGGGGGGCTTCGGGCTGTTGTCCAACCGCGCCTCCGATGTCGTCGCCAACGGCTCGGCGCAGCTTCTCGCGGGTGATGTCCCGCAGGTGACGACGATGGTCGACGCGGCCGGGAATCCGATCGCGTGGTTGTATTCGCAGCGCCGGTTCGAGGTGCCCAGCGATCAGATCGCCAACACGATGAAGCTGGCGATCGTGTCGATCGAGGACAAGCGGTTCGCCGAGCACAACGGCGTGGATTGGCAGGGCTCGCTGACCGGTCTGTCCGGCTACCTCTCGGGCGACCGCATCACTCGCGGCGGCTCGACGATCGAGCAGCAGTACGTCAAGAACTATCAATTGCTGGTGACAGCGCAGAGCGACGCCGAGCGGCGGGCGGCCGTCGAAATCACCCCGGCGCGCAAGATGCGCGAGATCCGGATGGCGCTGACGCTCGACAAGACGTTCACCAAGGCCGAGATCCTGACCCGCTACCTGAACTTGTTGTCGTTCGGCAACAACGCCTTCGGCGTCCAGGACGCCGCCCGGACCTACTTCGGTATCAACGCCTCGCAGCTGAACTGGCAGCAGGCCGCACTGTTGGCCGGGTTGGTGCAGTCAGAGAGCTCGCTGAACCCGTACACCAACCCCGCGGGTGCCCTGGCACGTCGAAACGTGGTGCTGGACACCATGATCGAGAACCTGCCGGAGCAAGCCGGCGAGCTCCGGGCCGCCATGGCTACACCGCTCGGCATCCTGCCGCAGCCCAACGAATTGCCGAGTGGCTGCATCGCCGCAGGCGATCGCGCGTTCTTCTGTGACTATGTGCTGGACGTCCTCGCGCGGGCGGGCATCAACAAGGAGCAAGTTGCACGCAGCGG
>Ga0164301_10000421_pt1 | contig 12220 bp, 9 predicted proteins | sample Whisoiple_231_MG_FD_109711 | JGI IMG/M metagenome (GOLD analysis project Ga0164301, IMG submission 109711) | Unamended control soil microbial communities from upstate New York, USA - Whitman soil sample_231_MG | ecosystem: Environmental > Terrestrial > Soil > Agricultural land ... | reverse complement strand
AGCGTCATCACCATCCAGTTCGACCTCAACCGCAACATCGATGCCGCCGCGCTCGACGTCCAGACCGCGCTGACGATCGCCCAGCGCCGTCTGCCGATCGAAATGACGATCCCGCCGAGTTTCCGGAAAGTGAACCCGGCCGATTTCCCGGTGCTGTTCGTGGTGCTGCGCTCCGCGACCCTGCCGTTGTCGGCCGTCCACGAATACGGCGACATCACCATCGGGCAAACCTTGTCGCAGATTCCAGGTGTCGCCCAGGTCAATATCTACGGCGCGCAAAAATTCGCCATCCGCGTCCAGGCCGATCCGCAAGCCGCCGCGGCGCGCGGGTTATCGCTTGAGGACATTCGCGCCGCGGTCGCGCGCGCCAACTCCTCGACCCCGGTCGGAACGCTGAACGGACCGAAGCAGGATGTCGCCCTTCAGGCCTCCGGGCAGATGGACAAGGCGGCTGACTACCATCAGATCGTAGTGGCATGGCACAACGGTTCGCCGGTCAAGCTCGATGAAGTCGCGAAAATCTACGACAGCGTGGAAAATGACAAGATCGCGAGCTGGCTGAACGACGAACGTTCCATCGTGCTGGGCATTCAGAAGCAGCCGGATGCCAACACCGTCGCGGTGGTCGATTCCCTGCTGGCGAAATTGCCGGCACTGCGCGCTCAGATACCGCCGCCGGTGGATATCAGGGTCTTGATGGACCGGTCGATCTCGATCCGGCAGGCCGTCAGCGACGTCGAGGAAACGCTGCTGATCGCGGTCGCGCTGGTGATCCTCGTCATCTTCCTGTTCCTGCGCTCGGCGTCCGCGACGTTCATCCCCGCGCTTGCCGTTCCGATCTCGCTGTTCGGCACCTGCGCCGCGATGTACGCGCTGGATTACTCGATCAACAACATGACGCTGTTGGCGCTGACGCTGTCGGTCGGCTTCGTGGTCGACGATGCCATCGTGATGCTGGAAAACATCATCCGCCATATCGAGCATGGCATGCGGCCATACGAGGCGGCGCTGAAGGGCGCGCGGGAAATCGGCTTCACCATCATCTCCATCACCTTCTCGCTGATCGCCGTGTTCATTCCGGTGCTGCTGATGGGCGGGATCGTCGGCCGCGTGTTCCGTGAGTTCGCGGTCACGGTTTCGGTCGCGATCGTCGTTTCCGGATTCGTGTCGCTGACGCTGACGCCGATGCTGTGCGCCCGCGTGCTGAAGGCGCACGATGCGACGCGGAAGCCGAACATCGTGCTTCGTGTCTTTGAACGGGTGTTCGATTCCTGGCTTCGCGCCTATGAATGGGCACTCGACTGGGTGCTGGCGAAAAAGGCCGTCATGCTGCTGGTGACGCTGGCGACGCTTGGCGGCACCGTCTATCTCTACATGATCGTGCCGAAGGGTTTCTTTCCGCAGGAGGATACCGGTTTCCTGATCGGCGTGACGGAAGCCGCGACCGATACTTCCTTCGAGGCGATGAAGGCGCGGCAGCAGGCGCTGGTCGACGTGCTGAAATCCGATCCGGCGATCGACTACATCAACAGCACGGTCGGCTCGGGTGGCCCCAATCCTACTGCCAATTACGGCCGGCTGTTCATCGCGCTGAAACCGCAGAGCCAGCGTGCCGGCGCCGCCGCTGTGATCGGACGGTTGCGGCAGAAGGCTACCCAGATTCCCGGCATGCAGGCCTTCTTCCAGAGCATTCAGAACCTGAGCATCGGCGGGCGCATTTCCAAGAGCCAGTATCAATACGTCCTGCAGAGCGGCGACACTGAATCTCTTTATCGTGTCGCACCGGAAATGCGCGACAAGATCGCGAAGATACCGGGGCTGCTCGACGTCACCACCGACCTCTATATCAAGAACCCGCAGATGACCGTCGATATCGATCGCGAAAAGGCCGCGGTCTACGGCGTCACCGTCGACCAGGTCCGCAACCAGCTCTATAACGCCTATGGCGGGCGCCAGGTCGGCACCATCTACATGCCGTCGAACGACTATCAGATCATCCTGGAGGCCCAGCCCGAGTTCCGCGTCGACCCGTCCGATCTGTCCAAGCTCTACATGAAGACCGCGAACAACCAGACCATTCCGCTCGACGCGGTCGCGAAACTTGTACCCACGGTCGGCCCGCTACAGATCAATCATCAGGGGCAGCAGCCCGCGGTGACGATCTCCTTCAATCTCGCGCCGAATTATTCGCTCGGTTATGCGGTGGACCAGATCACTGCGATCGAGCAAACCTCGAATCTGCCGGCCACCATCGCTACCGGCTTCTCCGGCACGGCGCAGGTGTTCCAGGATTCCTTGCGCGGGCAGGGCGTGCTGATCCTGGCCGCGGTATTTGCCGCGTTCGTGATCCTCGGCATTCTCTACGAGAGTTTCATTCATCCGATCACCATCATTTCCGGCCTGCCTTCGGCGGGCATCGGCGCGATCCTGACGCTGATGCTGTTCAACATGGAGCTGTCGGTGATCGCGATGATCGGCATCGTGATGCTGGTCGGCATCGTCAAGAAGAATGCCATCATGATGGTGGATTTTGCGCTGGAGCGCCGCCGGCTCGGCTTGAGCGCCGAGCACGCGATTCGCGAGGCCGCACTGCTGCGCTTCCGTCCCATCATGATGACGACCTTCGCCGCGATTTTCGGCACGCTGCCAATTGCGATCGGCGCCGGCGCCGGCGCGGAGCTGCGTCAGCCGCTTGGCGTCGCCGTGGTCGGCGGCCTCTGCGTGTCGCAGCTGCTGACGCTGTTCATCACGCCGGTGATCTATATCTATCTTGACCGGATCGATCGCCGCCTGAGGCGCCGTCTCGAACCGCAAGCGGCCGAGGCCGAGGACGCCGAACGACCGCAAGTCGTCGCGGCTGAGTGATGACGGCGGCAAGGGCGATGCGGTTCGCTGCGGGTCGTGTCGCCATCGTGACCGCCATCGCCCTGCTCGCGGCGGCGGATGATCGCATCGTCGCGGCCGAGCCCATCGAAATCTTCGACGCGCATCTGCATTACAATTGGGAGCCGCAGCCCTACTACCGGCTCGATGAGGTGCTGGCGCTGCTCAGGAAGCATCGCGTGACCGGCATTCTCGCCACCAGCCGTCCCAACACCAGCACCCATGCGCTTGTCGATGCGAAGCCGGATGGCCTCCAGGTCGTGCCGTTTATCCGGCCATACCGTGTCCGCGCCGATATCGGTAGCTGGTTCAGCGATCCCGTCATCTTTGATCTGGTGCAGGACGAATTCAAACGCGGCTACTATCGCGGCATCGGCGAATTTCATCTGTCGGGAAAGTCGGCGGAAAACGAGTGGGTGAAAAAGACCGTCGACTTCGCGGTCGCCAACAATCTCTATCTGCATGCCCATGCGGATGAGGAGGCGGTCGAAATCCTGATGCGGCATAATCCCCGCGCCCGGATCATCTGGGCGCATACCGGATTCGGCCTCCCCACCGAACGTGTTTCGGCGATGCTGACCAAATATCCTGCCCTTTGGGGAGAACTGTCCTACCGCGGCGGGATCACTGACGGCACAGGGAAGCTTACGCCCGAATGGCGGGCGCTGTTCGAGCGCTACCCTGACAGGTTCCTGCTCGGTTCGGACACCTGGGTCCCCGAACGCTGGGCGGCCTATGGCGATATCATGGCCGGTTACCGCGCGTGGCTCGAGCAATTGCCGCCGAAAGTTGCCGCACAAATCGCTCACGGCAACGCGCGGGCGTTATTTGCGGATAGGCGTTAGGCGGCGAGGGTTCACGCAGCCGCTCCTATAGGGCGAGCGCGTTTGATCCGCTGGCGCCCGCGCGGGGAGTGCATCGCCTCCCACAAGTCGCTGCGGCCGCCATTCCATTCGAGGATGAGCCGCCATGCTTGTTGACGCGGATCGAATAAAAATCGGCCAGCTTGCCGAAGGAGCCTACAATGTCAGATCGAAAAGCTGGTGCCACAGCCGCAAGACGCGGTGGCATTGGGGTTGACCACGCGGAACGAGGCGCCGATCAGGTCGTCGACGAAATCAACCTCGGAGCCCGCCAGAAACGGCACCGAGGCGGGATCGACCAGCACCACCGCATTGTCGCGCTCGATCACCAGGTCATCCTCGGCCTGCGCGCGCTCGATGTCGAACTTGTACTGAAAGCCGGAGCAGCCACCGCCCTCGACGCTGATGCGCAGCATCGCGCCCTCGCCCTCGGTCTGGAGGATCTCCCCGATACGGCGGGCCGCCCGCTCGCTGATGACCACGCTCGCTGCTGTCATGACCTGGCTCCGGTAGCCGATATATACCCAAATCATTTGGTATCCGGCGCTCAGGCATAGTTAAGTGCGCTGGAGGCCGGAATCAATTGGATAGGGATTAATACACCGTGTCGGTCGGAATGGCTGCTCCTCGCTCCGTCTATGCCTGTGACCCCGACCGCAGCCGCGGCCGGCTGTTTGCCGAGCCGCCGAGCAAGACCCGCAGCCCGTTCCGGCGCGACTGCGACCGGGTGATTCATTCCACCGCCTTCCGCCGCCTGAAGCACAAAACCCAGGTCTTCGTGTTCCATGAAGGCGATCATTACCGCACCCGGCTGACGCACTCGCTGGAAGTGGCGCAGATCGCCCGGGCGCTGGCCCGCCAGCTCGGTCTTGACGAGGATCTCACGGAAACGCTGGCGCTGGCCCACGACCTCGGCCATCCGCCGTTCGGCCACGCCGGCGAGCGGGCGCTGGATGCGTGCCTCAAAAGGCATGGCGGTTTCGACCATAACGCGCAGAGCTTGCGCGTCGTCACGGCGCTGGAACATCGCTATCCGGAATTCGACGGGCTCAATCTGACCTGGGAATCGCTGGAGGGCATCGTCAAGCACAACGGGCCGCTGACCGAGCGCAGCGGCGCCGCGGTCGGGCGCTATCGCGAGCACGGCATTCCCGTAGGCGTATCGGACTACAACCGGATCTATGATCTGGAACTATGGAGCTTTGCCTCGCTTGAGGCCCAGGTCGCCGCGATCGCCGACGACATCGCCTATGACGCCCACGACATCGACGATGGCCTGCGGGCCGGCCTGTTTGCGGTTGATGATCTCAAGGCGATGCCGTGCACCGCGGAGATGATCGCCGGCAGCGCTAGGCACTATCCCGACCTCGACGACAACAGGCGCGGCGCGGAACTGGTGCGCGAGCTGATTTCCTATCTGATCGGGGCGGTCATTTCAGAGGCGCGCAAGCGTCTCGACGCCGCCCGGCCGAAATCGGTCGACGATGTCCGCAGCCATGGCGGGGCGCTGATCGCGTTCCCGCCCGAGGTGGCGCAAGCCGAGGCCGGGATCAAATCGTTCCTGACGCAACGGATGTACCGCCATCCGCGGGTGATGGCGGTCATGAACGATGCCGAACAGATCCTGTCCGACCTGTTCGTCCGTTATCAGGAGATGCCGGAGGTCCTGCCCCCAGAATGGCGGCGGCCGGACGGCGAGGACACCGAGACCGAGCGTGCACGACGGATCGGTAATTTCATCGCCGGGATGACGGACCGCTTCGCCATCACCGAACATCAGAGGCTTTTTGACTCGACCCCTGATTTGCGTTACGCGGCGGCCTGACTCGCCGCGATATCAGGCGCAATCTCCGGTCCCCGTCACGCCATGGCCGATCAAACCTCACCGCCGCATCTTTTCGCCAATGTGCTTGCGCGTGTGCAGGCGGTTTGCGGCGCGCTCGCGACCGAAGGCGGATGGTCCGCGGGCATTGACCTGTCGCGCGTCGTGGTCGAGCCGCCGCGCGATCCGGCGCACGGCGATATGGCGACCAACGCCGCCATGGTGCTGGCCAAGGAGGCCAGGAAAAAACCCCGCGATCTCGCCGAGCAGATCGCCGCCAGGCTGCGCGCGGACGAATTGATCGCCGCCGTCGATGTTGCCGGTCCCGGCTTCATCAATCTTGCCTTGAAGGCTTCGGCCTGGTCGGACGCGCTACGCACCGTGTTGCGCGAGGGCTCGTCCTATGGGCGAAGCGCGATGGGCGCGGGCGAGAAGGTCAATGTCGAATACGTCTCCGCCAATCCGACCGGGCCGATGCATGTCGGACATGGCCGTGGCGCGGTGTTCGGCGATGCGCTGGCAAACCTTTTGATCTTCGCGGGCTATGACGTTGTCAGGGAATATTACGTCAACGACGCCGGCGCACAGGTCGATGTGCTCGCACGCTCCGCCTACCTTCGATATCGGGAGGCGCTCGGCGAGAACATCGGCGAAATTCCGGAAGGGCTTTATCCCGGCGACTATCTGAAGCCGGTGGGGCAAGCGCTGGCCGCCGCCTATGGTGACAAGCTCCTGAAGATGCCGGAAGCCGAGTGGCTCCCCATCGTCCGCGCCAAGGCCATCGCGATGATGATGGACGAGATCAGGGGCGATCTCGCCGCGCTCAATATCAGGCATGACGTTTTCTTCTCGGAACGCTCGCTGATCGAGGGCGGTACAGATCAGGTCGCAGCCACCATCGCGTTTCTGCGCGGCAAGGGCGACGTCTACGAGGGCCGCCTGCCGCCCCCGAAGGGTGCGCCGATCGAAGACTATGAGGATCGCGAGCAGACGCTGTTTCGCGCCACCGCCTATGGCGACGACGTCGACCGTCCGCTGAAGAAATCCGACGGCGGCTACACTTATTTCGCCTCCGACATCGCCTACCACAAGAACAAGTTCGACCGCGGCTTTCACAACCTCGTCGACGTCTGGGGCGCCGATCACGGCGGCTACATCAAGCGCGTGGAAGCGGCCATCAAGGCCGTCACCTCGGGCAAGGCCACCCTCGACGTGAAGGTCGTGCAACTCGTCAGGCTGTTGCGTGGCGGCGAGCCGGTGAAGATGTCGAAACGCGCCGGCGATTTCGTCACGCTGCGCGAAGTGGTCGACGAGGTCGGCAAGGATGCCGTCCGCTTCATGATGCTCTACCGCAAGAATGATGCGGTGCTCGATTTTGACCTCGCCAAGGTGATCGAGCAGTCCCGCGAGAACCCGGTGTTCTACGTGCAATACGGCCACGCCCGCGGCCACTCCGTGTTCCGTAATGCGCGGGAGGTAGTTCCCGACCTGCCGGAGGAGGCCGGCGCGCGGGCGGCATTCCTGGCGGGGGCAGCAGTAGAGCGGCTGACGGATCCTGCGGAACTCGAGCTGCTGCGGCGGCTGGCGCTCTACCCCCGGGCGATCGAGGCGGCGGCGGCGGCACGTGAGCCGCACCGAATCGCTTTTTATCTGTATGATCTTGCCAGCGAATTTCACGGGCTTTGGACCAGGGGGCGCGATTTGCCCTATTTACGCTTCATTATCAATAATGATGCAGGAATGACCAAGGCGCGGCTGGCTTTGGTCCAGGGCGTCGTCTCGGTTCTGGCATCGGGCTTGGCCGTTCTCGGCGTGCATGCTCCAGACGAGATGCGGTAGTTAGGGCGGACGCTGCTCACCTCGGGAACTGTGGGGGCATCTGGCGGGGGCCAGTTCGTTTAAGAGAGTGGGTTGGCGGCTTTCCCGAAGGGGACGCATCATCACGATGGCTGATCGATATCAGGACCGACGTTTACCCGCCGATGATCACTACGATCGCGACGACGACCAGTACGCGTCCGCCAAGGGCGAGAGCGATCCGCTGGCCGAACTGGCGCGGCTGATCGGTCAGACCGATCCTTTCGGCACCATGGGTCGGGCCAATCACAAGGTTCAACCGCCCACCAGCGCCCGCGCTCAACACCAACAGCCGGTGGCGCCGGATGACGAGGCTCCCCCCGCGGGTCCGCCGGCGTGGACGCAGCGCGCCAGGCAGGAAGCCCCGCAGCAGGATTACCCGCAAGATTACCCGAGCGCCGTGCATCCCGTGCGCCGCTATGCGGCGCCGCGCGCCGCGCCGGAGCCGGATTACGACCAGGCGCCGCCGTTTGCCGATGCCGATCGAGAGCCCGATCCATCGCGCTATGACGATGCGCTCTACGGCGAGCGCGATTCCGCCACACAGGAAGAGCAATACAATCAGGCCTATTCGGACGATCCGTACGGCTATCAGGACGGCTATGACGAGGAAGCCGAAGAGCCGGTGCAGAAGCGCCGCGGCGGCATGGTCAGCGTTGTCGTCATCCTCGCTCTGGCGGTGGTCGGGACGGGCGCGGCCTTTGCCTATCGCACCTATGTCGCAGCACCCCGCGGCGGGGAGCCGCCGATCATCCGGGCGGACGCGGGTCCGACCAAAATCGTGCCAACGCCATCCGATGGGGCCCCCAAAACTCCGGACCGCATGGCCGCGGGCGATGCTGCGGAGAAGATCGTTCCGCGTGAAGAAGCCCCTGTCGACGTCAACGCCAAGTCCGGCCCGCGCGTGGTGTTTCCGCCGCTCAATCAAAATAGCAGCCCACCGTCGGTAGCGAGCGTGGCACCCGGCGGCTCGCAGCTAGCCTCTGCGGGCAATGGCACGCTGCCGAACAACGAGCCGCGGAAGATCAAGACCCTTTCGGTCCGGGGCGAGCAATCGGATGGCGCCGCGGCGCCGGTGACGCCGGCGCCGCCGCCGACCGCAAAGCCCGCGGCCGCGGCGAAAACATCGCCGGCTGCTCCCCGCAATCAGCCTTCTGCAGCCAACGCCAACGCCTCCGGCAATGCGCCGCTGTCGCTGGTGCCGCAGCAAGGCAATGAAGCCCCGCCCGTAGCGGAGCCGCGAACCCGGGTGGCAGCCACCAATCCGGTGCAGGCGGCACCGGGCGCCAGCGGGAGCAGCGGCGGATACCTGGTCCAGGTCTCCTCGCAGCGAAACGAGGCCGACGCCCAGGCCTCCTATCGGGCGCTGCAGAGCAAATTCCCGGCGGTACTGGGATCGCGCAGCCCCCTGATCAAGCGCGCCGACCTCGGCGACAAGGGCGTCTACTACCGTGCCATGGTGGGGCCGTTCAGCTCGTCCGACGAAGCTTCACAGTTCTGCGGCAGCCTCAAGACGGCTGGCGGACAGTGCGTCGTCCAAAGGAACTAACCGCCGTTTCCTTGACCCCCTGGTCGTCAGCGGGCTAATCGGCCCGGATGAACAGGCGCGCATTCATTACAGGGGTATCGGGCCCGGAGCTGACCGCCGCGGAACGCGAATTCATCCGGGCCGAGCGGCCCTGGGGATTTATTCTGTTCAAACGGAACATTGAAACGCCGACCCAAGTAATTAGTCTTGTTCAGGAACTGCGCGAGGCGATCGGCGACCCCGCGGCCCCCATGCTGGTCGACCAGGAGGGCGGCCGGGTGCAGCGGCTCGGTCCTCCTCATTGGCCGGTCTATCCGGCGGGAGCGGTCTTTGGCGTGCTTTACGATGTCGATCCCGCCCTCGGCCTGGCCGCTGCCCGCTTGAGCGCCCGGCTGATCGCGGCGGACCTTTGGGAGCTCGGAATTACCGTCGATTGCCTGCCGCTGGCGGATGTGCCGGTCCCGGGCGCTGACGCCGTAATCGGCAATCGGGCCTATGGAACCAGGGCCGACAAGGTCGCCGCGATCGGGCGCGCCGTGACGGAGGGGTTGGAGCAGGGAGGCATATTGCCGGTCCTCAAGCACATTCCCGGGCATGGGCGCGCCACTGCGGACACCCATTTCAGGCTTCCGGTGGTCGATACCCCGAAAGCGGAGCTGGAACGGACCGATTTTGCCGCCTTTCGACCGCTGGCGGACCTGCCGATGGCGATGACAGCACATGTTGTGTTTAGCTCATTGGACCCTGCCCATCCGGCAACGACTTCTGCGACAATCGTCAAGCAAGTGATTCGCGGCGTGATCGGGTTCCAGGGTTTGTTGATGAGTGATGACGTGTCCATGAATGCGTTGGCGGGATCGGTCGCCGAGCGGACCCGAGCTATTTTTGCCGCCGGCTGCGACGTGGTCCTGCACTGCAACGGCAAGCTTGAGGAAATGCGCGAGGTCGCAGCCGAGACCCCGGAATTGTCAGGCGAGGCGCTGGAACGCGCCGGACAGGCGCTGGGTGCGCGCAAGGCTCCGCGGGCTTTCGACCGGGCCGCTGCACGCAGGGAACTGGACGCATTGATTGAACGAGCAGGAACGGCGGGCGCATGACCGCGGAAATTCTATCGTTTGAAACCGGACGGCCGGCTGAACTTTCGGACAGCGAGCCGTCGCTGGTTGTCGACGTCGAGGGCTATGAGGGCCCGCTCGACCTGCTGCTGGCGCTGGCGCGGCAGCAGAAGGTCGATCTCGCCAAGATTTCGATCCTGGCGCTGGCCGACCAGTATCTGGTGTTCATCGAGGCGGCGCGAAAAATTCGCCTCGAGCTGGCCGCGGATTATCTGGTGATGGCGGCGTGGCTGGCGTTCCTGAAATCGCGGCTGCTGCTCCCCGAACCCGCCAGCGCGGATGGACCGAGCGCCGAGGAGATGGCGACCGCGCTGGCCAATCGGCTGCGGCGGCTGGAGGCCATTCGCGAAGCATCGAACCGGCTGATGAACCGTCCGCAATTGCAGCGCGATATCTTTCCGCGCGGCAATCCGGAAGCTATCGCCGAGATCAAGCACCCCAGGTTCACCGCGACCCTGTTCGACCTGCTGACGGCCTATGCCACGCAACGCCAGCAGCGGGTGCTGGCGTCGGTGCATCTGGCGAAACGCACGGTGTGGTCGCTGACAGAAGCGCGAGCCTCGCTGGAGCGCCTCATCGGAATGGCCGAGGACTGGAGCCGCCTCGACGAATATCTGATGCACTACGTCATCGATCCCTCGCAAAAGGCCACCGTTTTCGCATCGAGCTTCGCCGCCGCGCTGGAATTGGTCAGGGAAGGCGAGGTCGAGCTGCACCAGAAAGAGGCGTTCGCGCCCTTGTATTTTCGAAAGCGTCCGCCGCAACCAGCACCCGACCCGATGACCGCGCCGGATCTGCAGGCCGAGTAAGTGGAAAAAGGAGACCGCGCCATGGCAAGCCTGGCGGAAAAACGCAAAGCCGACGACGCCGAGGAGCGTGAGGCGGATTCACAAGCGCGGCCTGGGGAGCTGCGGCTTCTGGAAGCGCTGTTGTTCGCCTCCAGCGAACCGCTCGATCAGGCGACGCTTGCGAAGCGGATGCCGGACGGCGTCGACATCAAGCTGGCGCTCGCGCAGCTGCAGGCCGATTACGCCTCGCGCGGCGTCAACCTGGTTCGCATCGCCAATAAATGGACCTTCCGCACCGCGGGCGATCTTTCCTGGCTGATGACGCGGGAAAGCACCGAGACCCGGCGGTTGTCGCGCGCGGCGATCGAGATGCTGGCGATCATCGCCTATCATCAGCCGGTGACGCGCGCGGAGATCGAGGAGATCCGTGGAGTCATCACTTCCAAGGGAACGCTGGATGTGCTGCTCGAAACCGGCTGGATACGTCCGCGCGGCCGCCGCAAGACGCCGGGCCGGCCGCTGACCTTCGGCACTACGGAAGCTTTCCTGTCGCAGTTCAGCCTGGAGGCGCTGAGCGACCTTCCGGGGCTGGAGGAACTGAAGGGGACGGGCCTGCTGGATTCGCGGCTGCCGTCCGGCTTCAGCGTTCCGACGCCGTCCGATGATCCGGCCCTGCGCGATGACGAGGATCCGCTTGAGATCGGCGATCTGGAACTCGCGCTGGCGCCTGCCGCGGAGCCGGAAAGCGGGGAGGAAAATTAAATTCGCCGTTAGCTTCGATGGTCTGGCGGTGCCGGGTTAACGCTGGCGCCAGGGCGTCGACTTAACAGCGATTTGACGCGGCCTAAGTCCTTGTTTTTGACACCTGTCGAGCCTAGTTTCCGATAAAGATCAGGCCGGGTCGCCGGCCTATGCGTGTTTGGAGGGTTGCAGGATGGGTTCGCTTAGCATTTGGCACTGGATCGTCGTGATCGCAGTCGTCCTGCTGTTGTTCGGGCGCGGCAAGATCTCCGATCTGATGGGCGATGTCGCGCAGGGCATCAAGGCCTTCAAGAAGGGCATGCAGGACGACGACAAGACTGCGGAGAAGTCCGAGCCCGTGAAGACGATCGACCATAATACAACGCCGCCCACGGCGGCCCGATCGGATGTCGGCAGCAAGGTTGTCTGAGCATCTTGCGGCAAAGCGGTCGCGGCATGTTGATGGTGCCACGGACGCGCGGCAAGACCGGTTGAGCAAGACCGGCTGAGGGAGACGCGGGCGGCCCAAATCTTGTTCAGCAAGTATTGGGGTGAAATCGCCTCGCGTGAGCGGAATTTTTCATGTTCGACATCGGGTGGAGTGAACTGGTCGTCATCGCGGT
>Ga0164301_10000418_pt1 | contig 12249 bp, 8 predicted proteins | sample Whisoiple_231_MG_FD_109711 | JGI IMG/M metagenome (GOLD analysis project Ga0164301, IMG submission 109711) | Unamended control soil microbial communities from upstate New York, USA - Whitman soil sample_231_MG | ecosystem: Environmental > Terrestrial > Soil > Agricultural land ... | reverse complement strand
CGCGCTCCGCGCCGCGGGCGACGACGACGGCCTTTCGCAGGGGCTGGCGGTTCTTCACCTCGCCGTGGGACCGCGCGGCGCGCCCCAGCTCGATCGCACGAAGCGCCGCCTCGACGTCCGCCTCGAGCTCGCGATCGACGTGGGCGGCGTCCGGCTCGGGGAAGTCGGTCAGGTGGACCGAGTCGGGCAGCTCGCCGAAGGCCTCCCCCTCACCGCCCACGAGGTTCGCGTAGATCTCGTCCGCAAGGAAGGGGACGAACGGCGCCAGCAGCGCCGACACCGTCAGCAGGCAGTGGCGGAGGGTCGCGAACGCGGCGCGGTCGCCCTCCCAGAAGCGGCGCCGGGACAGCCGCACGTACCAATTGGAGAGCTCGTCGACGTACTCGCCGATCGTCCGTCCCGCCGTCGTGCAGTCGAAGGCGTCCATGCTCTGGATCACCTCGCCGACAACTCCCTGCAGGCGCGAGAGCGCCCAGCGGTCGAGCTCCGTGCCCTCGCCGGGCGTGACCTCGCCCATCTCCAATGTGTCCAGCCCCTCGGCGTTCGCGTACAGGACCCAGAACGAGTATGTGTTCCAGAGGGTCGTGAAGAAGCGGTGGACCGTCTCGCCGAGGGTCTCGGTCGAGAAGCGGTAGCCGGCCCAGGGCTGCTGCGCGGTGAAGTAGTACCAGCGGAAGGCGTCGGCCCCGTAACGGTCGATCACCTCCCACGGGTCGACCACGTTGCCCCTGCTCTTCGACATCTTCTGGCCCGCGGGGTCGAGGATGAGGCCGAAGCAGACGCAGTTGCGGTAGCTGGTGGAGTCGAAGAGGAGCGTCGAGATCGCTAGCAGCGAGTAGAACCAGCCGCGGGTCTGGTCGATGCCCTCGCTGATGAAGTCGGCCGGGAAGCGCTCGGCGAAGCTCTCCTTGCCCTCAAAGGGGTAATGCCACTGGGCGAACGGCATCGAGCCCGAGTCGTACCAGGCGTCGATCGTCTCGACGACGCGGCGCATCTCTCCACCGCACGCCTCGCAGTTCAGCGTGACGTCGTCGATGTAGGGGCGGTGGAGATCGTCGGGGACGGTGCCGCCCCGGTCTCGGAGGTCCTGGATCGATCCCGCGCAGAAGCGCTCTCCGCACTCGGCCGACGTGCACTCCCAGATCGGCAGCGGCGTCCCCCAGTAGCGCTCGCGGGAGAGTGCCCAGTCCTGGTTTCCCTCGAGCCACTTGCCGAACCGCCCGTGCTTGATGTGCTCCGGATGCCAGCCGATCGTCTCGTTCTCGGCCAGCATGCGGTCGCGGACATCGGTCGTGCGGATGTACCAGCTGGACTTCGCGTAGTAGATGAGCGGCGTGCCGCACCGCCAGCAGTGCGGGTAGGCGTGCTCATAGAGCTCGGAGCGGAGCAGACGCCCCTCCTTCTTCAGCGCCTCGATGATGTCTGGGTCGGCCTCCTTGACCTTGCGGCCTGCGAAGGCCGTGATCCGGTCGTCGAAGGTCCCGTCCGGGCGCACCGGGTTCTGAAGCGTGATCCCGTACTGCTCGCCGAGCCGGAAGTCGTCCTCGCCGAAGGCGATCGCGGTGTGCACGAGGCCGGTGCCGTCGTCCGTGGAGACGAAGTCGGCCTCGAGGACCGTGTGGCCGCGCGGCCCGTAGTCGGTGATGTAGTCGAAGGGCGGCTCGTAGGCAGCCCCGGCGAGCGCGCTGCCCGGGAAGGTGGCGAGAACCTCGGCGCCCTCGCCGAAGACGCGCTCGACGAGCGCCTTCGCCACGACGAAGACCTCGTCGGCGCCCTGCGGGCGCACGCGCGCGTACTCGATGTCCGGCCCAACCGCGACCGCGGCGTTCGAGATCAGGGTCCACGGGGTGGTCGTCCACACGACCAGCTGGTCCCCCGCCGCCAGAGGCGGCTTCGGGTCGCGGACCGGCAGCTTCACGTAAACGGAGGGGTCCTCGACGTCCTGATAGCCCTGCGCCACCTCGTGGGAGGAGAGCGCGGTGCCGCAGCGCGGGCAGTACGGGACCACCTTGTGTCCCTGGTAGAGGCGGCCGTCGTCCCAGATCTTTCGCAGCGACCACCAGACGGACTCGATGTAGGAGTCGCGGAGCGTGACGTAGGCGTCGTCCAGGTCGATCCAGAAGCCGATGCGCTCCGTGAGGCGCGCCCAGTCGTCGACGTAGCGGAACACGGACTCCCGGCACTTCTGGTTGAACTCGGCGATCCCGTACTCCTCGATCTCGTCCTTTTCCTTGATGCCGAGCTCCCGCTCGACCTCCAGCTCGACCGGAAGCCCGTGGCAGTCCCAGCCGGCCTTGCGCGGCACGCGGTAGCCGCGCATCGTGCGGTACCGCGGGTAGATGTCCTTGAAGACGCGCGAGAGGACGTGGTGCGAGCCCGGCCTCCCGTTCGCGGTCGGCGGGCCCTCGTAGAAGCTCCAGACGTCGGCGCCCTCGCGCTGGGCGACCGATCGGTGGAAGACGTCGAGGTCGCGCCAGCGCTCGAGGATCCGGTCCTCGAGCTGCGGGAACGATTGCCTGGTGTCCACGGGCCGGTAGGGCATCGACGTCTGATTCTGCCAACCACGCCGCCGGGGACGATCCCGGCGGCGCCCCGGCGGAGCCTGCTACGGGGCGGTCAGCCTCCGACCGCCACCCCGAAGGGCTCCGCACGAACATCCGGCCCTGCGAGTTGAAGTCGATGCCGAAGTTCTCGTCGAGGGGCGGCCCGACGGGCCGTCTCCCGGCACTGTGGGCGTCATCACGTACCGCCCTAGCATGAGGGTGTGAAGCTCGGAGCGGCATGCGCGGTGGCGTTGGTGGCGGCGGGCCTCGCGGCATGCGGGTCCAAGGGCTCGACGAGCGTTTCCAGCGCCTGTCTCGAACCGGTCGGTGCCTGGCTTTCGGCGCTGAAGAGCGCGCCCGGCGCCGTGCGCCTCGGGGGCGACACGCAGATCAGCTCCTGCTTCACTGGCGCCGAGCCACCGGACGTCGCGCAGACGGCGGTCAAGGCCGCGACCGTGCTCAACGCACACGCGAGACGCGACCCGGGCGGGCAGGCGACCGTCGGCCTCGGCTACCTCGACGGCGCGCTTCACGCGGGCACGGCCCACGTGCCGAGCGAGGCGGACCTCCTGCGCCGGGTCGACACGGCCGCGCGCTACAACCCGCACGGAGGCTCGCTGGGCGCGGCCTTCGAGCGGGCTTTCGGGAAGGGATACGCTGCCGGAGAGGCGACCGGATAGACCAAAGAGAGGAACCATGGCGGCGACGGACACCGAACAGCGCGAGCAGCTCTGGGGGGGAGAAACCATGAAGGCGGTCGAGAACTTCCCCGTCTCCGGGCAGCCGATCCCGGCGCCGGTCGTGCACTGGCTCGGTCGGATCAAGGCGGCAGCGGCACGGGTCAACGCCGAGCTGGGCCTCCTCGATCCCGACATCGCGGAGCGCATCGGCGCCGCCGGCGACGCAATCGCAAAGGGGGAATACGACGACCAGTTCCCCGTCGATGTATTCCAGACCGGCTCTGGGACCTCGTCGAACATGAACGCGAACGAGGTGATGGCGAACCTCGCCGGCGACGACGCCCACCCGAACGACCACGTGAACATGGGCCAGTCGTCGAATGACGTCTTCCCGTCGGCGGTGCACCTCGCGGCGCTGGAGCAGGTCAGCCACGATCTGCTGCCGGCGATGGACGAGCTCGCGTCGGCGCTCGAGCGCAAGTCCGAGGAGTTCGCCGACGTCGTCAAGGCCGGGCGCACTCACCTGATGGATGCGGTTCCGGTGACGCTCGGGCAGGAGTTCGGCGGCTACGCGGCGCAGATCCGCCTCGGGGCCGACCGCCTGCGCGGCACGCTGCCCCGGGTGGGCCAGATCCCGCTCGGCGGCACGGCCACCGGCACCGGACTCAACACCCACTCGGAGTTTGCGCAGCGGGTCCGGACCAAGCTGACGGAGGCGACCGGCCTCGAGATCTCGGAGCCGGCCGACCCCTTCGAGGCGCAGGGCAACCGGGATGCTCTGGTAGAGCTCTCCGGAATGCTCAAGGTCGTCGCCGTCTCGCTCAACAAGATCGCGAACGACCTCGCGCTCATGGGCTCCGGGCCGCGCGCCGGGCTGGCCGAGATCAAGCTGCCGGCGCTACAGAAGGGCTCGTCGATCATGCCGGGCAAGGTCAACCCGGTGATCCCGGAGGTGACGATCCAGGCCGCGGATCAGGTGGTCGGCAACGACGCCGCCATCACGATGGCGGGCTCCCAAGGCCAGTTCGAGCTGAACGTCCGGGTGCCGCTGATCGCCCGCAACCTGCTCGACTCGATCAAGCTGCTCGCCGCCGCGTCGCGGCTCCTGGACAAGAAGTGCGTGAAGGGCATCGAGGCCGACGAGGAGGTCACGAGCCGCCACGCCGAGGCCACGCTGGCGACGGCCACCGCCCTCAATCCGCACATCGGCTACGACCGCGGCGCGGAGATCGTCAAGGAGGCCCACGAGTCCGGGCGGCCGATCCGGGAGGTCGCCCGCGAGATGGGCGTCGACGAGAAGATCCTGGACGAGGCCCTCGACCACCGCAAGATGGCACGACCGCACGACTAGCCGACGGTCATCGATTGGACAAACGTTCGGCGACCCCATGAGGGGGGGCGGTCCAGGGCTTCACGCTCTGACCAGCGGGCGCGGTTCGCAACCCGCGTCCGGCGTAACGCTCGGGCCCACCGATCGACTAATCAGCAGTTGCCATTACTGACTGAGAACTTGATTGGAAGGACCACATGACGACCGAGAACGGCACCACGACCAGGACGGAGAAGGCGACGTTCGGCGCCGGCTGCTTCTGGCAGGTCGAGGCCGCGTGCCGCGAGATCGACGGCGTGATCGACACGGCCGTGGGCTACGAGGGCGGCCACGTCGACAACCCCACTTACGAGCAGGTCTGCTCCGGCGACACCGGCCACGTCGAGGTCTGCCAGGTCACGTTCGACCCCGCCAAGGTGAACTACGAGGACCTGGTCCAGAAGTACTTCGAGATCCACGACCCCACGCAGCTCAACCGCCAGGGCCTGGACTTCGGCTGGCAGTACCGGTCGGTGATCTTCGCCGGCTCAGACGAGCAGGCCGAGATCGCCCGCAAGGTCATCGAGGGTGCGCAGGATCGCTTCCGCGATCCGATCGTGACCGAGATCGAGCCCGCCGCCCCGTTCTGGCGCGCGGAGGAGTACCACCAGTGCTACCTCGAGAAGCGCGGCTCCCGAGGTCTCCTGGGAATGCTGCTCGGGCGCTAACGGCACCGACCTCTCGGCCTGGTGTACATGGGCGTCCGTTCCGCTCGACGCCGAACGGGAGACTACGCTCGGGCCGTCGCACGGTCAAGGACGCCTCAATGAATTACTGGCTCGCGTTTGGTCCCTTGCGGCGAGAGCCGATTCCACAACCTCCCGCACCTCGATCGGTTATACAACCGGTGAGGGATCACAGCAACCTTCGAAGGGGAACGGATCAAACGACTTCCAGCACTGCTGCTTGGAGCCGGCGTGGCTCTGATGGTCGGCGCCCCGCTTGCATTCGCCGACCACGGCACGATCCACGACAAGGTCGGGGACGTGAAGTTCAACCCGCCCGGCAAGAAGGCCGACTACGACATCACCCGCGCCTCGTGGAGCGTCAAGCGCGGGCGATTCATCCACACGGTCTCCGTTCGGGGACGTGTCGGTGACCCGCGGACCGGGTTCGGCCCCCTTCCGCAACTACAGATCGACGTCCCAAATCACGGGGCTGCGAAGGGCCGATGCGAGTACACCGTCCGGGTGCCGGCCGGCGGCCGCGGCGCCCTGAGCGCCTCGGGCTGCCCCTCGCGAGCGGCGAAGCAGGAGCGCGGCGACGGCGTCTCCGTCAAGAAGGTGAGCCGCCACACGGTCAGGTACAAGATCCGCGAGGACGTGATCGGGAATCCGACTGCGTACCAATGGCGCTTCGACCTACCCGCGAGGGCGTGCCGCCGGTGCGTCTACGACCGGATCCCCAACAACCACGACAAGTGGCACATCCTCCACCACGGACCCCCGCCGATCAGCCCGATTCAGCACGTGGTGATCATCTACCAGGAGAATCACAGCTTCGACAACGTGTTCGGGCGCTATTGCGTGGAGTCGGGCACCTGCGACGGAACGACCGAGGCCACGCTCCCGGACGGCTCGACGATGCCGCTCAGAACCTCGCCGGACGTGGTGCCTGACGCCGGACACCGGACGCAGGCTCAGGTGAAGGCGATCAACGGCGGCAGGATGGACGGCTGGCCCAGGATCGGCAGTTGTAGCGCGCAGCACAACTACCAGTGCATGACGCAGTACGCCCCGAGCCAGATCCCGAACCTCACCCGGCTCGCGAGCTCGTTCGCCATCTCGGACCACACCTTCCAGACCTTCAGCGTCCCGAGCTTCGGCGCCCACATCGAGCTCGTCTCCGCGAGCCTCGACGGGTTCACGGGGGACCCGCCCGCTCGAAAGCCCGACCAGCCCCGGGGCACGGGTTGGGGATGCGACTCGCACCTGGACGCTCCCTGGCGCGCGAGCCCCGACGGCAGGATCAGCTACCAGCCGTCCTGCATTCCGGACTACCAGCTCGACCCGTCCAAGTATCCGTACGGCGGCGCCTACGCCAAGACGCGCGTGAAGCCCATGCCGACGATCATGGACGAGCTCAACAAGGCCGAGCTGAGCTGGAAGCTCTACACGGCTGCCCCCGGCAACGGCTACCTCTGGGCGATCTGCCCGACCTTCGCGCAGTGCCAGTACACGGGCGACCGCAGCAACCAGCAGCCGACCGCGCGGGTGCTGCTCAACGCCAAGGAGGGCAACCTCCCCAACTTCAGCGTGGTCCTGCCGACCGTCCGGGTGTCACAGCACAACGACGGCTCGATGGCCGCGGGCGACAACTGGATCGGACAGGTCGTCTCGGCGATCGAGAACGGCCCGGACTGGCGGTCGACGGCGGTCTTCATCACCTACGACGACTGCGGCTGCTTCTACGACCACGTTGCGCCGCCGTCGGGGCTCGGGATCCGGACGCCGATGACGATCGTGAGCCCCTGGGTGAAGGCGGGGACCGTGGACTCGAATGATGCCTCGATCGCCTCGATGCTCGCGTTCACCGAGCACAACTTCGGCCTGTCACCGCTGAACGAGAACGACGCCAACGCCTATGACTACGCGAACTCGTTCGACTACAGCCAGGCGCCGCTGGCCCCAGTGCCGATGACCCACTCGAAGCTGTCGCCGCGAGCGAAGAAGGTCTCGCGGCACCCTGTCGAGGACCCGGACGGGACCTGAGCGCCGCTCCTAGAGGTTGACGGCGACGTACTTCGTCTCGAGGTACTCCTCGATGCCCTCGTTGCCGCCCTCGCGCCCGATGCCCGACTGCTTGACGCCTCCGAACGGGGCGCCCGCGTTGGACACCATGCCCTGGTTCAGGCCGATCATCCCGGTCTCGAGGCCCTCGCAGACGGTCAGCGCCCGCTTCAGGTCGCGGGTGAAGACGTAGGCGACGAGGCCGTACTCGGTGTCGTTGGCCGCGGCGATCGCGTCCTCGGTCGAGTCGAACGACGCCACCGGCGCGACGGGGCCGAAGATCTCCTCCTTGAGCAAGCGGGCATCCGGCGGCACGTTGCCGAGCACCGTCGGCTCGTAGAAGTAGCCCGCGCCGTCGGCACTGCTCCCGCCGACGAGCACCTTGGCGCCCCTGCCCGCCGCGTCGCCCACGAGGTCGGCGACCTTGCCGCGCTGGTCGTCGTCGATGAGGGGCCCGACATCGACGCCCTCCTCCGTGCCGCGGCCGACGCGGAGCTTGCCCATGCGCTCGGCAAGCCTGTCCGTGAACTCGTCCGCGATCGAACCGGCGACGTGGAACCGGTTAGCGGCCGTGCAGGCCTCCCCGATGTTTCGCATCTTGGCGATCATCGCGCCGTCGACCGCTGCGTCGAGGTCGGCGTCCTCGAAGACCAGGAACGGAGCGTTGCCGCCGAGCTCCATCGAGACCTTGAGGATGTTCTCGGCCGACTGCTAGATCAGGGTGCGCCCGACCTCGGTGGAGCCCGTGCCCGACAGCTTCCGCAGCCGCGGGTCTTCGATCACCGGGCCGGCGACGGCACCCGACGATGAGCTAGTGATGATGTTGAGAACGCCACCGGGGAGCCCGGCCTCCTCGAGCAGCTGGGCCAGCGCGAAGGCCGAAAGCGGCGTGAGCTTCGCCGGCTTCCAGACCATCGTGCAGCCGGCGGCGATCGCGGGGCCGACCTTGCGGGTGCCCATCGCCATCGGAAAGTTCCACGGGGTGATGAAGAACGACGGGCCGATCGGCTGGCGCAGCACGAGCACGCGGCTTGCTCCGTTGCCGGCCGTCTTGTAGTAGCCGTCCGTCCGCAGGGCCTCGCCCGAGAACCAGCGGAAGAACTCCGCCGAGTAGGTGATCTCGCCCTTCGACTCGGCGACCGTCTTGCCCATCTCCAGGGTCATCAGGAGCGCGAGCTCATCAGCGCGCTCGTTCAGAAGCTGGAACGCGCGGTGCAGGATCTCCGAGCGTCGGTTGGGCGGGGTGGCGGCCCACTCGGCCTGCATCCCGACGGCGGCGTCGAGCGCGGCCTTAGCGTCATCGGGAGTCCCGTCGGCGATCTCGCAGAGCGTCTCGCCGGTCGCCGGGTCCTCGACCGGGAGAGTCCCGCCGCCGCTCGCATCGCGCCATTCGCCGCCAATGTAGAGCTGCTTGGCGACCTTGTCGACGACGGTTTGCTCCTGGGTGGCGATGGCCATGTGAAACCTCCGTTGGTGATTCCGTTTCCAAACTACCCGACGGCACGCCCTACGATCATCCAGGCAGGGAAGTGTGGGCCGCGGTCGAAGCGCGATCCGGGGGCCCACTTCAGTGGCAGGCTCGAGGCAGATGGACAGGACGCGAGCAAAAGGACTTGCCGTTGTCGCGCTGGCATGCGCGGCGATGGCCGCGATGGCCGGAGCGTCGAGCGCCGCCGCGGCGAAGTGGGTCATCCACGGGCGCGGCTTCGGCCACGGCGTCGGCATGAGCCAGTACGGGGCCTACGGCTACGCCAAGCACGGGCGCGACTACAAGTCGATCCTCAAGCACTACTACCGCCACACCCGCATCGGCAACGCGGACGGCTCGGTCAAGGTGCTCCTTGCCTCGGGCCGCGGATCGGTCGGCTTCGCCAACGCCCACAAGGCCTGCGGCAAGCGCCTTCACCGCGGGCGCGGGTACGCCTTCGCCGAGTCCGGCTCGCGCGTGATCCTGGAGAGCGGCCGCGGTCGCAGGATCACCAAGTGCGGGCGGTCGGGAACCGCAAAAGGGGGCCACGGCATCCAGGTGAGCGGCAAGGGCACCTACCGCGGCAAGCTGATCGCCAAGGCCTCCGGCGGCCTCCTGGTCGTCAACAAGGTGAGCCTCGACGACTACACGCGAGGGGTCGTCGCCAACGAGATGCCGTCCTCGTGGCCCCAGAACGCTCTGCGCGCCCAGGCCGTCGCGGCGCGGTCGTTCGGGCTGTCGTCGCACGCGGGCCATGGCTTCAACGTCTACGACGACACCCGTAGCCAGGTGTACGCCGGAAAGGGCTCCGAGACCAAGGCCACGAACAAAGCCGTGCGCGAGACCAGCGGCCAGATCCTGCGCTACCACAAGCAGACCGTCCTGGCCCTCTTCTTCTCGACCTCGGGCGGCAAGACCGAGAGCAATCAGTTCGCGTTCGGATCGAGCCCGATCGCGTACCTGCAGTCGGTCAAGGACCCGTACGACAACATTTCTCCCTACCACACGTGGACCGTCCACGAGTCGCAGGGCGAGATGGAATCCGCCCTCAGCGGCCTTTTCAGTGGCCGCCTGAAGAAGGTCAAGGTGACCAAGACGGGCGACTCGCCGAGGATCGTCAAGGCGAAGGTCGTCGGCTCGAAGGGGAGCTCCAGCGTCAGCGGCGCGACGCTCCAGGGGAGCCTGGGCCTGATGAGCACCTGGGCCAGATTTCACCGGCACTAGGCCGATCCCGGTTTAAGATCGGGACGGGACGACGACCACCAACGCGGTCAAGGTCACCGCCTAGTCCAGCATCAACCGTCCGGGTACGGCTGCAGCGGGATCCCGTGGCCGGTGTCGCGTGTGCCGTACTCGTAGGCCGCCGCACCCGTCAACACCAGGCGCTGCGGCGGGCGCCCATCCCGCTCGACCTCCAGCTCCAGGTCGGAGATCGAGCAGTTCAGCGTGTTGTGCTCGGGGCCCTTCGGGTCCGCGTATACCCAGGCGACGAAGTTGCGCTGCTCCGAGCCCGCGCGGCCGCGGAGCTTCACCCCCTTGCCCGCGATCCGGAACCGGCAGCTCGTGGGCTGCTCGGCGACCTTCGTGGACAGCATGCGGTCGAAGCCTCCGAGGCGGTGCTCGGTGGCGCCGATACGCAGCATGCCGTTCGCGACCCAGGGCGTCGTGACCGGGCCGATCTTGATGCGGCCCGCCGCCATGTCGAAGTACGTCGGCTCCTCGTCGTCCAGGAACGCGCCCTGGATCCACACCCACCGCTCCGCGTGCTCGGCGCCCCAGTTGTGGCCGATCATCCCCGGCCACTGCGCGAGGTCGATCTCGTCGCCGTCGATCGTCAGCCGGCCGTCGAACCGCGCGCTCGGATATGGGGAGAGGAACTTGGTGCGTGGCACCGGCGCGTCGTAGAGGCGGTCGTAGGGCAGATGGTGGAAGGGCTCGCCCTCGTCGGTGAAGCGCAGGTCCCAGCTCGCCTTGACGTCTCCGGCCTCGATCTGGCCGGTGGCATGGCCGGGGTCGAGCTGCGCGCCGTCAATGCGGATGTAGGAGCCCTGCGGCGCCGAGAGCTCCGCGGCCTCGAAGCTCGCCTTCGCGGCCCGCGGCCCGGGGGCCTCGGCGTCGAAGACAGTCAGCCAGAGGGCCGCCGTGGGATCGGCGTCGGGCCGTTTGTGCACCGTGTGGCGGATCCAGATCCCCTGGCCTCCGCCGGGTCGCGTGGCCTTGATGAAGTAGCTCTCGTAGTGGCCGGCGCCGCGATCGACGCCGGCGAACCGCGGGGCGCTTCGCACGGCGCCACCCTAGTGGGTCATAACCCAACCTACGACCCACCCCGGCCGTCAGCTCCAGTGATCCCACTGCCGGAGGTACTTCGTCACCGTCCTCATCGCATGGCCGCCGGAGTACCAGCCGGGCTTCGACCACAGCTCGAAGTGCAGGTGGCAGCCGGAGGCGTCCCCGGTGTCGCCGACCTTTCCGATCTGCTCGCCGGTCCGGACGCGCTGGCCCTGCTTCGCGCGCTGACCCCGCTGAAGGTGCATGTACACGTAGTCATGCCCCGTCGACTTGCCGTCGATGACGATGTAGTACCCGGCACCGCCCGCCTGGTAGCCGCTGTACTGCACGCGGCCGCCGCGCGCGGCGACGATCCGCTTGCCGCAGTCGGCGAGGATGTCCTGGCCCTGGTGCACGTGGCCGGCGCGAGGGGCTCCGTAGCCGTCGCCGTAGCTGTGCTTCCCGCGCAGCGGGAACTTGTCCGGGAAGAAGCTGACCGAGCGGTCGTCGCCCTTGGTGCGGCTGCGATCGACGTCCGCGCCACGCTTGGTGCGGATGCGGAAGAGGTACGTGCCCTTCTTCGCGGCCTTGCCGTGGCGGTTGTTGCCGGACCAGGTCACCTTGTGGCTCCCGGGCTCGAGGTCGTCCTTCCGCCACACCTTGATCACCCGCCAGTTCTGGCGGTTGACGAGCTGGATCTTCATGTTGCGCGGACGGTCGCCGCTGATCGTGTAGCGGTAGGTCGCGCGGTTCTTGCCGTAGAAGAAGACCTTGCTCGGCCCCGCGGACTCTGCCTTGAGGCGGACCGAGCCCCCGCCGGACTTGCCGCCGCCGCCTCCGGACGTCGAGGTGCCGCCCCCGCCCTTCGCGGGCGTCGTGTCCGGGGTGGTGGTCGTGCCCTGCGTGGGCGTGGTCGTCGTGGTGGTGCCGTCCTGCGCGAACGCGAGCCCGGCGGTCGCCGCCATGGTGGCGGCCGCGGCCACGAGCGCGATTACTCCCTTACGCCGGGCAGCGCCCGGACGCGTTCCATCGGTTCTGCGGCTCAACTCGGAAGCCTCCTCTTTCTCGGGCCTACGGAGTTAGCTGTCGGGCTCGCACTGAAAGAGCAGCGCTACGGCCGTATCGCCGATTCGCCCCTGGGGCACACGCCCCGTTGGTTCCCCCGCTCCCGGACACTGAGCGCACCGGGATT
>Ga0164301_10000417_pt1 | contig 12267 bp, 14 predicted proteins | sample Whisoiple_231_MG_FD_109711 | JGI IMG/M metagenome (GOLD analysis project Ga0164301, IMG submission 109711) | Unamended control soil microbial communities from upstate New York, USA - Whitman soil sample_231_MG | ecosystem: Environmental > Terrestrial > Soil > Agricultural land ... | reverse complement strand
TGTCGATCCGGCTCTTCTCGACGTTGATGATCTTGCCGCGCAGCGGCAGCACCGCCTGGGTGTTGCGGTCGCGGGCCTGCTTCGCCGAACCGCCGGCGGAATCGCCCTCGACCACGAAGATCTCGGCCAGGCTCGGGTCCTTGACCGAGCAGTCGGCGAGCTTGCCCGGCAGGGTCGAGTTCTCCAGCGCCGACTTGCGGGTCAGGTCGCGGGCCTTGCGGGCCGCCGACCGAGCGCGCGCGGCGTCGATCGCCTTCATGATCACGCGTTTGGCGTCGGCCGGATTCTCCTCGAGGTACTCGCCCAGCTTGCGGTTGACGATCTCCTCGACCAGGCCCTTGATCGGCGGGTTGCCGAGTTTGGTCTTGGTTTGGCCCTCGAACTGGGGGTCGTGCAGCTTGACCGAGATCACCGCGGTCAGACCCTCGCGCACGTCCTCGCCGGCGAGGTTGTCGTCTTTTTTCTCTTTCAGCAGACCTTTGTTGCGGGCGTAGGCATTGAGGGTGCGGGTCAGGGCGGCGCGGAAGCCGGAGAGGTGGGACCCACCCTCGTGGGTGTTGATGTTGTTGGCGAAGCTGAAGATCGACTCCTGGTAGGAGCTGTTCCACTGCATCGCGATCTCGACCTGGCCCTCCTCTTTGCCGCCCTCGAAGAAGATGACCTTCTTGTGCACCGGGTCCTTGTTGCCGTTGAGGTGGCGGACGAAGTCCTCGATGCCGCCGTCGTACTTGAAGGTGACGGCGTTGGTCTCGCCCCGCTCGTCGACCAGCTCGATCTTCAGGCCGCGGGTGAGGAACGCCGTCTCCCGCAGACGCTCGACCAGGACGTCGAAGTCGAACTCGATCTCTTCGAAGATCTCCAGGTCTGGAAGGAAGGTGATCGAGGTCCCGTGCCCGGAGGTGGTGGCCCCCTTGACCAGATCGGTCTGCGGTTTGCCGCGCTCGTAGTCCTGGTCCCAGACGTTGCCGTCGCGCTCGATCCGCAGGTGCAGACGCTCGGAGAGCGCGTTGACGACGGAGACGCCGACGCCGTGCAGGCCGCCGGAGACCTTGTAGCCGCCGCCGTCCCCGAACTTGCCGCCGGCGTGGAGAACGGTCAGCACGACCTCGGCGGCCGGCCTCCCCTCTTTCTCCATCGTCTCGACCGGGATCCCGCGGCCGTTGTCTTCGACGGTGCAGCTGTTGTCCGGATGCAGGACCACGCGGACGCTGTCGCAGTGACCGGCGAGGGCCTCGTCGACCGAGTTGTCAACGACCTCGTAGACCAGGTGGTGCAGACCACGGGGGCCCGTCGAGCCGATGTACATGCCGGGACGTTTGCGAACCGCTTCGAGCCCCTCGAGAACGGTGATGTCCTTAGCGCCGTAGCTGCCGTCGCCGGCTTTTTTGTCAGGCAATGAGTCCCTTCCGGTTTTGCACAGAGACACACAAAGCCCCGACGCCCGGAGAGTCCCTCCACGGTTGGTCGGGGCGTAAATGCGAGTTGCCATAAGAATACCAGTTCGACCCCGTGGACGAGCTGCCGCGGCAAAGCGTTTTCCCTGCAAATCCTGACAAAAGTGTGTCTAAAAACGCTCGGAGTTGACCCGAAAGCGGAGAGCCTCGGGCGCTTGGTCTCCGAGCTCCTCCCGCAACCGCTCCAAGAGCGCCGCCTGCATCAGGTCCAGCTCTTGGGCCCAGACCGCGTCCGCGCACTCGACGGTGAGCGTCTTGGAGCGCTCTGAGACGGGCTGCGCGACCGCCGCCAGCCGCTCGCCGACCGCCGCGGCCCATGCCGTCTGCACGGCAGCCAGGGGGGTCTCGGGGGCGGCTCGCTGCAGCGCCGCCTGGAAAGCGCCGGCGGCGGGACGGGGTGCGCGACGGCGGCTCATGCGGCGGCGCTCTCCGTCTGCGGCGGCGGCATCCGCACCACCGAGCGCCGCGCCGGCTCCGGCACGGACTCCTCGTCGGCGGCCGTGATCAGCACCTGGCCGCCGTCGCCGAGACGGCCGACGAGGAGGTCGCGGCGGGTGGGGTCGAGCTCGCTCATCACGTCGTCGAGCAATAGCAGCGGGGTGACCTGGCGCGCCTCGAGCAGGACGGCGCGCTCGGCGAAGAGGAGCGCCAGCAGGGCAGCGCGCTGCTGGCCCTGGGATCCGAACCGGCGCAACGACCGCCCCGCGGTCAGCAGCTTCAACTCGTCGAGGTGCGGGCCCCAGGAGCTGCGGCCGAGGCGGATGTCCTGGTCGCGGCGCTCCTCCAGCCCGGCGCGGATCTCCTCCGCCGAGCCCGCCGCCCGCGGCGCGTACTCGAGCGCCCCGGCCTCCAGCCCGAGCTCGGTAGCGGTGGCGGCGAAGGGGCCGGCGAGCTCGGCCACAGCCTCGGCTCGCGCTTCGACCAGGGGCGCGGCGGCCTCGGCCAGCCCCGCGTCCCAGATCCGCAGGTCGTCCGGAGAGCCGTAGCCGGCGGAGAGCCGGGAGAGGAGAGCGTTGCGTTGCGCGATCGCCTGCCCGTAGCGCTTGCGCAGCTCCGAGCGGGCCGGCCAGCGGGCACCGACGAAGCCGTCGAGGTGGGCGCGGCGCTCGGCCGGCGGGCCCTTGACCAGGGTCAGGCGGTCGGGGGCGAAGACCGCCACCGGCGGTCGGCTGCGGGCGATCGTCGCGGGCGAGGCCGGGTCTCCGTCGAGCAGGTGCCGGCGCCCTTCGCTGCGGCTGACCGAGGCGAGGAGCTTGTGCTCGATCCCGTCCTCGTCGCGGATCGTCGCTTCCGCCCGGGCGAGCGATCCGCCGAAAGGGATCAGGTCGCGGCGGTCGGAGGTGCGAAAGGAGCGGCCGGTGAGGGCGAAGTAGAGCGCCTCGACCAGGTTCGTCTTGCCGGTGCCGTTGGGCCCGATGACACTGACGATCCCCGGCCCCAGCTCGACCCGCACCCGGTCGAGGCTGCGCAGCGGCTTTGCCTCGATCGCGGTGACGAGCACGGCGCGCTCACCCGTCCGGCGCCGTCACGGCTACACGTTGAGGCGGATCGGCATCACCAGGTAGCGGAAGTCGTCGCCCTCGACCGGCTCCAGCAGCCCCGGCCGCAGCGGCGAGATCAACCGCACCATCACCTCGTCGCCGGCGATGCTTTCGATTCCCTCTTTGAGGAACTCGGGGTTGAACCCGATCTCCAGCGGCTCGCCCTCGAAGGCGGCGGGCATCGTCTCCCGCGCGTCCCCCACGTCCGGCGTCTCCGCCGCGACGGTCAGCTCACCGGACTCGAAGGAGAGCCGCAGCGGCGCGTTGCGCTGGGCCAGCTGGCTGACCCGGCGGACGACGTCGAGGAAGTCGGGGCGCGGCAGCCGCACGTCGTGCTCGAAGGACTCCGGCAGGAGCTGTCGAAAGTTGGGGAACTGCCCGTCGATCAGCCGCGTAGACAGGAGGATCGACCCTGCCACGAAAACGGCCTGGTTGGTGAGCAACGAGATCGTCGCCTCGCCGGCGCCCTCGGAGGCGAGGATGCGCGAGAGCTCCCGCAGGGCCCGGGCCGGGATGTTCGCCTCCAGCTCGCCGCCGAGATCGGCCTCCAGCTCGGTCCGTTTGACCGCCAGCCGGTAGGAGTCGGTGGCGACCATGGTCATCTCGCGGCCGGCGGCGGTGACGAAGACGCCGGTCAGGACCGGCCGCATGTCGTCGCGAGAGGCGGCGCGGGCGACGAGGTCGATGCTCTCCTGCAGCGCCGCGGCCGGGATCTTCAGGCCCGGATCCGCCTCGGGCTGGGGCAGTTTCGGGAAGTCCTCGACCGGCAGCACCCGCAGGTGGAAGCTGGAGCCGCCGCTGCGGATCTCGACGTCGTGCTCCGCCGCGCGCAGCTCGATTTCGACATTCGGGTCCGGCAGCGAGCGGGCGACCTCGGCGAAGAGGCGGCCGGGGAGCAGCACCGCGCCGGCGTCCTCGACGGTCGCGTCGAGGGTGGTCTCGAGCCCGAGGTCGAGATCGGTGGCGGAGAGGGTGACGCGCCCGTCCTCCGCATTGAGGAGAACTCCGGAGAGCGCCTGGGTGGCGGCGCGGGTGGAGACAGCCCTGGAGACGATCGAGAGCTTGGAGACGAGATCTTCGCGTTTGGTCGTGAGCTTCAAGTCGGTGTGCCTCTGATTCTGTCTTCTCGAGTTGGGTTAGGAGCTGTGGAAACTAGTTGGAACGCGGGGAATTCGGCGTCGGACCGGGGTTTGCGGGGTGTGGACGAAGCTGTGGGAGCCTGGGGATTCTTACAGCGCCTTCGGTTGTCAGCGCTCTCCGCCCACAGGGTTGTGGATAGCTCCCCGCAACTCCCGCACCTTCTCGGCCAGGTCGGCGTCCTCGTCGAGGCTCGCTTCGACCCGGCGCAGGGAGTTGAGCACGGTGGTGTGGTCGCGCCCGCCGTAGAGCCGGCCGATCTGCGGCAGCGAGAGGTCGGTGAGGTCGCGGGTGAGGAAGATCGCCACCTGGCGGGCGCGCAGCGGCGTCGCCGCGCGGCTGGAGCCGACCAGCTCAGCGCGGGAGATGCCGAAGCTCTCGGCCGCCCGCTGCTGGATCTCCTCCACTGACGTCGGCTGCGAGGAGCGGTGGCGGGGGACGACCTCGGCGATCAGCTCGGAGCTGAGCGGCCGTGCCATCAGCGAGGCGTGGGCGAGGACGCGGGTCAGGGCACCACGGAGCTGGCGCACGTTGGCGTCGATCCGGTTGGCGAGCTCGGTCAGCGCGTCGGAGTCGGCGATCTCGACCCCGGCCTCGGCGACCAGATGGCGAAGGACGGTGAGGCGGGTGGCGAGGTTGGGCGGCTCGACCGCGACGGTCAGGCCCCACTCGAAGCGGTCCCGCAGGCGCGAGGCCAGGGTCGAGAGCTCGCTCGGGATGCGGTCCGCCGAGAGCACCAGCTGGCTGCCGGACTCGTACAGCGCGTTGAAGGTGTGGAAGAACTCCTCCTCGGTCGCGCGCTTGCCCTCGAGGAACTGGACGTCGTCGATGAGAAGGACGTCGATATCCCGGTAGCGCGCCTTGAAGGCCTCGGCGCCGGAGGATTTGAGCGCAGCGACGAACTCGTTGGTGAACGACTCCGCGGTCGTGTAGCGGACGCTAAGAGCGGGGGCGTTCTCCCGCAGGTAGTTGGCGATCGCCGCCAGCAGGTGCGTCTTTCCCAGCCCCGGGGGGCCGTGGAGGAAGAGCGGGTTGTAGGCCTCGGAGGGTGCCTCGGCCACTGCCAGAGCGGCACCGTGGGCGAGGCGGTTGCCCGGGCCGATCACAAAGCGCTCGAAGGTGTAGTCGGGGTTCAGGTCGACATCGCCGCTCCCACCTGCCTCGGCCACACGGGGCTCGGCGAAGCTGACCCGCTCCAGGCCGGTGCCGGCATCGCGCAGGGCTTCGGCTATCAGCGAGGTGTAGCGGCGCTCGCTCCAGGCCCGGACGCTGTCGGGCCCGGTGAGGAAAAGGGTCTCGCCCTCGATGCCGACCGCTTCCAGCGGATCGAGCCAGAGCAGGTAGGTCGACTCAGGTACCGATGACTTCAGGCGCTCGCGGGTCGCCCGCCAAAGGGCGTCGAGGTCGTGTCGAGGGGAGTCATCGGGCACCGGGCGGCGACCATAGCGCCGTGCCTGAGCACCCAACCAGGGTGCCTCGCAAATGCCGGAGAAAAGATTTTGCGCCCTCGTCCCTATACTTCCGCCGGCATGAAGCGCACCTACCAGCCAAAGAAGCGGAAGCGGGCGAAGACCCACGGCTTCCGGGCCCGGATGAGCACCCGGGGCGGCCGCGCGATCCTCAAGCGCCGCCGGCGTAAAGGCCGCAAGCGCCTCACGCCTTAGTCGATGGCGTCGAAGCGCCGACGCCTTTCTCGTAGCGGCGAGTTCGACCGCGTCTATCGCGACGGCTCCTCGCACGCGACCCGCTACCTGGTGCTCTACCAGTTCCCCCGCAAGGACGAGGAGCGTGAGGAAGTTCGCCTCGGCGTCTCGGTCAGCCGCAAGGTCGGCGGCGCGGTCGAGCGGAACAAGGTGAAGCGCACCCTGCGCGAGGCCTTCTGGGCGATCGCCGAGGACCTCCCTCCCCGCCACGACTTCGTGATCGTCGCCCGGACGGAGATTAAGGACCTGATCGAGCAGAAAGGCACGGCGGGTGTGACCGCCAACCTGGAAGAGGCTCTGGCCGGGGGCCGTTCCACGTGAAACGCATCTTCCTGGCCCCGATCCGGGGCTACCAGCGGTGGATCTCACCCGGTCTGCCGCGCCGTTGCCGCTACGAGCCGACCTGCTCCGCCTACACCGTCGAAGCGGTCGAACGCTTCGGGGTGATCCGCGGCTTCCTGCTCGGCTCGTGGCGGATTCTGCGCTGCAATCCGTTCAGTCACGGCGGCTTCGACCCCATCCCCGATAGATTCACGCTTCGCACCGGCCCGGTTCACCCCGCCGAGTGGCACAAGACCCACTGATGACGCCCCTTACCGCGAACATTCTCCAGCCCCTGATCGACGTCGCGAACGCGGTCCTGCAGTTCTTTCACGACGAGGTCGGGCTCAGCTGGGGAATGGCGATCATCGCGCTGACGGTCTGCACCCGCGCCCTGCTGATCCCGCTCACCTACAAACAGCTGAAAGGGATGCGCGCCCTGCAGGCCCTGCAGCCGCAGATGAAGGAGCTGCAGGAGAAATACAAGAACGACAAACAGCGCCTGCAGCAGGAAATGATGCGGATTTACAAAGAGAACAAAGTCAATCCGCTGGCTTCCTGCTTCCCGCTCCTGGCCCAGCTCCCGGTCTTCATCACCCTCTTCTACGTCCTCCGGCACGAGCTGCCGCCGGACATGGGATGCCCCGCCGCCGGGCATTGCAGTGCCTACGGAGCCGAATTCTTCTTCATCAACGACCTCACCGCCAAGGCGACGGGCGCCGAACTGATCACCCTGATCGTGCTCTACGTAGGCACCCAGCTCGCCTCGAGCATGGTGATGACGGTCACCGCCGACAAAAGCCAGCGGACGATGATGATGGTGCTGCCGTTCATCTTCGTCCCCTTCATCCTCAGCTTCCCGGCCGGCCTGATCCTCTACTGGATCACGACCAACTTCTGGACCATCGGCCAGCAGCTGGTGATCCAACGGATCGTGCCACCCCCCGTTACCGCCACGGCCGAGGGTGCGGCGGCGATCCAGGCGGCGAAACCACCTCCACCTCCGCCTCGGAAGAAGAAGCGACGGCGCTAGCCCGTCGGGGCGTCAGCCCTTGGGGCGCTTCTTGGCGATTCCGGGGTTGCGCGGGAGGCTGTCGGGAGTCGGGCCCGACTTGCGGATGACGTGCAGGTGGCGGTGCTCGGAGCCGGCGCGATTGCCGACGTCGAGAACCTGCTCGGGGCGCATGGCCAGCGACTTCGCGGCGTTTTCGAGTTGACGGTCCTCCTCGATGTCGCGCTTGCCCTTCCAGGCGACGAGGACTCCATCTGGCTTCAGAAGCGGGGATGCGAGCTCGGCCAGGGTCGAGAGACGGCCCACCGCCCGGGCGGTGACGGCGTCGTAGCCCTCACGGCCGTCTCCGGAGGCGAGGTCCTCGGAGCGCGCGTTGAGCACGCCTGCGTTGGGGATCTCGGCCGCGGCGATCGCACGGCGCATGAACTCGCACTTGCGACCGACCGACTCGACCAGGTCCACCTGTGCGCCCGGCAGGGCGACGGCCAGGACCAGCCCGGGAAAGCCGGCGCCGGCGCCGACGTCGGCGATGCGCCGGGCCGCGCACAGCTCGGGCACCTCGAGCCCGGTGAGGCTGTCGACGACGTGCACCCTCCAGGCGCGCTCGTCGACCACAGAGCTGACCGAGGCCCGCTCCTCCGCGAGCAGCGCCAGGACGGTCTCCAGTTGCGCCCGCGCGGCGCCGTCCAGCCCCGCGGCCGGGTCGGTGCTCACTCGGTCAGCAGCGGCGCGACGATCACGCAGCGGTTGGGCTCGTCGCCCTCGCTGTAGGTCTCGATCCCCGAGCGCTCTTTCAGCCGTTCGTGGATGACGCGCCTTTCCTGGGCGCTCATCGGGTCCATCTCGACCACGGCTTTGTTGCTCAGCGCCTGCTCGGCGGCGCGGTCGGCGCGTCCCTCGAGGGTCTCGCGACGGCGCGCCCGGTAGCCGGCGGCGTCGACGACCACCCGTTTGCGCTCGCGCAGGCCGCGGAAGGCGGCCTGGTAGCAGAGCAGCTGCAGGGCGTCGATCGTCTGCCCGCGTTTGCCGATTAGGAGGCCGTAGTCGTCCTCCCCCTCGATCGTCAGCAGGATCCGCTCGTCGTCCTCGTCGATGACGACGTCGCCGTCGAGATCGAGCTCATCGAGCACTCCCTCGACCAGCTCCTGCGCGCGCTCGGCGGGATCGTCGGGCCATTCGTAGCTCTCGGACACGGGCAGGAGGCTATCCGACCGCCTCAAAACGCGCCGGGACTGCCTTCCCCGGATGGTTGACTAGGCTGGACTCCTGATGGGCAAGGTCTATGCCGTGGCGAACCAGAAGGGCGGGGTCGGGAAGACGACCACCGCCGTCAACCTCGCTTCCTGCGCTGCGGCGGAGGGCAACCAGACGCTTCTCGTCGACCTCGACCCCCAGTGCAACGCGACCGTCGCGCTGGGAGGCGGACGCGACCTGCACCCCTCCTCCTACGACTGCCTCACCGGCGACACCTCGGTCGCCGAGGCGGCCCGGCCCGCCGGCCCCGACAACCTCTGGCTCGTTCCCGCCAGTCGCGATCTCGCCGGCGCGGCGGTCGAGCTGCCGCGGATCGAGGGCTCGGAGACGCGCCTGCGCGAGCGCCTCGGCCCGGTCCGCGAGCGCTTCGCCGTCGCCCTGCTCGACTGTCCACCCGCGCTGGGCCCGGTCAGCGTCAACGCTCTCGTCGCCGCCGACCGCGTGATCGTCCCGGTGCAGGCCGAGTACCTGGCCCTGGAGGGACTGGTCCAATTCCTCGAAACTCTGGGCCTGATCAGGCGTGAGCTGAACCCTCAACTTGAGGTTTCGGGTCTGCTGATCACCATGCACGACGAGCGCACCCGCCTCGCTCAGGACGTCGAGGCGGAGCTGCGCGACCATTTCGACGGGATGGTCTTCGAGACCGTCATCCCCCGCAGCGTCCGAGTCGCCGAGTCGCCGAGCTATGGTCTGCCCGTGACCGAGCACGCGCCCTCGTCCCACGGTGCCGTCGCCTACCGCGCCCTCTCCAAGGAGCTGGCGAGCCGTGGCTAGCACCAAGCGCGGGATCGGCCGGGGCCTGGCGGCGATCCTGCCCGAAACGGAGGCGACTGCGGCGGGCGAGCTGCGCGAGCTGCCGGTCGAGCTGATCAAGCCAAACCCCTCGCAGCCGCGGACCAACTTTGAGCCCGAGGCGCTGGCGGCCCTCGCCGCCTCGATCGAGGCCAGCGGCGTCGTCCAGCCGCTCCTCGTCCGCCCCCTCCCCGACGGCAGCTACGAGCTGGTCGCTGGCGAGCGGCGCTGGCGAGCGGCGCAGCAGGCGGGGATCGCGAAAGTGCCGGCGGTGATCCGAGACCAGGCCGAAGCTGAGCGGCTGCAGGCGGCGCTGATCGAGAACATGGTCCGCGAGGACCTCAACCCGGTCGAGGAGGCGAAGGCCTGCGCGGCGCTGGTCGAGGAGCTGGGCCTGACCAAAGAGGAGCTGGCCAAGCGGGTCGGCCGCAGCCGCCCCGCCGTCTCCAACCTGATCCGCCTCCTGGAGCTGCCCGACGAGGCGCTGGGGCTGCTCGAGGCCGGCGACCTCAGCGAGGGTCACGGCAAGGCCCTGCTCGCCGCCCGCGGCAACGACGTCCGTCGCCGCCTCGCCCGCGACGCCGCCCGCGGCGGCTGGTCCGTTCGCGAAACCGAGGAGAGGGTTCGGCTGGCTGGCCAGCCAAAGGCCCGACCCAGGCGTGCGCCGTCCGATCCCGACGCCCAGGCGGCGCTACGCGACGCCGCCGACGCGCTGGAGGAGGCGCTGGGGCACGAAGTCAGCACCCGAGCCAAGGGCGAGGGCATCGTCGCCGAGCTCCGCTTCGACGACGTTCGGGAGGCACACGCCCTGGCCCGCCGCCTGCGCAAACGCGGCGCCTGAACGCTCCGCGCGCCGTCGCTATCATCGCCAGCCCCGGGCGATTAGCTCAGTTGGTTAGAGCGCGTCTCTGATAAGGACGAGGTCCCTGGTTCGAATCCAGGATCGCCCATACTTCTCCCCGGGAGCGGGTAAGAGCCCGACCTATACTTCGCCTCTCAACCACGGTCGGGAGTCTCCTTGCAGCAGATGCAGATCTATGGGGTCAGCTTCGACATGGTCGGCAAGCAGCCGATCGTGCTGCTCAAGACCGTGGACGGGAACCGCTTCCTGCCGATCTGGATCGGCCACCCGGAGGCGGCGGCGATCCTGATGAAGCTGCAGGGCGCCTCGACGCCGCGGCCGATGACCCACGACCTGCTCTCCGACATGCTCGAGAACCTCGACGCGAAGTGCGAGCGGGTCTCCGTCACCGAGCTGCGCGACAACACCTTCTACGCCTCGATCACGGTCTCGATCAACGGCTCCGAGGTCGAGATCGACTCGCGCCCTTCCGACGCTCTGGCCCTGGCGGTCCGCGTCGCGGCACCGATCTTCGCGGCCGAGGAGGTGATCGAGGAGTCGGCGATCGAGTTCGAGCACGAGGTCGAGGACACCGAGGAGGTCGTCGACAAATTCAAAGAGTTCCTCGACGAGGTAACTCCCGACGATTTCGCGCAGGGAGACTCTTAGGCCGCAGCCGGCCTGAGCGCCAGGTCGAGGATCCGCTCGACCAGCTGCTCGAAGGAGAGGCCCGCCGCCTCGGCGGCCTGGGGGAGAAGGCTGGTGTCGGTCAGGCCCGGGATCGCGTTCGCCTCCAGCAGCCAGGGGCCGCCCTCGCCGAGGATCAGGTCAACGCGGGCGAAGCCGGTGCAGCCGAGGGCCCGGTATGTGGACAGCGCGGCCTCGGTCACGGCACGCTCCTCCTCCGCGCTCAGCTCGGCCGGGCAGGCGAAGCGGGTGCGGCCGATCTCGTAGCGCGCTTCGAAGTCGTAGCGGTCTCCCTCCAGCAGGATCGCCTCGACCACCGGCAGCGGCTCGTCGCCGAGGATGCTGACCGCCAGCTCGCGGCCGTCGACGAAGCTCTCGATCAGGACCCGGTCGTCGTAGCTGAAGGCGGAGATCAGCGCCTGCGGCACCTCGCTCGCCGAGGCGGCGAACTTGACCCCCAGCGAGGAGCCGCCGCGGCTGGGCTTGACGACGAGCGGGAAGCCGAGCGTCTCCTCCAGGCGCCCGAGCGCGTCGGCGGCGCCGAACTCGCGGAAGGCGGTCTGGTTGAAGGCGAACCACTCGGGAGTGGGGAGGCCGGCGTCCTCGATCGCGTCCTTGGCCTGGACCTTGTCCATGCAGCGGGCGCAGGCCGCGGCGCCGGGGCCGGTGAAGGGGATGCCGAGGATCTCCAGCAGCTCCTGCACGGTGCCGTCCTCGCCGCCGACCCCGTGCATCGCGACGAAGGCGACGTCGGGGCGCTCGGCGACCAGGCGCTTGACCAGGTCGGGGCCGACGTCGATCGGCAGCACCTCGTGGCCGAGCCGCTCCAGCGCGTCCTCGACTCGCGCCCCCGAGCGCAGCGAGACGCCGCGCTCCAGCGAGCGGCCGCCCTTCAGCACCGCGACCTTCATCAGGCCTCGCCCGCCTTGCGGAAGGGAACCACGTTCGGCGCCGACTCCTCCTCTGGCGCCACCACCCGCTGCTCGCCGGTGAGCGTCCCGTAGAGCTCGACCTGCTCGGCGATCACCTTGCCGATCCGCCGCACCCCCTCGCGGATCTCGTCCTCGTCGACGCCGGAGAAGTTGAGCCGCATCGAGTGGCTGCCGCGGCCGTCGACGTAGGCGGCCTGGCCGGGGACGAAGGCGACGTCGGCGCGCAGCGCCTTCGCCAGCAGGTCGCTGGTGTCGATGTAGTCGGGCAACGTCGCCCAGATGAAGAGCCCGCCATCGGGCTCGGTCCAGGTGGCCTCGGCCGGGAAGTAGGTGCGCAGCGCCTCGACCATCGTGTCGCGGCGGCGGCGGTAGATCTCGACCAAGTCGTCGATGTAGTGCTGCCAGCGCCGTTCGGCGAAATACTCGCGGACGAAGTACTGGGTCAGGGTCGAGGTGCAGAGGTCGGCGGCCTACTTGCCGAGCACGATCTTCTCCATCACCGGCGGCGGCGCCACCGCCCAGCCGAGGCGGATGCCCGGCGAGAGGATCTTCGAGAAGGTGCCGATGTACACGACGAAGTCGCCGCCCTCGAG
>Ga0164301_10000414_pt1 | contig 12298 bp, 13 predicted proteins | sample Whisoiple_231_MG_FD_109711 | JGI IMG/M metagenome (GOLD analysis project Ga0164301, IMG submission 109711) | Unamended control soil microbial communities from upstate New York, USA - Whitman soil sample_231_MG | ecosystem: Environmental > Terrestrial > Soil > Agricultural land ... | reverse complement strand
CTGCTCGGGCGTCTGGTGCAGCCCGGTGTAGATCACCTCCATGCCGGCGTCGCGCAGGGCGCGGGCGATGATCTTGGCGCCGCGGTCGTGGCCGTCCAAGCCGGGCTTGGCGACGACGACGCGAATCTTGCGGGCGGTAGCGGTGCTCATCAGCGCGAAGCCTAGTGATTCAGCATTCGTCTGTTCCTTTTCGTTGCACGAACAGGAAAAGGAACAGACGAATCAACGGCGCACGTAGAACCGGCGTTGGGGGACCTTGCGGCGGGTGGCTGCTGCGCGGCGTGCGCCGAAGCCGGCGACCGTCGCCAGCAGCGTCACCGCCAGGGCGACGAGGCGGCGGCCGAGGCGCTCGAAGCGCAGGACCTGCCAGCCCTCCTCGCGGGCGATCGCCGCCAGCGGCGGGTCGGGGTTGACCGCGACCGGGTTGCCGACCGCGCGCAGCATCGGCAGGTCCGAGAGCGAGTCGGAGTAGGCGTATGAGTCCTCCAGGGCGATCCGGTGCCGGGCGGCGTATTCGCGCATCGCCTCGACCTTGCCCTCGCCGTAGACGAAGGGACCGTCGAGGCGGCCGGTGAAGCCACCGTCGCCATCGACCTCGTAACGGGTGCCGATGCCGCCGTCCATCCCGAGCACGTGGGCGAGCTGCTCGACGACGCCGTTGCCGGCGGCGCTGACGATGAAGGTCGGCCGGCCGGCGTCCTGGTGGGCGTAGACCTCTTCCAGCATCTGCGGAAAGACCCGCGGCAGGATCGCCGCCATCACTTCCGGCCCCATCCGGTCGACGTTCTTGGCCGGCACGCCGGTGATCAGCTCGCGCGCCACCCTCAGCACCTCGGCGGTGCGCTCGTCGGTGGTGCCGCGCAGCCGGTAGCGCAGGTGCTCGAAGCCCCAGCTGGCGAGCTGGCGTTTGCCGACGATCCCCTGCTTGGCGGCGATGCGGGCGAACTGCATCCCGCTCGACCCTGCCATCAGGGTCTTGTCGAGGTCAAAAAAAGCGGCAGCCCGCGGCGCCACTTCGCTCGCGGGCTGCTCGCTCAAGGGGAGATCAGCCCCCGTTGACCTCGATGACGATCGCGTCGCCCTGGCCGCCGCCGGAGCAGATCGCGGCGACGCCGAGGCCACCGCCGCGGCGGCGCAGCTCGTGCACGAGGGCGCCGACGATGCGGGCGCCGGAGGCGCCGATCGGGTGCCCGAGGGCGATCGCGCCGCCGTTGACGTTGACCTTCTCCTCGTCGACACCGAGCATCCGGACGCTGTTGAGGGCGACCGAGGCGAAGGCCTCGTTGATCTCCCAGAGGTCTACCTCGTCGGCGCTCTTGCCGATCTTCTCCAGCGCCTGCTTGGCGGCATTGGCCGGCGTTTTCGCCAGGTAGGGGAAGTCGTCGGCGACGGTGCCGTAGGAGAGAATCCGGGCCAGCGGAGTCTTGCCCTTCTTCTCGGCCCACTCCTCGGAGGCGACGACGATCGCGCCAGCCCCGTCGTTGACGCCGGGGGCGTTGCCGGCGGTGTGGGTGGCGTCATCGCCGCCGATCGCCTTCAGCTTCGCCAGCGTCTCCAGGGTGGTGTCGGGACGGATCGCCTCGTCGGCCTCGACCGTCGTCTCGCCCTTGCGGGACTTGACGGTGACGCCGACGATCTCGTCGGCGAGGCGGCCGGCTTCGGTCGCCTCGTGGGCGAGGCGGTGCGAGCGCTCGGCGAAGCGGTCCATGTCGACGCGGGTGATCTCCAGCTCGTTGGAGACCTCGCTCGCCTCGTTGATCATCTGCTTTTCGGTGAAGGGGTTGGTCAGCCCGTCGTGGGTCATCGCGTCGAGTGCCTTGACGTCGCCCATCCGGAACCCGAAGCGGGCGTTCGGCAGCAGGTATGGCGCCTGGCTCATCGACTCCATGCCGCCGGTGACGGCGACGTTCGAGTCGCCGGCGCGGATCGCCTGATCGGCGAGCCCGAGCGAGCGCATGCCCGAGGCGCAGACCTTGTTGATCGTCTCCGAGGGGACCTCCTTCGGGATCCCGCCCTTGATCTGGGCCTGGCGCGAGGGGATCTGCCCCTGACCGGCCTGCAGGACCTGGCCGAAGACGACCTGCTCGACCTGCTCGGGAGCGACGCCGGAGCGGTCGAGGGCTGCCTCGATCACCTGGCCGCCGAGGTCGGTGGCGTCGAGGGAGGAGAGACCGCCGCCCATCTTTCCGAAGGGGGTGCGCGCGGTTCCGAGAATCACTGAGCTGGGCATCTACTGCTTTTCCTTTCCGAAGTTCGCTGGCCTGGCCCCTGTCCGCCAGGTCCAGCGGATGACGATACCGACAGGGCATAGACTCGCGGCCGATGAAGGTCGAGGTGAAGCAGGCGGAGCTGGTCGGGATCGATGCCGACCTGGTTGCCGTCGGGCTGTTCGAGGACGGTGAGCTGGACGCGACCGTCGCCGGCGCGGCCGGCGCCGACTCCGCCCGTCCGGACTTCAAGAAGCTGGCGCTGTTGCGGCCCGAGGGGACCCCGCCGGTGCTCGTCGTCGGGCTCGGAGAGCGCGGCGGGCTCGACGCCGAGAAGCTGCGCGTCGTCGCCGCGGTCGTCGCCAAAGAGGCCTCCCGCCTGCAGGCGGGCTCGCTTGCCTGGGCGCTGCCAGAGGGCGACGACGCCGAGGCGAGCGCCGCGGCGCTGATCACGGGAACGATCCTCGCCGCCTACCGCTTCGACCGCTTCAAGTCCGACGCCGGCGACGCCCCGCGGCTCGAATCTTTGACCCTGCTGGCGCCGGCCGAGCTGGAGGGCGCGGCCGAGGTCGCCGCGCTCCTCGCCGAAGCTCAAAACCGGGCCCGCGACCTGCAGTTCACGCCCGCCAACGTCGCCACCCCGAGCTTTCTGGCGGCGCGCGCCGAGGAGATCGCCGCCGGCTCGGACTCCGTCGACGCCGAGGTCTTCGGCCGCTCCGAGCTCGAAGCGAAGGGAATGGGCGGGCTGCTCGCGGTCAGCCAGGGCGGGCCGCAGGACCCGAAGCTGATCGTGCTGCGCTACAGCGGCGGTGGCTCCGGGCCGACGCTCGCCTTCGTCGGCAAGGGGGTCACCTTCGATACCGGCGGCATCTCGCTGAAGCCGGGCGCCGGGATGCAGGAGATGAAGATGGACATGTCCGGTGGCGCGGCGGTGCTGGAGGCGGTCGCCGCGATCGCCGAGCTGGCCCTCCCCGTCGACCTCATCGCGCTCGTCCCGACGACCGAGAACATGCCCTCGGGAACCGCGATCAAGCCGGGCGACGTGATCACCCAGTACAACGGCAAGACGGTCGAGGTCAACAACACCGACGCCGAGGGCAGGCTGATCCTCGCCGACGCGCTCGCCTACGCGGTCGAGCTCGGGGCCGAGCGGGTCGTCGACATCGCCACCCTGACCGGCGCCGTCGAGGTCGCGCTGGGCAAGACCTACGCCGCCCTCGTCGCCAACGACGACGAGCTCGCCGCCGCAGCGCTCCGCGCCGGCGAGGAGACCGGCGAGCTGCTCTGGCGGATGCCCCTCCACCGCGAGTACACGGAGCTGATGAAGGGGTCGGTCGCCGACCTCTCCAACCTCGGCAAGAAGCGACTGGCCGGCACCCTCACCGCAGCCGCCTTCCTCGAGGAATTCGTCGGCGAGGCGGCTTGGGCCCACCTCGACATCGCCGGCACCGCCTGGGACACCGGCCGCGAGTACGTCGGCAACGAAGCCAGCGGCTTCGGCGTCCGGCTCCTGGTCGAGCTCGCGCAACGCCTCTCCTCCTAAGCGTCCCCGAGCAGCATGCAGGTGGCGATCCCGTGGGCGAGCAGCTTGCCGCTGTCGGCAGCGGTCATGTTCGCGTCGGCGGTCGCCTGTTTGCGCCCGCGGTAGACGACCCGCGCCTCGCAGAGGACACGGCCGGTGTCGCGGGTGATCGGCCTCACGTACTTCGCCTCCAGCCCGAGGGAGGTGTAGCCCACCCCGGCGGGCAGAGTGGTGTGGACGGCGCAGCCGAGAGCGCTGTCCAGCAGGGTCGCGGCGTAGCCGCCGTGGACGACGCCGATCGGGTTGTAGTGCTCCTCGCCGGGTTCGCCCTCGAAGACCACCCTCCCCTCCTCCAGCTCGACCGGCCGCAGCCGCATCGTCACCGCGATCGGCGGCGGCGGCACCTTGCCGGTGACCACCGCGGTCATGTACTCCATCCCGGTCAGCGCCGCGCCGGCAGCCGCCGTCGGCACCGGGTCCTGCCAGACGAGGGTGCGGCTGCGGGAGTTGTCCGGATCGGAGGCGGCGAACGCCTCGGCGACCTCGGCCGCGCTTCCCTCCGGCGCGGTCACCAGCCCGTTCTCGCTCACCTGATCTCCAGTCGCTGGAGGTCGGCGGTGCGGCGCGGCCGCGACGGCTGGGCCGGGTAGTGCAGGTCGGCGCTGATCTCCGCCTCGCTGATCGCGATCCGCGGACCCTTCGGCCGGCGGTGGTGCCTGTGTCTTGGAATCAGCCTCATCTGGAGCCTCCGATCGGCTTGGTTGCATGAAGCAACTCTGGATGGCGCGAGCCTACCGCAAGTCAGTTGCTTGATGCAACCAAGTGTGCGAAGCTTCACACGTGCTGCACCGCGACTACCCCGGTCTCGACTGCTCGGTGGCGAAGGCCCTGGAGGTGATCGGCGAGCGCTGGTCGCTGCTGATCGTCCGCTCGGTGATGCACGGCAACCGCCGCTTCGGCGAGATGCAGGAGTCGCTGGGGATCGCCCGCAACGTCCTCTCGGCGCGCCTGCAGCGCCTCGTCGACGAGGAGATCCTCGAACGGCGCGCCTACCAGGAAAGCCCGCCCCGCTACGAGTACTTCCTGACCGAGAAGGGCCTCGACCTCTGGCCGGCGCTGATCGCGCTGCTCAACTGGGGCGACCGCTACTCCCCCAGCCCAGAGGGCCCGCGGCGCCTGATCGTCCACAAGGAGTGCGGCGGCACCGTCAGCGAGCGCGGCATCTGCGAAAGCTGCGGCAAGCTGCTGACCGCGCGCGACGCGAAGCAGGTTCCGGGGCCCGGAGCGAAGGAGCCTGGCCGCGAAACCGCGGCGCTCGCCTAGCCCGCCGCTTGCGGCTCGTTGGGGTTGAGGTACCGGTTGGTGAAGAGCTGCGAGAAGGCGGTGCCTCGCGGAATCATTTCCTGCTCCCTCATCCAGGCCACGAGCTTGCGCGTTCGACCGGGGGCGAAGCGCCCGGGCGGGGACAGCAGCGACAACGTAGCCCGGACCTGGGCGAGGTTTGCCTTTTCGCTGGCTTCGTATTCGTTGGGGCTGGCTGCGAGCAACTTGACCGCGAGCTCCGGGTTTCGCTTCACCGCTGCGACCCCGCGTCTCAACGCCGACATGAACCTGCGAACCACCCAGGGTTCCCGGGCCGCGCGATCGGCGCGGGTGATGATCACGTCTTCGTCATAGCCAGGGACTCCAAGTTCCTGGACCCGCTTGATCACCGGCTTGGCTCCCCGTTCCCGCAGCAGGACCCCCTCCATGTTCCAGGAGCCACCGAAAATGGCGTCGGCTTCTCCTTCCAACAGAGCCGGTATCAACTTGTAGCCGACGCGTTTGACCCTGATTTCCTCCGGCTTCACACCCGCCCTCGTCAGGATCGATTCGAGCATCTCTTCCTGGTAGGGGATCCCCGGGACCGCGACGGTTTTGCCCCTGAGGTCGGCGATCCCCCGAATCCCCGACTTCTTCAGCCAGATCATCGCTGCGGTCGGCTGTGAGACCAGGCTCCCGACCGCAACGATCGGCGCCCCCTTTTCTTTGCCGATGATCGCCTGGGGTTGCTGGGTCACGGCGAAGTCGTTGGTGTACACGGTGACGTAGGGGACGGGGCGGCGGGGAATAATCGGAACGCCGGCATCTACGGTGAGGCCGACATCGGCGAAGAACCCTTTCTTGGTCGCCATGTAGATGGCGATGTTGGCGGGGGTCATCTCGCCGTCGAGACATAGCCGCAGCGGCCGCGGGAACGTCGGACTCGGTTCCCCGGCGTACAACGCCATTGTTTTTTCGGCAGGCGTGAGCGTCGTTTCTCGCGCGGTGGTCGAACTCGTCCTGCTGCCGGAATCTTCGGCGCCACCGCACCCCATGATCAGAGCGCCAGTTACGATCATCGCAATGCAGAGGAACTCCCGCCTCACTACTCAAACTATACAAACCAAACGTTCCGAAGGCTAACGAGGAGAAACCATGGCGACGGCGGCTGGGCTTCAGGTCAGGGACGAGATCTTCATCGGCGGCGAGTGGGTCGCGCCGAGCGGCGGCGAGACGATCGAGGTCGTCAACCCGGCTACCGAGGAGGTAGTGGGGACGATCCCGGCCTGCTCGCCCGAGGACGCCGACCGCGCCGTCGCCGCCGCCCGCGAGGCGTTCGAGAGCTGGTCGCAGACCTCGCGCGAGGAGCGCGCCGGGCACATCGAGGCCATCGTCGCCCGCCTGCAGGGCCGTGCCGAGGAGCTGACGGCGACGATCACCCAGGAGCTGGGGATGCCGCTGAAGCTGAGCGGGATCATCCAGGTCGGCCTCCCGACCTCGCAGTTCGCCTCGATGCCGAAGCTGATGGAAGAAGTCGCCTGGGAGGAGGAGGTCGGCAACTCGCGCATCCTCCGCGAGCCGGTCGGCGTGCTCGGCGCGATCACGCCTTGGAACTACCCGCTGAACCAGATCGCCGCCAAGGTTGCCCCCGCCCTCGCCGCCGGCTGCACGGTGGTGCTGAAGCCGAGCGAGGTGACGCCGCTGAACGCCTTCCTGCTCGCCGAGGTGGTCGAGGCCGCCGGCCTGCCCGCCGGCGTCTTCAACCTCGTCACCGGGCTCGGTCCGGTCGTCGGCGAGGCGATCGCCGGCCACCCCGGCGTCGACATGGTCTCCTTCACCGGCTCCACCAGGGCCGGGCGCCGCGTCTCCGAGCTCGCTGCCGAGACCGTGAAGCCGGTGGCGATGGAGCTCGGCGGCAAGTCGCCGAACGTGATCCTCGACGACGCGGACCTCGCCAGGGCGGTTCCCGACGGGGTCGCCAAGTGCTTCCTCAACAGCGGTCAGACCTGCAGCGCCCTGACCCGGATGCTGGTCCCGCGCCAGCGCCTGGCCGAGGCCGAGGAGCTGGCCAAGGCCGCGGCCGAGAGCTTCACCCCCGGCGACCCCTTCGACCCCTCGACCCGTCTCGGACCGCTGGTCTCCGAGGTCCAGCGCGAGCGGGTGCGCGGCTACATCGAGAAGGGGGCCGAGGAGGGCGCACGGCTGATCGCCGGCGGCGTCGAGCCTCCAGAGGGTCTGGAGCGCGGCTACTTCGTGCGCCCCACCGTCTTCTCCGAGGTCGAGGCCGAGATGACGATCGGCCAGGAGGAGATCTTCGGGCCGGTGCTGGCGATCCAGCCCTACGAAGGCGAGGAGGACGCGATCCGGATCGCCAACTCGACCCCCTACGGTCTCGCCGGCGGCGTCTGGTCCGCCGACGGCGAGCGCGCGATCGCCGTCGCCCGCCGCATCCGCACCGGCCAGGTCGAGATCAACGGCGGGGCCTTCAACCCGCTCGCGCCCTTCGGCGGCTACGGCCAGTCCGGCCACGGGCGCGAGAACGGCCGCTACGGGATCGAGGAGCTGCTGCAGGTCAAGAGCCTGCAGCTTTAGCCAGCAGCGAGTCGGCCGGAAACGACGCCGAGAGCATCCCTTCTTCCGCCATCCAGTCGATCAGGGTCTGGGTTTGCTCGAGGTCTAGCGATTCCCCCGGGGAGAGTAGGGGAAGCGTCGCTTCGAGCTGCGCCCGGCCGCCGGCCGCAGTCGTTTCCGGGTCCTTTTCGGTGCTCCGCCGAACTGCTTTGGCGGCTGCGTCGGGATGCCACTGCGCGGTGGCCGTTCCGCGGGCCACCGCAGACATGAACCCGCGGATCTCTTCGGGGTGTTCGGCGGCGAAATCGGCCCGGGCGATGAGCACGAGCGGTTCGTAATCGGGGATCCCCAGCGATCGGTCGGCGACGACGATCGGCCTCGCCCCCCGGGACCTGAGGTCCGCGCCCTCCAGGTTCCCCGAGCCGCCGAAGGCGGCGCTGGCACTGCCGTCCAGGAGGGCGGGGGCCAGGTTGTAAGCGACCCGGTCGAGGGTCACATCCTTCAGCGTCAGCCCTGCTCGCGCCAGGACGCTCTGGAGGAACTCTTCCTGGTATTGATCGCCGGGGATCGCGATGGTCTTCCCCTCGAGGTCGGAGACCGAGCCGATCTTCGCGCTCCGCAGCCAGATCATCGCCTCGGTCGGCTGCGCGATGACGCTGCCGAGGACGACGACCGGCGCTCCGGTGCCCTTTGCGAGGATCGCCTGCGGCAGTCGCACCACGCCGAGGTCGTCGGTTTCTTCCAACACCTGCGGAACCGCCGCCCTGGGCTCAAAAGCGGTACCCAGCCAGACGTCGAGCCCGGCGTCGTCGAAATAGCCGTGGGCCTGGGCCGTCAGCAGCCCTGCGGTAGCGGCTCCCATCCAGCCGTCGAGCGAAACCTTGATTTCGAGCGGCCCTTCGGGCTGAGACGACGTCCGCTCTGCGACCCCTTTCGCGCTCGCGTCCGTCGGCGTCGCCTCGCCGGGATCACCGCACCCGCCCAGAAGCAGGGCGACCAACCCGACGGTCACCCCGGCGGCAATCTGCCTGCTCAGCCGTGCCCCGATCAAGGCTTCGCCGGCAGCGGGTTCGTGGACAGCTCACCGACCGGCGGCTCCCGGTCGATGATCGCTTCTTTGTGCATCCAGGCGGTTAGAAGCTTGGCCCGCGCCGGGTCCATACGGGCACCGGTCGCCAGGAGCGGAAGGGTCACGTCCAGCTGCGCCCGCAGCGTCTTCTCGCTGAATTCGCGATCGAAGTCGCGGTATTCCGCGATCCGATCTACCGCTGCCGTGCGATCCTTCCGCGCCGCTTCGGTGCCGCGCGCGACTGCTGCCATGAAGCGGCGCATCATCCCTGGGTGCTTGCGCGCGCACTCCTCGCGGGCGATCACCACCAGTTCTTCGTAGCGGGGCACCCCGAGGCTCTGCACGCGCTTGATAACCGGATCGGCGCCCTGCTCTTCGAGCGCCTTCCCCTCGATGTTCCAAGAGCCGAGGATCGCATCCGCCCGCCCATGGCGCAGGGCAGCCACGGCTTTGTAGTTCACGGGTTTGACCTTCACTTCCTCCAGAGTCAGGCCGGCCCGCGCCAGCACCGCCGCGAGGAAGTCTTCCTGGAAGGGAACGCCTGGGACGGCCACCGTCTTGCCCTTGAGATCGGCAAGGTCGCGGATTCCCGACCCCGGCAACCAGATCAGCGCCGCGGTGGGCTGCCTGATCACGCTGCCGATGGAGACGACCGGTACCCCTTCCTCTCTTGCCAGCACCAGCTGGGGCTGCTGGGTGACGCCGATCGTGTCGACGCCGGTGGCCACGTACCTGATGGGGCGCTTCGGCGTCCAGGGGCCCGCGACCCCGACGCTCAGTCCGGCGTCGGCGAAGTAGCCCCGTTCTTCGGCCATCAGGAAACCGACGTTCTCGGCCCCCGGTTCGCCGTCGAGGGTCACTCCCATCGATTCCGAGTGAGAGGGGCACTTCGGCGGCGCGGGATCGCCCGAGGGATCGGGGGCCGTCACCGCTTTCGGTTCTGCGTTCGACGCCGGTTCGGTCTGCCCGCTTCTGTCGCTCCCTCCCTTGCCGCACCCGGCGATCAGAGCGACGACCGCGAGGAGGCAGAAACCCAGGCTGGTCTTCGACCCGCACCCGCGGACCAAGCTCCTCACCCCCCGGCTCCTTCTGGCAACAGCGTGTCCGCGGAGAACGGCTTCGCGATCATCTTTTCTTTCGCCATCCAGTCGATCAGGGACTGGGCCCTGTCGAGGTCCATCGGATCGCCCGGGGCAAGGAGGGGAAGGGTCGCCTTGATCTGGGCTTCGGTGCCCGCCCGCGTCGCGTCGATGTCCCCTTCGACGGCTTCTTCGACCACCTTCAGCGCCTCCCGGGGGTGCTGCTGTGCCGTGGCCGTCCCGCGGGCGACCGCGGACATGAACCCTTCGATCGCTTCAGGGTGCTGGGCGACGAAATCGGATCGAGCCGCAACGACGAGCTGTTCGTAGTCTTGGATGCCCAGCGACCGCACGCCGGTCATCACCGGTTCAGCCCCCCGAGCCTCGAGTTCCGCGCCGTCCAGGTTTTCCCAGCCGCCGAAGGCCGCATCGGCGGTGTGCTTCAGGAGGGTGGGGATGAGTTCGTAGCCGACCTGGTCGAGGTTCACGTCTTTCAGCGTCAACCCTGCATGTTCGAGCGCCTTCTGGAGAAATTTCTTCTGGTACGGGATGCCCGGATACGCGACGGTCTTGCCCTTGAGGTCGGCCACCGAGCTGATCCTGGATCCGCGCAGCCAGATCATCGCCTCGGTCGGCTGAGCGATCAGGCTGCCGAGGATCACCAGCGGCGCCCCACTGCTCTTTGCGATGACCACCTGTGGCTCTTGCGCGACGGCGATGTCCAGGAACTTTTCGGTCATGTACGGAACCGCGCGCCGGGGGTGCCAGGGGACCCCAAGCGAGACTTTGAGCCCGGCCTCCCGGAAGTAGCCGCGGGCTTCGGCCATCAGCAGCCCTGCGACCTCCGGCCTCATCCAGCCATCGACCACCACTTTGAGTTCGAGCGGCGCCGCGGATTGCGAGTCGGCTTCGGCGGCTGCGTTCGTCGCACCGTCCCGGGGCGTCCCGTCGCCGGCGGCGCCACAGCCGGCCAGGAGCACCGCGACCACAACCGCGATCGGCAGCACCGCCGCAGGGGTCCGCAGTAAGCAAGTCTTCACCGCTCAAACTCTACGGAGCGAAAGTCCCCTCAGGCAGGTGCCGCGGTGACTTCCCCGGGCTCACGATCCCGCACCGCGGTGGCGCGGCCCACCTTCTCGCCGATCCCGAAGTGGGCGCAGATCATCAGCTCGTGCTCGCGCCGCAGGGGGCGGACAGGGTCGACGACGGGGGCACTGCGGATCGCGTCCAGCTCCTGGGCGACCCAGACCCCGAAGGGGGCGCCGGCGCAGATGGCGAAGGGCAGGGCGACGATCCGGGCGCGGCGCCGGCGGCCGAGGCGGGCGATCAGCCAGGCGGGCTCGCCGCTCTCGACGTCGAGGTAAAACCCCTGCACCTGACCGATGGATTCGCCGCTCAGCCCGGCGACGTCGGCGCCGATCCAGCCCATCGCCTCGGCGGCCGGAGCGGGTGACACCTCAGCCATCGGCGTGCTTCTCCAGCAGTTCGCTCGCGGCCGTCGCGGGGTCGAGCTCGCGGCGGACGACGCGGTCGAGAAGCGCGGCGGTCGCCGGGTCCTCGGAGACCGTCTGCTCGAGGCGCCGGCGCATCCGCGAGGTCGCGATGCCGAGCACCTCGCTGCGCAGGTTGCGTGCCCGGCGCTCGGCGAGCGTCCCCGCCTGCTCGATGAACTTTCGGTGCGCGTCGATTTGCGCGGCCAACTCTTCGACCCCCTCACCGCGCGCTGCCTCGGTGCGCAGGATCGGCACCTTCCAGCCCTCCGGGTCCTGCGAGAGGGCGAGCACACCGCGGACCTCGCGGACCATCGTGTCGGTCATCGGGTGGTCGGCCTTGTTGACGACGATCACGTCGGGGATCTCCATCACCCCCGCCTTCAGTGCCTGGATCGAGTCGCCGGAGCCCGGCATCAGCGCCAGCACGATCGTGTCGGCGTGGTCGACGATGTCGATCTCCGCCTGGCCGACGCCGACGGTCTCGATCAGGACGTCGTCTTTGCCGGCGGCGTCCATGATCAGCGCCACCTGCAGCGCCGCCTCGGAGAGGCCGCCGAGGGCGCCGCGCGAGGCCATCGAGCGGATGAAGACGCCGGGGTCGAGGAAGTGGTCCGTGAGCCGGATCCGGTCGCCGAGCAGGGCCCCGCGGGTGAAAGGGCTCGAGGGGTCGATCGAGAGCACCGCGACCTCGCGCTCGGCTTTGCGCAGCTCCCCGGTGAGGGCCCCGATCAGCGTGCTCTTCCCCACCCCGGGCGGCCCGGTGAAGCCGACGATCCGCGCCTTGCCGGTGCGCGGGTAGACCTCGCGGACCAGCTCCCAGCCGGCCGGGTCGTCGGACTCGATCAGGGTGATCGCCCGCGCCAGGGCCCGCTTTTCGCCGGCCAGCAGGCGCTCGGCGAGGGGGGCGGATTTGGCGACGTCGGCCAAGGGCGGCCCAGTCTAAGAGGTCACGCCTGGACCCGCGCGCACCTTTAAAGTTGCCCCGCCGTGCTCCGCTTCCTGGCCCGCAACCGGATGCTGAACCCGCGCTACGCGCGGCTCCTCTGGCGCTACCT
>Ga0164301_10000413_pt1 | contig 12308 bp, 10 predicted proteins | sample Whisoiple_231_MG_FD_109711 | JGI IMG/M metagenome (GOLD analysis project Ga0164301, IMG submission 109711) | Unamended control soil microbial communities from upstate New York, USA - Whitman soil sample_231_MG | ecosystem: Environmental > Terrestrial > Soil > Agricultural land ... | reverse complement strand
TGAGTCGCGTCGGCTTCGGCCGGCGGCATTTCCATTTCCCAGGCCTTCGCATTGTGTGAACCGCCACAGCTTAAGTGGACTGCGCAGCTACACAAGCCACCCGAGTTGCCGCGCCATTTGGCAGGCCTCCCACCAAGCGCTTGCTCTGAACTCGTGTGTCCCGTTCGGCGGTGATTTGGCAAAGAGTTGGGTCTCTCCCGTGGATTTGTAATACACCGCGCGAAAATCGGTGCCCGGCAAGATAACCTCGATCTCGCCCTGACTGACGCTGATGATAAGCCTGTCGTCCAAGACTACCCCTGTTGGCAAAGCGAAGAGCAAGGGAGGATGCTCTTGCATTCAACCCGCGTTAGGATCGGGTGTTCCCGGCCTCGGCTTCGGTCGGCGGCATTTTCTTTTGGGTCGGGAACTCTTTGCCTGATTGGCGGTTGTCTTGCGGCGCCTCCACAGTGCCTGCCCATATCCCCAAAATTGCGCGTGGGGAGCGCTCTAGTAACCAGCGTAAGGAGAAGCCCCGTTAGACGCCGGGGCTTTTTCTTTTTGCGCGAGACCCGGCAGACTCATCTGGAACCTCGATCCAGGTGCGCACCGAAGCTCGAGTTAGGAACTCGTGATCGTCAGTTAAGGTGTCACTCATGTCCCCGTTAGAAGTTGATGTCCTGCACAATGAGATCACCGTCACGGTGCCGGGAACAAATTACATGGCCACCTACTACAAACCGAGAGACTCTCGGATACTTATTGCAAAGCGCATGTCGAACGAAGACGACCGGCGGACGAGCATGACGCTGTCTGAATTCCTCGGCAGTGCATGGTGGGCAGCGAACGACAAGGCACGCGAGCTCGGGTGGATTGTCTAACAAGAAACCCGGCTGCGCGGTGGACGCAAACTGGGTTGCTCTCAGCCGGATCAGTGCTAGTTGCGGCAGCCTGCTGACTTCACGGGGGTTCCAGGTTCTCCCTTAGGGCTGCCGCGTGGATTCAACCCGTTTTGAGATCGTCGGCGAGCGTACCCAGCTCCGTCGACCCGTCTAGGTAAGCCCGGCCGTCGCCTAGGTCGGGCTTACTTTATTCGCAAAGAAGCGTGTGTCGCTGGAACGCCAATCCCTGATTCGCTGTTCTGAGGTCGAGGGGATCAATGACGGCGGTAGCAGAGCTGCTGCCATCCAAGGGGGATTGCAGCCAATGACGAAACTTGAATTGCTCTACGCGCAAAAATCAAAAAAGTTCGATCAACTGTGTATTCTAGCCGGGCGAGAGTTCGGCTACGGCGAGTTCTCGACTCTAAGCACTGAAGATCGCATCCGAGTAGAAGATGAAGCGACGCAGTATGTTGAACAGTGGGAAGAGACGGTTGAGATGAAGACCAACTTCACCATTCGGCCAATTACGCCTTTGCGCCGTCTTTTGGCCGAGTATCACGACATTTGCGAACGGATTCTCGACGAGCATGAGATTGACGCCGGTCTTTGGGCCTACCGGAAAAGAGCCCAGAAACGCCGACGTCCCGTGTCACTTTAAGTCCCCTGGCGACTGCGAGCCCGAGGGCAACAAATGCCCCGCCGACGTAGGGCGGCAGGAGGGCTTCAGTGTTGCTGCAGGGTGACCGCCGCCACGGCTTGGGCGAGCCGATCACGATAGACCAGCTTGGGTAGCACCGGAGCGCCAGGCACCTGTCGGTGAATTCGTTCGACGGTATCGGGGTCGGCGTTCCCGGTTACGAAAACGATCGGGATGTCGCATACCTCGCGCAGCCACCTAGCGGCCTCTATGCCCTCACGGCCTCCCTCGAGGTTGACGTCCATTAGGACAATATCGGGCGGATCCTCCATGGCTTGCAAAAAGGCGTCTTGTCCATTTGCTGCCAGATCGCAAGTGTCGAAGCCCAGCGCGGACATGTCTGCCACTAGGCCCATGGCGAACATGGTTTCGTCTTCGACGATTAGGGCGCGGCGGTGCGCAGGCCAAAGTTGGGCCATCTCCTAGTCCCTCTCCTTGCCCTCCCAATGCGGAAATGCCCTAGGCCGAGCTTCGTTCCTTGCAGGGGAGATAAATTTTCCCCTTCCGCTGCCCTCCTTCTTCGGCCGCGCTCAGCTTTGAACTCCTTCCGCCGAAGTTCAAGGCCGAGGGATCAAAGCTTGGCATGGCGCGTTGGGGTAGCAAGGGCACTGCCAGAAAGTGTGAGTCCATGACCCAAGACTCGTCTTTGGCCCTTCGCCGTGCCCTAATCGTCGAGGATGAGTTCCTGATCGCCCTCGACCTGGAAACTGACCTGTGCGCGCTGGGTTTCAACGTTTGCGATCTAGCCGCGAACGCGGATAAAGCCCGTTACCTAGCCATGAGCAATCAACCCGACGTTGTTTTGATGGATGTAAATCTTGAGGGAGGCCGCGAAGGCATATGCGCGGTGGCTTCGAGAAGTATGCGAGACAGCTGTCGTCTTCGTCACCTCGTATAATGATGACGATACCGTAGAGCGCATTCATCAACAGGTGCCGGGAGCGCCGGTTCTAGCAAAGCCGGTCTACCGTAAGACCCTTGCTGGTGCCGTGGCGGCGGCCACCAAGCACTGCCCCATTGGCCGGCAGCACGGATGAAGCTCTAAGTAAAGCGTGGTCGCTGACAACTCTGTTTCACAGACGAAGGCCGTGAGCGCAAAAAAAGATATCAGTCCCTCGGGGAACTCCTTATGCGTTGTGGCGTTGTGCGTCGGGAATAGGTGCGCCCTATCGGGAGGACTCTCTCTTGGGGTACCGTTGGCGGTGGGGGTTCTTAATTCCCTCCAAATCCCTGCAAAGATCTGAAGTGAGTAGGCTGGATCCGTGGCTCATGGGTGCGGCCGCCGCGCCCGTGCCGAAATCATCACACAAAGACCGCCCGCCTCTCCACATCGCGCCCCATTGTTCCGGTTCACTTTTTGGCTCGTCTAGGAGGTGACACATGCCCCCGATCACCGAGGCGAACGAACAACCTAATCCAAGTGTCCTTGGGGACCCCTTGCCTGCCGATGCCCTGTCGAATGGGCTGAATGGTGGCTCTGATTCCGCACTCCGCGAACTACTGCACGCGCTTCAAGCTGTGCGCGTGGGGGATTTTTCGGTGCGCATGGCCGGCGACGGGGTCGGACTCAATGGCAAAATTTCCGACGCCTTCAACGAGATAGTCGCCGCCAATCAACGCATGGCGCAAGAGCTCGAGCGAGTGGGTCAGGCGGTGGGCCGCGAAGGCAAGATCAGGCACCGGGTCACACTCGGGCTCCCGAGGGGCGCCTGGGGCGAGATGGAACTCTCCGTAAACACACTGATCGATGATTTGCTTTGGCCTACAACCGAAATGACCCGGACCATCCGAGCCGTGGCGCGAGGAGACTTGCAGCAAACCGTTCGCCTCGATGTTGATGGCCAACCGCTGATGGGCGAGTTCTTGCAGTCGGCCATAATCGTCAACGCCATGATCAAGCAACTCGCCGTTTTCACCTCCGAGGTGACGCGTGTCGCTCGCGAGGTCGGCAGCGAAGGCAAGCTTGGCGGCCAAGCCGAAGTTCATGGAGTGACGGGCGTCTGGAAGGACTTGACCGACAGTGTCAACTCCATGGCGAGCAACCTGACTGCCCAGGTGCGCAACATTGCCGATGTGGCAACCGCCATTGCGAGTGGCAATCTGGCGAAGAAAATCACCGTCAATGTCAGCGGCGAGATTCTTCAGCTGAAAGAGACGATCAACACGATGGTCGATCAGCTCAACGCCTTTACTGGCGAGGTAACGCGCGTAGCTCGCGAGGTTGGCACTGAGGGCAAGCTTGGCGGTCAGGCGACGGTCCCCGGCATTGCAGGCACCTGGAAAGACCTCACCGACAGCGTCAATTCCATGGCGAGCAATTTGACCGCGCAGGTGCGCAATATTGCGGAAGTTTCGACCGCTATCGCCACCGGCGACCTTTCCAAAAAGATCACTGTTGACGTGCGCGGCGAGATACTGGAGCTCAAGGACACCATCAACACCATGGTCGATCAGCTTAACGCCTTTGCCGGCGAGGTGACGCGCGTCGCCCGCGAGGTCGGCACGGAAGGCAAGCTTGGCGGCCAGGCGTTGGTGCGTGGAGTGGCCGGTACCTGGAAAGACCTCACTGATAGCGTCAACTCCATGGCGAGCAACCTGACCGGCCAGGTGCGTAACATCGCTGAGGTGGCGACGGCGGTCGCGCTCGGTGACCTTTCCAAGAAGATCACGGTGAACGTAAGCGGCGAAATCCTGCAGCTGAAGGAAACCATCAATACGATGGTGGACCAACTCAATGCTTTTGCGGCCGAAGTGACGCGCGTCGCCCGCGAAGTTGGTACCGACGGCAAGCTCGGCGGGCAGGCCGAAGTGCCCGGCGTCGCCGGCACGTGGAAGGACCTGACCGACAGCGTCAATTCCATGGCCGGAAACTTGACGGCGCAGGTGCGCAACATCGCCGAGGTGGCGACCGCCATCGCCGATGGAGACCTGTCGCGAAAAATCACCGTGGATGTGCGGGGCGAGATTCTGCGGCTTAAAGAGACCATCAACACCATGGTCGACCAGCTCAATGCTTTTGCCGCCGAGGTGACCCGTGTGGCACGCGAGGTGGGAACGGAAGGCAGGCTCGGCGGCCAGGCAAACGTGCCGGGCGTCGCCGGCACGTGGAAGGATCTGACCGACAGCGTCAATTCGATGGCCGGAAACTTGACGGCGCAAGTCCGCAACATCGCCGAGGTGACTACGGCGGTGGCGCGCGGCGACCTCTCGCGTAAGATCACCGTGGACGTGAAGGGCGAGATTCTCGAGCAGAAGAACACCATCAACACCATGGTCGATCAGCTCAACGCCTTCGCCTCCGAGGTCACGCGCGTGGCCCGCGAAGTTGGCACCGAAGGCAAGCTCGGCGGCCAAGCGCAAGTGCCGGAGGTTGCAGGTACGTGGAAGGACCTCACCGACAACGTGAACTTCATGGCCTCGAATCTCACGGCGCAGGTGCGAAACATCGCCGAAGTTGCCACCGCAATTGCAGGCGGCGACCTCTCCAAGAAGATCACAGTGGACGTACGCGGCGAGATCCTGCTCTTGAAAGAGACGCTCAACACCATGGTCGAGCAACTTCGTTCCTTCGCCGGCGAAGTAACGCGGGTGGCGCGCGAGGTTGGTACCGACGGGCGATTGGGCGGTCAAGCTGTGGTGCCAGGTGTTGCTGGCACTTGGAAGGATTTGACCGACAACGTCAACCTGCTTGCCGGCAACTTGACCACACAGGTCCGCAACATTGCCGAGGTGACCACAGCGGTGGCGCGCGGCGACCTCTCGCGCAAGATCACCGTGGATGTGAAGGGCGAGATTCTCGAGTTGAAGAACACCATCAACACTATGGTGGATCAGCTCAACGCCTTTGCTTCCGAAGTTACCCGCGTCGCCCGCGAGGTCGGCACCGAAGGCAAACTCGGGGGCCAGGCCCAAGTGTCAGGCGTGGCGGGAACCTGGAAGGATCTCACCGACACGGTCAATGTCATGGCGGCAAATCTCACCGAGCAGGTACGCGGAATTGTGAAAGTGGTTACGGCGGTCGCCAACGGCGACCTCAAACAAAACCTGACGGTGAAATCGAAGGGCGAAGTGGCGGCGCTCGCCGAAACCATCAACAACATGACAGATACCCTCGCTATCTTCGCCGACCAGGTGACGACCGTGGCGCGCGAGGTGGGGGTGGAGGGTCGACTAGGTGGTCAGGCCGAGGTGCCGGGTGCGGCCGGTACTTGGAAAGACCTGACGGGGAACGTCAATTTGCTGGCCGCCAATCTGACGACGCAGGTGCGCGCAATCGCCGAGGTCGCAACCGCCGTCACCAAGGGTGACTTGACGCGGTCTATCCAGGTCGATGCCCGCGGCGAGGTGGCTGAGCTAAAGGACAACATCAATACGATGATCGATAATTTGCGGCTCACCACCGACCACAATACCGAGCAGGATTGGCTTAAGACAAATCTCGCCAAATTCACCAATATGCTGCAGGGCCAGCGCGATCTCGGCACTGTTGGCCGCTTGTTGTTGAGCGAATTGACCCAGCTTGTCGATGCCCAGCTCGGCGTCATATATCAGGTGGAGAGCGAAGACGCGCCGAGCCTGCGGTTGCTTTCGGCCTATGCAGACGACGGCACCGACGCTCATCCTCGGCGTATAAGGATCGGCGAGGGCCAAATCGGGCAGTGTGCTGCCGACAAGCGTAGGCTGCTGATCACCGATTTGCCGCCGCATGCCGTATCGATCGGTTCGGCGCTTTTTAAGGTTGTTCCACGCAACGTCATCGTCCTGCCTGTGCAGTTCGAAAATCAGGTGAAGGCGGTCATCGAGCTTGCTTCGGTAAGCGAGTTCACAGACTTGCAGATCGCGTTTCTCGAGCAGCTGACGAGCGGCATCGGCATCGTGCTCAACAGCATCGAAGCCACGATGCAGACCGAAGGACTGCTCGTCCAATCGCAGCAGCTCGCCGGGGAGCTGCAAGCTCAACAAACGGAATTACAGCAAACGAACGAGCAGCTCGGGCAGAAGGCGCAGCAGCTCGCAGAGCGCAATGTTGAAGTTGAGCGAAAAAACCAGGAGATCGAGCAAGCGCGGCGTGCTCTCGAAGAGCAGGCAACCGAGCTGTCGCTGACGTCAAAATACAAGTCCGAGTTCCTGGCCAACATGTCCCATGAACTGCGCACGCCGCTAAACAGCATCCTGATTCTCGGACAGCAGCTCGCCGACAACCCTGATGGAAATCTCAACTCTAAGCAGGTTGAGTTCGCTCGCACCATTCACGGGGCGGGTACCGATCTGCTCAATCTGATCAGTGATATTCTCGACCTCTCCAAGATCGAGTCCGGTACGGTTACAGTCGAAGCCCAGGAAATTGCATTCACGAGCTTGCTTGACGCTGTAGGTCGCCCATTCCGCCACGAAGCCGAAGCACGCGGATTGTCCTTCGACGTTTATACTAGCCCGGACCTTGCACGGACCATCACCACGGATTCAAAGCGCCTGCAGCAGGTGCTCAAGAACCTCCTCTCCAACGCCTTCAAGTTTACCGAGCAGGGCGGGGTCTGGCTAAAGGTGTCGCCGGCTACGGCCGGTTGGAGCGCCGGACATCCGATTCTCGATCAGGCCCATGACGTCGTCGCCTTCGAAGTGTCCGATTCCGGCATCGGCATTCCCATCGATAAACAGAAGATCATCTTCGAGGCGTTTCAGCAGGCCGACGCTAGCACTAACCGCAAGTATGGGGGCACAGGCCTTGGTCTCGCCATCAGCCGTGAGCTGTCGAATTTGCTCGGCGGTGAGATTCACCTCCGCAGCACCCCTTCCATGGGCAGCAACTTCACGCTCTACTTGCCATTGCACTATGCGGGTCCCTCCCTCGCCATTCGTTCGGCGTCGGTCAGCGCGCCTCCCCCGCAGGCAGCGCTTCCAGTTGGTCCGACCGAGCGCGCCGTGCAACCGTTTAAGGACGATCGGACGGAGATTGAGCCGAGCGACCCCGTGTTGTTGATCGTCGAGGACGATCCTCACTACGCTCGCATCATTCTGGAGCTGGCTCGCGACAAGGGCTTCAAGGCGCTGATCGCTACGCGTGGTATCGATGCGCTCGCTCTCGCCGAAGAGTTTCGGCCGACGGCCGTCTCACTCGACGTCTTCCTCCCCGACATGCTCGGCTGGACCGTGCTAAGCCAGCTTAAGCAGAATCCGCTGACGCGACACATCCCCGTGCAGATCATTACACTCGACGAGGATCGCCAGCACGGGCTGGCGCGCGGCGCCTTCTCCTTTGTAACTAAGCCGACGACGACCGCAGGTGTTGAGGCTGCGCTCTCAAGAATCAAGGAGTATACCGCTCCTCGTCGCAAGCGACTGCTCGTTGTGGAAGATAACGCGGCCGAGCGCATGAGCATCGTCGAGCTGCTGGCTGGCGACGACATCGAAATCGTCACGGCCGACACGGGAGCGGAAGCTCTCAGCATCCTGCGCGAAAGCCCGTGCGATTGCGCGGTGCTCGATCTCCGCTTGCCGGACATGTCTGGCTTCGAGGTGTTGGAGCAGCTCAGCGCCGATGCGGTGTTGAGCGACGTCCCGGTGGTGGTCTTCACCGGACGCGAACTGTCGGCCGAGGAAGACGCCAGGCTTCACACCATGGCTCGCAGCATCGTGGTCAAAGGCGTGGAATCTCCCGAGCGCCTGCTCGACGAGACCTCGCTCTTTCTCCACCGTGTGGTGACCGACCTGTCGCCCGAAAAGCAGCAGATGCTTGAGCGGTTGAATCGCTCCGACGAAGACCTTGTTGGCAAAATTGCTCTGCTCGTGGACGACGATGCCCGCAACATTTTCGCACTCAGCAGCATGCTCGAGCGCCACGGAATGAAGGTGCTCACAGCCACGACCGGCCGCGAGGCGATCGGTCTTGCGCAATTGACGCCAGATCTCGCGATCGTGCTCATGGACATCATGATGCCCGAGATGGACGGCTATCAAACGATAGCCGCCATACGCGACGATCCCGCTTTCCGCCGGCTGCCCATCATCGCGCTTACGGCGAAGGCAATGAAGGGAGACCGCGAGAAATGTCTCGAGGCCGGGGCCTCGGAGTATCTCGCCAAACCCGTGAACACCGAGCAATTGCTGTCAGCCATGCGAAACTGGCTGCATCGATAAGAGCGCAAGCAATGACTGGCTCCGACCGAGTAAATGTCCTGCTGGTCGACGACCAGCCAGCGAAGCTCCTCAGCTATGAGGTAATCCTTGAGGGGCTTGGCGAGAACTTGATCAAGGCGTCGTCGGCCACGGATGCACTTGAACATCTGCTCAAAACCGAAATCGCAGTAGTTCTCGTGGATGTCTGCATGCCGGGGTTCGATGGATTCGAGCTTGCCGCCATGATTCGCGAACACCCTCGCTGCCAGCGAACCGCGATCATTTTCATCTCCGCCATTCATCTGGCTGATGTTGACCTGATGCGCGGCTACCAGATGGGAGCAGTGGACTATGTGCCGGTCCCGATCATCCCCGATTTGCTGCGTGCCAAGGTCAAGGTCTTTGTTGAGCTTTACCGCAAGACCAAGCAGCTCGAGCAATTGAATAGCGAGCTGGAACAGCGTGTGGCCGAGAGGACGGCCGAGCTGCAGTCGTATGCGGGGCGGCTGTTGCAAAGCGAGCATCGCCGGAACTTGGCTTTAGCCGCGGGCAAAATGGGCTCCTGGGACTGGGATCTCATTAATGGCGACTGCATGTGGGACGAGGGTCAATGCCGCATCTTTGGGGTCGATCCGAGGACTTTCAAGGCGACGCCCGAAAGCATCAAAACCTTGCTGGAAGCAGACGATTGGGAGCGGTTGCAACAGGCATGGATTGCAGCGCGAGAGAATGGGGGTGCTTATGAGACTGAATTTCGTGTGCGCCGACCGAACGGGGAGCTGCGTTGGTGTCTGGGCACTGCCGCGGCGAGCGTAGATGCCTTAAACCATATGGTACGCGTCAGCGGCGTCACGATTGATATCACCGACCGGAAGCAGGCCGAGGACCGCCAAGAGTTCCTTGCCCGCGAGGTCGACCATCGAGCACGTAACGTGCTGGCCGTGGTGCAGTCGGTGTTTCATCTGACGAAAGCGGAAACTATCGAGGACTTTGCATCAGCAGTGGAAGGCCGAATTAGCGCCCTCGCGCGCGCGCATATGTTGTTGTCGGAATGCCGATGGGAAGGCGCCAACTTGCGACGACTGCTGGACGAAGAGCTGGATCCCTACCGGACGGGCGAGGTCGAGCGTATCGTAACAGGCGGACCGGATGTGTTGCTTGAGCCCCGTCTCGCACAAACCATTGCATTAGCCATACACGAGCTCGCGACGAATGCCGCAAAGTACGGTTCTCTAACGGCGGCTTCTGGCAAAGTAAGTTTGAGCTGGGCGATCGAGCGCAATAGTTTGGCAGTGGAGTGGGCGGAAGCGGGGGGGCCAGCGGTTCGAGTTCCGGCGACTCAAGGTTATGGAACCAGAGTCATCAAGGGGAGCATCGAGCAACTTGGCGGTCTAGCAGAGTTCGATTGGCGTCGAGACGGCTTGCGGTGCACCCTATCTGTACCTCTCTCCAGGAGAGGGAGGCTTCTACGCAGCAACTCTGCCCAACAGCCCAGAGCCAAAACGCAGTCACGACTGAGTGCTGGCAACCGAGTCTTGCTTGTCGAAGACGAATCCCTGGTGGCGATGATGATGGGAGAAGTCCTGACGGAGCTTGGATTTAGTGTGATTGGTCCATGTGCTACGGCCGCTGAGGCGACGGCAACCATTGGCAGCACTGATGTGAGTGCCGCCATTCTCGACATAAACCTCGACGGAGAACTTGTTTATCCGGTGGCTGATCTTCTGGCAGCGCTAGACATTCCTTTCGCGTTTATTACTGGCTACGGCGAGGAGAGCCTGAGTCCGCGCTTCTCGGACGTCCCGGTGCTTCAAAAGCCAATCGACAGACAGGCACTACAAGATCTCTTCGTCGTCGGCCGAGGGGCTTCTTCGGGATGCTGAGCGAGACGGGCATCAACTAGCAGCCACGCCAGCAGAACCAGGCGCGAAATCAGCAGCTAATCAAGCTTGAACTTATCCGCTGCGAGGCAGGCGCAGGGGAACGAAGCGATACCACGAGCGTTGTTCATGACGAGGGGAGCGCTGCCGCCTGTTGAGGCTCGGCATGAAACGCCCGCTGCAGCTTTGCCTAATTGGTGCTGCCGTATCCCTGATTGCTACGCTGCATCTGCCCCGTGCATTAAACCTTGAGGGTGACGGTGCGATGAGCACGGCGATCACTAGGAATGCGCGTCCCCCATCACCCGAAATGGCGACCCTTCGAGATGTGCAGGATGAGGTCCATTCGGTCGTAGTCGATATGCCGCAAGTCATATCGTTGGCCTACGCTGACCCGGAGACCTGGAGTAGTCTACCCACGTGGACTGAACCGGATGATCAACCTCCGGCAACACTTGTGTTACAGGTAGCCATGACGAATTGAGGTCGAGCTCGAAGGTTCGGCGTTCTCACCGGTTTGTACCGTCGCCAGTAGGCATGATCTCCTCGGCTACATCGCTGATGAAGCTGTCCGCCGAGCATTGACCGAGCTATGTCCGTTAATGGCACTTTTCGGACATCCCACACGCACTAACGAATGTCCGCTGTTGGGGTAAAGCGGACATGACTCGAGCGGCCGTTGTGTCGGCTAATGACCCAACTCGGACATCGACTAAATCGCCTCGGACAATCTCATTGAATGCGTTGTTAGTCGCTTACCGCCGCCATCCGTTCGGCGAGTGTCATATGCTGCACTGACGTGCTCGGCAGCGTCACCACCTTGCCTGAGTGGCTCTCTTCAAACTCGATGACCTTATGGACCATCATGAGCAAGGATTTCAGATCCGCGATCCTAACATCACGCTCTCTTTGCAATTGTTGAGCTATCATTTCAAACTGTGCGTAAGCCGTTTTGATTTGCTCTTGGTAAGTTTTGGCACGCTCTTCCAGGTCACCACGGATATCGCGCATATCTCCCCCTCGTGCGGCCGGCCTGTAAGGGTCGGCTCGTAAAGCCGTCAATGCGAGGACAGGTTGTTGGTTCCCAGGCATGAGCTCTCCCCTGACTTTTTCCGAGAGAGTGGCACCAGCGACACAGCCCCGGCCCACATGCTGTTGGTGATCGAATCGGCGTCCCCAAGCCTTTTCTAATTGCTGCCAGCGTCTCGACGTCGCTGGTCTTTAGGGGGCTCGAGCAGCCGAATTGTCCCACCGAGCAACAGGATAGCGCCGAGCATGATCAAGGGGGCAGCGATTAAGTACACCTCAAAAGTCGAAAGGTTTGAGAGCCACTGATTCATCGTCACTCACTACCCGCGCTCAATTTTCGTTTTCTGCTTAATCGCAGACTTGGCCGCTTTGCCCCCGCCCATATGGCCAAGCTGCTCCTCGCTGACGCGCTCAAGTTCGGCTTGCGTCTTTTCGAGCTTGGCATCCTTCTGGCCAAGGTCGGCTTCTCGCCCAGTACGCCGGATCTTGCCGGACAATTTTTGCCTAATCTTCATTGGACAGACTCCAGTGCAGCGAACTGGAGGAGCCCGGCCGCTTGGATGCAAAGTCCGGGACTTCTCCGAGCCGATGCTCACAGGCCGAACGACAGCTGAACTTTGCATGGGGGAACGCGGGGCAACCGCCGCCGGCCGTACAATCAACGAAGCACATCGAAGCAGGTTCCGAAGGGAGGGAAACTCTCCCTAAAGGAAGGGTTCTGCC
>Ga0164301_10000412_pt1 | contig 12315 bp, 9 predicted proteins | sample Whisoiple_231_MG_FD_109711 | JGI IMG/M metagenome (GOLD analysis project Ga0164301, IMG submission 109711) | Unamended control soil microbial communities from upstate New York, USA - Whitman soil sample_231_MG | ecosystem: Environmental > Terrestrial > Soil > Agricultural land ... | reverse complement strand
GACCGTGTACTCGTTGGGGACGTAGACGCGCTGGACCGAGGCGGTCTTGTGGGCGTCCATTTCCTTCGCCAGTTTGCGCGCCAGTTCGACCGGCTGCACCTCGGAGCTGAAGGCACGGCTGAACACCCCCTCGACGAGGCCTTCGAACATCGACTCCAAGCGACTGAAAGCGCCGATGGGGAGATCCTAGGGAAGCGCCATCTACGGCAGGGCCGCCCCGTGCAGGGCGAGGAAGCCGCCGACCGTCACCGCGGCGGCCAGGGCGCCGACCCGGGTGGCAAAGCCGCGGGCGTAGGTGCCGGGCAGGTGGTCGCTCATCTCCTCCAGCGAGTCCTCGATCGCCGAGCCCAGCTCCTCCAGCGAGGGGCGGTGGTTGGGGCGGGGCGAGAGACAGGCGTCGACCGAGTCGGTCAGCTCGCGCGGCAGGTCGGGGCGGTGTCGGCGCAGCGAACGGTGGCGGCCGCCGATCGCCCGCGCGGTGGCGGCGGGGCTGGCGCGGCGGTGCGGATTCTCGCCGCTCCAGCACTCGTAGAGGGTCAGCGCCAGCGAGTAGACGTCGGCCTCGGGGCCGGCCTGGCGTCCCTCGGCCTGCTCGGGCGACATGTAGGCGAGGGTGCCGACGACGTCGCCGGCGGCGGTCAGCGCCGCCGCGTCGGCGAGGTGGGCGACACCGAAGTCCATCAGCTTCGCCCGCGGTTCCCCGTCCTCGATCACCTGCACGTTCTGCGGCTTGATGTCGCGGTGGACGACCCCGCGCGAGTGGGCGTGGTCGAGCGCCTCACAGAGGTCGGCGCCGATCTCGCCGATCTCGCGGTCGGAGAGCTCACCGGCGACGGCGAGGCGGGCCAGGGTCGAGCCCTCGACCAGCTCGGTGACGAGCAGGGCGTTGCCGTCCTCCTCCCCCATCTCGTAGAGGGTGACGATGCCGGGATGGTTGAGCCGCGCGGCGGCCTGGGCCTCACGCAGGACGCGGCGGCCGGCCTCCCCCCGCTGCTCGATCGCCTTGACCGCGACCGGGCGCTCGAGGCGGCCGTCCCAGGCCTCGTAGACGACGCCGAAGCCGCCGCTGCCGATGCGGCGCTCGATCAGGAAGCGGTTGAGCACCAGTGAGCCGACCATCGCTCTCCCAACTTCGCCGGTTAGAGATGTCTTCCTGCACCCCGGCAGTCGGCGTGCAAGCTGGGAAAAAGGCACCGTTTGCGGCCTCTATTCGCGCTCCGGCTGGCGCAGAGGTCATACTTCCGCCCCCGTGGAGGACTTCACCTCACGACGCCCCCCCCGGCGCGAGCGACCCAAACGACGACCCGAACGCCAGCAGATCATGCTGCGGCGCGGGCTTGCCCTCGGCGGCGGCCTGCTCCTGCTGATCCTGATAGTGCTCGGGATCAAGGGCTGCCTCGACGCCCGCGCCAACCGCGAGCTGAGCGACTACGCCCGCAACGTCACCCAGATCGTCGAAGAGACGAAGCAGACGAGCAAATCCTTCTTCGAAAAACTCGAAGACCAGGGCAACCTCTCGGTCACCGACTACGTCGAAGCGGTCAACGCCGACCGCAGCGCGGTCGACACCCAGGCGACTCGGGTCGACGACCTCAGCGCCCCGGCGACATGGGCCGGGCGCAGTCCAACCTCGAGCTCGTCTACCAGTTGCGCTCCGACGCGATGGACGAAATCGCCGAAAAGATGCCGACCGCGCTCGGCGACGCCGGGGCCGAGAAGGCGATGGCCGGGATCGCCAAGCAGATGCAGAAGCTGCTCGCCTCCGACGTCGTCTACGAACAGGTGGTGCGGCCGGAAGTCGACGGCGTCCTCGCCAACAACGGCATCTCCGACAGCGACGTGCCGGAGAGCACCTTCCTGCCGGACGAAAAATGGCTCGACGAGGCGACGGTCAGCGAAGCGCTGGGCGGGGTCAGCGGAAGCAGCGAAAACGCCTCCGGCGTCCACGGCACCGAACTCTCGGGGGTCGTCGTCAACGGCACCGAACTGGTCGAAGGCGCGCCGGCGACGGTCAGCGCCGAAGAAGGGGTCGAAGTCGAAGCCAGCGTCCAGAACCAGGGGGAATCGACCGAGAACGGCGTCACCGTCGCGGTGACCTACGAAGGCACCACGGTCAAGGGCGAAATCGACGAACTCCCGGCGGGCGAAACCGGGACGGCGATCATTCCCCTGACGCCGACCCCGAGCGGCGAAGTCACGATCGAAGTCGTGGTCGAAGCGTTGCCGGGCGAGGAACTGACCGAAAACAACGAAGCGGCCTACACGCTGGTTGTCGAATAGACCGCGGGCGGGTCGCTCTGGTTTGATCCCGCTATGAGGATCGCCTATCTCGGACCCGCCGGCACCTTCACCGAGGACGCGCTCGGCGAGGCGGTTCCGGCGGGCGACTTCGAGCCGCTGCGGACGCCGACGATCCACGACGCGATCGTCGCGGTCGAGCGCGGCGAGGCCGATCGGGCGTTGGTCCCGATCGAGAACTCGCTCGAGGGATCGGTGCGGCCGACGCTCGACGCGCTCGCCTTCGAGGTCAGCGCGGTGACTATCGCCGGCGAGCACGACTACCGGGTGCGGGTTCACCTGATCGCCCGCGAGGGAGTGCGGGCCGAGCAGGTCGAGGCGGTGCTCTCCCACCCCCAGCCGCTGGCCCAGTGCCAGCGCTTCCTGCGCGAGAGCTTCCCCGCGGTCGAACTGCGCAGCGTCAGCAGCACCGCCGCCGCGGTGCGGATGGTGGCCGAGTCCTCGCGGCCCTGGGCGGCCCTCGGGGCGCGGGCGGCGGCGGCGCTATACGGCTGCGAGCTGCTGCAGGAAGGGGTCGAGGACTCCGACGACAACGTCACCCGCTTCGTCTGGATCGCGCCGGCCGGGACCGAGCCGACGGGCGAGGGTCCGTGGAAGACCTCGCTGGTCTTCTCCGAGGTGGGAGCCGACCATCCCGGTGCCCTGGTCGACTGCCTGGCCGAGTTCTCCCAGCGCGGGATCAACCTGACGCGGATCGAGTCGAGGCCGATGCGACAGGGTCTCGGCCGCTACATGTTCTTCTGCGATCTCGAGGGCAGGGAGACGGACGAGGTCGTCGCGGAGGCGATCGCTGCGCTGCGCACGAAGGCCGCGTCGGTCCGGATTCTCGGCTCCTACCCCGTCGGATGATCCCGAGTGCCTACAATTTCCTCCCAGGATGGCCAGGGTGCTGGTACTCAACGCGACGTATGAGCCGATCAACGTCTGCACGTTGCGACGAGCCGCTGTCCTGCTGCTGAAGGAAAAGGCCGAACTTCTGGAGCGTCGCGACGGCGCCGTCCTCCACTCCGAGCGGATGACGATGGAGCGCCCCGACGTGATCCGCCTCGTCAACTACGTCCGCATCCCCCGCAAGGCCCATCGGCGCAAGATCACCCGCCGCGCCGTCCTCGCCCGCGACTCCTGGACCTGCCAGTACTGCGGCTCGACCAAATCCGGCCTCACCGTCGACCACGTCATCCCCCGCTCCCGCGGCGGCAAATCCGTCTGGGAGAACATCGTCGCCGCCTGCCCCCCCTGCAACCGCCGCAAGGGCAACCGCCTCCCCCGCGAGATCGAGATGCACCCGGCGAACATCCCCAAAGCCCCACCCCCGACCGTCTTCATCCAGGTAGCCAGCCCGAAGATCCCGGCGGCCTGGCAGCAGTATCTGCCTCAGGCTGCCTGACCGGGAGCGTCTCCCGCCTGCACATTCGAGCCCGGGTCCGACAACCGCCCCTCGGCGGCTGCCACCTGTCGGGCAACGCCTGCCCACCCCCTGGCTGCCTGCCTCTGATCCTCCTGACGGACCTCGCCCCACAAGACATCCGGGCAGATCTCCCGGAGTTGCGCCTGCAGGCGCCGCTTGTCGAGCGGGTCCGCAACTATTGCTTCGATCACTACGGTGTCGTCGAAACACTCCTGAAGGCGGATGATGCCAGGGGTCGAGCGCAGCGCCCTCACGAGGTCTGCTTGATCCCCTCTCGCTGCCGGGGAGGCAGGCCGCGGCATCCAGGCCAGGACCTTCTCCAAACCGAGCTTCCCAGCGTCTACTTCCGGCATCTCCCACGCCCACTCGCGCAGGTCCGGGTCCGCTGGCGCCTGGCGACCGGCGGGTTTCCGGCGCAGCTCCAAGGCGCGGTAAACGTTGCGGTCGTGGATGTCCAGGCCGATCTCTTCGTAGTAGGACTGCCGTTCCTTCTCGGTCTTCTTCAACGCCGCTTTGGCGGCGGCGAAGGCAAGGACCGCCGTCCGGGTGAGGGGCGCGGCGGGGGATCTGTCCGAGGGGCTTGGCAATGTGCGAGTCGACCTTTGTCAAAATTTTGACAGCTTTGCGAAAGGAAGCCTCGATGGCTGATACAGCGCCGTTTGCCGGTTTCCCGTACTCTCCGACCGCACTGTGGCGAGTCTCGGATCCACATGTGCCTGCCGGTGCCGCGCTTCGCGCGGTGACGCGCTGGGCCGTGCGGACGAAGCTGTCCGCTGAGCGGGGGAGGATCCGATGACTGAGTTCGCGCTCGGGGATCAGCAGGTCCAGGAGATCGACAAGACCCTGGCGACGCTGTCGGAGAGCACCGGGCCCATCGACCTTCGCTTCGCGAATCACTGGGCCGACGACGACGAGCGCCCCGCGCTACTCGCTGCGGCGCTGTTGGGATCCCTCGCCGAGAAGACGGTTCGGGTCGACGCGGTCGACGAGGACGCCGTCGACGGCCTTTTGCGTTTCGGAGTCGCAACCGCCCTCGCACGACGCCCGCCGGAGTTGACGGAGTTCAAGGGACTGACCGAGAGGCTGGAGCCATCGAGGCTGCGGACCTTGTGGAGCCCGGCCGCCGTCAACTCGACGGATGCATTGTTTTCGGCGAGTGAGCCCGAGGCTGCCGGCTCGTATGGCCCCCGTCATGCAACCTTCGTGAATCCCCATCTCTCCACTGCCGCCGATGGTTGCCCGGACGTGATCTTCCTGATCCGCCGATGGCTCAACATGCGCCTGCTTGAGCAGGAAGTGCCGGATGCGAAAGTGGAGGCGCTGGTGAAAACGATCTCGGTCTCGGTTGACGAGACCGTGCGAAACGTCCACGAGCATGCCGCGGACGAGGAACATCCCGTTCCCAACTGCCTGCTGCGAATCTCCCTCGAGTCGAAGGACCAGATTCGCTGCAGTATCTTCGATACGGGCATCGGTCTTTCCTCGTCCTTGGAGGCCAAGCGAATCCTCCCGGAGCTCGGTGCCGCAGAGCGGCTGTCGAAATTGCTGGCGGGAGAAATCGAAGGGTGGGACGCTGGCAGGGGAACCGGCCTTGCCTATGTCACCCGTTTGCTGAGAGAGCAGGAAGGCCGTCTCACCGTCGCTTCGGATCGGGTCCGAATCCGCTGTGAGCGAGGGGGGGCCGTCGCAGAGGCGGAAGGATTCGAACTGCAGGGAACCGTTCTCGACCTCACCCTGCCGATTCCCGGGAACTGATCACTTCGGGTCGTAGATTTCCTCGGTAGCCGGCAGCCTTTTCGGGTCGCCGGCGAGCCTGAGGCCCAGCTCCAAGGCTCCGGCCAGATCGGCGGACGCGGGGCCTTCTCGCTGCATGTTGTGCGCAACGTTGATGGTCACTTCGGCAGCCTCCCTCGTCAGCTTGCCCTGCGCGCTCGCCAGCAGCAGCTCCGGAACCAGTATCTGCTGACCTAGCCCTTCCGCCCGGTCGAGCGTATGCAGGGCCGTCGCCTTCGCTTCGGCTGCGGTCCACCCCCAGAAGACCTCGTGGGGGCGCATCCACCGAAACATGCAGCCCAGGATGAGCGGGTCGTAATATGAGCGCGCGATCGCCGCGACCTCGAATACGCGAAGGCCCGGCGTCTTCTGCTCTCGGTCTCCCAAGGCGGCCGACATTGCCGAACCGACTGCGACGTAGGTGGTCACGGCATCCAGCGCTCGGCCATAGATTGCGTTGGGGGTTAGCTTGGACTCCCTGGTCGAACCCCATAGGACCAGAGGGGCCTCTGCCCCCAGGTAGCGTCCGCCGCACAGCTCCCGTCGGATCGTCCAGAAGCTTTTGGTGTCCTCTGAGAGATCTTCGGGATTTTTCACCGTTCGAAGTTGGACGTTCTCCTCTCTCAAGGGGGAGCGATCCGGCAGGACCGAGGACCAGACAAACCGCATATGCGGCTGCTTTCCCTGGTGACCGTAGGAATTCCGAATGGTGTCCAGCTCCCGTCGCGTTGCCGGACGGGCGTGAACCACCACCGCCTGCAGCACGAAGTCGTCGTTGTCCCCCCGCGCCAGCTGTATGCCCACCAGGGCTCGTTGAATCGTGGCCCCGGAAACGGTGCCGAGCTGGAAGACGAGGATGCTCTTAGCCGCCCGGATCCGCTCCCCCAACTCGGAGGAGAACTCCTGGTCATTTGGAAATGGAGTCACCGCCGAAACGTCGGGGGCCAGGTAGGGCCGGGTAGCCTCCCAAAAGGAGTCGAAACCCTCGTGCTTCACCTCGTGTTCGGGAGCCAGCACCAGGTCCGCTCCCCTGGACAGCCCCTCTTTGCTCGCGAGTCCCTCCAACTTGGCTCGGACCTCTGCCCGGAATTCGTTGTCCTCGAGCAGCTTTGCCGCTTCCAGCTTGATCCCCATGGGCACCTTGTCGGAGCGGTACCGCCGCAACTCCGGCTGCGCGGCGCGCTCGACCGATAGCGCCGTGTTCCTTTGTGCCGCCTCCCAGAGACCGCGGTTGTCGGTCGGGTCCTTGATGTCCGGTACCACGAGCTCGAACTGGGTGGGGAGAATCGCGTCGAAAGTGAAGGGGTTGATCGGCACCAACGTGGCTTTCCCAGGTTGCCTGCAGAGCTCGCAGCCGGCCTCACCGTCAGAGCCCGGCGGGACCAGGAAGTCCTGGTTCGGCAGCGGAGTCCAGGCATCGACATGGCCGGCGGACGGGCCCGTCTTGCTAACCAGGATCGTCGTCTCGGCCTCGATGCTTCTTCCCTTGAAGGCGAGAGCCGCCTCCACCCGTTCGAGCAGGGAGCCGGAGCTCGACACCGACACCACGATGGCGACACGGCGATGGCGCCCTGCAACGCGGTCGATCGTCGTGCTGACATCGGGGACGGATCGCGGGTAGTCGTCCAGCATGCCGGCGGGACCGATCTCAACCCTCGCACGGGCGGCCTGCAACTGGAGCGCCTGGGCGATCGGCGTCAGCGTCCCCGTGTCGAAGATCATTCCCACGCCGGCGTCGAGATAGCGGTGCAGCCAGGAAGCCAGCGCCGTCGCGTCGCGCGGTTGGCGGATCGCGTCGCCGAGCTTGACGTAGGCCTCCGCATGTTCGCCGGTGATGAGTCGGTAGTGGAAAGCCGTCGGCCGCCAGATGGCTTTGCCGAATTCGAGGAGAGCCTCGAGCTCGACGGCGCGGGCTCGCCTCAGGAAGTCGGCTTCCACGTCAGCCGTAAGGTCCGGGCCGCTGATCTTCTCGATCCGGGTAGGCTCGCCGAGAGGGTGGACGAGCAACCCGATCCGGAAGGCATCCTGCCACTCCTGTAGTGAGACTTCCACAGCTCGGGGGAGTTTCTTTGGCGCCCGCGCGAAATCCGGCAGGCGTACGAGAAGAGTGAGGCGTCGCTGCCGCAGGAACGAGGGTGGAAGTCTCAGGACTCCGCTTGCGTATTCATCGACGTCCACGACGACGACGGGGGCGGCGTCGGCTAGCTCACCGAAGACCCTGCGCTGCGTTCCCCTGAAACTGACATATCCGTCCGCGCTAACCGGCACCGGTTTAGCGTAGCCGTACCGACGAACAGCGGCGGTGCGGTGCTAAGAGGCGTTACTGGCAGCTTTGATGCCGGCGGCCAGGTTCTGGGCCTCGGCGCGTGCCGCTGCGGCGAAATCCTCGCCTGACGAAGCGTAGAGAACCGAGCGCGAGGCGTTGATCAGGAAGGAAGTGCTTCCGGCCTTGGTGTGGATAGCTACGACATCCTCCAGGCTTCCCCCTTGGGCGCCAACACCGGGTACTAGTATCGGGAGCTTCGGTGGTACGTCTTCGCGTACCCGCTCTAGCTCCTGAGGGTAAGTTGCGCCCACCACTAGTGCGCAGTTACCTCTCTGGTTCCAATCGGTGGCGACCGCACGCGCGACCTGCCTGTAGAGGGGGACGCCGTCGGAAAGAAGATCCTGGAATTCACCCGCCCCCGGATTGGAGGTTCGCGCGAGGACGAAGATCATCTTTTCCCCTCTCGCCAAGAACGGCTTCAGCGCCTCCGCTCCGAGGTAGGGATGAACCGTTATCGCGTCGGCCAGCAGCGCGTCGAATGCCGCCGCCACGTATCCCTCGTTCGTCGAGCCGATGTCGGCCCGCTTCGCGTCGAGGATCACCGGAACCCCTGGGGCCATGGCGCGCACCGCGAGAATGGTCTCTCGCAAAGCTTGGAAGCCCCCTTGCCCCAGCGCCTCGTAGAAAGCGGAATTGGGCTTGTAGGCACAGACAAGGTCGGCAGTCGCCTCGATGATCTGCGCGTTGAATTCCACGACGCGCCGCCACGGCTCACTGCCGGGGCTCACTGCCTCGGGGATCCGGCTGACAACCGTGTCCAAGCCGACGACGAGATGGCGTCCGGCGGCATGATGGCTTCGCAGGAGCTCTAGGCAGGAGCTGCGGGGACCCATTGCCCGCATGGTATCCGGATGCCTAGGCTTCAGCGCCGTCCGGCGAGGCCTCGACCAGCTCGTCCTGACCGTCGGTCTCGACTGCGGCTGCGGTCTCGCCTTCCTCGGACTCGACCACGAGGGCGACGGCGCTGACGCGGTCGTCGTCCTTGATATTCATCACCTTGACCCCCTGGGTCGAGCGGCCCATTTGTGAGATGCCGCTGACGGAGGTGCGCTGGACCATCCCGTTCTGGGAGATGAAGAGAAGCTCCTGGTGTTCGCCGACGATCAGCGCGCCGGCCAGGCCGCCCTTCTTCTCGGTCAGCTTCGCGGTGAGGACGCCTTTCGTGCCGCGGCCCTTGACCGGGTACTCGGAGACCGGGGTGCGCTTGCCGTAGCCGTTCTCGGTGACGACGAACAGTTCGGTGTCGTTGCGGGCGACGTCCATCGCCAGCACCCGGTTGTCCTTGCCGGCGACGTTCATGCCTTTGACCCCGCTGGCGGGGCGGCCCATCGTCCGCACTTTCTCCTCGGAGAAGCGGGAGGCGTGGCCGGAGTGGGAGACCATCAGGATGTCGTCTTCGCCTGAGGTGAGCCGCACCTGGACCAGCTCGTCGTCGTCACGGATCTTGATCGCGATGATCCCGTCGGCGCGGATCGGCGTGTTGTAGGCGAGGAACTCGGTTTTCTTGATCAGGCCGTTGGCGGTGGCGAAGGCGAGGTATTTGTTCTCTTTGAAGTCCCGGGTCGGGATCACCGCCATCACCTTCTCGCCTTCGCGCAGCGGCAGCAGGTTGTTCAGCGAGCTGCCTTTGGCGTTGCGCTGGCCCTCCGGCAGCTCGTAGACCTTGAGCCGGTAGACCTTGCCGCGGTTGGTGAAGAAGAGCAGGAAGTCGTGGGTCGAGCTGATGTGGAGATGGGCGATGTAGTCGTCCTCTTTGAGGTTCATCCCCATCACCCCGACGCCGCCGCGGTGCTGCTGGCGGTAGGTGGCCAGCGGCAGCCGCTTCACGTATCCGGAGGCGGTCAGCGAGATCACCATCTGCTGGTCGGCGATCATGTCCTCGATCCCGACGTCGCCCTCGAAGTGGGCCAGCTCGGTCCGGCGCTCGTCGCCGTAGGCCTCGACGATTTCGGCCAGCTCGTCCTTGACCAGGGCCATCACCCTGGCTTCGTCACCGAGGATCGCCCGCAGCTCACCGATCCGCTCCATCAGGTCGGCGTGCTCGGCGCGGACCTTGTCGGCCTCGAGCGCGGTCAGGCGCTGCAGGCGCATGTCGAGGATCGCCTGCGCCTGCTCGCGCGAGAGCTCGAAGCTCTCCATCAACCCGTCGCGAGCGGCGTCGGGGTCGTTCGAGGCGCGGATCAGTTTGATCACCGCATCGAGGTTGTCCAGCGCTACCAGCAGGCCCTCGAGGATGTGGGCGCGTGCCTCCGCCCGCCGCAGTTCGTACTGGGTGCGACGGGTGACGACCTCACGCTGGTGGGCGACGTAGTGCTCGATCAGCTCCAGCAGGCTCAGCGTCCGCGGCACGCCGTCGACCAGAGCCACCATGTTGGCCCCGAAGGTCGACTGCATCGGCGTTTTTTTGTAGAGGTTGTTGAGGACCACCTTGGCCGGCGGGCCGCCGCGTTTGAGCTCGATCACGAGCCGCATCCCGGAGCGTTCGTCGCTCTCGTCGCGGAGGTCGGAGATGCCCTCAAGTTTTTTGTCGCGGGCGAGGTCGGCGATCTTGGTGATCAGCCCGCCTTCGCCGCCCTTCTTGACCATGAACGGGAGCTCGGTGACGATGATCGCCTCCTTGCCCCCCTTCAGCGGCTCGACGTGGGCGCGGGCGCGGACCTTGATGCTGCCGCGGCCGGAGGCGTAGGCGTCGCGGATCCCCTCGCGGCTCATCAAGCCGCCGCCGGGGAAGTCCGGTCCCTTGACGTGCTCCATCAACCCGGCCAGGTCGATCCCGGGATCATCGATGTAGGCGGCTACCGCGCCGGCGACCTCGGTCAGGTTGTGCGGCGGGATGTTGGTCGCCATCCCGACGGCGATGCCGGAGGTGCCGTTGACCAGGAGGTTGGGGAACCGCGCCGGCAGGACCTGCGGCTCCTGCGTCGATTCGTCGTAGTTGGGACCGAAGTCGACGGTGTCGGCGTCGATGTCCCGCAGCATCTCCGTCGCGAGGCGGCCGAGGCGGGCCTCCGTGTACCGCATGGCGGCGGCGGGATCGTCGTCGATCGAGCCGAAGTTGCCCTGACCGTCGACCAGCAGGTAGCGCAGGGAGAAGTCCTGCGCCATGCGAACCAAGGTGTCGTAGATCGCCGAGTCACCGTGCGGGTGGTACTTGCCCATCACCTCGCCGACGATGAAGGCGCACTTGCGGTAGGGGCGGGTCGGCTGCAGGCCGATGTCGTGCATCGCGTAGAGCACCCGGCGGTGGACCGGCTTCAGCCCGTCGCGCACGTCCGGCAGCGCCCTCCCCACGATCACGCTCATCGCGTAGTCGAGGTAGGACGAGCGCATCTCCTGCTCGAGCCCGCGGTCCTCGATGTTGCCCATCAGGGCGTCAAGCGCCATCAGCCGCAGCTCCCACAGGCAGTTGCGTGCTCAGAATCGAACTCAGACATCAAGAAACTTGACCTCCTTCGCGTGGGCCTCGATGAACTCGCGGCGTGGGGCGACCTGGTCGCCCATCAGCATCGAGAAGATCGTGTCGGCTGCGGTCGCGTCTTCCAGCGTGACCCGCGCCAGCGTCCGCGAAGCGGGGTCCATCGTCGTCTCGCGCAGCTGCTTCGCGTTCATCTCACCCAGGCCCTTGAACCGGGTCAGCTGCACGCCCTGGCGGGCCAGCTCCAGCACCGCACCTCGCAGCGCCTCGAACGACAGTGCGACGCTTTGCCGCTCACCGCGCTTGACCGCAAACGGCGGCCGGCCGACCTGTTTGAGCAGGGCGGCGTGGACCTCGGCGAACTTGCGGTAGTCGTGGTGGGCGAACAGGGTCGCCGGCAGGCGGTGGGTTCGGGCGAGGCCGCTCTTGCGCTCGACCGCCTTGACGGTGACCAGGTCCTCGCCGTCGTCCAGCACCTCGGTGTCGAAGGGCTCGTTCTCTCCGCCCCCGCGCTGGAGCAGCTCGCGGGCTGCCGCCACGCTCGCAACCTGTTCGTCGAGCAGGCTCGACTCCTCGAGGAAGCGCACCGTTTCATGGCCGAAGTCCGCCTGCAGGGACGAGCCCCACCCCTCGTACTCTTTCGAGCGTCGGATGTAGGACTGCCAGCGGCTCGACGTCAGCCGTCGGCTCTCGCCGGTCGCATCGGTCAGCTCGAACTCCTCGAGCTTGTCGCGCAACAGCAGCTCTTCGAGTTCGGACTCGCGCTCGAGGTAGGTCTCCTGGTTGCCCTGTTTGACCCGGTAGAGCGGCGGCTTGGCGATGTAGACGTAGCCCTGGCTGATCAACTCCGGCATCTGCCGGTAGAGGAAGGTGAGGACCAGGGTGCGGATGTGGGCGCCGTCGACGTCGGCGTCGGTCGCCATCACGATTTTGTGGTACCTGGCGTCCTCGATGTTGAACTCGTCGTGGACGCCGGTCCCGATCGCCGTGATCAGTGCCTGGATCTCGTTGTTGGCGAGGACCTTGTCGATCCGGCTCTTCTCGACGTTGATGATCTTGCCGCGCAGCGGCAGCACCGCCTGGGTGTTGCGGTCG
>Ga0164301_10000410_pt1 | contig 12379 bp, 9 predicted proteins | sample Whisoiple_231_MG_FD_109711 | JGI IMG/M metagenome (GOLD analysis project Ga0164301, IMG submission 109711) | Unamended control soil microbial communities from upstate New York, USA - Whitman soil sample_231_MG | ecosystem: Environmental > Terrestrial > Soil > Agricultural land ... | reverse complement strand
TCGCGTATTGACGGAAAGCCTCGTTGACGAGGTCAGGATTGCGGCTCGCCAGGTCATGGCGGAAGACCGGACCCTGGCCGAAGCCGAACTCCTCGACAAATAGTGCGAAGCTGACAGCGACCTTTCTGCCCGCTGGCCAAGCGGCGACGTGGACCGGGTCGCGTGCGAAGCCGGTGACCCGGTCGATTCCATCCTGCGCAAAAGCCCCAGAGGAAAGGTGAATGGCAAGCACCAGCACCATTCCGGCGGCGAAACCGAGCTGCCGCGCCTTCCGCATTAAAAACTCGACGGAATTGTTGAGATTCATGGAAGGTCTACCAAGAACTTGGCAACCGGCCCGGTGTGATTGGCGGGAAGAATGATGAATTCGCACGGTCGCATGTTGCGCTTCCCCCTGTCTTCAGGATCATGTGATGGCTGAAGCCTAGCACTTTGCGACCGGCCAGCGAGCCGGAAACGGCACAATTACTTGTTCAGCGCTAATCAGACCATTGATTAGCCGAGGGTGACCGGGTTCCCGCACCTATCGACGACTACAGACTGGTGGTGGAACGAAACTACAAATACCGCGATTTGGGCGACAACTAACAACGGGCCGGGGATCGGGAGATACATCATGCGCTTTGGGATCTTGGGGCTCGTGGCAGGGCTGGCGGCGGGAATGATCACGGTGGCAGGGGACGCAGGCACGGCCAACGCCCAGGCCTGCCGCAAGAATTATTACCGTTGCGATTTGAACAGGGGCGGAAGGATTGATCCCGCCAATCCCAATTGCTGTTGGAGTCCCGCGGCGGGCCCCCCTTCCACGTCCTGCCCGAGGAATTTTTACAAATGCGACTTAAACGCAGGGGGACGGGTTGATCCCGAGCATCCGGGCTGCTGCTGGAATCTGAGGTGAACGGCGAGACGGGCAGCGGCACCATTGTTCGGAGGCCGCGTCTGTCGCAGAAGACCATCAAGAGTTTCCCGATTAGTATTGTAAGGATCGCGACGACGCGTGCGGTCCGTATTCAGGAATATGGATTGATCAGCTTCTGATGCTCGGCGCTGTGCTGCGCGAGAAGATCGATAAAGGTTCTCACCTTTGCCGACAGGTGGTGACGATGCGGATAAACCGCGTTCATCGCAAACTCCACCGGCCGGTATTCGGGCAGGAGACGAACCAGGCGGCCCGCGTCTAGATCGTCGGCGATCAAGAATCCCGGCGCCAACAAAATGCCGCCGCCCTGCAGCGCGGCCGTCCGCAGCGTGTCGCCGCTGTTGGAGATCAGGTTGCCCGAGATCCGCACCGAAGCCGGCGTATCCTTCCGATCGACGAAGCGCCACTCATCCTCGTAGGGGTAAAGCACGTGACGAACGCAATTATGATTTGCGAGTTCGGACAATTGCTGCGGCCGTCCGTGCTTGTCGATATAGCCAGGCGAGCAGCACAATACGTGCCGCCATGTGGCGAGGCTGCGGACAATCAGACTGGAATCGGGCGGCGGGGTCAGCCGGATCGCAACATCATAGCCCTCGTCGATCATATCGATGGCCCGTTCGCCCATGGTCAGATCGACCTTGACATCGGGATAGGACGCGAGAAATCCGGTAACCACCGGCGCGATGAACGGAACGATATGCGTAGCGGTATAAACCCTCAGCGTGCCGCGCGGTGTCGATTGCAAGGCGCCGGCGATGTCGTCGGCCTGCTCGAGGTCGGCAAGGATCTGGATGCAGCGATCGTAATAGACCCTGCCGACTTCGGTGACGCTGACCTTCCGCGTGGTGCGGTTGAGAAGCCGCGCGCCGAGCCGGTCTTCCAGCGCCTGGACATGGTTACTTACCATCGTGGTCGACATGTTGAGGTGGCGGCCTGCGGCTGAAAACCCGCCGCTGTCCACCACCCGGACGAACGCTGTCAGGCTGGTCAAGCGATCCATCAGCGTCTCCCGATTATCCACCGCTACTGGATAATGTTTCCAATTTTTTCCTAATTATCACACTGCAAGGGACATTGCATGTTGATGGATGTCACAGCGCCCTCCCTGAGGACGCCACCACTTCAGGAGAATGCCATGACGACCATCTCTTATGTCTCTGATTTACCTTCCAAAATAATCTTTCGCCCGTCCCGGCAGGCGATCAAGCGCGCCGCCCTGGCGCTGGCGCTGACCCTCGGCATCGCCGGTGCGGCCGACTTCGGTTACGGCTACCTCACCACCGGGCGGTACCTGGAATCGACCGACGATGCCTACGTCAAGGCCGACTCCACGATCGTCGCGCCCAAAGTCTCCGGCTACATCGCGGAAGTGCTCGTCAGCGACAACCAGCCGGTGAAGGCCGGCCAGGTGCTGGCCCGGATCGATGATCGCGATTTCGAGGCCGCGTTGGCTCAGGCCCGCGCGGATGTCGATGCTTCGGAAGCCGCGGTACGCAATCTCGATGCGCAGATCGCCTTGCAGCAACCCATCATCGAGCAGGAAAGCGCCGATGTCGCCGCCGCCGAGGCCAATCTAAAATTCGCTCAGGAGGAGCAGGCCCGCTACGACGGGCTGATGAAGACCGGCTCCGGCACTATCCAGCGCGCCCAGCAAACTGACGCGGCGCTGCGCGAAAAGATCGCGCAATTACAGCACGGCAAATCCGGCCTGCTCGCCGCGCACAAGAAAGTCGACGTTCTCACGACCGAACGAGCCAAGGCGGCAGCGCAGGTCGATCGCGCGCGGGCCGTCGAGCGGCAGATGGCGCTCAATCTGTCCTATACGAAGATCACCGCCCCGGTCGACGGTACCGTCGGCGCCCGTTCGCTCCGTATCGGTCAATTCGTGCAGGCCGGCACGCAGTTAATGGCAGTCGTGCCGCTTGATGCGGTCTATGTGGTGGCGAATTTCAAGGAGACCCAGCTCACGCATGTGCGCAACGGCCAGCCGGTCGAAATCCGGATCGACAGTTTCCACGGCACCAAGCTCAAGGGCCATGTCGACAGCCTGTCTCCGGCCAGCGGTCTCGAATTCGCGCTGCTGCCGCCGGACAACGCGACCGGCAATTTCACCAAGATCGTGCAGCGCGTGCCGGTGAAGATCGTGCTGGACGATCACAACCTGACCGGCCTGCTGCGTCCGGGCATGTCGGCGGAGCCGACCGTCAATACCAAGGCGACCGTGCTCGCCGAGCACGACCAGCAGGCTTCGGCAACCCGCCTCGCTTCGAATAGCGTCAAGTAGCCGGGTAGCTAGATCAAGCCAGGGCATTATCAAACCAGGCTGGATAATCCTTCCATCACTTTCCGGATTATCGAAATTGACCGCCCGATGCACTCTGCCTTTGCGAACAAGAGGGCACCCATATGACCGCGCTCCAGCCTCCCATCGACCAAGCGGCTTTCGCCAGCGTCAGCGGCGATCTCGCGCAAACAACGAGCGCGGCCAATGCATCCGAGCCCGCGGTCTCGCCGAAGATCTGGCTTGCGGTGGCCGGCGCCACGCTTGGCGCGTTCATGGCGGTGCTGAATATCCAGATCGTCAATGCCTCGCTGGCCGACATACAGGGCGCGATCGGCGCGGGTATCGACGACGGCGGCTGGATTTCAACCTCCTACCTGATCGCCGAGATTGTCGTGATTCCCTTGAGTGGCTGGCTCGCCCAGGTATTTTCGGTGCGGATTTACTTGCTGACCAACGCATTCCTGTTTCTGGCGCTGTCGGTCGCGTGTGCCTTTGCACAGAACCTCTCGCAGATGATCGTGCTGCGCGCGCTGCAAGGGTTTTACCGGCGGCGTGCTGATCCCGATGGCCTTTACGCTGATCATCACCCTGCTGCCGAAGGCGAAGCAGCCGATCGGCCTGGCGCTGTTCGCGTTGTCCGCGACCTTTGCGCCGGCGATCGGCCCGACCATCGGCGGCTATCTCACCGAGAACTGGGGCTGGCAGTACATCTTCTACGTGAACCTGGCACCGGGCGCGCTGATGATCGGCATGCTGTGGTTTTCGCTCGAAAGCACGCCGATGAACCTTTCGCTGTTACGCGAGGGCGACTGGCCGGGCGTCATCACCATGGCGATCGGTCTGAGCGCGCTGCAGACCGTGCTCGAGGAAGGTAACAAGGATGACTGGTTCGGATCGCCCTTTATCATCCGGCTGTCGATCATCGCCGCCGTTGCGCTGGCGCCGTTCCTGTGGATCGAGCTGACCAGCAAGAAGCCGCTGTTGAACCTCCGGCTGCTGGCCCGCCGCAACTTTGGCTTTGGCATCGTCGCCAATTTCCTGCTCGGCATCGCACTCTACGGCTCGGTATTCATCCTGCCGGTCTATCTGTCGCGGATCCAGGGCTACAATGCCGAGCAGATCGGCATGGTGCTGGCCTGGACCGGACTGCCGCAACTGGTCTTGATCCCGCTGGTGCCGCGGCTGATGAGGCGCTTCGACCCCGCCTCGTGATCGGTGTCGGCTTTGCGCTGTTCGCCGCCTCCAATTTCATGAATATCTACATGACCACGGATTACGGCTCCGACCAGCTGTTCTGGCCGAACGTGGTTCGCGCGGTCGGGCAGGCGCTGGTGTTTGCGCCGCTTTCGGCGGTCGCCACCGCCGGCATCGAGGCGGAGAACGCCGGTTCGGCATCGGGCCTGTTCAACATGATGCGGAACCTCGGCGGCGCCGTCGGTATCGCCCTGCTGCAGACATTGCTGACCAAACGCGAGCGATATCATTCCAACGTGCTGATGCAGTCGGTATCGCTGTTCGAACAGGCAACGCGTGCGCGGATCGAGAAGCTCACCCAGTACTTCATGAACCAGGGCGTGGCCGATCATGCCCAAGCATCCCACCGCGCCGTGATTGCCATCGGCAACATCGTGCAAAAGCAGGCTTTCATCCTGGCGTTCAGCGACACATTTTATCTGCTGGGCGCGGCCCTGATCGTAGCGCTTATTGCTGCCCTGCTGCTGAAGAAGCCCGGCCGAGTTGAAGCCGGTGGTGCGCACTAGGATTACACTTTAACCCGCAAAGCGAAAAGGAGAACCACGATGAAACCCCGAATGAACTTCTATCAGGCCGCGCCCGATACGCTGAAAGCGCTCAGCGCGCTCGAAGCCCAGGTGCAGGGCAGCGGCCTCGAACAGTCGCTGATCGAGCTGGTCAAGACGCGAGCGTCGCAGATCAACGGCTGTGCGTTCTGCATCAACATGCACACCCAGGATGCGCGCAAGCACGGTGAGACCGAGCAACGGCTATATCTTTTGAACGCATGGCGCGAATCGCCGCTCTATACCGACCGCGAACGCGCCGCGCTGGCCTGGACCGAGGCGGTAACGCTGATCTCGGAAACCCACGCTCCCGATGACGTCTATGAAAACCTTCGCGCGCAATTTTCGGAAGCCGAGACGGTCAATCTGACCATGCTGATCGCGACCATCAACGCCTGGAACCGGCTCGCGATCAGCTTCCGGGCCGTCCATCCTGTCAAAGCCAAGGCCGCGCACGTAGCGGCCTAAGGAATATCTGGTAGAAGTAAAGGATCGACCGGTGTCAGCAACCTTAGCGGCGGGTTCCAGAACTTGCGCGCAGCCGGATCCAGCAGGGCCTCCATTTTCGATATCGTCGAATTGCTCACTCGGCATGAATGGTGTGACATCGCCGACTGATCGTTGGGAAGAAAAAGCCGTCCGGGCGATCACCGCGACGGCCTCTTCCGCAGCTGCCGGCTGATGGACCGGTTCCGCTGCAAATCACGAGCTTATGTCCAAGGCCTGGAGGCAACCGCCTTCGTGCCCTCCGTCAAACGTCATGCAGCACTTAGCTATGCGGCCCTGCTGAATGAATTTTGCGTTTCGCAACTGCCTCTGCTGTGGCGACGCCAGACGCTGGGTGTAACGCCGACGGCATTGCGAAAGGTTTTCGTGAGGTGGGACTGGTCCGCGAATCCCGCGGCAAGCGCGATCTCGCACAGCGGCTCATCGGTCGCAAGCATGAGTCCTTGCGCCCGTTTAACGCGACGTTCGACCACGAAAGTATGCGGGCCCACGCCGAAGCACTTCTTGAAGGCGCGCTGGAAGTGGCTTGGACCCAGGCGGACGACAGCGGATAGTTCCTTTGCGGTTACGGGCTTGTCGAGGTTCGCCTCGATGTAAGCCTTGATGCGCTGCATCTGCCATGGCGCGAGACCGCCGCGCACGAGGGCGATCGCATCTTCGTCGAAAGTCGAACGGCGAATACCCGCCGTTTCGAGAATCACACAGGCCTTCGAGAGATATTTCGTTGCCGCTTCGCGGTTCGTGTCCAGCGTTTTCAAGCCGGCCCGCAGCAATTCGACGACAATTTGAGCGGTTTTTGCCGCGTCGGAACTCTGCGCGTACGAAGCAGTGGATACTACTGTCTCAGATGCGTACATTGAGAATCCCTTTTTCTTCAACACCGACGGTCAATTCCGTCAGACCGGACAATGGCGCAACCCGCGCGAGGACTCACGTTGTAGGGTGTTAAGCCGTGTTAAGTTCGCTTAAGGCCATTAAGCCCGCTCAGGGAGCGTCCACGACGGGGGCGGCTGGCGGACTGAACACTGACGACTGCTGGCAGGCGATCTGAGCCCATCGATCAAATGGCGGGCTGCAATTAGATCGGCCGTTCCAAGGCCCTCGGTGAACCTGCCGTAAAGCGGCTCCAGGAGGTCGAGCGCATCGCTTTCGCGGCTCTGGGCAGCCCACAATTTACCCCAGTTCATCGCCGCCCTGAGTTCCCAGGCAAGCGCGCCTTGCTTGCGAGCCAAGGCAGCTGATCTTGAAAAAAAATCTGCCGCCGCGGCTTCGTTTCGCTCGCCTGACAGCGCGATCAAACCCTTCACGCGCAGGATTTCGGGGGTGCACCAATGTTCCGGGTTGCTGTCCCGGCTTTCAAGCTGCGCCATCAGCGACAACGCGTCGTTGTGCCGGTTTGCAGCGATCGCCGCCTCACACAGGTGAGCCAGGACAATTGGACTGAACACCTCGTATTGTGCCTCGGCCAACAGTCGCAACCCTTCCCTCACCAGGGGGGTAGCGGAATCAAATTGATTGCGTCTCGTCTGACACAAACCCAAAAGGCAATGTCCAATTCCAAGTTGGTTTCCGATCGAATGCGTTCTGGCGTGCTCGATCAGTTCGACAATGTCGTGCTCGACGGCGTCGATATCGATGTCGGACAAGTACCTGTTGAACCCGGCCCACGTCATCGCAACACTGACCGGAAGCGCAAATTGAAGCGGCTGGGCTTCCTCCAATGCGCGCATCCCCAACAGCCGGGCCTGTTCGGGAAATCCCTGCAGCCACAATGTGCTTGCCAGGTTGCCAAGGGTATCGACCCGGCGGTCATAACCAACCGCATTGACTTGCGCGAGCCGCGCCTTCTCGGTGTCGATGTCCAGCGAGCGCTGAAGATGCACCCGCGCTTCTGCCAGGCGGCCAAGATGATGCTTGGTATGGCCCAGCATCCACTCGGCCATTGCGGCCGGACCTTGATCGGGCGCCTTCTTCGCCGCTTCGGCGCACCTCTGCGCGCTGTCGAGAGCGTCATCGTAGAGGGCCGCCCGGATTTTCCGGCCCCAAAGCGGCAAATAACAGATGAGCTGGCTTGGGACATCGTTAAGGCTTTCGGCCAGCTTTAACGCTTTGGTCCAAATAACCATTACCCGCTCTGAGAGGCCAACCGTAAAGATCTCCGCGCTCGCAAGCACCAGGTAGATCAAAAGCTGTTGCTCGGTTGCCTGGCCGTCCTTGCTTGGCGCCACCGCTGCCGCCCTGGTCGCCCATTCATGGCATTCAGCGAACAAGGCCTTGCTCAGCCAGATCGAGCTCGAATAGCTCGTCAGATCGACGCCCAGTGACAGATCATCGCCGGGCCCGAATGCCCAGTTCAGCGCGGCACGGATGTCGCCGAGATGCGTGGCCAGGGCGCGCCGCTCCTCCGCCGGCAGATCCGCATCGCCGGCGGTCCTCTGCAACAATTCCCGATAGTATTCGGCATGACGCTGCCGCAAGATGTCCGCCTCTCCGGCATCGGTCAATTTCATCGCAGCGTAGGTCCGCGTTGTGTCAGGCAGGCGATAGCGGGTGGCGGAACCCGACGTATCAGCCGATGCCAGCGATTTCACCAACAGGCCTGCAACCGCGTCGAAGACTTCCTCCTTGCGGATATCCGGATCCCCGGCAACCCGCTGCGCAGCTTCGAGCGTGAACCCGGTAACAAACACCGACAATCGCCGCAGCACCGTCCGCTCGACGTCAGACAGCAGATTGTAGCTCCACTCGAGCGTCGCGCTCAGGGTCTGGTGACGAGGGGGCGCGGTCCGGCGGCCCGGCCAGCGCAAGGCAAATTGACTGTCGAGAAGCTCTGCGATCTCCCCGAGGCCATAGGCGCCGACGCGCCCGGCGGCCAGTTCGATCGCAAGCGCGATGCCGCCAAGCCTGCGGCAGATGTTTCCGACATTCGCCGCGTCCGAATCGCGCGACTGGATCGGCGCGCCACTGCTCGCAGCACGTTCCGCGAAAAGCTTCGCCGCCGGGAAGTTAAGTATCTCCGCGGCGGTAAGGTTGGCGTTGTCCGGGGGGCTCTCGAGCGGGGGCAGGTGGTGAACGCTCTCGCCCTCGACGCGGAGTATCTCGCGGCTGGTCACCAGAATATGGAGGTCGGGCACTTCGCCAAAAAGCCGCTCCGCCACAACGGCCGCCTGCGAAATCAGATGTTCGGAGCTGTCCAGGATAAGCAGGACGCGCTTGCCACGCAGGTGGGCAACAAGACCCGGAATGGGGTCCTGGGACTGGACCGGCAGACCGAACGCGGAAGCCACTGTACCCGCCAGGAGTTGCGGATCGCTCAGCGGGCTGAGCTCCACAAAGCAGACGGCGCCGCGGAAGTCGATCAGCAAGGCATGCGCGACGGCGAGTGCCACCGTGGTCTTGCCCATGCCGCCAGGCCCGACGATGGAAACGAAGCGCTCGGCTATCAGCTTCTGACAGACCTCACGCACAGCCTCGTCGCGGCCTACCATGCGCGTCAGCGGCGGAGGCAGCTGGTAGAGCGCATTGAAGGATATGTCGCCGGCCGGGACGATCGAGTCGATCAACTCCCGCGACGTGGGTGCCACGAAGCAGTAGCCGCGGCCAGGCACGTTAGTGAGATAACGTGCTCCGGGTTCGCCAGTGTCGAGAGCCTTGCGCAGAGCCGCGATATGGACGCGAAGACTGACCTCCTCGACAAAGACGTCCGGCCAAACCTTGGCGACCAGCTCCTTGTGGCCGACAACCTCACCCGCGTGTTGGACAAGGACGAGCAGGATATCGAATGCCCGGCTGCCAATTTTGACCGGTTGGTCGGCTTTCTTCAGCGCGCGCTCAGAGGGATACAGCCGGAATGGCCCGAAGGAAATGACCTCCTGGGCGTGTTGGCTGCTTGTTTTAGGCGCTTCAGCCGCTCCAAACCAGAATGGCTTCATATTCTTCGTCGATTTCTGACCGCCGGGAGTATTGCGCCGTTGGCAGTATAGGGGTCGATCTTTCTCGGCGGGATCGTTGACATTTGCCACCTGCAATCGACTCGTTGTGATTGCAGGCTAAAATGATCGGGGTTGGTAGCTCAATTGTACGTAGGGAAGCGTCCAATATCGAAAGGGGTCGGGGGAGCTATACCTAGGTTTAATCTTGCTTTTCTTCACGCCACCTCCTTCGGGACGCTGGCGGCTTGGGCCTTCCCTTGCGCCGAGCGCGTTTCACACAAATCGCGCGCGGCTTGTTCAAGGCTGAGCGGTCGCAATCGCGCAAAAATGATCACATTGGAACCGCTCGCGAGCCGGCCGATCGCCATGCACGTTCTCATTGTTACGACATCGCATGATCGCCTGGGAAGGTCGGGCGGCAGGGCTGGCGTGTGCCTGGAAAGCTTTGCCATTGGTTACTACACCTGCCTCGATGCCGGGCTTGAAGTTGCCGTCTGTTCCCCGCTCGGCGGTGCAACGCCAATTGATCCGCTGAGCGATGGCGGTGAAGCCGTATCCGCGATTGTGCAACGGTTCAATGCCGACCCCACCGCCCGAGCGGATTTGTCGGATGCGCTGATGCTTTCGGAGATATACGTAGCCGATTTCGCGGCGGCGTATTATTGCGACGGCCGCGGCGCACTATGGGATCTCCCGACCAACCCCGATTCGCGGAACCTGATCGCGCAATTGCATCGATCGGGATGCCCATGTGCATTCGTGGGTTACGGCGCGGCGGCGCTTTTGCCTCTTCGCGGACCCGATGGTGCGCCGCTTGTGGCGGACCGCAGGGTGACGGCACCAACGCTGGGGGAAGACGCAGCCCTTGGCTTGCGGGCAGGATCGTCGCTCGAAACTGGTCTGACCGCACTCGGCGCGCGCTACGTCGCCGGACCGAATGGCATGCCGCACATGGTTCAGGACGGCGGCTGGATTACCGGGCAAAATGCTGCATCCAGTGATGCCGTCGCACGGGCTTTAATATTGGCCGCATCGTTGGATGCATTCGAAAAACTTTAGCAGCACCGGACGGTACGGCAAACGACAGATAATACTCACCCCCCCCCGCGAATGTCCGCAGCGCAGTTCGCCCGGTTGCTGGCGACGCTCCCCTTATCGTGCGCCAATCATGTCGGCCGCTTTCTCGGCGATCATGATGGTGGCCGCGTTGGTGTTGCCGCCGATCAGCGCCGGCATGATCGACGCATCGACGACCCGCAGCGCCTGCAATCCACGGACGCGAAGCTGCGGATCGACTACAGCCATGTCGTCGACGCCCATCTTGCAGGTGCCGACCGGATGATAGATCGTATCGGCCCTGTTGCGAATATTGTTCATTAACCCCTCGTCGGTGCTGACATCGGCCGAGAACAGCTCCTTGTGGCGGTATTTCGTGAGCGCCGGCGCCTCCAATATTCGACGCACCATTTTGACGCCTTTCAGCATGATCTCGGCGTCGCGTTGATCGGACAGAAAGCGCGGGTCGATGCGCGGCGGCGCCAGCGGATCGCTGCTCGTCAACCCGACCTCGCCACGCGAATACGGCCTCAGCTGGCACACGCGACAAGAAAAGCCGTAGCCCAGCTGGATCTTGCGCATATGGTCCTCGACCTTGCCGATGATGAAATGCAGTTGAAGGTCGGGACGATCGAGACCGGGGTCGGATTTCAGGAATGCCGCGCCCTCGGAACCGGGCGAGGCAAAGATGCCGGTTCCGTCCTTGCGCCATTGCAGCATGCCACGAAACAGCTTGAGCAAGCCTCCCGCGGTAAGGCCGAACAGGTCGGTCTGCTTTGATGAGCACAATGTCACGTAATCCAGATGATCCTGCAGGTTCTTGCCGACGCCCGGCAGCTCATGAACCACGCCGATGCCATGCTGCTTCAGTTCGTCCACGGGGCCGACGCCGGAAAGCAGCAGGAGCTGCGGCGAGCCGAAAGTGCCGCCGCAGAGGATCACCTCGCGGCGCGCTTCCGCGGTTTCATCGCGGCCCTTCCGGCGATAGCGCACGCCGGTCGCGCGCTTGCCGCCAAAGACGAGCCCGGTTGCGTGCGCGCGGGTGATGACGGTCAGATTCGGCCGGTCCATCACCGGGTGCAGATAGGCGGCCGCGGCCGAGCAACGTTCGCCATTTTTGTCGCCGCCCCAGAACTGGGTGACCTGATAAAGTCCAGCGCCTTCCTGTTCAGGTCCGTTGAAATCATCGTTGCGACGAATCTGGTTTTCCGCGCAAGCATCGACGAAGGCGTAGCTGATCGGCCGCGGGCTGCGCTGGTTGGCGACCCGCAACGGACCGCTGCCGCCGTGCCAATCGTCAGGGCCGCGCTCATTGCCTTCGGCGCGCTTGAAATAGGGCAGAACATCGTTCCACGACCAGCCTTCACAGCCAAGGGCGACCCAATCGTCGTAGTCGGTGCGGTGGCCGCGGATATAGATCATTCCGTTGATTGCGCTTGAGCCGCCGAGCGCCTTGCCGCGAGGCTGATAGCCGCGGCGGCCGTTGAGCCCTGGCTGTGGCACTGTCTCGAAGGCCCAGTTGTTGATTTTCGGCTGGCCCGAAAGCATCGCCGCCACGCCGATCGGTGCTCTGACAAGAATGCCCTTGCCTTCGCCGCCAGCCTCGATCAGGCAGACGGTGACCCTGGGGTTCTCCGAAAGACGAGCTGCGAGCGTTGAGCCGGCCGAGCCGCCACCGGCGAGGACATAATCGTAAGCCATGCCAGTCCCTCCCTAAACAAATTTTCGTTCTCCCGATGAATTTCAAAGAGCAAAAGATACGACTCCGCGATCTCGCGGCGCCAAGCGTCCGAGCTTTGCATCAAATGCTTGCGCCTCGCAATCAGAGGGCGCAGGGAATGCCGGGTGCCCAATGCACCCATAGCCTCGCGTGCAATGT
>Ga0164301_10000409_pt1 | contig 12391 bp, 9 predicted proteins | sample Whisoiple_231_MG_FD_109711 | JGI IMG/M metagenome (GOLD analysis project Ga0164301, IMG submission 109711) | Unamended control soil microbial communities from upstate New York, USA - Whitman soil sample_231_MG | ecosystem: Environmental > Terrestrial > Soil > Agricultural land ... | reverse complement strand
GATGTTGAGATAGATGTTGTAAAACGGCGGATCATAGAGGAACCGGTAGCCGCCGCGGAAAACCGTTTTGCCATGCCCGGTAAGGAATCCACCCCAGCTCGGCGTATAAGCAAATCCAGCGCTCGGGCCTAAGCTCTTGGTTGGAGCGTCGAGTTTGGGAAAGGTGCGCGCCGAAAGCGGGATATCCTGGCGCCAGAATGCTGTGCCGGGGTTGCTTTCGCGCTGGGTGGTCAGGTCATTGAACAGGTTGGCTGGTTGTCCGTAATAGGTCCACGTCAGCCCCAGGTTCAGTGTGAGGTTCTGCCTGATCTTCCAGTCATCGCCGGCATAAAGGAAGGTGTCATGCTCGCGGAAATCCAGTGTCGGAGTTCCCGCGGCAATGCGCACGCGATTTGGCGTGTTCGCGGCGAACGACTCCCAATCTGCAAAACGGAACGCGCCGTTCAGGTTGGGTAGAAAGGTGTTAGGCGAGCGTTGATAGGTATAGTTCACGCCGGCCTTGAAAGTGTGCTTGCCTTTCACCCAGTTCAGGTTGTCCTGGGCCTGCCAGGTATTAACGATACGGCCCTGCGGGAACCCGCCGTTCAAGCCAAAAGGCAGCAGACTCTGATCAGTGAAAGTCGCGCGACTGATCGTCTGATCAATGCTGCCGGCAGACGGTACGGTGCCGATGGTATTGGTGGCAAAAAACACGTTGAGCCGGTTAAAGCCAACGCGCACTTCGTTGACGATATGCGTGCTGAAATTATGGGTGTCGCCCAGGAGAATAGCCTGGCTCAGCGCAGGCACGCTCACCGGGAACCCGGCAGCAGCATCGCCGAAATCAAGGTTGAAGTTGTTGCCGCGGTTGAAAAGATAACGCCCCATGATGGAGTCGCCACCGAGTTGCAGGTCCAGGCGCGTGACCCAGTTGAAGTTGTGGGTGTGCGTGGGCAGCGTCCGCTCCACTCCTCCAAGCTCAACTCCCGGGCACGCAGGATTGTTGTTCAGGAATGTACCGAATGGAGTTGGATTGCCGGAAGAAATGGCATAAGGGCCAAAAGCCTTCAAGGCAGCCACACTCTGGCTTCCGGGAAAGCACGCTGAGAGCGTGGCAATGCCATTGAGTGTGGGCACGTTGCCGGCGCTGGTATAGAGGGTGCTCTGCGAGATAAGCTGCTGATCAAACCCGCCAAAGAAAAACGCCTTGTTCTTTACGATCGGACCTCCGATGGTGAACCCACCAAACTCGTCATTGGCACGCGGAATTGACGTTAGCGGATTACCGTTCGCGTCCGTGGCAAACCTCTTTTGGAAGTTGGTCATGGAATTCAGAATGGTGTTGTTCTCATGCTCATACACGCTGCCGTGCCAGGTATTGGAACCTGACTTGGTGATGACATTCACCACCGAGCCGGCATTGCGTCCGTATTCCGGACCAAACTGGCTCGTGACCAGGATGTATTGCTGGACGAACTCGGTGTCCGAGACGAAAAGTCCGGGGCCGCCAACGCTGTTGTCATTATTGTTCTGACCATCGATCTGCTGGTCATTATTGCGTCCCCGCAGGCCGTTGACGGAAAATCCTGTGCCGCCATTGGTGTTGGAAAATCCATTGTCGCGTGCGGCAGATACGCCGGGGATAAACAGCGCCAGATTATCAAGGCCCTGGTTTTCAGTAACGCCGGCAAACGTAGTCAACTGCGTCCCGGAAAACGTGTTGGTCACCTGAGACTGGGTCGTTTCAATTAATGGCGCCTCTGCGGTGACTTCCACGGCTGTGCTGACTTCCCCCACTGTCAGAGCAATCGCGCCCAGGCCGCTGTCACGTCCGGCAGCCACAACAATATTGTTTTGCACCGTGGTCTTGAAACCCGGTGCGGTCATTTCAACTTTGTAGGAGCCAACCGGAATCAGGTTGAAGTGGAATGAGCCGGAGCTATCACTCGTGGTGGTGAGCGTGGCGGCGGTAGCTTCGTTGGTAGCTTTCACCGTTGCGCCGGAAACCACTGCACCCTGCGGATCGGTGACCGTACCGGAAATGGATCCTTTAACAACCTGGGCCAGGGACGAAACCGAGCACAGCAATGCTATTGTCACGATGGCAAGAGCCAGTCGCTTGACTGGATGTTGACGATGATTCATGTGCTTCTCCTATGAAAGCTGCGCCGGGGCATCGATGGTCGCGCAGCAATGCATTTCCTGATTGCAATTGCCATTCCATGTCGGGCATTTAGAGAAGCTTCTGACTGCGTTGTGACGAACTGGAAAACGGCAGTGACGGGGAGTATTGGAAGAGTGTTTAGCAGAAACTCGCGGATAGCCTGTAAACATCATGTGAATACGCATCTCAGCGCCGAGTGACGAGATGCTTTCATTTTTGGAAATCTTCCGCAGGCACATCTACACATTATGGGAAGTGCCTGATCTCTGCTTCCTTCCTTAAAGGTCTCTTACACGTTTTACAGCTCAAATAACTATGTTGTTTCTATCAGAACTTCTTTAGAAAAAAAATGTGACCATTTGCTAACTGGCTCGTCTAACACGCCAGAGGAAGCGAGCCAGGGTGTAGTGTATGAGCACATTAGAAGGCGCAGTTACCGGCGGCAGACTACCGATCAAAGAAAGCGGACGCACCGTGTTTGTGCCGCTGGATGAAGTCGAATACTTTGAGGCATCAGGAAACTATGTGCGTGTGCATGCGGGCGAGGCCCACTATCGCATGCGCGAAAAACTGAGCACAATGGAGACACGGTTACCGGAGCGCGATTTCGTGCGGATCCACCGTTCAGTCATTGTGAACCGTAACCGCATTCACGAATTGAGAAGGTCCTTCAGCGGCAAATATCTTGTGACCCTGGTTTCCGGCAAACAGGTCACGTTAAGCCGCAGCCATCGTCAGCAGTTATCGGCATTGAAAGAACCTTTTTAAGCGCGCGCGAATAGCAGAGCCCAGCACGGCGTCTTTCAACTGAATAGAAATCGAATCACGTCGCTTGGGAAGTTCTGACTTAATCCGCGGCGTTGTTACTTCTTCCTGCTCTGGCAAGATCCAGCAGCGCGCGTATGCGGTGCGCCAGATCAGGAAATTCGAAGGGCTTTTCCAGGATTTCCAGCGAACGGTCCATGCTGGCCCCATCAGCAAATCCAGAGATGAAAATGGCCGGGATACCGGATCGCTCCTGGCGAATGGCTTTAACTGCTACATCGCCGCGCATGCTCGGCATCATCACATCAGTCACCACTAGATCGATGACTCCGCGATATTCCTTCGACAGCGCAATGGCTTCCGTGCCATTGGCAGCTTCCAGCACGCGGTAGCCAAGACCTTCCAGGTAGGCGCGAGTCATGGCCCGAATTCCCGCTTCATCTTCAGCGAGCAGGATCGTCTCATGCCCGCGAGGAGCCGGCAGCTTTTCCGGGTCCGCGCTCTTTGCTCCCGGTGCCACCGCCGTCTGCCGCAGGTACACACGGAAGCTGGTGCCCTGATTGGGCCGGCTACTGATCTTAATTTGCCCATTCGCGCGTTGCACGATTCCATACACCGTGGCCAGGCCGAGCCCGGTGCCTTTGCCCGGCTCCTTGGTAGTGAAGAACGGCTCAAAGATATGCGATTGAACGTCCGGTGTCATTCCGTGGCCGGTATCGGTGACTTCAAGCACGGCATAATCGGTCACCGATGTTTCACCACCTGACCCCGTCACGGCAAGCGCCTCGTTCCAGGTCTTGATCGAGAGCGTTCCACCAGTGGGCATCGCGTCCTGGGCATTAACGGCCAGATTCATGATGGCCAGTTCAAGCTGGTTCACGTCGAGAAAAACATGCAGAGGCTCGCCGGGAATCGAGATCTCAAGGCGGATGGAATCGAAAAGAAGACGCCGCAGCAATCCTTCCATGTTCAGGACAATATCGTTGAGGTCGGCAACAATGGGAGCTGTCTGGTCTTTGCGACTGAAGGCAAGCAGCTGCCGGGTAAGCGAGGCTCCGCGCTTTGTGGTGGCCAAAAGTTGCTCAATTACGTTTCTGTGTCCTGGAGCGAGGGAGGGATCATCGGCAAGCTGGCCCAGATATCCGGTCATCAGCATCAGGAGATTATTGAAGTCGTGTGCCACGCCGCCGGCGAGCCGGCCTACCGCTTCCATCTTTTGCGATTGGCGAAGCTCCTGCTCCATATGCCGCGCCTGCGTTACTTCTCGGAAGCTCCAGACGCGCCCCACCACGCGTTCGCCAATGCGTTGCGGTTGCGAGTAACGCTCAAAGATGCGTCCATCTTTCAGGTGCAGAACGTCAAAGCTGGTGGCTGCAGGACTCTCATAGAGCTCTTTCACCTTGGTCAGGAATTCGGCGCTGTTTTGCAGCTGCGGCAACGCCTTGGCCAGCAAGTCTTCATCGCGCTGGCCGGCCGCTGATCCGCAATCGACGCCCCACATCTCCAGGAACGTCCGGTTACAACTGCTGATCTTGCCTTCCGTGGAAACCACCAGAATGCCGTCCGCAGTTGCATCCAGCGTGGCATTCAACAGTGAGACCGCCTGTTGAAGTTGCTTTTCGGCTTGCAGGCGCGCCTGGTTCTCGATGCGCAAATAAGCGTTGCGTTTTGCCAGCTCCGTGGTCCGTTCTTCCTCGCGCTCCTTTACGTCTACATTAGCGGAGCGGATGGCTTCTTCCACCTCCTCACGGTAGCGAATGTCACGCGCCGTGAAAATTACGCCGCGAATCTCAGGGTCTTCCAATTGGTTATTGGCAATGACCTCAAAAGGCACCCATGTCCCAGATACGTCGCGAAGCCGCAACACTGAAGGAACACCCTCTCCCTGCCGCCCCAGGGTCTCAGAATATTCAATGGTGGCGCGGGGAATGTCTTCAGGGTGGATGAAGTCAAAGATGTTGTGCTGGAGCACATCTTCGGAACTATAGCCCAGCACTGTCTCCATGCGCGGATTTATAAAACGCAAGCGCCCCTCGGCATCGATCAGGGCGACAATATCCGAGATATTGTGGATGAGAGTGCGAAACCACTTTTGGCACTTGGAGGCTGGCATAACCGCTGCAATCCGTACCCAGAACAAAGGATCCGGTACGTTCTGAAACCTGCTGGCCTCTCACCGGAGAATCCCTTCTGCGATGGATTCCCGCCCATTCCGCAAGGTTGCCGTGCTGCAAATAAGCAGGATTTATAAAGGGTCTTTCATTAAACAGCACTTAGATTTCGAGATTAGTTCAGCGTGTTCCCAGCGATGTGTGTGCTTTGAGTCGCATAAAAAAATGCGCATCGTAAGGCTTCTGTCAAACCGTATGCAGCTCTTATTTGCCTGACGTTGTCCAGAGCTTTCCGCACGAATCGAGCTGTCGGCGCCAACTGTTGGTGGTTCTATCGAAATCCGGCTCAGGCAACTCAGAGATGGCTGCAGGAATCCGATGCACCGAGGTGAAATCAATGCAATTGAAGTTCTTATTCGCGATGGTAATGGCCTTTGCTCTTTCCCTGGGCGCTATCGCACAGCAAACTGACGACGGAATTAAACAAGACACCAAAGACGCCGCACACGCCACCAAGCGGGCCGCCAAGAAGACAGGCCACAAGATCAAGAAAGGCACGAAGAAAGCTGTCCACAAATCCGCGCATGCCACGCGCAAGGGTGCGGAAAAAGTAGAGGACAAGACTGAAGCTGCTCCAACCCCAACTCCGCCCCCGCAGATATAAAAATTTCTGGGAGAAGCGGCCAGGCGCGCTTATTTCGATTGACGGCTTACCGTTATCGGACTTAATATCCGCTTAGCCGCTTCGTCCGTGGACCGCATGCATAAACTTGCAAAGACTACCGTCCGGAAACCCGTTTCCGGCGAAGTCGTTATTCCGGACAAGCTTTACTTTCGCATTGGCGAAGTCAGCCGCCTGTGCGGCCTCCCCAGCTACGTGCTGCGCTTCTGGGAAACCGAGTTCAACCAGCTCAAGCCCTCCAAGAGCGGCACCGGCCAGCGGATGTACCGCAAAATTGACGTCGAAAACGTGCTGCGCATCAAGAAGCTCCTTTACGACCAGGGCTTTACCATCGCCGGAGCTCGGCAGCAACTGCGCGCGGAAACCAAGCGCAAGCAGTCGCCTTTACCTTTCGCCGTCCCCACGCCGGGCCGGGGCGAGCTGAAGCAGGTCCGTCAGGGTCTTAGAGAGATTCTGGGAATCCTCAGTTCCCGGCGATAACGCAAAAAAGGCTATTCCCTGCGTTCTTTTGAAGGGACGAATGACCCGATTGGGGCAGTAACTTAAGATTTTCCCGCTCCCAGGAAAGCTGAGCTGCATCCAAAAAAGGTAGCTATAATACCGTTAGCTCACCTTTGCAGGCGTTCTTTCGTCTCAATAAGGAAAATAAAGGTCGGTCTGATGTCGAAAAAGATCCAAGTCCTTGTCCTGACCAGCTCCATGTTGATCATCGCGTTTGTTCTGATAGGCAGCCTGGGCGTGCATGCCTCCGGCGCCAGCAGCAGCGGTGACGTTACCCTTAAACACATTGGCGTTTACAGTGAGGTTTTGTATCGCGTTCGCGCGGAATACGTGGAAGAACCCAACATGAGCGCGGTGACCAATGGCGCTCTGCATGGCCTGCTGGAATCGCTGGACGCTGACTCCAGCTACCTGACTCCCTCTGAATACAAAGTCTTCAAGCAGAAAAAGACTGATGGCAAAGCCAGCATTGGCGCCACGGTCTCCAAGAGATTTGGTTATGCGGCCATCATCTCGGTAATTCCCGGCGGGCCCGCAGACAAAGCCGGCCTGAATTCCGGCGACATCATTGAGACTGTGGAAGGCCTGAGTACACATGATCTCTCGCTGGCCGCGGTGAAGAACCACCTTGTTGGTGAACCCGGTTCGCGCCTGGAATTGACGATCATCCGCACGCGCAAGATTGAACCGCAGAAGATCACCGTGGTTCGCGACGTTGTTACTCTTCCCGCTGTAACGGAGCAGATGGCGGCAGACAACACCGGCGTAATCAAGGCCCAGGTTTTGACCAAGGGCAAGGCAGGGGAGATCGCCGAAAAGATCAAGTCGCTGCAAAAGAAGGGCGCCAGGAAGCTGGTGCTCGATCTGCGTTACAACTCTGAAGGCGACGAGGAAGAGGGCGTGGCGGTGGCCAATCTCTTCCTGGGCAAGGGAAACATAGGATCTTTGCAAGGCCAGAAGTTTGAAAAAGTAACCTATACTGCCGATCCGCAAAAGAAGATTACCGATCTGCCATTGGTTGTGCTGGTGAATCGCGGCACGGCCGGCCCGGCTGAGCTGGTGGCTGCGGCCATTCTTGATAACACCCGCGGCGACGTGCTGGGCGACAAGACTTTTGGTGAAGGCTCCGTGCAGAAACTGATTGAAGTGCCGGATGGATCGGCGCTGATACTTTCCGTCGCCAAATACTACACGTCGAACGGCAAGGTCATACAGGATACCGGCATCACGCCGAATATTCTTGTCGCGTCCAATGACGAAATTGTAGCCATTTCTGAAGACGAAGATGGCAACGCAACCGAAGAGCCCCAGAAGGCGCAGCCCAAGGAAGATGAACAACTGCGGCGCGCAATTGAAGTTCTGAAAGCAAAAACGCAGAAGACCTAGCTCTCTGTACCTCTGCTTACAAGAGCGCGCCCTGCTGGGCGCGTTTTTTTTGATTTCGGCAGAGGTACATGTTGCGTCTCCACGCCCACGCGCCCTGTTGTCATGGCGTCCGGGCCTGCGAAGCATGCTATTCTGGCCTTGATCTGACCACCCTCCATGGACACTCTTGCTGAGCCTACGCCAGTCAAAGTAGCTGGGAAACCGCTGGTGGGCCGAGTTGTGTTCAGCGTATTGGTGCTGACCTCGGCATTTCTGGGGACCGTGGCAGGCCTGCTGATCGTTTACTCCACTGACCTGCCTCAGATCAGCGAACTGGAACGCTATCGGCCCAGTACCATTACTGAACTCTATGACGATCAGGGACGGCAGATCGGATCATTTGCCTTGCAGCGGCGCGTGCTGGCTTCCTATAACGATTTTCCCAAGGTGCTGCGTGACGCCATCATCTCCACCGAAGACAAGACATTTGAAACGCACTGGGGCATCAACTTCTGGCGTGTCTTTGGCGCAACCTATCGCGATATAACTTCCAGCTCGCGCGCGCAAGGCGCCTCCACTCTCACCATGCAGCTTTCGCGCAACCTGTTTCTTTCTCCTGAGCGCCATTTCAGCCGCAAGGTGCAGGAAGCGCTTCTGGCGTTGCAGATTGAGCGCCGTTTCACCAAACAACAGATCTTCACGCTGTATTGCAACCAGATCTTTCTGGGCCACGGCGTCTATGGTTTTGAAGCGGGCGCCGAATATTACTTCAACAAGCACGCCAGGGACTTGAAGCTGGAGGAAGCCGCGCTGCTGGCAGGATTGCCGAAGGCTCCCGTTTCTTATTCACCCATCAATGCCCCTGACAAAGCTCTGAAGCGGCGTAACCTGGTCATCAACAACATGCTGGAAGACGGCAAGATCACGGCTGAAGAAGCGGGTCGAGCCAAGACCACGCCGCTGTATTTGAACATCCAGCCTGACCGCTCACCGGCCCCTAACTTCGTGGAAGAAGTGCGCCGCTTTCTGGAAAAGAAGTACGGCGCGGACGAAGTACACGAGGGAGGCCTTCGCGTTTACACCTCGCTTGACCTGGACCTGCAGAAGAGCGCCACGCAGGCTTTGCTGGACGGACTGGCCGCCTACGAGCGTCGCCATGGATGGAAAGGCCAGCTGAAAAACGTAGTCCAGAACGGCGAGGGGCTCGCCAGGTATCAGGATGCTGACTGGCAACAACCGCTTGCGGCTGGGGACTACGTTCACGCGCTGGTGGTTGATATTGGACTGCAATTCTGCAAGATCAAGCTAGGACGCAACTACGCTTCCCTGGGGCCGGCGGAGCTGGCATGGACTGGCCGCAAGCTGCCGAAGAGCCTGATGGCTATCGGGGATATTGTTTACGTCAAGGTCCTTGCACTGTATCCGGACGGTTCGGCGAAAGTCTCTCTGGAACAGGATTAAGGCGCACCGGGCGCTTTGCTGGCAATCGACAATGCCACGGGCGATATCAAGGCCATGGTCGGCGGCCGCGATTACGGTGCCTCGAAGTTCAACCGTGCTACACAGGCGCAGCGCCAGGCCGGATCATCGTTTAAGCCGTTCGTTTATACGGCAGCCATCGACCAGGGCGCGGAACCGGATGACCTAATACTGGACGCGCCTACAACATTTAACAGTGCCGGCGTTCCCTATTCTCCGCGCAATTTCGATCGCAGGTTCGAAGGCAACATCACGCTTCGCCATGCCCTGGCCGAATCACGCAATGTCCCGGCAGTAAAACTGGCGCAGCGCGTCGGTATGCCCACGGTGGCGGAGTACGCGCGCCGCTTCGGCATCACGTCGCCGGTTCTGCCGTTTCTGCCTGTGGCGCTGGGCGCCGCCGATCTCACGCTCTATGAGCAAACGGCCGCCTATACGGTATTTCCTAATGACGGCCTGCGCATTGAGCCGCGCTACATTCGCAAAGTCACGGACTATGAAGGCCATGTGTTGGAACAGGATTTTCCTGACGCCAAGGATGTAATCAGCCAGCGCACGGCGCGCACCATGGTGTCACTGCTGCAAGAGGTGGTAAAACACGGTACTGCGAGCAGCGCAAAAAAACTCAATCATCCTGTGGCCGGGAAGACCGGCACAACCAATGACTACACCGATGCATGGTTTGTGGGCTTCACGCCCAGCCTGACCTGCGGCGTGTGGGTGGGCTTTGACGAAAAGAAAAACCTTGGAAACAACGAAACCGGCGGTCACGCCGCTTTGCCTATCTGGATGGATTTCATGCGCGCGGTGGTTGCCGATCCCACGCGCAAAGATGAAGCCTTTGGAATTCTGGGCAAGGAGAATAAGAAGCCGCCGGTGAAGCGCGCTGCCGTTACGCTTCCCAGCCATGCAGGCGACGCGGAGGCCCATTAGTTGCGCAAGGTGATTAAGTATTTTTTCCTGGGCCTCGTGCTGCTGCTGGTATTTCTTTCTTCGGCGCTGCTGGCCATGCGCTTTGCCATACAGGGCCGCGAGGTGCGCGTGCCAAGGCTCACAGGACTTACTCCCGCTGAAGCGGAGCGCGTGGCTAATTCTGACGGACTGGTTCTCTCCGTGGAAAGCCGCTTCTACAGCCCTTCCGTGCCCGCGGGACGGATCGTTTCGCAGTCACCCGCGCCGGATGCCACGGTGCGGCGCGGCTGGAAGATTCGCGTGGCGGCAAGCCTGGGCACTCAGCACGCAGCGGTGCCAAATCTTATTGGGCAAAGCCAGCATGCAGCGGGCATTAACGTGAGTCGCCGCGGCCTGGAAATTGGGACGGTAGCGGCTATACACCTTCCCGGCGCAACACCAGACACCGTGCTGGCGCAAAGTCCGCCGCCGGATGCAACGGATGTTACATCGCCCAAAGTGGGTTTACTGGTTGCCGCCGCCGACAGCGGCCAGCGCTACGTGATGCCCAGCTTTGTGGGAAAACCTCTGGCGGATGCCAACATCGCGCTGATCCAAGGGGGCTTTACCTTGGGTAAGGTGCAAACGATCACTGGCAGTGACGCGAATGCTGCGGATTCGCCTGGAACCATTCTGCGGCAATCCCCTGCTGCGGGACAGCGCGTGGCAGCCGGCGCGACGATCAGCTTTGATGTAAAGAAATAACCAGGACTAACCACAAAGGCCACGAAGTTGAGCCGATTTGCGGGCGTCTGAGCCCGCAGGCGAAATCCCCAGCGCAGCGAGGGAACCCTTCAGGACTCAAAAATGCTGCTCCACGCTCCAGTGTGGGTCTTAAGAAGGTTCTTTTTGAAACTGACCCCGTTTTGAATCTTCTCTTTGCGTTCTTCGCGTCCTTTGCGGTCCATCTTTCTTTCAAGGACCGCGGCAAAAAAGCCATCGCAAGGATGAACGCCTGGAATTGTTCGCAGAAAGTCACCGCTGATCAGTTGATCGGTGTTTTCCCAGACCAACTCTCCTGATTCCCGCAATCGCTGCAGCTCAGTTCGCACTGGAACGATCTCAAATTCAGAATTCGCCATCACACACGCAGCAATCACCTGTTCATTCTCTTCCGGCTCGAGCGAGCACGTGGAATAGACGAGCCTGCCCCCAGGCAAAACATGGCGCATGGCGGCGCGCAGGATGGCGATCTGGCGTGATTGCAGATCAAGAAGATCTTCCGGCTTGAGCTTCCATCTGATTTCTGGATTGCGCGCGAGCGTTCCTGTGCCGGAGCAAGGGACGTCGGCCAGCACGCGATCAAACTCTGCGCCGTACGGCAGAGACAGGGCGTCCGCCGTAACTACTTCTACGTTTTGCTGCGGCGCCAGCCTTCTTAGCAGTGTTGCGCGATGCGGATGCAATTCCGTTGCGACGATCTCTGCTTCAGGCAATCGCGTAGCCATGGCGGCGGTTTTGCCACCGGGAGCGGCGCAGCAATCGAGTATGCGCCGTCCACTGCCAACCAGCGCGGCCACGAGTTGAGAACCTTCATCCTGGATCGCAATTTTCCCTTCGAGGAAAGATTCTGTAGTGCTGGCATCTCCCGAGGTTACGGCACGCGCCGACGCCATCAGCGCACCGGGGGCAAGCTGAATGCCTTGCGCGGCCAGCAGAGTTTCGTCTTCGCAGCCGCTTAAGCGTAGAACTGTCGCGGGCACGCGCTGGTCGTACTCGCAGATCTTCTGAGCAACGTTCTGGCCAGAAGATGAAACCCATCTCTCGACCAGCCATTTGGGGTGTGCCAAAGCAGTAGACAAATAATCCAGGCCACCTAGCTTGAGCGCTTGCGGGTCATAGGCTGCCGACTTCACTTTGCGCATCACGGCGTTGACCAGACCAGCAGCCGAAACTTTTTTCGCCTGCTTGACCAGTTCCACGGTCTCATTCACTGCGGCATGGGCGGGAACTTTGGTGAGGAACTGCTTCTGATATACGCCCATGCGCAAGGCCGTAAGGACTTCGAAGTCGAGTTTGCGGAAAGGCGTAAAGCTGAGACGGGTGATGGTTTCGTCCAGCACAGAGCGCCAGCGGAGGACGCCCATGACGATCTCTGTGACAAGATGACGATCAACGAGGGAGAGCTCGTCGAGAAGGCCAGAATGGAGGAGCTCCACGGCGTACGACGACTCGCGCTCAACGCGCAACAATATGTTGAATGCAGCCGCGCGTGCCGGGGAAACCGCCATATCAGGCTTCCTTAGTTAGAGCCAGCCGCTCGCCCGCAGCGGGATGGTAGCCGTTGATGAACTCCCGGGCGGCCATAACTTTCTTTCCCTCAGGCTGTACTTGTGACAGTTGCAGCACGGTACGCTGGCCGCAGCCGGCAAAGAGTTTTTCGTCGCCCACGCG
>Ga0164301_10000406_pt1 | contig 12417 bp, 12 predicted proteins | sample Whisoiple_231_MG_FD_109711 | JGI IMG/M metagenome (GOLD analysis project Ga0164301, IMG submission 109711) | Unamended control soil microbial communities from upstate New York, USA - Whitman soil sample_231_MG | ecosystem: Environmental > Terrestrial > Soil > Agricultural land ... | reverse complement strand
CTGCAGCCGATGTGGCCTGCCGCGCTCGAAACCGAGCCGCTGCGGCAGCTGCTCGACAGGGCCTCGCCGCTGCGCGGCTACACCCTGCGCATGTTCGGCGTCCCCGAGTCGGAGAGAGCCAAGAGCCTGCGCGAGATGGAGGCGGAGGGGGTGGCGCTGCCCGAGGTCGAGATCACCACCTGCCTGCGGCGCGGGGAGATCGAGATCGACGTGCGCTACCGCGACGAGGCGCTGAGGGTCGCCGAGGAGGTCCGCGAGGGGCTCGTGCGGCGGCACCGGCAGGAGACCTTCAGCCTCGACGGCGAGACGATCGACGCCCAGGTGGCGACGCTGCTGCTCGGCCACCGGCTGGCGCTGGCAGAGTCCTGCAGCGGCGGCCTGATGGCGGCGCGGGTGACGGACCTTGAGGGCGCCTCGGAGTACTTCGCCGGCGGCGTCGTCGCTTACTCGAACGAGGCCAAGGCAGAGATGCTGGGGGTCGACTCGAAGCTGATCGAGCAGAAGGGAGCGGTTTCGCCCGAGGTCGCTGAGGCGATGGCGATCGGGGCGCTGGGCCGCTTCGACGCCGACGTCGCGGTCTCGATCACCGGCATCGCCGGCCCGGGAGGCGGCAGCGAGGAGAAGCCGGTCGGCTACGTCTGCTTCAACGCCCGGCTTGCCGACGGGACGAGCATCGCCCGCGACCCGGTGATCCCCGGCGGGAGGCTCGACATCCGCGAACGCTCGGCCCTGGTGGGGATGCACCTGCTGCGCCTGCTGCTCGGTGAGGAAGAAGGCACGAAGGATTAGCTGAGATTTGGCTTTTGGGCGTTGTTCCGTATGTCCCCGCCCCTTAGCGTGGCGGTCGTGGCAAAGGAGCGTCTGAAGAGCCCTCGCGTGCGCCTGTTCGTCGCGCTCGACCTTCCCGACGAGTTGCGGGAGGGGATCGTGGCGTGGGGGAGTGAGGCACTGGCAGATCCGGCCTTGCGGCCGGTGGCGCCGGAGTCCCTGCACGTCACCCTCGCCTTCCTCGGCAACAGGCCGGAGAGGGAGATCGAGGACATCGCCGCCGTGATGGCGGCGAACGACGGCCCCGCGCCCTGGGCCGAGATGCTCGACCCGGTTGCGAGGCCACCGCGGGGGAGGGCCCGGCTGTTCGCGCTGCCGGTGCTTTCGCCGGGAGCGGAGGCGCTGCAGGAGGGCCTTTCGAAGGGGCTGGAGGTTGCGGGCTTCTACCGGCCCGAGAAGCGGCCTTTCTGGCCGCATGTGACCGTGGCTCGGGTTCGTTCCGAGACGCGGGGATCGCGGCGCCCGGCGGCGGTTTCAGAGCCGCCGGGGAAGCTGCCGGAGCGGCTCTCGGAGGCACGGGTTTGCCGCCGGATGACGCTCTACCGTTCTGAACTCAAGCCGACCGGTGCGCACTACGCGCCGTTGGCACATGTCGAGCTGCCCGGAGGGGGCGGCAGTGAGGTGATTTGAAATGGCGAAAGCGAACTTGAGAGAGGCCTCGGCAAAAGAGGCAAAAGCAAAGGACGCGGCGCTAGAGGCCGCGGTGACGCAGATCGAGCGGGACTTCGGGCAGGGCTCCCTGATGCGCCTCGGAGACAAAGGCACGGTCAAGGTCGACTCGATCCCGACCGGGGCGCTGGCGCTCGACCTGGCGCTCGGCATCGGCGGCGTGCCGCGCGGCCGGATCGTCGAGATCTTCGGCCCGGAGTCCTCCGGTAAGACCACGCTGGTCAACCACATCATCGCCCAGGCTCAGGCGATGGGCGGCGTCTGCGCCTTCATCGACACCGAGCACGCGATCGACCCGGTTTACTCGCGAGCGATCGGCGTCGACACCGACGAGCTGCTGGTCTCTCAGCCCGACTACGGCGAGCAGGCGCTGCAGATCGCCGACAGGTTGATTGCCTCCGCGGCGGTCGACGTCGTCGCGATCGACTCGGTCGCGGCGCTGACGCCGAAAGCCGAGCTCGACGGCCAGATCGGCGACACCACGGTCGGCTTGCAGGCGCGGTTGATGTCGCAGGCGCTGCGGAAACTCGCCGGCAGCCTCAACCGGACCAAGACCGTCTGCATCTTCACCAACCAGATCCGCGAAAAGATCGGTGTCCAGTTCGGCTCGCCGGAGACCCAGCCGGGCGGTCGGGCGCTGAAGTTCTACTCCTCGCAGCGACTCGACATCCGCCGCATCGAGACCCTGAAGGAAGGGACCGAGGCGGTCGGCAACCGGGTCCGGGTCAAAGTCGTCAAGAACAAGGTCGCCGCCCCCTTCCGGCAGGCCGAGTTCGACATCGAGTACGGCGTCGGCATCTCGCGCGAGGGCAGCCTGCTCGATTTCGGCATCGAGCAGGACCTGGTGCAGAAATCCGGCTCCTTCTTCTCCTACGGGGAGACGCGGCTCGGTCAGGGTCGCAACAACGCCAAGCAGTTCCTGATCGACAACCCCGAGCTGGCACTGGAGATCGAAACCAAGGTGCGCACCGCGCTGGGAATCGACGGCGAGGCGCCGGAGCCGAGCGAGACCGCAGTCGAGACCCCGCCGGCCGAGGCGAAAGCGGCCTAGCGCTGCTTTCGCCTCACGGCGAGCTGGGCACGGACCTCTATAGGATGGCCGCCGCCTGATGGAGAACGAGACTCTCTTCTACATATGCGGCGGCGTTCTTGCCGTCTCCGCGATCGTCGCAACGGCGATCGGCCTCAAATCGGAGAAGTTCCCCGGCCGGGCGCTTCCCCTGGTCGTCGTCTGGTTCGCGGTCTTCGTCGTCGGTGCGACCACCTTCGCGGTGCGCTACTCCGCCGAAGAGAAGGAAGAAAGGGAGGCCGAGCTGGTCCAGGTCAACCAGGAGATCGAAGCCGACGAGGGAGAGGGCGGCGGCGTTGAAGAGGCCGGTGCCGACGAAGCTGGTGCCGAAGAAGGCTCTGAGGAAGAAGAACCGGTCGGAGAAGTCGAAGGCTCCGAAGGTGGCGGTGGCGGTGAAGCCGGTGGGGCTGAGACGACGCTGCAGCTGTCCGCGGACCCGACGGCCCTGGCCTACGACAAAGCCGACCTGACCGCCAAGCCCGGCAAGGTCGCGATCGACTTCGACAATCCCGCCCCGCTCGAACACAACGTCGTGATCGAAGGTGACGGCAAAGAACTGGCCGGATTCGAACCGATCATCGAAGGCGAAGAAGAACTGACGGCGGAGCTGGAAGCCGGCACGTATACCTTCTTCTGCTCTGTTCCCGGGCACCGGGAAGCAGGCATGGAAGGCACCCTCACCGTCAAGTAGCGCCGCGGTACCCTGCCACCGATGGCGCAGAGGTTCCACGTCACCACCTTCGGGTGCCAGATGAACGTGCATGACTCCGAGCGGATGCGGGGGATGCTGGCATCGCTCGGCTACGAGGAGGTCGCCGAGCGCGAGGACGCCGACCTGATCCTCTTCAACACCTGCTCGATCCGCGAGTCGGCCGACAGCCGCTTCATCGCCCATCTCGGCCAGGCCAAGCGGCTCAAGTCCGAAGACCCCGAGCGGGTGGTCGGGGTCGGCGGCTGCTGGGCCCAGTCGGTCAAGGAGGAGGTCTTCGAGCGCTTCCCCTTCGTCGACGTCGCCTTCGGGCCGGGCCAGATCCACAAGCTGGCCGAGTTCCTCAACAGCGACTCGATCACCGCCCAGGGCTACTTCGAGTTCGAGGACTTCAGCGGCCACCTGCCGACCGCCCGCGAGCGGGAGTTTCAGGGCTGGCTGCAGATCTCCCAGGGCTGCAACTGCGTCTGCTCCTACTGCATCGTCCCCTCGACCAGGGGGCGCGAGGTCAGCCGCGACCCCGGTGAGCTGATCGTCGAGGCCGAGCGGCTGGCGGCGGACGGGGTGCGTGAGGTGACGCTGCTGGGCCAGAACGTCAACAGCTACGGCCGCGACCTGCCGCTCGACCGGCGGATCGGGTTCTCCGAGCTGCTGCGGCGGGTCGACGCGATCGAGGGGATCGACCGCATCCGCTACACCAGCCCGCACCCCAAGGACATGAAAGAGGACGTGATCCGCGCCCACGCCGAGCTGCCGGCGCTCTGCGAGCAGATCCACCTGCCGCTGCAGTCGGGCTCCGGCGCCGTCCTCAAACGGATGCGCCGCACCTACGACCGCGGCCGCTACATGGACCGGGTGGCGCTGATCCGCGAGCACGTCCCCGACTGCGCGATCACCACCGACGTCATCGTCGGCTTCCCGGGCGAGACCGAGGCGGACTTCGAGGAAACGCTGGAAGTGGCGGAGGAGGTCGGCTACGACGGCGCCTTCACCTTCATCTTCTCCCCCCGGCGCGAAACCGAGGCGGCGACGATGGAGGGCCAGCTGCCGCACCCGGTCAAGGTCGAGCGGCTGGAACGGCTGGTCGAGGTGGTCCAGCGCCGCGCCGCCGAGCGCGCCCAGCGCTTCGTCGGCCGCACGATGGAGGTCCTGGTCGAGGGCACCAGCCGCACTGACGAGACCAGGCTGCGTGGCCGCACCCGCCACGGCAAGGCGGTCAACTTCGAGGGGATCGCCGCTGCCGGGGAGATGGTCGAGGTCGAGATCGAAGCGGCGACCTCGCAGACCCTGAGCGGAGTCCTGGCGCGCCCTCTGACGCCCCTGCTTTGAACGTAATCGGCATCTTCGGCCCCACCGGGGTCGGCAAGACCGGAGTCGCTATCGCCCTCGCCGAGCTGCTGCGCGAACGGGGGGAGGACCCGGTGGCGATCAACTGCGACGCGCTGCAGGTCTACGAGGGGCTCGAGGTGCTGACCGGGACGGCGAGCGCGGAGGAGCAGGAGCGGCTGGAGCATCGGCTGCTGGGTGTCGTCCCGGTCACCGAGGACTTCTCGATCGGCGACTACATGCCGCTCGCCCACCGTGAGATCGACGCCGCCCTCGATGCGGGCCGGCGCCCGATCGTGGTCGGCGGCACCGGCCTCTATCTGCGGGCCGCGGTGGCTGAGCTCTCGCTGGTCAAAGCGCCGGCCGATTCCGAGAACTCCGAGCTGTGGTCGCCCGAGACCCGTCGCCCGACGACGATCTTCGGCCTCGACATGGACCGCGATCAGCTCTACGAGCGGATCGACGCCCGCACCGAGGCGATCGTCGCCGGCGGCGCCGTCGAGGAGGCGAGGCGCGCAGACGCGCTGGGCCCGGGACGCACCGCCCGCAAAGCCCTCGGCTTCGACGAGGTCCTCGCCGGCGACCTCGAGACGATGAAGCGCCGCTCGCGCAACTACGCCCGCCGCCAGCTGACCTGGATGCGGAAAATCCCGAACCTCGTCTGGATCGACCGCACCGGCATGAGCGACGCAGCGGTGGCGCAGCAAATAGGGTCCGGCGCGTGAAATTCGAGAAGTGGCAGGCGCTGGGCAACGACTACCTGATCTTCGAGCAGGAGCGGCTGCCCTGGGAGCTGACCGCGACCCGGATCGAGTGGCTCTGCGACCAGCACTTTGGCGTCGGCGCCGACGGGATTCTGCTGCTCTCGAAGAGCAACGACCCCGATTTCGTCGCGATGCTGCGGATCTTCAACCCCGACGGCTCCGAAGCCGAGCTTTCCGGCAACGGCGCCCGCGAGGCGATCCTCTACCTGCGGCGCAACGGCTGGACCGACGCCGAGGAGTTCGCGATCGGCACCGTCGCCGGGCCGATCCGGCCGACGATCACCGGCGAGCTGACCTGTTCGGTCGACATGGGGCGCGCCGCGACCACCTCCAAGGACTTCCCCTCGGGGCCGGAGGACGGGCGCGGCACGCTGCAGAGCGGCGGCCGCAGCTGGGAGTTCCAGCACGTCTCGATCGGCAACCCGCAGTGCGCGATCCTCGTCGGCGCCGACGAGCTCGACGAGCTCGATCTCGGTGAGATCGGGCCGGGGATCGAAGCGCACGAGCTGTTCCCCAACCGGACCAACGTCTCCTTCCTCGCGGTCGAGGGCGACCGGGTGCGAGCGCGGATCTTCGAGCGCGGCGTGGGGGAGACGCTCTCTTCCGGCACCGGCGCCACCGGCGCAGCGGTCACCGCCTTCCTCCAGGGCGCCCCCGGCGAGTTGGTGGTCGAGCTGGAAGGGGGCGAGCTGCAGGTCGCGATCTCCCCGGATCTCGACGTCCAGCTCGACGGCTGGGCCGAGCCGGTCTTCGCCGGCGAGCTCTCGCCGGAGCTGGTCCAGGCGCTGGCCGAGCTGGACGGCGAGTGACCGCGCCGATCGCGTAGATTTCCGCGCCCATGTCGATCGCACGCCCCTCCAAGCGCCTCGAGGCCATCCCCCCGTACAAGTTCCAGGAACTCGAGCAGCAGATCTCCGACAAGCGCGCCGCCGGCATCGACGTGATCAGCCTCGGGATCGGCGATCCGGACGAACCGACCTACCCGCACGTGGTTGAGGCGATGCAGGAGGCGGTCGCGAACCCGGCTTACCACCAGTACCCGAGCAACCGCGGCCGCGACGAGTTCCGCGAGGCCTTCGCCGCCTTCTACGACCGCCGCTTCGGGGTCGCGATCGACGCCAAGACCGAGGTGATCCCGGCGATCGGCGCCAAGGAGTGCATCTACAACCTCTGCTTCGCCTTCCTCGATCCGGGAGACGTCGCCCTCGCTTCCGACCCCGGCTACCCGGTCTACACCGGCGGTCCGATCCTCGCCGGCGCCACGGCGGAGCTGCTGCCGCTGGTGCCCGAGCTGGGCTTCGCCCCGGACCTCGGCGCGGTCCCAGCCGAGGTCGCCGCCAAAGCGCGGTTGATGTTCATCAACTACCCGAACAACCCGACCGGGGCGATCGTCCCCGACGGCTTCTTCGAGCAGGTGGTCGAGTTCGCCCGCGAGCACCAGATCCTCGTCGCCCACGACAACGCCTACTCGGAGACCACCTACGACGGCTACGTCGCGCCCAGCTTCCTCGCCACGCCCGGCGCCAAGGAGGTCGGGGTCGAGGTCTTCTCGCTCTCCAAGGGCTACAACATGACCGGCTGGCGCTGCGCCGCGATCCTCGGCAACGCCGAAGCGATCCAGACCTACTGGAGACTGAAGACCAACGTTGATTCCGGCCTCTTCGAGGCAATTCAGATGGCCGGCGTCGCCGCGCTGGAGGGCCCCGGCGAGCCGCTGCAGCAGATGAACGAGACCTACGTGCGCCGCCGCGACCTCGTCGTCTCCGCCCTGGGCGAGATCGGCGTCGACGTCGCCTCTCCGAAGGGGACGATCTACGTCTGGGCGCCGGTCCCCGAGGGCCACACCTCGACCTCCTTCTGCGAGCTGGTGCTGGAGGAGGCCGCCGTGGTCATCTCGCCCGGCTCGATGTACGGGCCCAGCGGCGAGGGCTTCTTCCGCATCGCCCTGACCGCGCCCGACGACCGCATCGAAGAGGCGGTCGAGCGGATGCGCGAGCACCTCAGCTGAATGGGGCGAAAGGCCCTCGTCACGCTGCTGATCGGCTTGATCTGTGCCGTCCCGGCGACGATCGCGATCGGGGCGCCGCAGAAGATCGGCGGTCCCGATCCCGCCGTCCAAGAATGGCCCGAATGGCCCCACCGGGTGATCTGCGGATACCTCCCTATTGATCCGGTGTCTGCCTTCTCCGGCCCGACTGATGCCGAGCGTGGATCGCTGCCTTCCGAGCGGGCGTTGCGGCGCTTCCTCGGGGAAGACGTCCTGTCCTGGGTGCCGAAGCACAACTGGCGGCTGGCGAGCGAATCACATGGGATCGCCGAGTTCGCTGCGGGCAGACTTCGTAAGGGGGTCGAATGGATGAGCTTTCAGCGCACCCGGGGACGGTGGAAATTCCTGGGCTACGCCGGAGGCTGCCTACCGAACACCCTGCGTCGTGGTCAGTCGGCGATCACTTGGGATCTGTCTGAAGATCAGCCTTCCCTCGGGCCTCAGACCCACAGGATCAAGGTGTACCTGGGACCCGGCGAATGCAATGACGGCAAGAGTCAAAACGACCGTCTACAGAAGCCGGAGTTCCGCGAACAGAACAGCAAGCTGATCATGACCCTCTGGTTGCGACCGGTGTCGCCGGGCCTTCACACCTGCGTGGGCTTGATCGAGCCTCCGGTGGTCATCGAGCTGCCAGAACCTCTGGGAGAGCGTGAGCTGCTCGACGGCGGCACCTATCCGCCCCGCCCTGCGGCAGAACCTGACCCGGAACGCTGATCAGGCCGCTTCGCGCTCGGCCTTCTTGCGCCAGTAGCGGTCGAGGCCGGCCCACTGGTAGGCGGTAGGGACGGCTTGGAGCAGCTCGTCGACGGTTTCGCCTTCGATCCCTTCGGTGGCTAGCTCGGCGCGGATGCGGCGCTCTAGGTCGGCGTTGTAGGGGTCCTGGTCCATCTGGCGGGCCAGCGCTGCCTCTTCGCGCAGTTTCGCCTTGACCGCCTCGATGTAGGCGGGGACGTCGTCCTCGATCGCGCCGAAGTGGGTGAGGGCGAGGCGCTGGGGCGACCAGGCGGCGACGGTGTCGAGGGACGCTTCCCAGGTCTCGACGTCGATGTCGGGCGGTGGCGTGGGGGGCACGACCAGGTTCGAGGGCGGGATCCGGCAGGCGGCGACGTCGCCGACGAAGGCGGTGGCGGTCTCCTCGTGGAAGTAGCAGACGTGGTGGGAGGCGTGGCCGGGGGTATAGGCGACCCGCATCCCCAGGACGGTCTCGCCGCCGCTCAGCGGCTTCACGTTCTTCTCCGGCACGGGCAGGATCTCGCCCCAGAGGTAGTTGAGCTTGTCGCCGTAGAGCCGCTCGGCGCTGGCCAGCAGCTTCGAGGGGTCGATCAGGTGCGGGGCGCCTCGCTCGTGGACGTAGACCTCGAGGTCCGGCCAGCGGCGCACCAGCGCCCCGGTCGCGGCGGCGTGGTCGAGGTGGATGTGGGTCAGCAGCAGCGCCCGTGGCTTCTCATCCCCGATCGCCTCCAGCACCGTCGAGATCGAGGACTCCGGCCCCGGATCCACCAGCGCCCCGTCGACCTCCCAGCAGCCGATCACGAGCGGGCGCCCGAGGTGCTTTACGTCGATAACCCGCACGCGGAGGAGCCTAGGCGACTGGAGCGGGGAAGCGGTCGTCCGCTTCGAGCGTCTGCTTCAGGCCCTCTTCCATCCCGCGCGGGGAGTAGCCGAGCTCCCGCTGGGCCTTGTCGTAGCTGGCCCAGAAGGTGACGTTGTCGCCCGAGGTGATCAGCTCGCGCAGGTTCGGCGGCTGGCCCATGACTTTGCCGACCACCGGGCCGAAGGGGATCATCAGCTTCATCAGGCCCGTCGGCAGGTTCCGCTTCGGTGCCTTTCGGCCGCTGACCTTGGCGACCATCTCGATCGCCCCGCGCATCGTCGTCGCCGGGCCGCTGATCACGTAGGTCTCGCCGAGCTTGCCTTTGTCGAGGCCGAGGATGATGCCGCCGGCGATGTCGGCGACGTGGGTCATGCAGATCCCCAGCTCCGGGAACGGCAGCAGCGGCAGTTTGCCGGCGAAGAACTGCTCCAGCAGGTCGGCCACCTGGGAGGTGTCGTCGGGGCCGTAGACGCCGCCGGGCTGGACGATGACCGCCGGAAGGTTCTGGGTGTCGATCATCCGCTGGACGACCTTGTGGGCCTCGAGCTTGGTCTCCTCGTAGTAGGAGGTGAAGTCGGTCTCGGGGTTCTTGTAGGTCTCGTCGACGACTTTTTTATTGGTGTTGCCGAAGATGCCGACGGTGGAGACGTAGACGATTCGGGCCATTTTGGCCTCCAGCGCCACCCGCATCACCCGCTCGGTGCCGGCGACGTTGGCCTCCCACATCGCCGGGCGCTGCTTGGCCGGGATCCCGACCTCGTACATCGCCGCCGCGTGGATCGCCGCGTCGCAGCCGCTCATCCCGCTGCGCAGGGCGCTCTCGTCGCCGAGGTCGCCGCTGACCAGCTCGCAGCCGAGGGCGGTCAGCTTGGTCGCCTTCTCGGGGCTGCGGACGAGGCAGACGACCTCGTCGCCGCGGTCGCGCAACTGGCGCACCACCTCGCCGCCGATGAAGCCGGTTCCGCCCGTGACGAAGACCTTCACGGGAAGGCAGCCTATAGGCCTGGGGGCGACGCCTACAATCCCCCTGAGTGGAGGCTTCGCAAAACGGCGGCAGTCGCAGGGCGCGTCAGCGCGCCCTCGCGATCGGCATCGTCGACAGCCGCAGCGACGGGGATTCGCTGGCGGAGCTGAAGGAGCTGCTGCTGACCGCCGGCGTCGCCACGGTCGGGACGGCGACCCAGCAGCGCCCGCAGCCGGATCCGGACCGCTACTTCGGACGCGGCCGGCTGACCGAGCTGAAAGCCGAGATCGCCGCCGCCGACGCCAACCTGGTCGCCTGCGACGACGAGCTGGCGCCGCGCCAGGAGCGCAACCTGGAGGCGGCGCTCGGCGTGCCGGTGATCGACCGCACCGCGGTGATCCTCGACATCTTCGCCGACCACGCCCACTCGGCCGAGGGCAAGCTGCAGGTCGAGCTGGCGCAGCTCGAATACAACATGGCCCGCATGCGGGGGCTCTGGACCCACCTCGAGCGCCTCGGCGCGGGGCGCATGGACGGCGGCATCGGCACCAGGGGCCCGGGCGAGAGCCAGATCGAGACCGACCGCCGCCTGGCCCGCGACCGGATCTCCGCCCTGCGGCGGCGGCTGCGGCAGACGGAGAAGAACCGCGGCGTGATGCGCGCCCGCCGCGATAGCTCCTCGCTGCCGCGGATCGCCCTCGCCGGCTACACCAACGCCGGCAAGTCGACCCTGCTGAACGCGCTGACCGGGGCCGAGGTCGAGGTCCGCGACCGGCTCTTCCACACCCTCGACCCGACCACGCGGAACTTCGAGCTCTCCGGCCGGGACGCCTTGCTGACCGACACCGTCGGCTTCATCGAAAAGCTGCCCCACCAACTCGTCGAGGCATTCAAGGCGACCCTCGAGGAGACCGTGCTCGCCGACCTGATCCTGCACGTTGTCGACGCCTCCGCCTCCGAGGAGCGACGGCTGGTCGACATGCAGGCGGTCGACGACGTGCTGGAGGAGATCGGGGCAGGCGAGAAGCCGCGCCTGCTGGTCTTCAACAAGGCCGACCTTCTGAGCGCCGAGGAGCGCGCCGAGGCCGAGCTGGACCATCCCGAGGCGGTGCTGATCTCGGCCCTCGCGGGGGAGGGGCTGGAGACGCTGCGCGAGCGGATCGAGGCGGCCTTCGAGGAGACGCTGACCGAGGTCGAGCTGCTGATTCCCTACTCCGAGGGCGGGCGGCTGCACGAGCTGCACGAGGTTGCCGGCGACCTGGAGCGGGAGGATCGCGAGGACGGGGTTCTGGTCCACGCCAAGGTGCCCTCGGCGGAGATGCACCGCTTCAGCGACCTCGCAGTCGCGTAGTCTGCCGCCGGTGCAGCTCCCGATTCTCAAGCTGAAGGACGAGGCCCGGCTTCCGGTCCGCGCCCACGAGGGAGATGCGGGGCTCGACCTCTACGCCTGCGAGGCGGCCCACATCGGCCCTGGCGAGCGCTGGAGCGTCGGGACCGGGGTGGGGGTGGAGATCCCAGAGGGACACGCCGGCCTGGTGCTGCCGCGCTCCGGCCTCGCCCGCGACCACGGCATCGCCCTCGTCAACGCCCCCGGCCTGATCGACTCCGGCTACCGCGGCGAACTGCGGGTCCTGCTGCTCAACACCGACCCGGCCGAGACCTTCCGGGTCGAGCCCGGCGACCGCATCGCCCAGCTCGTGCTTACCCCGATCGTCACCCCAGAACCGGTCGAGGCCGAGTCGCTCAACCAGAGCGCCCGCGGCCAGGGCGGCTTCGGCTCCAGCGGCCGCTAGCTCTGCGCAGCTCGGCGCGCCGACTCGTGGGCGGCTGCCTCTAGCTCGTCCGGGAGTGACTCCAGCTCGGGACGGGTACCGTAGCGGCGCTCGAGGGCCAGGGCGATCAGGTGGTCGGCGAGCCAGGCGTTCTTCGGCAGCAGCGGGCCGTGGAGGTAGGTGCCGATCACGTTGTCGCGGTGGATGCCCTCGAAGCCGTCGCGGTCGTTGTTGCCGTGGCCGGAGACGACTTTGCCGAGGGGTTGGGCGTCCGGCCCCAGGTAGGTGCGGCCGCCGTGGTTCTCGAAGCCTGCGATCAGGCGCGGGCCGGCGCCGAGGTCGGCCTCGATCGCGACGTTGCCGATCAGTCGCGGACCCGGCTCCCGCACGGTCTCCAGGTCGGCGATACCCAGCCCGGGAAGCTTCTCCTCGCCGAGCTGGTAGCTGTGGCCGAGCAGCTGGTAGCCGCCGCAGACCGCGAGCAGGACGGCGCCGTCGTCGGCAGCGGCGGCGAGCGCCTCACGCTTGCTGGCGACCATGTCCGCCGCCACGGCGCGCTGGTCGCGGTCCTGGCCGCCGCCGATGTAGAAGAGGTCGTGGGCGGCGGGGTCGACCGGCTCGCCCGGTCCGGCGCCGTCGTGGACGAAGCCGATCCCGCGCCACTCGCAGCGG